>Ga0247723_1000271_pt1 | contig 34722 bp, 54 predicted proteins | sample MSEWelMarce5H_FC_FD_189079 | JGI IMG/M metagenome (GOLD analysis project Ga0247723, IMG submission 189079) | Subsurface sediment microbial communities from gas well in West Virginia, United States - MSEEL Well Study Marcellus 5H_FC | ecosystem: Environmental > Terrestrial > Deep subsurface >... | reverse complement strand
GAGAGCATCCAAAGCCTTCTATCGTGGGATGGTCTACGAACCCCTCCTCCTTTACGAAAGTGCCTGTATGAGCCTCGTATGCCATCCTAGCGAATGGCTCTTGCTCTGTACCCCATTCCATTGCAGCATTGGTAAACGACTCTTGTGGCTTGCCTGTCAATCGCTGAACTACTAGCTCCATCTTGTAGTTTTTGCGACTTGCAGACTCACCAGACTTTATCTTGGCTAAGACATCTGCGACCCGACTAGCAGTTACCTTGCCTAGCCTGGCACTAAACCATTCTTCTGTTCTTTGTTCCATACAATCCCTTTCAATGGATTTTTTGATCCGCATGAATCTGCTGTAAGCAGTCATTCAGAAACTTTACCATAATCTGTGAAACTTCTAAAGATAAATCTGATCCGACAATTTCAATAGAAAATTGAAAGGGAGCAACCTCGGTTACTGTCATTACTGCTTGAGATACTGGTTCAGACATATTTTGATCGGTACATGGTCTCTGCCATAAAACACCGATTTTCCCCTTTCATTTTCTTTTGGTACTCATCGCTACAGTCATCACAGACTGTAACTCTCTCTCCTGACCCCTTCCTGTAATACTGCCACTTTTTGTAATCTAATTTGGAATGAAAGCATACAGGATACCAATCATTCTTTATCGTCATCGGCAATAGGTTCTTGGGGGTCTCTGCGAATAAGCTGTGTATCAACTCCATCATGTTCAAACTGCCTTTGGTATGCGAGAGACAAGGCATCGATGGCAGCATCCCAACCCGAAGCAAAGAAATGCTCGCAGATTATAGACTGCCCTGTAGGAATGTCTATCTCCTTTAGGGTTCTATAGAAAGCCTCCATACAATGCTTGTTTCTCATTTTATTAATTCCTCAATCCAAGAAGTTGCCAATTCCCAAGACACCTTTATTATCGCAAAAGGTAACAAAATGTAAACACCAATCTCTACTAGGATTTTTGCCACTTTTTCCATTGCACAACTCCTGGTATGTCTGGCACATCTACATTCTCTAAAGTTCTCGCTGTTAGTGCGCGAAACTCAGCCCATTTCTTTTGATACTTTGCTTGCTCGCTTGCAGGCACATACCCATAGACTTTGCGCCACCGAATCGTAATATCTGTAGAACTAGGGGTATAAATATAATTACCATCATCTAAGGCTCTTGCTACTTGCCTTGCTTTTTGAAAAAACTTATTTGCCATATTTTCTCTCCGACTCTCGTTTTAAACAATGTTCGCATTTCCATCTCATAACTGGGCGAATCCGATTTCCTGCTGCTACCAGCTTAAAACCAGCTTTTGGTCTATCAGCCTGACAAGAACTACACCACTTTTTTTCCATCCCAATTTTCCTTCATATAACCATATTCCGAAACATCTACTACGGCTGTGAGCTTTAAACATACATCGCATAGGTCTATCCATGATCTGTGGTTCTCCGAACTCTTTAGTGGATGTGTACCCCAAGCCTTACCGCACTCGAAGCACACATTGTCTGGCTGCACATCAGCTAGTCTCACTCAGTTCTGCCTTTCTTTTTTCTTTGGCATCGTTTACCTTCTTCATTGCCTCTTTGTCCTTAGACACTTCCTTGAACGCTTGGGCAAAGTTCACCTTTAGTTCTGGGATATCCTGAGAACCTAATATCTTTTCTACAAACTTTGTAGAATCTACCTCTATATCATCCCATAAATCCTCTCCGACATAAAGAGATAAACCGAGACCATGTAGAGCAATTGCTTTAGCCAGGCATCTTTGCATTGCAGTATTAACAGCAAACGCATCGGGATTCGGTACTGCCTTATTGCGATAGTCCATTACCGGCAGTTGTGCAGTCATCGACTTACCAAAGGCATTTACTGTACAGAACACCATCACAGTCTCACCAAACACTACAGGCTGACCATACGACCAAGTAGCTTGTGGATCGTGTTGTAGCAATGTGTCTACAGCCCATGCCCAAGACAGATAAGACAAGCCATTCTTCTTCTCGATCTTATCCGATACATCTACATTCCTAAGTTCTAAATATTTAGACATTATTCTTCCTCCGCAATCAATTTATCTTCAATATGGTCGTGGACTAAAAAATAAATAGCCCGACCAAACTTTTCCCATTCACCTTTATCAGCATACTGTCTTAGGTTTTCCCACTTTTCCGCACCTTTGTAGTCAGCAGTTGCATCTGCAAGATACTCTTGGAAGTTATCCAAATCCATTGGATCGCATGGCTTACCTTGTTTCATATAGGTAGTCCACACATATTCCTGTTGATCTTGTAGAGAACCTTGGTCTACACCATCTTCTAACCAACTATCATACGATTTCATCACGATACACCCCCTGTTTTCCAAACATACACAAACATCGCTGGTGCAAGCATAAGGATTGCTGCCACAGCTCCCCAAAATACATCTTTCCATTCGCCTTTAAAGTCTTTCATAGTATCTCCAGTTCCCCCCGAAGGGGGATATTAAATATTAACAATCTATTTCAAAATCAGAAACAGAAAATTCTTCTTCTTTGTAGATTTTGTTTGCAACAACTAATGCTTGGTCTTTTGTTGCATATACTTTTTTACTAAAAGACACACAACCATTTTCTGTTTGAACTCCTACTTTCCAAACATTTCCACATTTTTCTGCTGTTGCCATCCATTGATATTTTTGCATTTTGATTTCCCTTTCAAAGAAATAAGCGACATCGCTTATGTAGAACTATACAGATATTTGTAGAGATTTGTAGAATAATTACTAGGGATATACCCTAATATCTACATTTGCCTGTAATGAGTGTAGAATCAAGGTTCTACAAAAGGAGAAGATATGGATACTGTTGTAAAAACACCACAGTTTGAGAAATTACTAGAGGCATTTGGTAGCTACAAGGATATATCGCAAAAGCTCGGTATTAAGTATGTAACTGTGTACGCCTGGTCAATGCGTAACAGCATCCCTAAAAAGCACCACCAAGCCATCATAGAAGCCTCAGAAGGCAAGATAACCGAACAAGACCTTGCCTAACTACAATCAGCGCACAATGGCTCTATTCGAGTCTAGGGGGTATAAATGCGAAGTGGTCGAATCCTACAACTCTTTTACAAAACGAAAAAAAGATATGTTTGGCATACTCGACATGGTGGCTATTGGAAACGAAGAAACACTCGGAATACAAATGACATCCAAAAGCAATATGTCCTCCAGAATAAAGAAAATCCAAGAAAGCGACTATTTTGTAGAACTGCTAAGATCCAAATGGCGAATTATCGTTATCGGCTGGTTTAAGAAACCAAATGGGAGGTACGACTTTAAAGAGTTTGAGTTTTAGTTTATAATTTAGTCAGCAGATTGATCCCTGTTTAGTAATCCACAAGACCCTATAGGGTAGCTTTGAGCATTTAACAAAAGTCGTGGATTCTTTTGTTAAGTGGGATCAACTTAGAGCTACCTTATGGGGTTTTTCTATTTCTGCTCGCACTCCAGGCGAAACATAGTGCTTATATCGGCAGCGTGGAAGAAAAGATAGGCTCACTACTAGGATGGCAAGCCTCGCAGACTTAAATGGGTACTGCACAAATTTGTAGATCAAGGGTGATATATAAGTCTACAAATGATTGAACATTATCTTAGGAAGGACTAGTCTTGTATAGATGGGTCAGGTTGATAAGGCATATCACCTAAAGTAGAGTATTGTCTAAAAGTGCATGAATTTTTAATAAAACAAAATGTTGACTATATTACATAAGCATCTACATAATGTAACAAATATATAAACTTAAAGGTATTTAAAGTAACAAATATGTTAACTTATAGGTAAAGATATGCCAGACATCACTATGTGTTTAGACCACCAATGTAGTAAAAAAAATAATTGTTACAGGTATCTTGCCAAACCATCACCATATCAGTCATACTTTGTAGGCAGTCCAAGAAACGATAACAGTTGTAAGCAATATTGGGAGAATCTTTCCCAACAGATAACACAAGCCTTAGAAAGGGGAAAAAATGATTATCAAATCTGAGTTCTGGTATATTCTACAAAAGCAGATAGCAGCAAGAAAGAAAAAGTGAGTGCTTGGCTTATTATTGTTACAGGCTTGATCTATGCCTATATTGGGATTGAGCAAGGAGTAAAAGGGAATGTGCCGATGGCAGTTGTATATACAGGATATGCGTTTAGTAATGTTGGTCTTTACATCTTGGCGAGTAAATAATGCATTGGAATCATAGAGTGGTAGACTTTTCAGACGAGAACGATGGAGAATCTTGGGTCGAGGTTTGCGAAGTCTTTTACGATAAGAACCATGAGCCTTATCTGTACACAGCCAGAGGTGTTGGTGTTATGGGAGAAGATATAGAGGAAGTAAAGCAGAATCTGTATAAAATGTTAGATTGCTTAAATAAGCCAGTTCTTATGAAAGCAGACTTTAATAAAAACATAAAGGTGTGGGTGGATGAAGATACAAGTCAAGATAGTTAAAGAGTTGCCAGATGGATCGGCAGAGTGCGAACTAACTTTTGATAAGGCAGGGCATAAGTTTATTATGCAAGCAGGGTTTGAGGCAGTAATGGAAAGAGCAATAAACGAAAGGAAAAGGGAAAATGACATTCGAGAACTTTTGGCAGCAATACCCACGAAAAATAGGAAAGCTAACAGCAAAAAGATCGTGGGAAAAATTAAGTCAGGAAAACCAACAAAAGGCACTAGAGGCAATAGTAGAGCATCGTAAGTATTGGTCAGCAAAGGGTACTGATTGGGAGTTTATCCCTCATGCAAGTACCTGGCTAAACCAAGAGAGGTTCGAGGATGAGCTTGTAATCGAGCAGAAAGAAAACAAGAGACCACCATTGCCTTGGTACGCAAGCGATGAACTTACTTTAGCCAAGGGCAGAGAGTTAGGATTAAACCCATATGCAGGAGAAACTTTCGCGCAGTTTAGGGCTAGGCTCTCATCTAAGATTGGATCTGTAGGGGTAGGATCGTGAAGGTTTTGCCGATTAAGAATGATGAGACTTATTCTTGGTTATTGCAAAAACATTATGCAAAGCGAATACCGCAGATTATGTACGCTTTTGGTTTATATGATGACGAGCATCTTGTTGGTGTAGTTACTTATGGGATACCAGCAAGCCCATCGCTATGTATGGGAATCTGTGGCAAAGAGTGGTCAGACAAAGTTTTGGAATTAAATCGCCTTTGTTTGCAAGATAACACTAAAAATCAGTCTAGTTTTCTTGTATCTAATTCTATAAAACTTTTACCAAAACCAACTATAGTGGTTTCTTACGCTGATACTGGTCAAGGTCATGTTGGCTATGTATACCAAGCTACAAACTTTTTATATACTGGTCTATCTGCAAACAGAGTTGATTGGACTGTAAAAGGTTTAGAGCATAAGCATAGCAAAACCTTGTCCGATGGAATGACATTAGAAAGCATTAAAGAAAAATATGGTGATGACTTTTACTACGCAGAAAGAAGTAGAAAGCACAGATACATATATTTTCATGGAACAAAGCAACATAAGAAATTGCTAAAAAGTTTACTTAAATATAATATAGAACCTTACCCGAAAGGAGATTCCAAGAAGTATGACTCAGGAAGTAGAGTTGAAACACAAGCACTCTTATTCGGATGAGTATAGAGTTCAATGCGCTGTAAGACAGTTGTTAATTTGGAGAGCAGTTTGGGGTCTGACAAAATGGAGAAAGTATTTATCAGACCATACGATAGATAAAGACCTATTAATCCTATATGGGGAACAATGGGCTAAAAATAATAAGGGAGAATGGGGAAAATGGATATAGAACCAACAAAAGCAGTAGAGTACATAATGAAGTATTCGGGAGATTTTGCTAAAGCCAAGGCAAACAGAATCTACCTAGAGAACTTCCTAAAGTCTAAGCGTAGTATTCTCATGTCTAAGTCATCGGCTAAGTCTGTCGCAGCAGCCGAGGTAGATGCGTATGCAGACCCTGAGTATATTGGCTTGCTAGAGGGCTTAAAAGAGGCTGTGGAGTGCGAGGAGAAGATCAAATGGATGCTGACCGCAGCCCAACTAAAAGTCGAGATATGGCGCAGTCTAGAGGCTACCAATCGATCTGTAGATAATCATGCTCGATAGCGACTTTGTCTACATCTGGGCATTGATTGTGTTTCTTATTGTTTACATTTCTATACGGATTGGTACAAAATAGTGGACACTACAAACTACAACTTATACCTAAATAGGTATAAAGAGATGCTAAAGACAGCACATTATTTATCTCAGTTGCTAAAGAAAACAAGAGAAGAAAACGAATACCTTAGAAAATGTATAGAAACAAAAAACTCCTAGAAATCGCTAGACTATTACCATGTCAACATTGTGGGATAGAAGATGGAACTGTCGTGGCTGCACATTCCAACCAGCTCAGAGATGGAAAAGGTCGTGGACTTAAAGCATCCGATTTTCGCATTGCCAGCCTCTGTTTTCGCTGCCATGCGGAAGCCGATACATCTAGCACACTTACAAAAGTCGCAAGGATTGAGATGTGGGAACAGGCGCACCGAGCAACCATTGGTGAACTTTTTGAACGAGGACTTGTTGTAGTTAACTCAAAGCTCTAAAGGATCTAGCCCTAACTCTTTCCCTACAAGATGGCATCTAGCGCGAAACTCTTTTCCATGTTGCGCCCACTTATTACCCTTCCTACGATGAAAGCTCATATGGATCATTTCATGCGCCATAGTCCGTATAACTGTATCTAGGAATCCGCACCTAGCAGTAGAGATGGTAATAATGTGTTCCCATTTCTCTCCATCGTCATACATATAAGTTCCCATCACATCGGGATCTGCATTAACCACAAACCTAATCTGCGCTGCTAAAGGCATATTCCACTTCTCAAAAGGCTCACACACCACAAGCATATTGTAGATATTCTTGAGGATAGTGGAGGTCAGTTTCATACCTTTAGAATCTCGCCCCTGAACTCTACTTCATCCTCACCGCAGACTTGTATCATCTCCGGCATAAGCATCTTGCCTCGTTCCCAAGACAGCATGACAAAGCCAGACCGCCAATCTTTAGGCGAGTCCTCTGTGTAGTCTGCAAACTGCATATTATTAGGCTCTGCTAGTGTGCCTGTCTGTACGCCCCAAATCGTTTTAGCGTAGCCTGTAATGGGCTGACAAGCTAATACATGGGTATGACCTGTAATAATGTTTGTTTGAGCTGCTGTAGCGTTGTTATAGCCTGCGTATCGCCCACCCTTAAACCTGTGTTTAATTACAGTATCGTCATTAACCCAAAACGACCAGCACCCTTCCCATAGAGGGAAGTGGTCTTTTAGTTGGAATCCCTGTACACCTTCAAACTGACTAGCCTGTGCAGCAAGCATGGTTTCAAATCGCGCATCGTGATTACCAAGACACCAAATAAGTCTACACCCTGCTGGTCTGATCTTTTCTATCTCGCCTAAGTAAAACTTGTTGGCTTCCAGTTCTTCTTGGACAGTAGGTTTCTTATCCCAACCGATCCTAGGAAAACGACTAATAGAACCGCCATCAAAGGAATCACCATTATTAACAATAATGTTCGGCTTAAAGTGATCAATAAATTTAAGCAAAGCCTTATAAGCTGTAGTAGTGTCATCAGGATAAAAATGGGCATCGCTAAAAACAATAATACGACCTTTATCAAGTGCTGTACCCCTTCTAACTGAGATTGGTGCTTGTTCTATTCTGTTTTCGCTTTTTGCTTTTAACCTGGCAATGCGTTCTTCTTTTTGTTTTTTATTGTGATCGTCTCTAGGATTTATTAGAGTTTCTAACTTAACACCTAACCGAACTTCTACAGACCTTCTTCTATTCTGTATGGCTCTAGGGCTAATCTTAATCTCATTTGCCATCAACATTGGACTAGGAAACTGTTTCCACTTTTCTACAAACTCTTGGTCGGTCAAGTAATATCCGTATTGATTTTTCATATATAGTTGATACCATTAAGAAAATAGTTACAATTATACAGTCCATTAAATACAGGAATGTGAATGACACTTGATGACCGCTTGAGAAACTGGGCTTGGTATGTTTCTGGATCAGTTATTCCACAGCCAGACTCGACTTGTCGATCATTTGAAAAGAACTACATTCCCGAACTGGGCAACCTATACGCACCCGAAGAACCGCACTACGAACCTGACAATCAAGATGGTGAGCTAATAGAGGATGCAGTAAAGGGTTTACCCTTAGAACTCAGAAAGATACTAAAGGCTCGGTATGTGAGCCATCCCTATGCTAGTCAGAATCAACTAGCCCACCACCTAAGAATATCTACAAGACGATTCGAGACAGACCTACACAATGCTAAAAAGCGACTCCAAGACCAACTCGATAAGAAAGCCAAAGCTAAAGACTATGCGGATCTGCTCAAGGTGTCAGGAGAGAAAGACAACCGAGAATGGGATTTTCGAGATATACAACAATGGGATTAACGAAAGGTTCGTCTGTGAGAAATGTACCAATCGTAATAGCCACTAAGACTGCTAAATGCCTCCCTGTGCTGTTAGCGAGCATAGACCAGTATGTGCCACTAGATGTTACTGTTTTCGTCTCTGGAAGCGATCTAAGGCTTCCTAGGCATAGGACTATCAATATACGGAATGAAGGCAATAATTTTGGGGATTCATATAACCAAGTAGTACATTGTGCTTACCAAATGTTTGATGAGGTAATCGTAGCCAACGATGACATAGTATTAACCCCTAGTTCTTATTGTTTAATGTTAAAAGATGTAGAACTATTGCCAGAGGATACTGCTTGGGTGTCGGCTAAATCGGACTATGTTCGTGGCTACCAAAACATCCGAGAGTTCAAGCAAAGGGAAGGCATCCGATATGTAGAAGAAGGAAAAATAATTCCTACAGATATTATTTCTCCTTTGTTTGGTTATATACATAAGGACAAATGGGTAGATTACAAGCCTATAAATTGGTTTTCGGATGACATTCAATGCCTAGAAATTAGGGCAAACGGATACAAAAACTATGTCAGTCGGTCTTATGTCCACCATGTCGGTAGCCAAACTATCGGAATGGATCATGGCAAGAACCACCGAGAGGCAGAGCAATGGATAAAAGAAAATATGCCGGAACTCCATCAACAATGGTTTACTTCACAAAATTAATAAACAATTGTATAATTTCCTTGGGTCATTGCACCCAGAATTTAGTGATTCTTCTTCCATAGCCCTAGCAATAGGGCTATTTTTTCGGGTGATATATGAAAGAAAAAGGTATGTCGATAATGATTGGACTCCTTGGCAAAGAGCCTAAGATGGCTGAGAAGTCCGAGGGCGGTCTATTAGAGTCCGATACCGAGTCTTGCCCACTATCTACTGTTGATGCCGATATAAACAAGGGCAACAAGAAGAAAGCCATTTTGACTGCCAATTATGGGTCGCGCAAAGATGGTGAGGGCAAGTGCAAAGCCTGCGAATACTACGAAACAGGCGAAGAAATGACTAAGTGCGGAGTAGGTAAGGGCATGGGTCATTGTGCTATATTCGACTTTGTATGTGCTGATGAGAATGGCTGTCAGGCTTGGGAAGCCAAAGGATCGGAAGAAGAAATGGAGATGGAAGATGAAGAATAGTCTTTACGGAAATATCGCAGCAAAGAGAAAACGCATAGCCGAAGGATCAGGCGAGAAGATGCGTAAGCCAGGCACAGCAGGCGCGCCTACTGCCAAGGCATTTAAACAGGCAGCTAAAACAGCAAAGCCAATGAAAGCTAAAAAATGATGACCAAGGCACAGAAGAAGATTGGCAAAGTAATGGGTGAGTACAAAGAAGGAACTCTACATTCTGGCAAGTCTAATAAGGTAGTCAAGAACCCTAAACAAGCTATGGCGATTGCTATGGCTGAAGCCAGTAAGTCTGCTCGATACAAAAAGTGAAGATTAGAGAAGCTGCAGGAGTCCTAGAACGGATTGGTGTAGCAGGGTATAACAAACCCAAAAAGACACCTAGCCACCCTACTAAAAGCCATGTAGTCGTAGCAAAAGAGGGTGATAAGGTAAAGACCATCCGTTTTGGTCAGCAAGGAATGACAGGTAGCCCACCAAGAGAAGGTGAGTCGGCAGCAGACAAGGCAAGAAGAAAGTCATTTAAGGCTCGTCATGCAAGCAACATCGCTAAAGGCAAGATGAGTGCAGCGTACTGGGCAGACAAGGTTAAGTGGTAAATGCATCCAACTGCAATGCAATCAGCAACAGCGTTCTTCCAAACTTATTCAAGTGAATTTGTAAACCCAACAATTGTAGAAATAGGTTCTCAAAATGTTAATGGAAGCATCAGAGATGTAGCACCACCAAGCAATTATGTAGGGTTAGATTTTCAAGAAGCAAAAGGTGTAGATATTGTGCTAGAGGATGCTTATACATTCCCTCTGCCAGATAACTATGCAGATATGATTGTTACAAGTTCTTGTTTTGAGCATTCAGAAATGTTTTGGATAACATTTTTAGAAGCACTCAGAATACTTAAACCAAGAGGATTGTTCTACATTAACGCACCATCGGTAGGTGATTATCATGCCTTTCCTGTAGATTGCTGGAGATTTTATCCAGATGCAGCAGGGGCATTAAAGACTTGGGCAAAGCGAAACGCATACGACATTACTGTAGAATATACTACTGTGATGGAAGGCTATTGGAAAGACTTTATTGTTGTTTACAGAAAAAACTCTTAATCTAGGTAGCGGAAAAGACTTTCGAGATGACTGTCTAAACGCAGACATACAGGAAAGCAAGAAACCAGATTGGGTGCTAGACATTACCAAGATACCTTGGGGAGAAACAATCTCTACAAGATTCGGAGAGATAAAAGTAGAACAAGGAATGTTTACTAAGATTATCGCTAACGATGTCTTAGAGCATATCCCAGACTTAGTAAAGGCAATGACAAACTGCAAGGATCTACTTGTAGAAGGTGGAGAGTTCCACATCCATGTGCCATACGATCTAAGCCTAGGAGCATGGCAAGACCCAACCCATGTCAGAGCATTTAACGAAAACAGTTGGCTCTACTACACAGATTGGCATTGGTATCTAGGGTGGAAAGATAAGTTTGTTGTAAAAGAACTACAGTTTGTCAAAAGCAAACTAGCAGAAGAAATGAATATATCAGACCAAATGCTAACAATCCTACCTAGGATGGTAGATAGCATGAAGGTCGTACTAGTTAAATCTGTTGTAGAATAGCAACATCATCAACCATCAACCCACAGGGAATGGAATGGAAAACTCTACAGAAAACAAAAACATAACACCCGAATCAAGTGATAAGGGAGGCGCACAACCAGGCAACCAAAATGCAAAGAAGGGAAAGCTCTTTTACGATGCATTAAGAATAGCCCTAGTACAAGAGGATCGTAAGAAACTCAGGAACATTACCGAGAAGTTAGTCAAGTCAGCAGAAGCCGGAGAGCCTTGGGCAATCAAGGAAGTTATGGACAGGATAGATGGTAAGCCTGTCAACACTACCGAACTAAGTAATGCAGAAGGTGGAATCTTTAAGATGGTGGTCGCTTGGGAGAAGTAGAGTACGCAGATGACGAAGTAAAAAGAGTAGTCATCCCTTACAAGCCAAGAGAACCACAGTTACAGATACATGAGGCGATGGAGAACAATCGTTTCGTAGTAGTAGTGGCACATCGTAGGATGGGTAAAACAGTACAAGCTCTGAACGCGCTAATCAAAGCAGCGATGGAAAACGACAAGCCTAACCCTAGGTATGCGTATATTGCACCGACATATAGCCAGGCTAAGAGAGTAGCTTGGGATTACCTTACAAACTTTGTAAGACCACTAGATGCTACAGCTAATATAGCGGAGTTAAGAGTAGACTTCTTTGGTAGACGAATACAGTTATACGGATCAGACAACCCAGACTCACTCAGAGGTCAATACTTTGACGGATCAGTTTTAGATGAAATAGGTGATCAGAACCCAAAAATATGGAACGAGATCCTGAGACCCAGTTTGGCAGACAGAAAAGGGTTTTGTCTGTTTATTGGCACACCCAAGGGCAATAACCACTTCAAGGACTTGTTCGACAGAGCAGGAAAAGAAGAAGGATGGGCAGCACTACAGTTTAAGGCAAGCGAAACAAAGCTAATAGATGAACAAGAGTTATGGTCTGCCAGAAAAGAAATGGGAGACGATAAGTACAATCAAGAGTTCGAGTGTTCATTTTCGGCTGCTGTGGAGGGAAGCTATTACGGAAAACTTCTCAACGAGGCAGAAGAAAAAGGTAGGATGTGCAATATAGATCGAGATGATCTATGTAGGGCATATGTAGCATGGGATCTCGGAATGGGAGACTCCACAGCTTTGTGGACTGCACAAGTAACAGGACAAGAAGTAAGACTACTAGACTATGTAGAGAATCATGGTCAAGGACTCGATTGGTATGTCAACTGGCTAAAAGATAATAAGTGGGAGAAAGCAGAGCAACTCCTACCACACGATGTGGAAGTAAGAGAACTAGGCACAGGCAAGAGCAGATTGGAAGTGTTGAGAGAAGCTGGACTAGATGTTCGGGTTCTGCCAAGACTTTCTGTAGATGATGGTATTCAGGCAGTCCGTAGACTCTTACCGAGATGTTGGTTCAATATGCCACAGGTAAAGCAAGGGCTAGACTGTCTTAGGAACTATAGGCGCGATTATGATGAAAAGCGTAATGTCTTTTTTGACAAGCCAATGCACGACTGGGCAAGTCATGGCAGCGATAGCTTTCGTTATTTAGCATTAGGAATGGAACAAAACACTACTTGGTCGCAACCGATAACAGTAAAAACTTCATGGATCGTATAAATGGATGAACAGAAACTAAAGATCATTCTCGAAGCAGAGATAGATGATGCTATCGGCTATGTAGAGACCGAAACAGTAGAGCAACGCACAAAGGCGATCAACTACTACAATCGTTACGAGTATGGCAACGAGATAGATGGTCGTTCTAAGATCGTAACAGGCGAAGTAGCCGAGGTCGTAGATGGTGCTTTACCTCAGTTAATGCGTATCTTTACTGGTTCAGACCAATTAGGTCGTTTTGATCCAAGGATGCCAGGAGACGAGGAGTTCGCCAAGCAAGCTACCGAACTTACGAACTATGTGTTCTTCAACGATAACGATGGTGTTATCCTCATGCATAACTGGATGAAGGATGCACTTCTACAGAAGAACGGAATCGTAAAGTATTGGTGGGAAGATAGCGAAGATCCTACCAAGGAAGAATACAAAGGTCTGAACGCAGAAGAACTAACACTTCTGTTTGCTGATGACGAGATGGAGTTAATCAGCCAAGAGACCGAGGAAGTCGGCATAGACCCAATGGGTATGCCTATCCTTTCTTACAATGTAGTCATTAAGAAGAAAAAAGAAGTCGGTAAGGTCTGTGTAGAGAATGTGCCACCAGAGGAGTTCTTAATCGCCAAGCGCGATAAGAGCATCAAGAACGCCAAATTTGTCGCACATCGCACAGTCAAGACACGATCAGACTTAATCGCTATGGGCTATCCACAGAAACAAGTGGACAAGATGCCAGCGTACAACGACCTTACATATACTCCTGAGAGAGTAGCAAGGTACAGCGCAGGCGAGATGCCAGACGAGACACAAAGCCTAGACTTTACGATGCAAGAAGTAGAGTTGTTTGAGTGCTATATTCGTACCGACTTTGATGGTGATGGGATTGCAGAACTCCGCAAGGTAGTCTATGCAGGCGATCAGATTATTGACAACGAGGAAACAGATCATATTCCCTTTGCAAGCATCTGCCCTATTCCTATGCCACACAAGTTCTTTGGTCAGAGTCTAGCCGACAGAGCAATGGACATACAGCTTATTAAGTCTACGATTACTCGTCAGATCCTAGATAACCTGTACCTTACCAATATGCCTAGGGTTACAGCCCTAGATGGACAAGTAAACCTAGATGACCTACTAACCACATCACCAGGCGGTGTAGTGAGGATTAAGTCTCAAGGTGCGGTTCAGCCATTATCTGTACCGGCAACAGCATCACAGTCGTTCCCAATGCTTGACTACATGGATCAGGTATTGCAGAAGCGTTCAGGTGTTACTTCTACAAGCCAAGGCATAGATCCTAACATTCTACAAAACACCACAGCCACAGCGATTGCAGCGATGCAACAAGCAGGCTCTGGTCGTATAGAGATGATTGCTAGAATCTTTGCCGATACAGGTGTAAAAGACTTATTCGCAGGCATTTTCCACTTGATCCTAAAGTATCAGGACAAGCCAAGGGTCATTCGTTTACGAGGCAAGTATGTCTCTATCGACCCAAGAGAGTGGAAGAACAACTACGATGTAACAGTCAATGTCGGTCTAGGCACAGGTAGCCAAGATCAGAAGATGGCGATGGCAGCGATGGTTATGCAGAAACAAGAGCAGATTCTACAGACTCAAGGCTTTGCTAATCCGTTAGTCAGCGTAGGTCAGTATCGCAACACACTTGGTAAGTTTATCGAGGCAGCAGGGTACAAAGACTCGATGGAGTTCTTTAAAGAGATTCCACCAGAGCTAGACCAACAGTTGTCTCAGCCACAGCCACTACAACAACAGCCTAACCCTGCGTTAGACATGATGATGCAACAGGCACAGGCACAGATTGAAACAGACAGAGCCAAAGCAATCAACGAAATTGAGATTGCCAAGGCTAAAGCACAAGCCTCTATCCAACTCGAAAGAGAGAAGGCAGCAGCTAACCTAGAACTCAAAACAGCAGAGTTCCAAGCAGAGGCTCAGTTAAAAGCAGCACAAGTCGGTGCTAAATTAACAGGTGATGTCAGGATACCTGGATGAATACAACCGACAGAGCTAAAACATTATTAGGTGATGAGTTTTTCCAAGAGCTATTACAGGCTCAGAAAGACTCATTCAAGTCGTATATCTTTAGTTCTGCCGAGCATGATGTAGAAGGTAGAGAAAGAGCCTTAGTCAAACTAAAGGCACTAGAGGAATTTGAAGCATCTATTCAATCAATCGCACACAATGGCGAAATTGAAAAGAAGCGTGTAAAGGTTTTTTAACAACCATAGAGGTCGAAAATGAGTGAAAACACCAACCCACAAGGGAGTGTAGACAATTCTGTATCAGGTGCAGCTAATGCATTTATGTCTTTTCTTGAACCACAAGCGGAGGAGGCGAAAGCCCAACCAGAACCTAGTGAGGCAGAGTATTCTGCCGAGTCCGAGGAGCAAGATGTAAGTGCAGAAGAAGCTGAAAGCCAAGAAGAAGAAGTAGAGGAACTCCCAAAATACCGAGTTAAAGTCTCTGGTGAAGAAGTGGAAGTTAGCCTTGATGAACTTTTGAATGGTTACAGTAGGACTGCCGATTATCAGAAGAAAACTCAATCTTTAGCGGAACAACGAAAGGCTGTAGAGGCTGATCGAGTAAAGATTGATGAAGCAGCAAAGACTAGAGAAACCTATGCCCAACGACTCCAAGTCATTGAACAATTGTTACAGCAACAAGATCAAAGCCAAGACCTAGCATTACTCAAGGCAGAAGATCCGATTGCTTACGCAGTTGCAATGGGAGAGAAGATGGAAAGAGATAAGCAGTTGCAAGCGGTGCAGATGGAAAGACAGCGAGTTCAACAAGAACAGCAGTCTTATACTCAAGCACAGTTGCAAAAGCATATCCAAGCAGAACAGGCAAAACTTGTAGAGGCTATCCCAGAGTTTAAAGACGATGTGAAAGCCGAAGTAATCCGTAGAGACATACGCAATTATGCAAAGGCTCAAGGATTTACCGATCAAGAGTTGTCTCAGGTTTACGATAGTCGCGCTGTACTAGCCCTCTATAAAGCAGCACAGTACGATAAGTTGATGGCAGGCAAAGGTGTTACTTCTAAGAAAGTAGCCAATGCTCCTAAGACTATTCGACCAGGAACATCTAATCCGCAGAGTTCCGAGAATGAAACAGCAAAAAAAGATAGAGCAGCATTACGCCAATCTGGCAATAAAAAGGATGCAGCTCGTTTATTTGAACGATTTTTATAAAGGAATTTAATCATGGCAGCATATGATCGCTACACAGCAATTGGTGCTCGTGAGGACTTAACAGATGTTATTTATGACATCAGCCCTACCGACACCCCAATCATGTCATCCATTGGCAAAACCAAAGCAACATCGGTTACGCATGAATGGCAAACTGATAGTCTCGCAGCAGCAACCACAGCTAACGCATTAGTTGAAGGTGCATCCGCTTCTGAGGGTACTATTACCCCAACAACCCGTCTCGCAAACTTGACACAGATCGTAGGTAAGACTGTTATGGTTTCTGGTACTCTCTTGGCTTCTGACCTTGCTGGTCGTAAGTCTGAGATGGCTTACCAGTTGGCTAAAGCATCTGCTGAAATCAAGCGCGACATCGAGACCATCATCACAGCAAACCAAGGTCAGACAGCAGGTTCGTCTGGTTCGTCTGCTCGTAAGATGGGTTCTTTGCTCTCGTACATTAAGACCAACACAAGCAAGAATGGTACTTCACTTACTGGTGTAGACCCAACAACCCTTGGTGTCTCTACTCGTACAGATGGATCAACCCGCACATTTACCGAGACCATCCTCAAAGATGTTATCGCTAAAGTATTCTCAAGCGGTGGCACACCTTCAGCTTTGTTTGTTAGCCCTGCACAAAAGCAAGTAGTATCAGGCTTTACAGGTTTGGCAGCACAACGCTACCAAGTGCCTACGAGTGGTCAAGCAACCATTTTAGCCGGTGCTGATTTATATCAGTCCGACTTTGGTGTATTGCAGATCGTTCCTAATCGCTTTATGCGTACTCGTGATGCCCTCGTACTCGATCCTGAGTATGCAGCATTAGCGTACCTCCGCCCATTCCAGACCAACGACATTGCTAAAGTAGGCGATGCAGACAAGAAACAAATCTTGGCTGAATTGACCCTCGAAGTTCGCAATGAAGCTGCTCATGGTGGTGCTTTCGACTTATCTTGATAAATAGTAGATAAGTTGTAGAATAGGGGGTGGGCAAAACCTGCCCCCTTTCTAGGAGTCTTTATGTCAGAACTCGGCAAACGAGGTAACTTAGGTGTAGTAAACGGAGTAGTAAAAACAGCTTACGCAGATGGCGAGGGCGGTCTTATTATTAAGACAGAAACACAATTAGATGATTTTATTGACCATACAAAGGCTCAATACAATCAGCGTAGTGAAAAGACAGGATGGGGAGATACCCCATACGATGCAAAGAATAAAATAGCATCATTACCTTTGGAGATTATTGAGACTCTAAATGTAATGGGAATTATGCGAGGCTTTCATATAACCGATCAAAAAGCCCTCAAGAAGTGGCTAAATAACCCTGATAATAAGGTATTTAGAACTAGAGGGGGTCAGGTATGAGGATCGCTATATTAATGCCAGCTAGAGGGCAAATGGAAGTCGCTACAGCGTTTGATTTAGTAGCAATGTGTGCGTATACCATTAAGACCACAAAACACGATATAGACCTTTTTACTAGCTCTGGAACGCTAATATTTGACCAGAGGAATAAGTTGGTAGAAACAGCACTAGAAAACAAGGCAGACTATCTGCTCTTTGTAGATGCAGATATGAGGTTTCCACAAGATACCTTAAAAATATTGATGGCTCACGATAAAGATATTATTGGGGTCAACGCAACTACAAGGGCAGAACCCGTTAACCCTACAGCTAGGAATATCCATATTAATGATGATGGATCGGTAGATTGGTTAGCGGTTTACTCCAATGCTAAGTCAGGCATTGAGAAAGTAGATGGGATTGGCTGTGGAATTATGTTGATTAAACAGAGTGTCATTAAGAAGATGGAAAAACCCTACTTCTACTTTGAGCAACTTTTAAACAACAAGATATTAGGCGAGGACATTTACTTTTGCATTAAGGCAAAGGATGTAGGAGTTGATACTTGGGTAGACCACGATCTATCCAAACAGATAAAGCATATTGGGCAGTATGTTTATGGATGGCATAACATCGAACTACCAAAAGATTAGGAAATCATGGCTTACACAAACTTTACCGATCTCAAAGCATCGGTGGCTAACTACTTAGGTCGATCAGACTTAACATCGGTTATCCCCGATTTTATTAGCTTTGCAGAGCTACGCATGGCTAGAGATTTACGCACTCGGCAGATGTTACAGTCAGCTACTGCGTTAACAGTAAGTGGTGATGGCAAAGTAGCCTTACCAACAAACTTCTTAGAGATTCGTGATTTACATATCCAAGGCAATCCAAGATACCCTATTACCTATATGTCTCCTAGTTTATTTACTAGGGATGCTCCGGCAGACGAGAGTGGTAAACCAATTTATTACACAATCTTGGCAACTGAGTTTGAGTTAGCACCAAAGCCAGATACAGCATATACATTGGAGATTCTCTATTATGCTAAACCTACTGTATTGTCTACTGGTAATGCAAGCAATGTATTTCTTGCTAATTATCCAGATGCTCTCCTCTATGCCTCGCTTTTAGAAGCAGAGCCATACTTAATTAACGATGCAAGAAGTCAGACATGGGCAACCCTGTACGACAGAGCAATCAAAAACATATCCGATGCAGACCAAAATAGCGAGTATTCGGGTGTGCCTTTACAAATGCGCGTAACCTCACGATAAGGAAATAACATGGCTGAAATGTCAAACTACCTAGAGAATGCACTAGTCAATGCAACTCTACGAGCAACAACCTTTACCTCTCCTTCTGTAGTCTATGTTGGTCTCTATACTAGCGACCCAACAGATGCTAATACAGGAACAGAGTGTACTGGTGGTTCTTATGCTCGTAAATCTGCTACTTTTGGCGCGCCTTCTAATGGTGCAAGCGTAACTACAGCCGACATTACCTTTGACCAAGCTACAACATCTTGGGGAACAATTAGTCATATCGGTATCTTGGATGCTTTGACTACTGGAAATCTTTTGTATCACACACCCTTGACAACATCAAAAGCTATTGATACAGGAGACATCTTTAAGATTGCATCTGGTAGCCTTTCAGTTACCCTAGCCTAATGGCATTAACTCTCGAACAGTTAGATCAGTTCGGGACTTTAGAGCAAGTACCATACTCATTCGATCATACTTGGGAAACAGATCAAGTATGTGGTGATTGGAGATTAGAGGATATGGATTCCCTTGGGAATCTTGACCAACTCAATATCTCGTTTGATGACCCTGTATGGACTACTCTGTGTGTTAAGTTCCCCTCTGCATCTATTACAGCAGAAGCATCTGTTAGCGCGGATGGTGTTCGCCAACGCACAGGCGAGGCAAGTGTTACAGCCGATGCATCTGTAGTAGCAGTAGGACAAAGAACAAGGTCTGCTAGTGCAGACATTACCGCAGATGCAACAGTAGTTGCTGATGGTTCTGCTATACGCACATCGTCAGCAGACATAACAGCCGATGCATCTGTTACAGCCGAGGCAATCAGAGTATTGGTCGGAGAAGGAATAGTAAATGGAACAGCAACAGTTGATGCAACAGGAAACGCAATACTGGTCGGATCTGCTACTGTCGATGCAGAAGCAAATGTGGCAAGTACAGGGATTCGAGTTAGAACAGGCGATGCAACAATTACAGGCAATGCTTCTGTGGAATCAGAGGCTATTCGGCTTAGAACATCTGTTGCAGAAATCACAGGCACAGCAACAGTAACAGCCCTAGGTGGTGTTGAATACGCAGGAGAAGGCTTCATTGTCGCTAATGCGTATGTAGATGCACAGGCTCAAGCAATTTACTCTGCAAGCGGATCAATAACAGCTAATGCCACAGCAGTCGCAAGTGGTAATAGATTAGGCGATAATTGGACAGACGAAACAGCAGGCTCAGAGGCTTGGACAGGTATATCAGCTAGTTCTACAACATGGACAGCACAAACAGCAGGATCAGAGTCGTGGACAGGAATCACAGCCACAACGACAACTTGGACTCAAATATCTAGTGGAACAGAACAATGGCAATAAGCAGAATATCATTCGGAGAATGGACACCAGATCAGCCAGGTATTACTAATGGACTGCGCAGGGCAGAGAATGTTTACTCAAAGGCAGTAGGCTATGGTGCTTTGCCTACAGTAGTAGATTACTCGGCTGCTGCATCTGAGAACCTAACTAATGTGGTAGCAGGCAAAACAACGGCAGGAGCTACAACTGTATTTGCTGGTGGCTCTACAAAACTATTTAAGTTAGATTCTGGCGATTTGTCTTTAGACAATGTGTCAAAATCAGGAAACTATACGACACCTACAGATCAACGATGGAAGTTTACTCAGTTTGGTAATGTCATTGTTGCAGCTAATGGTTTCGATAAATTACAGGGATTTAACTTAAACAGTTCTTCTTTATTTGCAAACCTAGCAGCAGATGCACCAGAAGCACGATATGTAACAGTAGTGCGCGACTTTGTAGTGTCTGGCTATCAATCAAGTTATCCAAGCAGAGTGCAATGGTCAGCATTAGGCGATGAGTCTAGCTGGACTGCATCCGCTACGACCCAAGCAGACTTCCAAGATATTCCCGATGGTGGATCTGTAGTCGGTGTTACAGGTGGTGAATTTGGTCTAGTCTTTATGGATCGAGCAATCCATCGTATGTCTTATATTGGTAGCCCACTTATATTCCAGTTCGACAATATCAGTCGTAACTTAGGATGTTATGAGGCTAACTCGATTATCCAGTATGGTGGCACATCGTTCTTCTTAGGAGACGATGGATTCTATGCTTGTGATGGTCAAAATGTAGTGCCAATTGGCAGCGAAAAAGTAAACCGATTCTTCTTTGATAATGTAGATGAAGCCACTTTGTACCTTATGTCGGCTGCAGTAGATCCAATTAAGAAACTTATTATTTGGGCATACGCATCCAATAGTTCTGCAACTCCTGATAGCTTGTTAATATACAACTTTCAGACACAGCGATGGACAAGTGGCACAACCCATGTAGATAGAATAGCCTCTACATCTACCCCTGCGGTTACTTTAGAGGGTATGGATGTTTATGGTAATTTAGACACCATCCTTACAACCTTTGATAGCCGATTATGGCTTGGCGGCAGACTACAGTTAGCCGGTGTAGATGGTGCAAAGATTGTTACCTTCTCTGGTGCTAACGCTACAGCTTACATAGAAACAGGCGATATAGAAGTGCCAGGTGCTACTTCCTCTATCACAATGGTTAAACCTATCGTAGACGATGGCTCTGGATCAGTAGCATTGCTCTCTCGTAGGCTTTTGTCAGAGTCCACAGTATTTGGCTCTCAGACTGCAGCAGATAGCGAAAATAGAGTATCTGTGCGTGGTATTGGGCGGTATCATCGTCTACAATTAACCCCTACAGGTAGTTGGACATCAGCAGTCGGAATGGACATCGATTTAAGCCCTCTAGGAACTAGATAATGTTTAGAGTTTTACCTCCTTTTGGATCAGATCAGCGCGGAGTTGCTGAAGTAGTCAATGGGATTATGAATGGCAAGACTAATAATACTGGCTCTGTTACTTTAGCGACAGGTGATGCAAGCACTACAACCTTAACAGATGCGCGGATTGGTGCAGATTCTGTGATTATTTTAGTGCCAGCAGATGATGTATCGGCTAGTACCTATTTTCCATATTTAGCAGTTCAAGACGATACAGACCAAGCTGCGACAACAACAACCGCAGCAAATATTATGTCGTTTAGCACTACAGACTATGCATTAGGTGCAAGTCTAGTAACTAATACGAAACTGACAGCAGGATACGCAGGACTCTACAACATACAGTTTTCTGTACAGTTAATTAACACAACTAACGATGTACAAGATGTAAACATTTGGTTTGTAAAAAATGGCACAAATGTAGCAAACAGCAATTCGGTATTTGGCATTAAGCCTAGAAAATCTAGTGGATCAGCAAGCCAAACAATTGCAGCACTAAACTTTTTTATTGCATTGCAAAAAGATGATTATGTAGAGTTAGCTTGGAGACCATCGGACATTGGTGTCAGCATTGAGCATTTTGCTACCCAATCAAGCCCTACTAGACCAGCAACACCTAGCATCATAGCCACCATGAGTTATCTCTCATCGAATGGCTATACCAGTAATCTTTTTACAATGCCTTATATATCAGCAGTAACAGCAGGAAGTGCAACCATTAGTCATCCTGCTAATTCTGTATCAGGTATGACTTATAAATATATCATCGTAGGATAAAGGAACATATTATGGCAATTGGAGACTCAACAATGTTGAACCCATTTTTAACACAATCATTTAGCGCAAGCGGACAATTGCCTCCTAACTATCAAGAAGCTAGAGATGCTTTTCAAAGACAGTTAGATGCACAAAATGCACAAGGTTTGGGTAGTCCTCGTGCAGCAGTTATAGGCAACGATCAGTTTGGTCAGCCATTTGGCTATGCTAGTGATGCAAATGCGTTCAATCAGTTTTATAACCAGAATTACGGAACACCGGCTGTTGGTATAGCAAGTCCAGGTGGTGCTGGTGGAGTTGGTACAACTACATACCTTGATAATTTTGGAAATAGAATACAAAACCCAAATATTTCAAACTCACCATTCTCAGGAATTCCTGTAAATTTCCCTGGTGGATTATCTGGAAATATTCCTATGTCTCCTAATAATTCTTTTTCTAATGTTCCTCCTCCACCTAGCTTTTTACCTAGCGAACCTATTACACCTAGCGCACCCGCAGCAGGAGCATCACAGATAGACGCTACTATTCGCCCATTCCTTACAGAGGGTTTACGCCAAGCACAAGAGTTATTCTTGCGCCAACAACCTTCCATGTTCCCTGGTCAAACTTATGTAAGCCCATCGGAACAAACACTTCAATCAATACAAGCCCAAGAAGATATTGCTAGACAAGCAAGCCCAATTTTAGGACAGGCTCAACAGGCTTACCAATCGTCTTTAGGTCAAGTAGGACAGACGGCTGCCGGTGGTTTCTTAAACGCAAACCCCTACCAACAAGCGATGATGGAGGCTGCAACTCGCCCACTAACCCAACAATTTAGCCAAGCAGTATTGCCTGGCATTTCGAGCCTTTACAGCAAGTCTGGTCGTTTAGGTAGTGGCTCTATGGAAAGAGCATTGGGAACGGCTACAGAGGCTTATGGAAGGTCTCTAGGGGATATTACATCCAATATCGCTGGCACACAGTATCAACGGGAAAGAGAACTACAACAGCAAGCTCAGTTGCAACAAGCTGCACTAGCTCAAGCAGCACCACAAATGTATGGTCAACAGTTCTTGCCTTCTCAGACACTAGGACAAATTGGCGCACAGAGAGAGGCAATCGCTGCACAACCTCTACAAGAGCAGATGAGTCGATTTGCTTACCAACAGCGTTTACCTTACGAGCAGTTGTCAGGCTATTTATCGTCTGTCTACGGCTCACCACTTGGTCAGTTTGGATCTCCTGCTGCACAGCCAACATACCAAAACAGAACGGCAGGCGCGCTAGGTGGTGCATTAGCAGGCGGTTTAGGTGGCTATGCACTTGGTCAAGCGTTCCCACAAACATTTGGTGGATTCTTAGGCGGTTATGGCGCACCAGCATTAGGTGCTTTAGGTGGTGGTCTACTAGGTGGTGGATTCTTCTGATAATAGAAAAACTTAGTCTACATCGCTTAGAGGAGTTTTTTGAATTGGTTACCAAAATGGTAGCCGAGGCAGAGTTTTCTTACGCAGTACCTGAGAAGCACAAGATTTTACATTTATTTAAGAACCCTAATGCAGTAGGCTTTATCGCAATAGAACACAACAGAATTGTTGGGTTTATATCTGGTCTAGCGCATGAATACTTTTTTAGTAATCGTAAGCGAGTAAGCGATCTAGGGTTCTTTGTTTTACCTGAGTATCGAGGTAGTAGAGTGGCACTTAAACTAGTAAAATCACTAGAAACATGGGCTAAAGAAATAGGTGTAGATGATCTACATTTAGGACAGACAACAGCAGTAGACATGGATAAAACCAAACAGTTTTATGAGAGACTAGGTTATAAAACTGTTGGCTTTAATACAGTCAAACACTTAAAGGATTAATTATGTGTGGAGGAGTCGTAGGAGATTTTGTAGAAAATACTGTTAGCTCTGCTGGAGATTTTATAGGAGATCAAATACAAGAAATAGTAGATGATCCTGTTAAAGCTGCTGCTAAAGTTGCTGCCGTTGCTAGTGGAAACGCATGGGCGTTACCTATTATTGAAGGTGTAGACACAATAGAAGAAGGTGGAACTATAGGAGAAGGTCTCTTATCTGCCGGTAAGTCTTATGCAGGACAACAGATTGGTGCTGAATTAGGTAGTCAGTTTGGTGGCGGTGGGTATGGTACAGGCGAAGATTTCAACATGGGTGGCTTTAACACAGGCGAAGATTTCAATATGGGAGTCTCGCTTGGCGATGCTGATATACAAGAAGGTGGTTTTTATGGCGGTGGAGAAGTTCCACAAGCAACCATCATACCTGGCGAACTAGGCGATATTATCCTAGATGCTAATGGCAATATAGTTACATCATCGGGTGCTGACATCCTACCAGGCTCAACTGGCTTTAGCATTACTCCTAAACAAGCTATACAAGCCCTTAGATCTGGAAGTAGTTTGTTAGGCGGTCAACAACAACAACAAATGCCACAACAACAGATGATGATTGGTGGTAGACAACCTAATCAATATGGTGGTGTAGATTATTCAGGATTATTAAGTTTGCTTACCCCAAGAATGGTCTCAAGAAATTCTTTATTAGGATAAATTATGGCAATTGATCTATCAGCTTTATTCGGACAACAACCAGACTACTCTCAGTTATTAAGTCCTGCAGAAACACAAAGGATGCAATCAGGCGCTAACCAAGCAGCCTTACTAAACGCTGCTATTAAATTGTTAGGTGCATCTGGACAAACAAGAGAACCAATCAGCACAGGACAAATACTAGGCGGTGCATTAGGCGCAGGTCTAGAAGGCTATCAACAATCATTTGATCGTAATCTAAAGCAGATAGTAACCAATATGCAGTTAGAGGACTTAAAACGCAAGCGTCAATCACAAGAAATGGCTCGTCAAGCTGTTACACAAACTCCTGTTCCTATTCCTATGGCTACAGGTCAAGGATCTCAATTAGAGATGCTATCTCGCCCTGAATTTGGTGGCGATATGGCTGTTCCAGAAACTGTTTCAGCATTACGAGCAAACTTGCCAACAAAAACATCTGTAGATCTTGATAAACTTATTCAAGCAATTGCTATAGAAAGCCCATTAGAGGCTGCTAAGTTAATGTCTAAAGAACCAAAAGAATCATTTAAACCTTTATCGGCAGAAGATAAGAAAAGACTTGGTTTGCCACAAGACCAATCATTCCAAATTAGTTCATCTGGAAAAATAAATCAAGTTAGTAGAGGTGAATTAGTAAGAATTGATAAAGGCGATTCTGAACTAGACAAACTAGATGCACAACAAATTGCTGCAATGTCTGCTAAAGCTACTTCTGCAAGCGAGTTTGCTCGTAATGCAGCAGCTATTGATACATTATTAAAAGGCAAAGGCGGTGGTGTTGCAGTTAAAGTCGGAGCAGATCTTGCAACAGCCCTTAATTTGCCTAGCGAGACAGCAAGTGCAAACGCATTAGCAACTGCATTACAAACAAGAGCAGCTACACAAGTTAGGGCTGCTGGATCTGGTTCTACATCTGATTTAGAATTTAAAGCATATTTGTCTGTATTCCCATCATTGGCAAATACAGAACAAGGTCGTGCGTTAATGGCTAAAGGATTACAAGCATTTGCTGAAAGAGATGCTTTAATTGAGAAAAAAGCAAGAGAATTATTTGCACAGAAAAAATATAGCGCACAAGCAATTGTTGAATATGATCGCAGTCTTGGATCTGTATTAGGCGAAGAATTTAAGCCATTTTTGGGTCAAGCTGGAGCAACACAAAGACGAGACCTAAGAACAAATAAACCTGGATCATAATAGGAACAAACATGGCTGAAAATGCAAAAATTATAAAGCTAGTAGATGGCACAGAGGCTATGTTTGATATTACTACATCTTTATCAGACATAGACAAAAGATTATCAGCAGAAGGTCTGCCAGCAAGAGACACAAAGATAAAACCTTTTGCAGAAAGAGGCGATGTAGAAACAGCAATGGCAAAGATCAATTTGCCTATTGTGCAAGGTGTTACAGGTGTTTTAGGTTTGCCAGCGCTTATACAAGAAGGACTACAGTTAGGTGCAGAAAAGATTTCCCAAGCATTAATGGGAAGAACTCCAGAGCAAACAAGAGTAGGTAGACCAATTGCTACATTACCTACACCAGTACAAATGCAAAAGGCTGTTGGTGAATATATCCCTATGCAGAGGGCTGAGAGCTTTCCTGGTCAATTAGCACAGACAGCAGTACGAAATGTAGTGTCTGCTCCTGTTCCTGGTGCTGTATTGCCATCACTATTATCTGCTGGTGGAGAGGAATCATTAGCCTTTCCATTTAGAGGAACAGACCTAGAGCCTTATGCTCGTATGGTAGGAGGTGTAGCTGCACCATTAGTATCTGCTCCATCGGTAATGCGCTCTCCTTTAGAAAGAATGTATGCAGAGTCTACAAAACGCATGACTCCGCAAGAAATAGAGGCAGCACAAAGATTACAGCAACAATCTTTCAAAATGGGTATGCCAGTAACTTCTTTTGAAGCTATGCAACAGGCAGCACAAGGTAGAACTACATTACCATCTATCCAAAGACAGGTAGAAGGCACTCCAAGATCTGCTCCAACCATGGCTGAGTTTATGGGAACAAGAGGTCGGCAAACTCAAGAAACTCTTGAGCAAACATTCCCAATGACAACAAGACAAAGAATGGGAACTGATGTTCAACAAGCAGCTTTAGCAGAACAAAGGGCTGTTCAAAAACAAATTACAGAAGAAGCATCTCCAGCGTTTGAGGCTATTAAAGAAAAGAAAATACCTCAGTCTTGGATGAAAAATCTTGAGAACGAATCTGCTGTTATTGCAGAGGCATCTAAAGCTGTAGATAATATTCCTGCTTACCAAGACCTATTAAAAGGTTATGAGACAAACTCTATTGCTCGAATTGAGGCTATGAGACAGTTTTTGTCTGATAAATATAGTAATTTAGCTGCTCAAGCACAAGGCAAAGTTACAGGTGAAATGAAAGCCTATGACGATGCGCGTAGAAAGTTGTTGCAAAAAGCAGACGATCAAATTAATGCTTATAAGCCAGCTAGAGAACAATATCAGGCAACTAGAGAAAAGTTTGAAGCTCCTATTATTGAGTCTCCAATACCAGCATTAGCTAAAACAAATGAACTTGCTAAACAGTTTGGTGATGTATTTGCTACAAACCCTGCACAATCTGGTTTAAACCCTGACAAAGTTACAAGAGCTATGCAAGCTATGGGTAAAAAAGATCCTAATCTACCAAAAGAGTTTTTAAATCAGTACATGAGAGCATCCCTAGAGGGTGTACAAAGGGCTGCATCTAGACAAGCAGGAACTGTTGGTGCTAGGTTTGCAGATACCATTGTTAAAAATACCACGCAAAAAGAAAACCTCAAAGCTGCATTTAGAGAAGTATATGGAACAAAAGGATCTGAGGCAGTAAAAGGCTTAAATGTTATGTTAGATGTCTTAGAAGCCCAAGGTCGCAGACTCCCTGCTGGTTCGCCAACAGCCGAAAAAGGTATGTTGGCAGAAGAATCCCTAGGATTATTAGGCAAGAGCTTTAGAAACATACCTGGTGCTATCGGAAATCTTTATCAAGGCATATTTTATGGTAGAGATTATGAGAAAATTGCAAAAGCAATTACAAGCCCTAATGGTGTAGAAACATTGGAAAAACTAGCAAAAGCTGGCAAAGATCGTAAAAAGATAGGTTTGGCATTTACAGAACTTCAACAAGTTGTTAAATCGTTTGATGAAGAACAGACAGAATAGTAAAATTAAGGACATATCATGGCATATACAAAATACTCACTAACCCCTGCTAATAACACAGCAGCACCTCCAGATGGTGCTCCAGAGGGGATGCTCCCATCAGCAGTAAACGATACTATGCGCGATATGATGGCGCAGATCAGAGACTGTGGAGATGGTATTCGTGATGGCACATATACCATGACTGCACCTAAGATAACAGGTGGCACGATTACTGGTGTTACTTATACATCTATCGTTATTACTGGTGGCTCTATCACAGGTATTACCGATCTAGCAGTAGCAGATGGTGGTACAGGTGCATCTACATTAACAGGCATTATTAAGGGTTCTGGCACATCTGCTCTAACCACAGCTACAGCAGGAACAGACTACGCAGGAATAGACACAGCCCAAACCTTTACAAAAGGTCAAAGAGGCGAGATTACTGCGCTTACAGATGGTTCGTCAATCACCCCTGATCTAGCAGATTCTAATAACTTCTCTGTTACTTTAGGTGGAAATCGCACACTAGCAAACCCAAGCAATATTGTTGCTGGTCAGTCAGGCTCTTTCTTTATTACTCAGGATGGCACAGGTTCTAGGACTCTAGCTTATGGTTCTTACTATGATTTTGCTGGTGGTACTGCACCTACACTCTCAACTACAGCAGCAGCAGTTGATAGAATAGACTATGTAGTAAGAACAGCAACCTCTATCCATGCAGTATTTACAGCTAACTACAGTTAAGGCTAATAATGTCAGTTATCGGTTCTAATATCCTTGCTGGTGCATCTGGTCAAGGTGGTTACTTCCTAACCAACTCCCTACGCTTTCGGTCTAGTGCTTCTGCTTATTTGAGCAGAACACCATCAGTTTCAGGTAACCGTAGAACTTGGACTTGGAGTAGCTGGGTCAAACGAGGTACTTTAGGCTCAGCTTTTCAAAGTTTGTTTGCTGCAAGTAATGGCTCAACTGTACAGTTTTATTTTGGTTTTGCTAATGACCAATTAGCGGCTTTAAACTGGGCTAGTGTTACACAAATGCAACTTAACACCACGCCAGTTTATCGTGACCCATCTGCTTGGTATCATATTGTTCTAGCAGTAGACACAACGCAAGCCACTTCAACTAACAGAATTAAATTTTATGTTAATGGCGTTGAAATAACTTCTTTTGGAACGGCAAGTTACCCAGCCCAAAACTTAGATATAGCTGTAAATGCTTTAGTACCCCATGCAATTGGCAGAGAAGAATACTCTGATAATCAATGGTTTGATGGTTATTTGGCTGAAACTCATTTTATTGATGGTCAGCAATTAACCCCATCATCATTCGGTGAAACATCTACAAGCACAGGTGTATGGATTCCTAAGAAGTTCGTAGGAACATATGGCACTAATGGATTCTATTTACCATTTACCGATAACTCTGCTCTGACTACATCATCCAATGTGGGATTAGGAAAAGACTTCTCAGGTAACGCAAACTACTTTGCTACAAACAACATCAGCCTAACTGCTGGCACTACCTATGACAGCATGACCGATGTGCCTACGCTGACAAGTGCTACTGCGGCTAACTATTGCGTATTAAATCCATTAGATATTTTTTACAATACAGCAACTACAACTGTTACAAACGGAAATCTAACATTTACTGCTTCTGCGACAAGTGGTGGAGCATCAGTAAGAGCTAGTATGGCGTTAACTTCTGGTAAGTTTTACTATGAAGCAGTTTTGACATCTAGTATTACCTCAAGCTCAACCCAAACCGCATGGGGTATTGCAACCTCATCTTACGCAAGTAGTTGGGGTGGAGCAGGTTCTTGGGGAATTGTATTGAATGATTCTTCAATTAGGGCTAGAAGAATATTTAATCAAGGAACTACAACCAATATTACCGATAATACAAATGTAACAGCAACAGCAATATTGCAATGTTTTGTGGATACAAGCACTGGAAATGCTTGGTTTGGTATTAACAATACATGGTATGACTCTTCTGGTGGAACTACTGGTAATCCAAGTGCAGGAACAAACCCAACTGTAACATCAGTATCTGGAACAGTATTCCCGTACTTATGGGCTTATGGACAAAATCCATCAATTAACTTCGGTCAACGCCCATTCTCCTACACTCCACCAACAGGCTTTGTAGCACTAAACACATTTAACTTACCTACTCCTACGATTGGTGCTACTGCATCTACATTAGCTAGTAAGAATATGAATATTGCTTTGTACACAGGTACAGGTTCTAGCCAATCTATTACAGGGCTAGGATTCCAACCTGATTGGACATGGATTAAAGAACGCAATGCTGCGGCTGACCATGGACTTTATGATGCAGTTCGTGGCGTTCAAAAACAGTTAGAAAGTAATACAACAACCGCAGAAACTACCGAAACCACAGGTTTAACAGCATTTGGTTCAGACGGCTTTACTGTTGGTGCATTAGCGCAGTTAAACACAAGTGCGGATACCTATGTAGCATGGAACTGGAAAGCCAACGGTGCTGGCGTAACTAATACTGCGGGTAGCATAACCTCAACCGTAAGCGCAAACACTACCTCTGGGTTTTCGATTGTGACTTGGGCTGGCAATTCAACAAATGCCGCAACCATAGGTCATGGTTTGGGTGTTGCTCCTAGCATTCTCATTACAAAAAGCAGAACAAATGCTTCAAGTTGGGTTGTTGGTATTGGAGGTATGTCTGGTTTTGGAATAAATGATTATTTGGTTTTGCAATCAACAGCAGCAAAAGGAACATCATCTACCTTCTACCAAGCATACGGTTCAAGCACATTTACGGTAGGGGTTTCTGCCGCAGATGAGATGAACAAGACGGGTAACAACTACGTTACCTACTGCTTTGCACAAGTCGCTGGATACTCTGCATTTGGCTCATACACAGGTAATGGCTCTGCTGATGGTCCTTTTGTGTTTACTGGGTTTAGACCTAGATTTTTAATGATAAAAGCAACTGCTTCAGAAAGTAATGCAGATTGGCTATTATATGATTCTGCTCGCAATACTTATAACGCTATGAATACAAGATTGTGGGCTAATTTGTCTGCTGCTGAAACATCTGACTCTGCTTATTTATTAGATTTTGTAAGCAACGGATTTAAAATTAGAACTGGAACTGCCAATGTTGGTTACAACAATAATGGTGGAAATTACATATACATGGCATTTGCCGAAAACCCCTTTAAATACGCTAACGCACGATAGGAACTAATATGCCTTTTAAACTCGGAACTAAGACTATCCAACTGGATACACCTTTTACACACAATGACATTCAATATCCAGCGAACTGGATTCGCTTGGCATCGGAAGAAGATAAGTCTGCTATCGGTATGACATGGGAAGCGGATGCTGTTCGTGCTGATGATAGGTTCTATTGGGATGGCAACATCAACAATCCTAAAGCACTAGAGGATAAATTAGAAGTAGACCAAGATGGTAATCCTATGTATGTCAAAGTATTAGGCACAGTAGATGGCAAACCAGCAATGGTCGATAGCACAGAGAGATTAGTAACCAAAGGATTAAAGTCTAACTTTATCTCTCAAGTAAAGACTACTGCTGGAACTATTCTTGCTCAGACTGATTGGATGGTAATCCGTAAAGCAGAACGCAATGTAGATATTCCTACTGCTGTTGCTACTTATCGTGCAAGCGTAGTCACCAAGGCTACAGAGTTGGAGACAACCATCTCTGCGGTTACGACTGTAGAGCAATTGATTGCTTTGGATATGTCTTTTCCATCGGATAGATAATGACAACAATAGATAAAAACGAGGCAGCCTTGTCTGCTCACGAGGCTGTCTGTGCTGAACGTTACACAGGGATCAACGCTAGGCTAAAACGCTTAGAACAGATCCTAATAGGTTCGGCAGCTTTTATTATTGCTATTCTACTTTCTCTTGTCTTGAAATTAAATTAAGCCTATGAACTATGTCCGATCAATTTGGATTTTTAGAGGGTGCAAAGTCATTTAGCGAAAGCGTAAAGACAGGCAAAGAAGCAGGCAAGGCTATCGGATCATCTATTGAGGATGTCCAAAAAGAAGCAGCCTCGGTAGCACAACAAAAAGCCTTAGAACGCAGAAGGCAGATCAGAGAAGTAGAAGTAGTAAAAGAGCAGTATTTCAAACGAGCCATGATCCAATGGCAAAAACAAGAAGAAATCAGAATAAAAGAAGAACAGGTCAAGAAAGACTTTGTGAAACATCATGGTCAAAAGAGATGGTCAGAAGTAGAAAACATCAAACTCAAGATTGAAAAACAGGAGAAAGAAATTGAAAATGAATTTAGAAAAGATTTGGCAGAAGTGCGTAGAGTTATGTATATGTGCTATGCGTTGGCTGCAATCGTTGCCTGGTATCTTACTTGGGGTCATAAAGGGTAAATAATGTTTACACTCATCTCTACAGCTTTGTCCTTCCTAATGGGTGGACTACCTAAACTCTTAGACTTCTTTCAAGACAAGTCCGATAAAGCCCATGAACTAGAGTTAGCTAAGATGCAAACGGAAAGAGAACTCCAAATGCTAGAAAGAGGTTATGTTGCACAGGCTAGGGTCGAGGAGATCCGTACCGACCAAATACAGATGCAGACTCAGGCACAAGAACGAACAGCGATGTACCAACACGATATAGAAATCGGTAAAGGTGCAAGCCAATGGATCATTAACCTACGAGCCTCTGTTCGCCCTGTCGTTACCTATCTATTTGTTTTCTTATTAATCATCGTAGACATTGCCTCTATTGCTTGGGCATGGTCTAGCGGAGTAGCGTTTGCAGAAGCTATCCCTATGGTGTTTGATGCAGACGAGATGCAGATCCTAGCCTCTATTATTGCCTTCTGGTTCGGTACACAAGCCTTTAGTAAGAAATGATTGACCATAAAGTCATTGAGATGATTAAACACCATGAGGGTGTTAAGCAAAAGCCTTACCAATGCCCTGCATTACTTTGGACTGTTGGTGTCGGTCATGTCATAGATCCTAACCATGCTAGAGTATTACTAGCAGAACGAAAGGCTCTGCCTATCCCTAGCGGATGGGATCGAGTCTTAACGATGGGAGAAGTAGATGAAATTCTTGCTAAAGATTTGGCGCGGTTTGAAAGCGGAGTACAACGATTATGTCCTAGTGGGCTTACTACTGGTCGGTTTGGCGCACTTGTGTCTTTCGCCTTCAATGTTGGACTCGGTAATCTCCAAAATTCTACCCTTCGGATGAAACACAATCGAGGTGAGTTTGAGGGTGCTGCCGAGGAGTTCTTAAAATGGAACAAGGCAGGCGGTAAGGAACTAAAAGGACTTACTATTAGACGAAAAGACGAAAGAGCTTTGTACCTCTCATAGAATCTTTCCGTACTTAAATAGGGTGTTCTTATCTACTAAGAAAGCCTTTTTGATCTGACTATCCCCCTCCCCTATAAATTCTACATACTGTAGTTTACTCAGGAAGATGCACTTAAATATGTGCTTGACCGGCATGATGACAAACATCTGTCCATCATAAAATACCCAGTAATCAGCTTGGGTAGCCATTAGCCCTGAGTCTTTCCCATACATCTCTATCTCGACCACAATATTGCCTGTTCTTTGGCTCATCGGGTCAAACTTCACCTCAACAGCCTTATCTATCTCTGGTATCCATATATCGTACCCTTTAAAAGCGTTTACAAGGGTCGCACAAGGGTATTTTTTGCGTAGGATAGCCAAGACCCTTTCCTCTATCTCCAAACCCCTCTGTAGGTCTGTTTGGAAAGTCATAAAGCCACCCTGATCGGAAGGGGGGTGGCACTCCTTGAAAGGGTGTAGCATTGCGCTACTAATGCCGATCTCATCGGGGGTTACATACAGCTAACTACAGTACCACAAACAGTACAAATAGTTACCTTACCATTCACAATTATAGTGGTGGTTTGGCAAGCATAAGCACTACTCATTAGTAACATATAAGTTACTACTCCTATAGCAATCTTTTTCATGGTTTTCTCCTAAAAGGGAATGTCATCTTCAATACCGCTACTCTTAGGCATCTCATCATCGCCCTTGGGAGTAAAGCCTTTCTGTTTCGGATCACCAATACGACCCGATAAGAACTTCCCCTTCTTGCCTTCTTTTAGCCAGGCATCAAACCAATGCTCGACTCCGTTAATTTTAATCGACCCCTTGTAATCAGGGTGTTTTTCTGTGAGCTTTTTGTCGTTCTTAAATAGGCTAAAACTACCATCTTTCATTTCGTACATGACTGCCTCGCTTTTAGTTGGTTAAATAGGTCTAAGACCTCGCTTAAAAACTGCTTTACTTCTACTTCCATCGCATCGATATACTCCTGATCCCTCTCGACACGCACTACAAACAGTTGCAAGTCCTCTGGCACTCTAGGATCGAATGATACAAAGTCGCACCATTTCGCGCCTGTACAAGCCATTTGGCATTGCATCTGTGGGATATATTTACTTGGAACTTTGTTCTCCAAGACTGTCTCGATATGGTTAGCTGTGTTGGGCGCTTTTATCTCAATGAGACCTTCCCCTACAATGCCATCAGGAGAGCATCCAAAGCCTTCTATCGTGGGATGGTCTACGAACCCCTCCTCCTTTACGAAAGTGCCTGTATGAGCCTCGTATGCCATCCTAGCGAATGGCTCTTGCTCTGTACCCCATTCCA
>Ga0247723_1000270_pt1 | contig 34771 bp, 35 predicted proteins | sample MSEWelMarce5H_FC_FD_189079 | JGI IMG/M metagenome (GOLD analysis project Ga0247723, IMG submission 189079) | Subsurface sediment microbial communities from gas well in West Virginia, United States - MSEEL Well Study Marcellus 5H_FC | ecosystem: Environmental > Terrestrial > Deep subsurface >... | reverse complement strand
GACTTCTCCGCAGCTGTAACATTCAGAATACCATTTGCATCCACATCGAAGCTGACCTCAATCTGCGGCACACCGCGCGGCATCGGTGGAATACCCTCCAACTTGAAATCACCCAGACGATTGCAGTCGCGTGTAAACTGACGCTCACCTTCGTAGACTTGGATTAGCACACCAGGCTGATTGTCTGCATAAGTGGAAAAAGTCTGAGACTTCTTGCAAGGCACCGTCGTATTGCGCTTAATAAGAGGAGTCATCACACCACCTGCCGTCTCCAGGCCAAGCGAGAGAGGTGCCACATCAAGCAAAATGAGATCCGAAGTACGATCGGTGGTCGTTCGGCCCGCTGTCAAAATGTGTGCCTGAATTGCTGCACCATACGCCACCGCCTCATCGGGATGAACCGAGTCATTCAACTTCTTTCCATTGAAAAAGTTGCTTACCATCTCGCGGATCTTCGGAATACGCGTCGAACCACCGACCATCACTACCTCATGAATGTCCGTCTTTGACATGTCGGCGTCGCGAAGGACTTGTTCGAGAGGTGCGATAGTGCGACGAAACGCTGACTCGCACATGGACTCAAAACGAGCACGAGTCAAGACCAGATTCAAATCAAGACCATTCGCCAAGCCATCCACTTCGATCGTAGCCTGTGTCGAACTACTTAGACTGCGCTTGGCGCGCTCGCATGCGGTGCGAAGACGACGAAGCGCGCGATCATTTTGCTTGAGAGAAACGCCCTTATTTTTCTTCTCAAACTCCTGGACGCACCAATCCACCATCGAACTATCAAAATCTTCACCACCAAGGTGTGTATCACCTGCAGTCGCCTTTACTTCAAAGACACCATCATCAATGGTAATCAGTGACACATCATGAGTACCACCACCGCAGTCAAAAATCACCACATTCTGTTCGCCTGTTTTTTTCTTATCAAGGCCATATGCTAGCGCAGCTGAGGTTGGCTCATTGATAATTCGCAACACATTCAGACCCGCAATCATACCTGCATCCTTTGTGGCCTGACGCTGCGAATCATTAAAGTAAGCAGGGACAGTAATCACCGCATCCTTGACTTCGCCGCCCAGATAGGCCTCCGCAGTCTGTTTCATCTTGACAAGAACCATCGCAGAAATCTCTTCAGGCAAGTAAAACTTCTCCTCCCCTTTGAACTCGACGCCGATCTGAGTCTTGCCCGTTGTATTGGTCGTAACAGAAAAGGGCCAATGCGCCATATCTGCTTTCACGACTGGATCATCGATTTTACGACCAATCAGACGCTTTGCATCAAATACGGTATTTTTTGGATTTTGAGCGGCTTGATTCTTTGCCGCATCACCGATAAGACGCTCTGTATCGGTAAAGGCGACAAAGGATGGAGTGGTGCGATTACCATGCTCGTTCGCAATGATTTCCACACGATCGTTCTGCCATACACCAACGCATGAATAAGTTGTGCCGAGGTCAATTCCAATCGCATATGTCTTTGTGGATGCCATTCTGTATATAGATGACGACACACATTTAAGTTCTTTTTATTCTCTCACAATTCCTCCACCGTCTGCTGAATGGCTGAAAAGTAAGTGTCAATGTACTTTCGAAGCAGAAATGCAACACGCTGCCATGGTTGACTTCGAACATAGGTATATACATCATTTGCCGTCATTTTTTTATGGATCGACCGAAAATGTGCCAAATAATTTCCATGTAGGGCATACAAATGGGGATGATACATTTTATCAATCTGGTCGATCGTAGACGATTTATGAACTCGAAGTGCCACATAGGATTCATACATATTTTTTACAATATGATGCATAAACTCCGTATAAAAAGAGAAAGAAATAGTGTCTTCTTGATAGTAATCCAGATAGACGGGTGTTACATTTTGTAAATAGAGCTGCACAAATCGATCCAGTAACTCAGGACAATTTCCTCGAAGTGATTTTACAACCTTGTATTTTTCCGAGCGCCATCGCCAGCGATTCCCTTCTCGGTCTTTCAATACAATGCCCTGAAAGTCCCATGGCTGTTGACGCATTTCCATTTCTAGCCATGTGTTAAGATCTCCACGAACCTCTATGGCAGGTGGCAAGGATACAATGTTGTATGGAATATCCACATCTGTCATTTGATCCTTTATTTGCATGGTTCCATCCTCATAAAAGATCCCCTTGTGAATCAAACATGCTACATTTTGAGTAATCTTTTTTACAATACGATGTTCGGTATGTTGTACCAGAAAGCTGTAACAGATGGCTTTTTCTCCCTTACTTTCATCCGGTGGCATAATGTTTTGTGCCTCTTGTTGAATCAGCCCATCCAACGACTCTTCGGGTTTAACAATCCAACCGGTATAGGCCTCAATAAAGAGATGGCGAAATGATTTGGAGGAGTAAAAGCGTCCGGCCGCATCTAACTTTGAGCGGCTTGTAATATGAAGTGTTTCATCCCCTGCTCGCTTGAAAATATTAATCATTACTCCATCCAAGAGTTCTTGACAGACAACTCCTGCATTCTCCCGATCCACTTCTTTAAAAAATGGACAGGCCTCTGTAGTTGCCTTAGGAGGTGCCACGGATACTGGGCGATTTGTATTGGTATCCCATACAACAGATCGAAACCATTTACTATGCGGAAGTGACATGTTAGATACCCCCTTTTCATATCGAATTAAACATAATCCAGACCCTTTCTCCGAAGAGGAGAGTAAGGACCGATCCGTAACACGAAAGAGACCGCCCTCTTCCGATTCAAGATAACGCTCCAATTGCTCCCAGATAGGATACTGGGCGATAAGATCCTTAAATACAGTATATACAGACATGCTGATAAGTATAGTATGTTCGTCTTTATATCAAGATGGAATTACACTCATGGGCGTTTTCACAATTCATAGAATATCAATAGGAGGATAGGGAACATGGCTCAACCTGAAGAATCTGAGCCCAGCCTATCAGAAAATGAGGCGTTAGAAGAACAGAATACGGATGTAGAAATTGTGAATGATTCTAATAATGAAAGTATCGCATTTGGTTCACCTTCTACTGTTGTTGAAAACGAGTCCAATATTGAAGAAGGAGAGGCAGAAGAACTTGAAGAAAATGAGAACGATGGCGTCAATGTAGACGGAAGTATTGCATCCTCTATACAAGTTGCTTCTGCAGCATCAAGTGTAGAGTTAGAGGATGAAAACAATGATGAACTCATTATCGAGTTGGGCGACGATGTTGTCATTGACTCCAAGCAGCATGCACGAACCATTGGTACTGTTTATTATCGTGATTTCGATATCATTCGTGTGAAACCATATGGATCTACTAATACTATCATTGACTTCGAATTAGAACAGGATGATGATGGAGAAGACTTCAAAGAATCAGAAGGAGTTACCTTTTCAGCGATCAGACAAAAGCGTACACAGGCTGCATTTGTCGAACAGCAGGATTTTCGTGTCAATCACACTATTCATACCTATTCTGCTGATGGAACATTTCATAAATCCTATGTGATTAAAGATGTCAATGCAAAAGCGGATACCATGGTGATTGAATCCGAATCAGGTGAATCCATACCCATTGAATGTAGGTATAAAGGTATTCCGAGAGATGCAGGATTTGCGGTTATTTTTGTCACAGGATACAAAGAAAAGGAGAAATTAGAGGAATCCGCAGAGGAATCCGCAGAGGAATCTGCAGAGGAATCTGCTAAGAATGTGGCTGAAATTGATGATGATTTGGAGGATGAATCCTCCGCAGAATCGAATGAAGAGGAGGTAGAGTTTATAGGATTTGTGGATATTATTGAATCCGATGTCTACACAGAAGCACAGGCTTATGAACAATATATCCCAGATAATCTGCAAAAAACCGACGCATTTAATGATTTCATTGAAGGGTTGGAACCCTCCGTCCAAAAAGATCCAAAGGCCATTCGTATGGTTCGCATTTTAGTGGAAACCCTATATCGTTTGAAGCAAGAAACCATTTTACATGGAAGGGATGGATCCATTCAAGGACCTAAACCAGCATCTGCTTCCAGTCTGATGGATCTTATTCGTCAAGTATCCATTCCACTGGGTCGTCCTGTATTGGATATGATTAAAAAGGAGTACTATGTGGCAGACGATGATGATCGTCCTGAAGATGACAATCATGTTACCTTTTTACATTTTGAAGAAGAATTGACACAAATGGCGCAACATACCGATCAGTTATCTTCGGCATTAATGGTAGGATCAAAAAAAGGGTCTGTAGTGGAAGTATGGAGTCATTTACAGTCCTTTTTTTCAAAATATGGATGTCCCTGGATTCCCAGCGATAAACAAGAGCCGATCTGGGGAGCACAAGTTGATTCAGATGTGTTTCGTTATGAGGCGCCCAATATAGAAGAGCCTTCTCTTCCAGGATACATTGCTACTCATAATGAAAAGGTTCTTCCCATCTTTGATGTTGTTCCCTTTGGTATGGAGCGTGCCCTGGCAACCACTTATCGCAAAGGAAAAGATTACAAAAAGCATGTATTGTTATCGGAAGATGATGCCTCTCTTCGATCCTATCTGTTGTTTCCCATCTCTACTGCGAATGAACTAGGCAGTACACGCTCTCGTTCTCTTGCTGTTGATAGTGGCCGCAGTCAATTACCACCCCAGACCATGAAGATGATTCTTAAGAAGACAGGGGACCCTACTGAAGTTGGAGAATCGGATAAGTTACTTTTATTAAAAGAGGGTACACTCAGTAATATTCCTGTTGCCGATTATATTGAAGGAATTTCATCGATTCATGCACTTGGATTGGGAGATACATTTAATGCCCTCGAACAATATGGGTTAGAATCTCTCGAATTGAATGAGCCACTTGCAAGGGTTCTAGAGACAAAAATTAAATTATATCAGTCTCATTTAATTTCTCTTCTAAATATCCAGCAAAGCAAGATTGTGGCAGACCCGCCTGCCCCTCAGCCCAATCCTTTTTTGGAGGACCCCGAGTTTTTAAAAGACATTCTAGCAGAACCTCTGTTGCTAAATGATTTAGAAGAGTATGAGCGAATCAATCTCTCTTTAGCTCAATCCGATATTGGTAAAGTGAATGCCCTGATGAAACGGCATCCAGAATATTTTCAGATTGCAGCAGGTGGTAATCCCGAGCTTATGATAAAGGCACAAGCACAGGCCTATCAATTAGATTATCACAAACGACTTACTATTAATAAAATCTTGAAATTGAATGAGGCCAACTCGGGCGAACGCGCAAAAAAGAACAATTGTAATCATGTATCACAACTTGTTAGTATCCGAAAATTACGAGATGATAATGAGAGATTCCAGCAACTAATAACCTTTTTTACCATTTATCAGGGAACTCGTGCAGATAATTGGATTGACTGTAATCGATGCCAAAGTCATCTGCTATGTATGCACGAACGCCTCCAAATCCAGGCCTTTCTTCATCCAAATGAAAAGAGTACCATTGAGAAAGAGATTGTGCTGAATTTTTCGGGAGGCCAGTTTCAAGGAAAATATATTTGCCGAAATTGCGGGCAGCCCATTCGTGATTTGGATTTTGACAATAATATTGAGTTCGATGACAATGGAAAACCAAAATCAGGTCGAGCTGTCATGGTGGATGAGGATGCCATTTTAGAGGATGAAATCGATGCCATGCTACTTAATGTGCCGATTGAACCCTCTCCTGTCAATGAAATGAAACTTACAGAGGGTGAACAGACAGCATGCTACTACATTCTGTATGAATTAGCCGCAATTGTGGGCGTTTCCTTTGAAAAGGCAGAGTATGGTGTCATGATTGATCGGATTATGATGTGGATCAGTAAGTTTCCTGATCGCTTAAAATATAATAAAATGAGAGAAAGCAATGAAAAAATGTTAGAGTTTGATGTTATTTATTCGAGATTACTCATTTCAGCAGCGGCATCTTTTTTATTGATCCAACTACAAGTTAAGATTCCATCGGTTGCCGCGCGCTTTCCGTTAATAGGATGTCCCTCTCCAGGATTTGGTGGATTTCCCTTGGATGTGGATGAGACCCATCAGCAGGGAATCAAATATATCGCATGTGCGGTAGCATCCATTCAGAAGAAAGCTGCTCCATGGAATCAGACACGATTTGATAAGTTAAAAGAGGAGAAACGCCAGGCGACCATTGTTCAATATATGATGGGTGTCATCAAAGATGTTCAAGATCATGATCTGATTCAGGTACAGCTGACGCGAAAACGCAAATATACGATCGCCTATCCCTCAGATATCATCCCAGCCACCTTTTTACCCGAGCAGATTGTTATTACACCAGAAGATGCCGCAAAAGATGTGATTACACCAGAGGTTGTACAGATGATGGGGAATAAGGGAGAGATGTCCCTCGTAAAATTATGGATTCGCCAGTCCCATCTTTTAGCGCGTGCAAATGCAATTCTAGCACGCGGTTCACCACTCATTGAGACGACTTGTTGCATTACCAAGATCGAAACCCCTGGAGAATTCTGGAAAAGGGCAGAGTCAGACATCCCCATTGGAGTTAGAAAGTTGATCCCCAATCAGCAAGGTAACTTCTTGCTAACCGAGTTTATTCCACGTGAAGTAGGAGGCACTGTTGTCAAACCGAATCCAGAGGAATATTATCGTCTGTTCTTGAAATATTGCTATGGAGGGCCTCGTGTCGGTAAACCGCATGAACCAGGTCTCACTAATGTCTGTCCGTGGTGTACATTCACATTTCCTTCACATATTTCGGTAATGGATACAAAGGAAGGTGAAACAGCACTTATTACACAACAGGTTAACACAGGTGAAGATGAGTTCACAAATCTACTGGATAGAATTCATACTGTAAATGAAGTCCCCCTTATTATGATGGAAGAACGCACATCCTTGCTGGAAGTGATGAAACAGCTGGCATCGATTGAGCATCCGCCCATTGGAGGATGGGATGCATTAATGACAGAAACCATTGATAATATCGGTCGTCTGACACCACAATCCACAAAGCGAGACATGATTGAGGCAGTGGGTTCCCTTTCCAAAATCGCAAAAATTCTTGAGCAATCTGTTAAGCAAACTCTTCGCAAATCACAATCCCTGATGGTTCTGGATACGATTGCGGATCTCTCTTGGAATGACTTCTTTAAAGTAATTCAGACTTATTTCATTGTTCCCTTTCAACGAGTGGTATCGCAATACAAATACTCTGCGCTATTTATTCCCCATGAGCTTGCAAGTGAATTATCGAAAGTTCATGTCGAAAAAGAATTGATACCAATTTTAGATAAGGAGTTGAAGTTTGTAAAGGACAATGAATCCAAAATTGCGAATGTTCAGAGCAATTATGCCCGCGCCCGACTAAGCGACTACATTCAACGCATGAGCGACCTATTGGCGTTTAAAAATAAGATTCGTCCGTCGGTAGGAGCAAACGGAGAGAAAGCATTGGAATACAAATATATTCAACATATTTTGCTCTATGGACCTCTTACTATCTTAATGGATAAAACCATTCAACCCGCTGGAATGGCCGCGATGGGACCTATCACAGCCGCAACGACTACTTCCTTTGACTTCTTAACACTCATTATTCTTTCCAGCCTTGATCAATTTAAAAGTGAACGCCTTTCCTACAATGAAGATGAACTCAGAAAGCTCATTGCCGTTCGTAATGCAAAGGAACGCTCCTATATCCTTTCTAAGTTTGATAAATTAAGTGACGAAGAGCGTACGGTAGAACTCATTAAAAAGAATTTAAAAATGGGTGATTGGGCGGCAGGCTCCAAGATTTACGCCTACGACGCACCCCACTGGGAAATGGAACGACAGCAGCGCATGGACGCAGGAATGATGGATTTTTCCGGTCAACCAGATGGTTCACCCAACTTAGAGGGACGGGATGCAGATGCTATTGGATTGGGAAACATGAATGATGCGGAAATGGGTGATAATGAAGGATATGATGTTGCCGAAGCAGATGATGACTACGATTCATAAAGGAGGCGATTTGAACACAGTTTTTTCTATTAAGAACAATAAGAAATGTCCCTGCTGGTCTATTCAGGATTATTGTACTTATTAGGGATTTCAATTATCCTCTTTTATCGACCCGAACTCATGTTTAATGAGGATGGGAAATGGAAAGAGTTTGGATTGGGTCGTAATCAGAAGCAGTATACCTGGATGCCCTTTTGGATGTTTGCCATCATGTGGGCCATTTTATCCTATATCATTGTACTAGTAATTGTAAGTCATATTTCAGAGCCGGTTGCAATGACAGAAATTAATGTATCGGCCGAAATGATTGAACCGGTTAATGTGTCGACGAAGGCCCCCAATGTTCCTAAAAAGAAGCCGGCATCGATGAATGAAATGAAATCAGGATATTACATTTTGGATGTCAATGAAACGGTGAAGAAGGGTATTCCAAAATATACCTATTTGGGGCCCGAGGCACCCAATCTCATTTATCATAATATGACAGAGTCTGAATAGCTTATTTGCGGGGTAAACATGTAACGGTTGATTGAGATTGGCCAATAATAACACCCATCGCTACCATAAATAATAGATAATAGAGATATGAGAATCCTTTCAATCGATCCCATAAGCCCTCTAATGTGGCAAGATCCATCTTATCATCACAGCATGCGTTTCTTTGTGTTCCAGATACACGAGGTGCATAAGACTTTAGAAGAGACGCCACAGGAATACGCAACTTTGAAAAATATAAAACAAGAAAACTACCAAATGCAATAATTCCAACACCTGGTGTTGCCCCAATTGCAATTTTACCCCAATCACGTGAATCATTGGGGCATAATGAAGATTGATATATCATATTTGTTACAAAAATGATACCATACACGACTACACATAGTACTGCTACCAGCTTTGTCCATGATCCTCCATTTAAAAAGAATGCAGTATTGATATAAAATCCAACAAATATGACAACAATAAGAGAAGTCGTCCATACTATTATGGATGAGGAGGTCCCCGGACTTGAACTCTGGTTCGACATGGCTAATTAATTAGAGAAATTATTAAGGGCAAATTAATTAGGTACAGTAGGGAAATGTCTGATACAGAACTTATTCGTTTTTATCAAGCAAAAGCGAAAGAAGTAACGGCACAACTTTCTAAAAAAGAAAAAAAGGAACCTAAATTTGGATATGATGAAGATGGAAATTTGACGGAGCAAACGGGAGGCAATCTGAAAACGATCCCTCTTCCCACCTATCGCGCACCGAATTTGGAGGAGTTGGATACAATGGAGAAAGAGCGAATCAAAGCCATTGCAATTGAATGTGAAGCATTTGATAAAGCTCGATCTGATCTTTATCAAGCCATTCATACGGCGGGAGTAACAGATCCGTCTGTCATTTCTGGGTTAAATCGTAAAGTGCAAGAAGCAGATCAGCGTCTTCAACTTGTTCGGTTTCCTTTACGAAATGTTGCAAAAGTCTATCCTATCAAGATTCGCGATCTTGATTTTAATCAACTCCAGGAAGTAAGAAAATTTCCATATAAGATTGCCATTCTAGAAACCAATCCATTTCCCCTACAGGATCAATATGTACGAATTGGTATAGCTGCTCCAAGACCATTGATAAGTGTAGAAGAGGCAAGAGCTGCAGTAGATGAAACAGTTCTTGTATTTGCAGAGCCAGACAGTAATCCCCATGGATATTTATCTCTATCATGGCCGGTTGATCTGATCATGAGTGGACGACCCTATCGTTCGGCCAAACAGGCTCTTGCAGGTGAATTGGCAATGCATTTTAAAGATGAGGCAAATTATAAGAAAATATCTGAGGCAGAAACGGCGGATGCAGTATCCTATTCTGTAGAGGATACACTTGGTGGAAAAGACAAAAATCAGGGAGAATGGAATAAGAAACAGAGTGAGTTGATTTATTCTGTTAATAGGATAAAATTTACAGCGTATCCTGCTCTTGCCAAACAGCTATTGGATACCAAATATACCATTTTGGGCGCCTATCTGCCAAATGATACGATTCTTGGAATTGGAATCTCGATCAATGATCCAAAGTCGACCATTCGTAAGAACTGGAGTGGTCAGAATGAACTGGGTCAGGCATTGATGAAGCTTCGTGAAGAGATTCGTGCCAATTTGCCGAAGAAAAAGCCAGGAGTTGCAAAGCCAGGAATCGTAAAGTCAAAGGCGGCTGCTGTGGCTGCACCTGCGGCTGCTGTGGCTGCACCTGCGGCTGCTGTACCTGCTGCGCTTGTGCCTGCCGCTGCTCCAAAACTAAAACGCCCTGGTATCGCGCCAGCGACATCCGTTACAGCGACATCAGCACCCGCCATAGAATCAGCAATCGCATCATCCATTGCAGCCGTGCAATCAGCAATCACATCATCCGTCGCCGCCGTGCAAAACGCAGCCTCAACAGCGGCCTCAACAGCCGCCTCAATCGTAGCACCAGCACCAGTAGCAGCCTCAGCACCAGTAGCATCATCAGTAGCAGCCTCAGCACCAGTAGCCTCAGCACCAGTAGCATCATCAGTAGCAGCCTCAGTAGCTTCAGCACCAGCTCCTACAAGCATTCCATCTGTTACTGCACAACCACTAGTATCCATTCCAAAACTAAAAAGACCAGGAGTTGCATCATCTGCAACATCCGTCGCTAAGCCTCAATAGCCAATTATTTGCTGAGAGGAAAATCCTTCATCTTTGATTCATTCTTGTCACAATCCACCTTCTTTGCCACATATTGGTAACACACTCCATTTTTGTCTTTATATATATGTTTTTCCTCACTTCCAGGATTCGGATATTTATATACTACCGTCTGCTCGGGTTTAATCATTAAAATCGCAATAACACCTACGGCCAAACCTACCAATAATGGAACAATCGAAATATGCTTAATCATCTTATTAGAAACTCAGAAAATATAATGATGATAAAACAGGAATCAATGGGCGTATTAGATTTTTTACAAGATAAAAAATTTAACGCATTTTTCAGTTTTGTTGTTGGTGTCGGTATCATTTGTATTTTTCGTCCGATGTGTTCCGGTTCAGACTGCAATGTTATGAAAGCACCTGCCGAGAAAGACTTCGATCAATATGTCTATCGAATGGGATCAGGTGCATGCTATGAGTTTAAAACAGACATTGTAAAATGCCCTGCATCGGGGGCTATTGAGGCGTTTAGAGATGATAATGTGAAGGGTCAATTTGCAACGCGCCGTTCACCCATTCCTCAATGTGGGCGTGCGATTCAATGATCATATAGGATTTCTGGCTTTTTCATAAGAAATGGCAAGTGCAGGTACACTGTTAAGTGATCTCGATTCGAAGGCTCCGGTTATGAGCAAAGATGATGATCTTGTGAATAAGATCTTGGCTGATATGAACATTCCCAGTTCATCCAATCCTATTATGAATGCTCCTCCTCCCCCTTCCGGTAATGGAAATCGAATGATCAACTCCCCTAATCCTAATACGACCTATCCGATGGCGACGGATCCTGCAACGGCTACCGCACATATGATTGGAAAAGAGTACCCATCCATGGCTGATTTTGCAAATCTGGCACATTCTCCCAGCTTTTCTCATGGCGGATCGGCATATGCCAATGTTGCTCCACCCCAGCAATATGCTCCTCCACTGATTGATACGACAAAGGGTAATCTCTATGCGGACATCATGTCACAGGTCAAACAGCCTCTATTGGTTGCCATTATTATCTTTCTTGTTAGTCTTCCCATTATCAATGTACTCATTGGTCATTATCTTCCATCTCTTCTGCGAATGGGTGGTGATCTTACTACGGTAGGCATGGTTGTAAAGTCATTATTGGGTGGATTTCTCTTTTGGTTTATTCAAAAAGTTCTTGTTCCTTTGATGACAGTCTAATATGAAAAACTTTCCTAAGAAGCATGTAGAGAATGAAGTTCAACGAATTGACATTTAATATTTCATTGGGAATGATGGCGGTAGTTGGCCTCTATACCCTGATCTATTCCGGTCTAACGGGACTTCTATTAGCCGCATCGGTTGCTTTGATTGCAGCCTCCATGTTGGATTCTTTCGAGCTCATTACTGTGACAACGGTTCTGTTTGTTCTCTTCTATACTTATTTTCTAAAGGGTATGCTTCGTCGGTTTGAGCCATTTCAGAATCAGCAGGAGGAGGCACGCGACATTGTCACACGTCTGGCAAAGATGGAGAAAAATTACGACCAGATTCAGCAATCGCCTGCGGGTCCGTGCCGCGCCCCAGCAGGTGTGTTTAATCCGTCTGTGGAGGGATTTGAAAGCGTGCCTCATAACGATGATGGAATGAGTGAGAAAGGCGAACCAGTGAATGAAAGTTTTGCACCCACTTCTGTCGTAAAAAAAGAGGCTGTTAATCCAGATTTAGCATCGGCAGTAACAAAAAATGTTACATCAGAGAAAAAGAAGTCAGAGAAAAAGAAAGAGGAAGTAAAGGCCATTACAACGGAGGATTTTAAATCCGCCACAGGTGGTCTCTTTAAATTGGGCGAGATGCCCTCTGAACATAAGGATGGTCCCCATCTGGATGCCGGCCAGACTCTTGTTGCCGCCATGAAATCGCTCGATCCGACCACGGTGAGCGAGATGACAAGTGGAACCAAGCAATTGCTCGAAACCCAGAAGAATCTGATGGGTATGTTGAAGACGATGACACCCGTGTTAGCAGAAGGTCGTGAACTCCTCAATACCTTCTCGGGCATGTTTGGAGGTGCACCGACAAATGGACCAGGACTGAAGTTCTAAGCCACCGAAGGTGGCGACGCTGTGTTCTAAGCCGCCATTGCGGCGACACTAAGCGGAATGCGACACTAATTTGTCCCTATCATAATAGATTAATGAAATCCTTCCTTTATTTATCTATTATTATCGCGATACTGGCGATATTATCTCATTATTTGACTCCTTCATTAGAACGATTTGTCAATACCGATACGGGTATTGGAATCGGTCCATGGTGGGCGGAGGGCCCAGGATTGTCCCGTGGATTTCAACGATGTAATTGTGACTCCTACCGCAATTGCTCTTGTCTCGATGGTTCATCCTTTTCTAAAAATATCATGTTTCCTCAGTATTATTTTAACTATTTATAAGTAGACCATGACCTACTTTCTATTAGGTATGTTAATTGCAATTGGAGCAATTGTCTTTCTCTCCAGTTGTAAAAATTGTATGGAGACCTTTCAGGATTATAAAATGGTCCCCTGGTTTGGATATGAACCCGGTCGTTATGCACCAGGATGGGGACGAACGGGATGTGTCAAACCCTGTGATAAAGAGACGCCCAGTAATAAAGAGAATACCGCATAATATGATGATATGATAGATGCCACGTTTACCTCGTTCTTGTCCTCCTGGTGTATGGTGTATATCAGGAGGTCTTATTGCGACTCTTCTTATTGGTGGAATCGTTTTACTTGCTATTTTTTATTATGTATTCAAACCAATGCTGATGCAAATGCCACAAATGGCGATGGCTCAGCCAATGATGGCGCCGATGGCTCAGCCAATGATGGCGCCGATGGCTCAGCCGATGGCACCCATCACGATGATTCAACAAGGCGGTGATTCACGCTACGATCGTGCCCCCCAGCCATTACGCGATTGGATAGGCCGCCCCGAAATGCCACCAATCGGTGCACTTCCCATTAACATTCCGACACAAGGACTCCCTGATTCCTTTCAATCCGTGGGTGTGATTCAGGCAGGGGATCAGATTCTACCCTTGTATGGCCGCAGAACATTACGCGGCAGCGATCGTTGGAATTACTATACACGAACGGATACCTATAATCCTGTCCCTCTTCCCGTTCATTTTCAGCGCCGTGATTGCATGGATGATGTTGGTTGTCAAGAGATCCTGTCAGGAGAAACAGTAAAGATTGACGCTCTTCATAAAGAGGGAAAAACTAATATCTATCGCTCTGGTGGCCCTAAATATATTCCAGGACTCCTATAGAAATGGCAAAACGCGTATCCTTTGGGATCATCCTTCTTATTGTTCTCGTGATTGTCATTGCTGTTCATTCTGTTAACCAATCGTCTAATACTCACCATGAACCTGATGTCTCTCTTCGAATCTCAACAGGTGAAGCACGTTCCAAACGATTTGGGCTGATCTTGGATATGCGAAATGCACGGGAACGAGAAGAATTAGGATATTACCCTAATTCCATTCCTGTGTCATTGGATAAACTCTCCAGTGAAGTCCCCTTCTTGAATTCCAATCGTGCGGTTTCCATCATGGTCTATTCCAATGGAGATAACCGAGCAAAAGTTGCAGCACATGCTCTCTATCAAATGGGCTATCATAATGTACGCTATATTACAACATCATATTTGGCATTAATGCCCGGCAGTAAGTAACGCGCATCAACTATTTGATAGCAAAAAGAGGGATAATCTTTTTTCTATTAAATGTCAGAGGATGTCGACATGTCCATCAAGATCAAATAAGGGCTTTATTAAATTACCTGATGGTAAGCCCGGTTCTATCCAAGAAGTAACAAACAGCCCGATCACTACCTCATTTGGCCCATTATCTTCACAGTTATCACTATATCAAAATCATATTATCGATCAAAGTTCTAATTCGTGCCAATATCGCGGCCATCGTTATGATTTAAATGATATTCAAATCTGTAATGTAATTCATTATGGATATCAACTTCTTGAAAACATAAAGGAAACACCAGTTGCAGAGCTTGTACTCTCTTTTTCCATTTCTTCTAATGAAAATGATTCCAATGCCCCGTCTTCTCTTCTACTATGCATGCTTATTTATCAGACGGGTACTCCGAGTCATGATGCCTATCTCACTCAACTTATTTCAGATTATTCCTCCTTGGCCGCCTGTAATTTTATAAATAATGATCCAGGAATCTACTATACGATTGATCCAGCACTGCCATCACAGCCACAGCCACAGACGCAGTCAAATTATATCGATTGTCTTTCACAATGCTGCAATGACATGCAATGTTATGCCTATAATTATGATTCATCTTCGCAAATGTGTTCGATTTCTTATTCGAATCCTCCACCGAAACAGGTAAATGGAAGTCAGTCGATTCAGTCAGGTTCCATTAATCGCAATACACTTCCATCCTGTGGAGGCATACAACCAACTACCAACGGAAATAAAACAGCGCAGTTTACAACGATTGAGTCTCTTTTTGATACAGACGGGAGCACGATTCAGTCCTCTTATAGTTATATGATGTGTCTTGATTTATATGATAATGGTGATGATCAAATTACATCATCCAATACGGCATATGTTTCTGTCTTTCCAAATGGAATTCATTTGTCATCCAAAGTATGGGATCTCCTTTATGCAAAAATGAATAATACATTAATAAATTATGGTATGCCCAATGTCATGCGTAACAACATGCGCACGGTTGAATTCTATACGATTACTGCAGACGGAACAAGTATTATTCTATCCACGGATGGTGTGATCAATTCTACAACACCATTTACAGGTTGTTCGAATACCATGCAATTTTCAATCGAAAAATATGCAGAACCCCCAAAGAAAGCAACATCATCATCTCTCAAAAAAATATCAGATCGTTGTGACTTGGTTCCTACCGAACAGTATAAATGTTCACCATTTAATCAAAAGACAGACCTTGATAAATCAGGTAAAAATGTAAAAATAGGAGGTAGTTCATTAGCTGATATCATTGATAATGAAAATACGATTCTTACTGATCAGAATAGTACGGCAACAGGCATGTTTTCAGACAGCTTTGTAAAGTCTACACTGCCGGCAGCAGCGATAACTGTCGCTCTTGTCATTGTTGTCGGATACCTCGTTAAAAAGGCTCTTGATGACTAAATCATTTAAATTATTGTATATCTAATAGGAAGATATGTTGGAAATAACATTTCTTATTGTTAGTGTATTAGTCGTATTATTCATTATTCATTATCAATCCAAGAAGATTGAATCATTTGAGGATTTTTATTTGCAGGCATGCCCGTCTGGATATGATACCTTATTTTATGACGAAAATGATGTTGCGAGTTGCTGTGATGGAGAGGTCAAATATTCAAAATGCCGCGGGCAACGACAATGCAAATTAGGAGAAGGCGGTGAAAATTGCGCTCAGCTCATTTTGAAAGATTACAAAGAAAAGGGAAAGCTAAAATGCCCCAGTGGATGGAATTACTATGAAGATTCGGTAACAAAAACAAAAGGATGTACTAAAGGCGCACTTAATGATAGATTATCCGGTCCAAAAGTTGTTGATCCCGTCCGTTTTCCCACATGTACGATTTATTCGAAGTTAGATGACAATAAAAATAAAGTAGATAGTTGTGTGAATCAAAAGCAAATGGAAGAGTATGTTTGTTTTGGAAAGGATTGTAAGAAATATCTTCTCTCGATGGATCCTAATGCACCACCTCTTCTCAAAATTGATACCATTGTTGACAATTATCGAAATGTGGTAAATGGTGCACCCACTCCTGCACCCATTACTGTTTATTCGCGGGAATCTATTAATGCTTATGTTAATGCAAAAAATATAACGATACCAGATCCTGACACCAATATGACAATTGATGATGTTGCCATTGCGTATTATCAAAATCGTGATATTAATGTACCAAATAAGCCTTTATTCTAAATGCATTGTATCTTATGAGTTTTCCATTGTATTCATGCCGTCCACATGACCGAATCCGAGTTTTTCATATAAATCGGTAGCGGCGGTGCCTGATTCAGGGGCATCCGCCGAAAGCGGATAAATGGTAGAAAGTACTGCTTTTTGATTGATTGTTGGGGCAATCGGTTCAAAATTAGTATCCACACAACTATTATCATCGGGTACATAGGATGATTCATCATTATCTGGAGATGCAAATGAATTTACGGGCACTGTTTTCTGTGGAGTTCCAGCCTCTTCTACCGTGGCCTGCGCGGGACGATGTACATCCATACGATCCAATTTATTGACGGCAGCTGCCACCTTGCGACGATTGCGCTCCAAATAGAGCACACATACCACCATTAATCCAAAGATTCCCGCCGTAGGTCCAATGCTAATCAAATAGAGTAGAAGGACAACCGCTGCCAGGCGAAATAGAATATGATCCAATAGCAATAGTATACCGGTTGGGAAAAAGGGTGCAAATAAAATGATGAAAGTCAGAACAACAAAGTAAATGAGTTCCGTTTGATCCATTCCTCTGTATATTAGCAATAAATTGAACTTGATTGTTTAACCATGAAGCATAAGCATGTATCGTTTAGAACCTAAGCATGTATCACGATACCTATTATAGAAGATGTCCATAAATGATAAAAATCGTGTATTGACATCTAAGGGTTACGCTATTAAAAAGTCATTTTTGACAGAGTTACAGATTCAGAAACTACGATCTGATCTGACCATGTCACCAAAAGTGCTGGATAAATTTCAAAAGATGGCGCCTCATTTTCCCATTTACTATGAATCGAAGACCCGTTTCTATGTACCGCGTCATTGGGGACAACAGAAATTTGGAGAACCGGAAGCGACGATTATATCGGAGGGACTTCTTTTTTCAGATGCCATTACTTTTCGTACCACTTTTCCTCCTCACGACTTTCAAAAAGAAATCATGACAACCTTTTTGGAAAAGGGATCAAATGGATTAATTTGTGTTCCATGCGGATATGGTAAAACCTTTATGGCATTGAATCTGGCCGTCCAGCTCAAGCGACGATTTTTAATCATCGTTGACAAAGAGTTCTTGATGAATCAGTGGAAAGCAGAGATTGAGAACTTTATAGAGGGTGCGCGTGTGGGAATTCTTCAGGCGCAAACCGTTCAAACCGATGCCGATAAATATGATGTCACGATTTGTATGATTCAAACCATTTGTCGTCGCGAATTTCCTGATGGGTTTTTCGATCAATATGGATTTACCATTTTTGATGAATGCCACCATTTGGGCGCCTCCTATTTCTCCAAAGCGCTCCTCAAGATTCAAACAAAATGGATGCTCGGACTATCGGCCACACCGGATCGCGAAGATGGTCTGACATGTGTCTTTGAATATTATTTAGGAGAGGCCGTCTATAAAAAGACCCAGCGTGCACCCGATAAGGAAGCGGTTGTCAAAGCCATCTGGTTCCGCTCAGAAGATCCTGTCTATGCAGAGATTCCCACCAATTGGAGGGGAGAACCGGTTACCGCTAAACTCCTAAATCAAGTGGCAGATTTTGAGGCACGCAATCAACTCATTTTACAGAATATCCTCGAATACGCCAAGGATCCGCAGCGATTCATTTTAATTTTGAGTGATCGAATCTCTCAACTGGACTGGATCACGAAGGCATTGGAGGGGACATCCATCGTTCATGGATATTACATTGGTGGAATGAAACAGAAGGTGCTAGATGAAAATGCAGACAAATGTCAAATTCTACTTGCTACCTATCAGATGGCTTCCGAAGCATTTTCTGTAAAAAAGTTAAATACGGTTATTTTGGCAACTCCTCGTAAAAATGTGCAGCAGTCGACGGGACGCATTTTTCGTCAGAGAATTGAAGAACGAAAGGTTGCACCCCATATTATTGATGTGATTGATTCGCATGAATGTCATGTGCGAAGATGGTACATTCGCCAACGATTCTATAAAGAGTGTGAATATACTATTCAACATATCAATAAGCCCCAAAAATTGGTTGCAAATGTACAGCCAAATGAGCATGGATCATTATTCAGGGATCTAAAATAAATGTATAATGGATAAGTAATGAGTTCACCCTCTACAAGTTCATTTCAATTATTATATCAATTACTGTCTAATAATCGACAAAAGGATAAGATTGATATGATTTTGGAGCCGCTGCAAGCCATGATTCAACTTGCCCTCCTCAGCATTTGTCCGATTGGAACCAAGTTGCGTATTCAGGAAAACATTTTATATCTTCAGATACCAAATATCACACAATCCATTTCTAGATGGTACAACTCAGATAAGAAAGATGATTTATATTTTTTATACTCTGTTGTTAAACGGTATATCAAATGGTATAATCCTACTGCAAATAAGAAGAGTCCGCTATCTGCAGATCTATACCAACTCATTACAAAGATGGCAAAAGAAGGGTTTGATAATTTATTTAAGACCTATAGTTCATCCGATTCGAACACGGTCATTCATGTCATTCAAATGTATAAAAATTTATTGGAATACAATAATGACAAAATTCTGACCGATGAATTTATTGTTAATGTGGAAAAAAATAAGGTGAATATTGACGAAGTATTTGAACGCATTATTGACATTTACGATCCACACATTTTACAAATTATACAACACACCCTTCTCATGATGCAAGAGGAGAACGACCCCTCGAATCAAGGTCATCATTTGGATGGATTAAATCAAATGTTTATGAAATACAACAAGACAATTAAAGAATGGATCAAAATTAATTTAATTTTATAAACTAGAAATGTATATATATGTGTTAAACCTCTATATATATCGGTACAAATTCAGAAGCCAGTCCAGTACCGTATGTATTGACGGCTCGTACTTGAATAGAATAGAGAGTACCACTAGCTAATGGAGGGGAGGTAAAAGGTGAAGTAGTAGTTCCTGCTGATATCCAGATATAAGTACCATCAGAATAAGGAATGAGTGAATATTGATAATCTTGAAAGGGAGCACCTTGAAATGGAGGAGTAAAAGCAACTGATACTTGTCCATCTCCTGGTGTAATTATTATATTTGTTGGAGCAGATGGTACACCTGGAGTTGCAACTACCAAATTAGAAGGATGTCCTCCAACACCATTTATACCGACTGCTCGTACTTGAATCGAATAGTGGACACCATTCGTTAATGGAGAGATGGTAAAAGGTGAAGTAGTAGTTCCTGCTGATATCCAGATGTTATTACCAGTTGAATCACGATCGGTTGAATATTGATAATCTTGAAAGGGAGCACCTTGAAATGGAGGAGTAAAAGCAACCGATACTTGTCCATCTCCTGGTGTAACAATGAAATTCGTTGGAGCATCTGATGGTAGTAACGATACTGGAGTTGCAACTACTGATTCAGAAGGAAATCCAGGACCGTATATATTACTGGCTTGTAATTGAAAAGAATAGGAAACGCCATTAGTTAATCCAGAGACAACCACAGGGCTGGTCGGGTACTGGTAGAAATCCCGCACGAAGACTAGACCAGATGGCGGAGTTATTAAACACCTATAGTTGCCGGTGAAGATTCCACTGTCCAAAACAGGAGTAAAAGCAATTGATACTTGTCCATCTCCTGGTGTAACTACAAGATTCGTTGGACTAGTGGGTATACCAGGAATAACCGCCGCCACCACTCCTCCTTGCGTCTCATAAGCGGTCGCACTGGCGCCGTATGCATTATTGGCTTGTAATGAAAATCGATAGGAGACACCATTAGTTAATCCAGTGACAATAAGAGGAGAGCTAGTTCCTATCTGCACAATAGGTGAACCTGTCGATGGAGTCATTACACATGCGTAGTTGGTAATAGGGGATCCATTGTTCGAAGGAGCAGTAAAAGTTACAGTTACTTGTCCATTTCCTGGTGTAACGATAGTATTCGTTGGAGCAGATGGTACACCTGGAGTTGCAACTACTGCAGCAGAAATTAATCCAACACCCATTGCATTCATGGATCTTTTACGAATCATATACGATCTACCATTTGTTAAACCTGGGATGACATAGGATGCAGTAGTTGCTCCCACTGGTTGCCAATTTTCACCATCCAGAGAATATTGATGATCCGTAATGGGTAAACCACCATCTGTAGATGGTGCAGTAAAAACAACAGTTAATTGTCCATCTCCTGGTATGATTTGTATAATGGTTGGAGCATTTGGTACACGTAACGAATGTACTGTATCAGGAAGGGGCTGGCAAGGGCATCCATTATCAATAGTCGTAGAACCTCCTGTACCCTTACGATAATAGACCATCTGACCATTCTTTACATCATTAATAATAGACTGATCCCATATTCCAAGAGTAGGAGCGTATCCTGTATTGGGTTGAACGGGATTCTGAATGCGATTAATAAAGTTACCAGATTCTGCTTTCATTTGACGACGCTTCGTAATCAATGATGAGTCATATACCGTGGTTGGCATCTCTATATATGACTTTTATTTAATATAGAAACAAGGAATGGATCAAAATTAATTTAATCCTATAAAGAAGAAATGTCCGTGTGTGATCATTATTATGGGAAGATCTTCGCTCATTTGTCGGGAGGGATGGGAATTACTGCGTTGAGTGCGGAATATTCCAATATAGGAATGAACCTAATACCAGGCTCTCCCATTGGAAGTATTTTTGTATTGTTTGTTATTACAATCGCTCTTATTTTTGGAATGAACCATGCATCGCCCGGTGGAATTCTCATTTATCTTTTATTTGCTGCATTTTCATTCGCGTTGGGTCAAACGATTAAACCAATGGTACAGCGTGCGGAGAAGAATCATCAGCTGGTGCACATTTTGACTCTTACTACTGGATTGTTTGTAGGAATGATGGCAATTGGTTTCTATGATAATCAGCATATCCTTGGATTTGGTCCTTATTTACTAGTTGCGCTTCTTGGCCTTATTGTTGCGGAATTGGTATGGTTCTTGGTTTCAACCCCAGAACAATACAAACAATCACAGTCCTATTCAGCTCTATTTGGCATCATTCTCTTTTCATTCTTTACTGTGTATCACACACAGGTGATTAAGAAACGGGCCCAAAGTTGTCGTGCAGATCTAAGCCGTGGAAATCATCCAAATTATCCAGTGTATTCCCTCTTATTTTTACTGGATTATGTCAATCTATTTACGGATATGGCACGATCTTAAAAACCGACATGGAGGCGGTGAACTTCGTATCGCGTTCCCTAAGGATGAGGTTCTACTGAACCCTTACCGCTTTAACTCCCATGAACTTTAATGTCCTCCTTGGGAGAAATCTGCCACTCAATAAGGGAATCATACACATTTTTGCGTTGATCGCCTTGTAGTTGAATAATTTCACCATAGGTTGGATCCAAGCGAATATTTCCATTGGTAGAATATACTTTTTTTAGATATTTGAGAATCTTATGAAGATCCAGATCATCGGCTATACCCTGCACCAGCGTAATGCATTTTCTTCCATTTCGCTGCTGAATTCTAATATGAATGATGTTCTTTTCAGATGTAAATAGGTCCATGATTTTCCATATCTACTATATGATCTGCCAATCGTCTTTATACTTATTTTCTGTATGATTTCTTGCTCTTTTTAGAGCGTCCTCCAAACTTAACTGGGAGTCCCTGTTTCGAACCATCAAAATAAAAACGACTCTGAACTTCCTTTAAGGTAATATTCGAAAATTTACCTGCATCATTTGCAACAGGATTACCAGTTTCTCCAATGGAGTGGCCCGCAGCACCACCACGCTTACGACGAGTGCTACGACGAGTGCTACGACGAGTGCTATGCTTACCACCTGTCTTGATACATGCCTGGTTAAAGGCACGGGCATCATAAGGAGTCTGAAGGGTGAGACCAGGAACCGCACTCGGTGCGCGAAAGGTCATAAAATCATTGCGATATCCCGCGGTGGGCGCATAGTAACGCATCGAATCGGCGTCGCCAACGCGGACCACGGGAAAGTTTGCAGCAGAGAATCCAGAGGAACCCACCATGGTTGGTGCACCTGTTAGTTCGGCACCACCTTGCATGCGCTGCATATTACCTGTCACATAGGGTGGCATAGGAGGCGCGGTAGTGAGTTCCTGTACTCTGCCTGGATTAGGGTTAAGCGCATCAAACGTTCCGCGCTCGCAAGGAATGCGACCAAATTGTGCAGGTGTCGTACCTACGCCATTCATTGCGTTTAATGGACCCATTCCTGGAAAGATTCCATAACGACCACCGCTCTGACCCGCACCCTTCAGATTATTGGGATCCGCTGACGCATCCAGCTGCACCTTTGGCATGAGTGGCTGCCCGTTTACAGGAACACCTGGATAACTCATCACAACAGGGAGTGCTGCTGGATTCGCTACTGTCCCGCCAACACCCTGTGTTGCGGGAAAATCAGCAGGTTTAGAGGTGAGGCAGCCGCTCACAGGTGCCATGCTCGGATTGGGAACCGGACCAAATGATTGATGAGCTGCCACACTGAGTGCACCACCCTTTGTACGCTTACCCCGTCTGCGACCACCGCGCGACCAGCCTGGGCCATGGCCGGGTAAGCCTTCAGGTGTATAGTATGCAATGTATCCTGGACGCAGAGAGGCAGGGTTACCCGTACAATCTTTGCCTGGACCCGCATATTGGTTGTGAATCAAATAACCAGGAGACACCGAATTAGGGCCTTCAGACCATCCACCGCCTCTTGATGCACGGTGAGTGCGCTTACGATGACGCCGATGCGGCTTTTTAGCTCGTTTGGTATGTCGTCGTGCCATATCTCTATTCTTATGTTGTATAAAAATAAAGTTAGATGTGATAGAAAAAAGAAGATGGTGTAATTGTGCGATCGGCAGGTAAAATGCGTACAATTTGATACTTATGAAAGTTCTCGTTCCATACTACCTCAACAGGTACACCTGCAACTTTCTCCGTTTTTTCCGCAAAGATCTTGCGAAGATCCATGGAGAGTGTCATGGTAGCAATCGATGCAACACCAATATCCATACCTTCCTGTGAGGTAAGAGAGTAGATATCGGGTAGAATGGCCTTGGTATAGGGCGTGCAATATGCACACAATGTAGTTGTAATCTCATTACTGCGTTTCATTACAGGCGCAATATATTCAACGGGTTGATGATCTGCCATTGTTACCGTATCTTTCCAGTACCATCGAGGTTGTCGTGCATGATCAGGTTGAATGATCCAGTAAATCGAAGGATTATAGTGCTCCTGCCAGTCCGCCAGTGCAATGGGCTTTACTAAGCGCGGTGTAAAGGCAAGAAGAGGCTGATCGGGTGGAAGAGAAACCCATACTTCCCGTAGAAGAGACCATCGATCTGAAAAGATACGCGTAGACCATAGATCCATCCCTTGGTGAATAATGAGATCCTCGATTTGAAGTAGTGACTCGCCCGCCAGAATGTTCGCCAGAAAGACAATCGGGCCCGCTTGACAAAACGCTGGAGGCAGAAGCCATCGAAATGTCATACCCTCTTGGCGCTCAGGATACCAAATACAGGGAGCAAATCCATCCATAAAAATAAGATATCCAACAGGACGCTTGTCAAACTTCGGCCACATCCATACCGTGCCTGTGGAAAAGGTTGACTTGGCACGTGTAAACGGCATATGAATTTCTACACGGTCCTTTAGAAACGGAAAGGATTGAAATAGAGATTCAATGGCCGAGATATGATCATTATCTAGGCGATGGAATCGTGCAACTTTCTTCTTCTCAAAATGTGGCGTGGTGCTATGAATAGATCGATTCATCCTATCTATTTAGAGTAACCAGTCTTTAGACTCATTTAAGATCATGTTAGGGTAGGAAATTACATTACATTATATCAAAATGCGGAAAAGCTGTTATCATTGTAGGTATCATTGGCAAAGATACCAGGCATGAACTCACCGCCGCCTTGAATGAATTCGGGCTGCATCTTCTGAGAATTATCGGATGACACCTGGAGACGGTCGCTTGCAATACCAGCCTGAACGGCAATAGCAGTGTTATCATTATTAGGCGCTGGCCGGAAAGAATTTTCAGGAAAACGAAGGTGTTCGGGGATATCGGAGCTTTCCTGTGGTTCATAGAGAGGATCCTTTGCACGAGGTTCTTGATAGATAATCTCCTGATTTGGACTGGCCTGGTTCGGTGGATTGGGACCGGAAGGTGCAACGACTCGTTTGGGATAAATGGGAGCTTGACGGATCTGGATCGAAGCAGGGGCGGGAATTTCAAAGGGTTCCAATGGAACAGGGATCTCTTCACCAAAAATTTTATCTCGTAACGCTAAATAAACTACAAAACCAACGATGATAATGCCAAACAGAGCGATGTACGAGTTCATTCTTTTTGATCTCGTGAAAATCCAATATGAAATTCATCAGCGTGATGGAATGGTAATTCGAAGTGGTACTGGTTTTCTATTTGACGGATGATGATTGTGATGTTGTTTACGGGGAAAAGATGACGGAGGTGCTACAAATGTAGCAGGAATACGAATCATACATGGTTCTTCTGAAGGTCTTGCCGATGGCTTGTCCAAAGGTCTTGCCGATGGCTTGTCCAAAGGTCTTGCCGATGGCTTGTCCAAAGGTCTTTTGTCCTGAGGATTCATGATTCGTTGAAATTCACTTTCAAGAATATCCAATTCAAACGGAATATCTCTCTTCATACGATAGCGCATCCATCCACCAAGTTGCTCTAAAATCCCATCTGCATCATCTCTGATTTGTTGATAAGGAACCTCCATAATTTCCATGATCTCTGAACCAACCCAGTTTTGCGGCATACATATGGCATCAAATGCCATTCCTTGAGAGAGTGTTTGTTGCTGACAATAGAGATAACTCGTAGAATGAGATGGATGCTCCTCCAAAAACCAGTTTGATCCAGAATAGTATCGGATAGAAGAGGATGAAATAGGGTTACTCGCTTTCCATACAAAAATTGATGGCATGATTTATACTATTCTAGGATAGAACACACTATTTAAGCATTGTCTGTACTATCTTAATTAGTCATGACAACGCTATCCACTGTATTACTTTCTACCAGCGGAGACTGTCGTAAGGCGAACATTCAGCTTAATGCGGATCGCGAGCTAACCATGGAAAACATCCAGAAATACTTTAAAAAGAAGGAAATACCCGAAATGGTTTGCCATTATAAATATGATCATAAAGTTATCTTTCTCTTTGGATATCAAACAGGAAAGAAAGGAAAAGAGAACAAAACGGAGATTCCTCCTCCTTATTCTGAGTTGACTCTCTTTGGAGACATTCTGGTAATTGCAGCCCTAACGCATGAATGGAATTGCCCTATTCCCTATACCATTGACCATTGGAATGCATTCACACAAAAAGAGGAAGAGGAAGAGGAAGAAGAGGAAGAAGAGGAAGAAGAGGAATCTCTATCCGATGATGAAAAGTCCATTAAGGATGATTTTGAGAATAGTGATTCAGATGATCTTCTTGACAAAGAGGAATTGGAAGAAGAGATTGAAGAGATGCCTATTGTTGTGAAACGCCGTCGTGCTCCTGCCTGCATCAAGATTGATCCAAATGCATTGAAAGAGGAAATCTCAATGGATTCTCCACCTGAATCAACACCGCTTCGTCTACAATGTCTACAACAACTTTCCTTTCTGGAATCGGACTACACAGTGGATGATATTCGCTCATTAGAAAAAGCAATCTTTGAGGCAACCTGCCATAACTCTAAAAAACAATATATCACACGAAATTGGAAAGTTCCTACCTTTGTAGAAGCCTATCAACAAACCATGCGAGCTGTCTTTAGTAACATTCATCCAGATAGTCCTGTCAAGAATTCGCGCCTACTTCTTCGTGTCAAAGAGGGCGAATTTCCTTTGAATGCGATTCCATTTATGTCTGCCTATGAAATGTATCCTGAGCGTTGGTTTGCTCTGAAAGACAAATTGCTACAACGCGAACAAAAGATTCTGGAGGGTAATAAGAGTCGTGCTACAGATCAATTCCAGTGTCGTCGTTGTAAGAAACAGGAATGTACCTATTATGAGCTTCAGACTCGCTCAGCTGATGAGCCGATGACGATCTTTATTACTTGCTTGAATTGTGGTAAGGAATGGCGACAAGGTGGTTAGTGAGAACCTAGATCTACTTATTTTTCATGTCTGCTTCACATTCATCGATAATATAGTTCATAAATTCATCTTCCAGTTGTTGTTGAAAGAATGTTGATAAGGAATGTTCTGATGATCCACATTCAAAATAGGGGTTTGGATGATCGAATAGATTTGGATAAGGATCATATTGATGCGCATAATACTGAGAGATCTCTTTCGAATAAGATTGAGAATGAGAATGATACAGATATGGACGAAGATGTCGCGTATATTCTGATCCTTTTACCACATCATATCCTGGAATGTTAATCATCATTTCGGCGCCACGTGGAAATTTTACAAACTCATGAATATAGGCGCGAATGAGCTGATTTTCAACACGCCCATGTCCCGCTTGGATCATACAATCATAAAAGCCATAGCGAAGATTGGGAAAGACCCATGAGATTGGTTTTTGGAATTGTGCATAAAGATCAACACGGCCTGGATGAGCAGATAAGTAGTGTACTTCTCTCAGATTTGGAAAAATCGAGGGCCGGAGAATATTTGTAATCCCTGCACCACTACAATGAATCAGTGCAACCGTTTTCACCTTTGGAAAAAAAAGAGTAGGTGGAATGGGCTTTTTACACAAACGATAAAGGCAAAGATGACTTGTCTGTTGAATATGGTATGGAATCAAACTCGATACCATATTCTACCGATAATATACTAAGATTATTGATAGGTCTCTACTTTAAGTTGAATACTAAAATGTTTCTGAATGGCGGATTGTTGAGTGGTTGTTGGTAGATGATGATTAGATTCAATCGTTTTAAAAGTGTGACGCGGAAAGGAACATTTTTGATCGGCCTTTTCTTGCGTGAGACCAAGCTCAATACGCTTTCGAATCAATGCCTGAATGGATTCGGGCTGTACGCGCTTTCTCGGAATCTCCGTACCATCCATGGTATCAATTTTTGCCATACGAGATTTTTCACTTCGATCTGTATCGCGCGCCTCCGCCACAGTTTGCCCCTTGGCATGAGCGTCTTTCGTATTAGGACGACGCTTCAGTGTAACAGTAGTCCAGTCTTGATGATCCATTTCTACTATGTGGTCTAACCAATAAAATAAATCAATTTTTATTTTTCTGATCGAACAATAAGGATGCGAACCTGCTCCAAAGAACGAACGAATATTCCTATTACGATCTCTGTCTTACATGATCAAGAATATCAACTCTGTCGATTATTACTTCGATCGGGAAGAAGACGTGCCTTTACCGAGAGACAGATCATAGATCGAAAGTCATCTACTGCAGGATCAAAAGGTCAGCAAGTCGCCAGTACTCAAATGATCCGTCAGGAAGTGGACGCTTAATAATATAAGGTAATCGTTTTTGGTCGAGTTCCATCCGAGCAATGTCGCGTACATCCGTAATATGAGATGGAACGGAAATAAAGGGTGCGGATCCCTTGCTAATTTGATTCGATCGAAGACCAATAATCTTGGTTCGCTCAAAGTTCGTCAGGAAGGGGTAAGTCCGGTGATTCGGGTCGGTAGAGGGTCTTTCAGGATCAGCAGATACGCCGCCAGAAGGTAAGATAATATGTTGAAGTTTAGGAATAACTTGACCTACATAATCCAAAAGGCACTCTGGATGTTGTTGGTAGAGGCGCTTGAGTTCAGGCTTAATTTCTGCCGTTACTTCCTCTTCGGGAAGACCCTCTGCATATTCCTCCGCCCACTCTTCTTGCTCGTAGTCAAGATTATCATCAAGCTCGTCTGCCATGTCTACCTCTATCTTTTTTATTTTTGGCAATCAAATTTTATATCAGACGTCATGTCTCAAAAATTGACAAATCAAATGATGCGAAAGATCAGCATAAAGCATATTCATACTATCCAACCAGATATGACCGAGTCTGCTATTCCAGAGAAACTATATGAGACCTTTGATGAAATGGGTCTTTGTGATGAACTTGTTCGTGGGATTTATACCTACGGTTTCGAGCAGCCATCCCGAATTCAGCAATTGGCAATTGTACCAATGAGTCAAAAGAAAGATATCCTTGCTCAGTCACAATCAGGTACGGGAAAGACCGGTGCTTTTACCATTGGTGCACTTTCTTCCTTGGATGGTTCACTAAAGGCACCACAGGTGCTAGTCATCTGTCCAACGCGAGAGCTCGCACAACAAACAGAAAAAGTGGCACAATCCATTGGATTCTATATGAATCTGAAAGTTCTATCTGCAACAGGTGGTAATCAACTTCGTAGTGATATCCAGTCTTTGAAATCAGGGGCCCAGTTTATTGTCGGTACACCTGGACGAATCTTTGATCTGATTTGCCGAGGAGAGCTCAATGTAGAGCATATGAAGTATGTCATTCTGGACGAGGCCGATCAGATGTTGGAGGATCTATTTGCAGATCAAATCAAAGCAATTCTCAATAGCAAATTTCCACCGACAACCTCTCTGGCGCTTTTCAGTGCGACTATGCCACAAAATGTGCTCGAGATAGCAGAGCATTATCTGAATGAACCGATTCGCATTCTTCTTCCACAAGACGAGGTAACGCTAGAGGGTATCAAGCAATATTATGTTCTATTGGATCGCGAAGATTGGAAACTTCCTGTGCTTTTGGATCTCTATCAGCAAATTACAGTGAATCAGGCTCTGATTTATGTAAATAAGCGCCAGAAGGCAGAGTGGCTCGCCAAACAGCTCTCCTCACATGGGTTTACATTGGAGTATATTCATGGAGAGATGGATGTGGCCGAGCGAAAGAAAAGAATGGAGGATTTTCGGTCCGGTCAAACACGTGTTCTGATTAGCACGGATCTATTGGCGCGCGGCATTGATGTGCAGCAAGTATCACTGGTGATTAATTATGAGCTACCGATGCAGCGCGAGAACTATGTTCATCGTATTGGTCGTTCAGGTCGATATGGCAAGAAAGGAAATGCCATCAATCTGATATGTGGGGATGAATTGAAAGCGATGAATGAGATTGAGGCACACTACTCTACCGTTATTCACGAGCTTCCAGAGGATTTGAGCTCCATCAGCGTATCATAATAAAAATAAAATAGGATCTATTTTTATTTTACTATGTATTGCGAATATCATGACGACAGGTGGGGCATGTTACATGGGTTGTAAACCAGGTATCAATGCAGTTGCTGTGAAAAAGGTGTGTGCAATAATTGAGAATTCGCATTTGCTGGCCTTGCTCGATGGGATCTTGACAGATGGCACAATTGTCATCCATGGTACGTGGGGCAGTCGTGGCGATGGTATGTTGATTAATTTGTTCTGCAGTAGGATGAACGGTAACAGTTTGATCTAGAAAGGTTTGAAGAGAAGGTGCTTCGAAGATTTGGCCGATAAGGCTACTAAGAATCGTATCAGAGGATGAATCTCCTCCCATAAAAGCGCGACTGGATGAAGATCGAGAAGGGCGTGAAGAGAAGACCATTTCAGTTTCGGGAAGACGAGCGCCGTGAATGAGTTGATAAAATGCTGCAGCACTATTATCTGTGGAGGGATTTGGAACACGGCGCGCAGTGGAGGATGTTGCAGAGGGTGCAACTGGAGCAGCAGGAGATGATTGCGTTACTTGTGTTGCGCGTGTTACATATGATGCTCGCGCTCGTTCATATGGATTTTGATTTGCCACGGATATGACATATTGTAGTACATCAGGAACTGATTGGAACCGCTGTGATTGATAAAGAAGATCAGGGAAATAGTTATGAAGATCGTTTAGCAAGGAGATCGAGTATGGAGTCGACATTGCTGATAAGAATATATTGCTATGATGACTTAAGCCCCGATCGCGATCAAAAGATATGGAGCCTCATGGAGCCAATCCCGAAATAAAGGGTGTCGTTGGCATTCAGAATATGGGAAATACTTGCTATGCCAATTCTACGCTACAACTCTTGCGAGCGTGTTCCGAATGGGATGCCTTTTGTCTCAGTCAAAACTTCGCAGAGCAACTTCAGCATCTTCCCGAAACAGATGCCAATCGCCGCATTTTAACAGCCTACCAAGATATTTTGCGGTCACTATGGTCAGCCTATTTGCCTGCGTATGTTCGCCCCCTTGGATTCATCTCTGAAGTATGCAAGGCTGTCAAAGGAACAGTATACGAAACATTTGGCATGCCCGTTCCAAATGATAGTCATGAGTATCTGGTCTATTTACTGGATCATTTTCATGAAGCCCTTAAAACAACCACGAATCATATAGAGAAAGAGATTCCAGCAGATGCCACCCCCATCAATCGAATGCGTATCTTAGCCGAAAATGGATGGAATCGTTTCTTGTCGCATCATTCGAGCCCCGTCGTTCAACTCTTTTTTGGAATGATGCGAAAGACGGTGCAGTGTATGAATTGTGCAAATCGGACCTATCAATGGGAGGTCTTTAATTCACTGAAAGTCCCATGCGAGGGTGCAACTCTAGAAGAGTGGATTCAACACGAAGTCAACGAGCAGTCGGAGATTGAGGGTTATCAGTGCGATCATTGTAAAGGTCGTCATTTGGCAAAGAAGTCCTCTCATTTATGGAAACTTCCTGATAATCTGTTCGTCACACTTCATCGGTTTAACTACAATGGTCATAAAAACATGACACCATGCCCTTATCGCGGGGATGCTGTCTCCTTTCAACCGTTCTTTGCAGAGGAATCCGAAGAAGCACAAGAAATGTGGAAGTATGAGATTCGTGGTGTATCCGATCATCATGGCACGCACATGGGAGGGCATTACACCGCACAATTTAAGCACCCGATAACACAGCAGTGGTGGTGGTTCGATGATGAACGTGCTCGTCCATTAGCCAACCCCCAATTTTCGGCGACCAATTATATTTTCTTTTTCAAAAAATGCTCTTAAAAAATGCTGGCAGCCGAATCAGCCAAGTTCGTTACGCGATAGGGCTGACAATCAAATCCTTCAGGACCGTCATGATTAACAAAGGCGCTTTGAATGCTACCCATCCATCCCGCATCTCCGCAGACACGATAGTGAACATGTGACTCGATCTTTCCTTTAAATGGTACTTTATAGGATTGTGGAGGTCGGACTTTTAGAATGGCGATGCCATCCGCATTAGCGGTTGTCACGCCCGCATTTTCATACTTGACATAGGCATCCTTCCAGGACTTCAGCTCTTTCATATTTTCGGAGCCTGGTTCCGCCGCCCAATAGATCACCTTACTGTTTGCAGGGACAATGACTTTGATTTCCTTGGTTGCACCCGGAGGTTCGCGGTTCTCTAACACGGAACAGGGTGCAACCATGGGACCTAGAAACGGTAGATAGGTATCACGATCCAGCATCACACCAAGCGCTGACAAACCTACCAGAAGATAAATCACCTTCGATACGATACCGTCGCCAAACACGGCGGATACGAGATTGCAATCAAATAGTGCTACGGAAAGCCAGTTAAGACCACCCGCAATTAACAGGACCATTGCGATTTTAAAGAGCAACTTTTGAAGATACATAGGTGTCCATACTCCCTCAAATCGGTCACGAAAAACTGACATTCTACTAATGTACAAATAAATCGTCTAGGTAGAAATAGGAATTTTGAATAATGTGTTATTTAATAATATCAAAAACATATTAATATAGCATGTTACATTGGGTTCCAAAGAAAAATATTAATCCGGCGAGAGTACAAGAATTATTGCAATCGTCCATTGTTGCAAATCAGTTTACTAATAATGGACCAGCAGTTGCAGAACTAGAAAAGAAAGTACGAACTCTATTAAAAATAGAAGAATCCAAATCTGTAGTATGTGTATCAAATGGAACGGTTGCCTTATGGGCAGTTGTTGCAGCTATGGAAGTATATGAATCCAAAGAATTACAATTTTGCACACAATCTTTTACTTTTCCTGCATCGGCACAGGGATATCTAGAGAATGTGATTATTGTAGATATTGACAAAGAGGGAGGAATTGATCTTTCTACCATTGATCCAAAAACATGTGATGGAATTATTATTACTAATATATTTGGAAATCTTGTGGATCATTCTAAATACGAGGCATGGTGTAAAGAGCATCAAAAGTTTCTTATTTTTGATAATGCAGCCACTTCCAATTCTTTCTATCAAGGTAAAAATTCGTGTAATTATGGTAATGCCAGCACGATTAGTTTTCATCATACCAAACCAATTGGATTTGGAGAAGGAGGGTGTATTATTATTGATTCAAAATATGAGCGATCTCTTCGAAATATCATTAATTTTGGAATTGATAATACATCCCCCCTTGGCAAATGGCATCGAAAGGGAGGAAATTATAAGATGTCCGATCTACAAGCCGTCTATGTTCATCAATATCTTGACCATTTTGATTCCATTGTAGAGAAAACGACTGAATTGTACCGTTATTTTCTTACATCAATTGCATCTTCTTCGATTCGAACATTTCCCAATTTTTCGGATGATGTTCCATTTGTTTCCTGCATTTGTGTATTAATGGAGAATAGTAAAGTTGTCATGGAAAGATTATTAGAGAATCATATCTATTGTCGTAAATATTATAATCCTCTCATACCAAGTCCGAATGCGGTTGAAATATATAATCAGATCATATGTATTTCATGTACAGTCGATATGACAAAGGAGGATATTGATCGAATCGTTCAACTGTTACTTAAATAAATATGATGAGTAATAAGATATGGATCTCATTCCAGGCTTTTTACAAGGAGTAACACGAGTTATCATATCTTATCCATTTGATTATATAAGAACAAATCTTCAAGCACAGCATAATACTTCTATTGTTTCTTATGTATCTAATCATAAATTATCTATACGAGATGCATATCGAGGATGTACTCTTCCGCTAATTACCGTTCCTATTGACCGATCGATACAATTTTTGTTATTTGAACGATTAAGTAAAGAGCATTCTATTATTACATCCAGTATTGCATCATCTCTTATTTCATCGATTTATTCTGTTCCTGTTAATTTTCTATCAACTTCTATTATTACTCGGCATACTAATTTAACATTAGATAATATTAGATCATTTATTAAAAGATCTAATTATTATACAGGATTTAGTGCTGATTTTACAAAATCATTTCTTGGTGCAGTATTATATACTTCTATTTATGGACAGTTGCGAAAATCAATTGATAAAGAAAAACATAATTATTTTCTATTTGGTATTGCATCTAGTCTTGGTTCATGGTCTTTTATTTATCCATTTGATACAATACGTGTAATGAAACAAACATCTACAAAAACATATATGGATATTATTAAAACAACCTCTATTCGAAATCTTTATAAAGGATTTTCTATTATTCTTGCACGATCCATTCCCTCTGCAGGCTGTGGCATGTTTGTGTATGAACGTTCAAAGCAATTCCTTCTCCCATTTCAATAATGTATTAGATCGTTCTTTCATCCATTTTGCGGGGGATCCAGCATAAATGGACCATGGTTTACAATCTTTAGTTACTAAAGAATGTGAACCAATTGCAACACCTTCTCCCAATTTTATTCCAGGTAATAGAATGGAACCTGCACCAATAATAACATGTTTCTCAAGAATAAGCGGAGATCCATATACTTTTCTATATTTTATAGGTACAGACGGACCCATAAAATAATTTCCACAATAGGAATCAGATTGAGTATAAATTTTACTACCTGCCGAAATATTAGAAAATGATTTCATATGAAATCCAAGATTTCCCCATATATATACACCCGCTGAAATATGAATATTATTTTCTAATATAAATGGTTCAGCGCCACTAGATAGTATACTAAATGCATCAATCCTGACATGATTACCAATAATTATATTTTCCGGATTATAAAATTGTGCCAAACGGCTAATTTTAACATTTGTTCCAATCTTTTTAAAACCAATTGCTGCCAATTCGGATACAGACAAAAAACTC
>Ga0247723_1000269_pt1 | contig 34794 bp, 55 predicted proteins | sample MSEWelMarce5H_FC_FD_189079 | JGI IMG/M metagenome (GOLD analysis project Ga0247723, IMG submission 189079) | Subsurface sediment microbial communities from gas well in West Virginia, United States - MSEEL Well Study Marcellus 5H_FC | ecosystem: Environmental > Terrestrial > Deep subsurface >... | reverse complement strand
CAATCCGCTACAGCCTTACGAGCTGGCGGATCGTATTTGTCATGGAGCTGTTGGTCAAACTTTTTAATTCTCAAATGATTCATGGGAAATATCTTCTAGTTTTAAGGCTTGTTCCACCAATTCATTAGCTATTCTTCTAACTTCATCTCTGTTTTGAGCAATAGCAGCTCTGTAGTATTCCTCTAAGAGTCGTTTTGCGTTTAAGTAGGGTAAGCTAAAGTCTTTCATTAAATTGCTCCTTGTCTGCGATTGCTTGATAAAGTTCTCCAAATATCAATGATGCGCTGTTCATGCTGTCGCTCATTGTCTATTTTCTTAAATTGCACATAAGCCTGTAAATGGGCATCTAAGGCCATAGCGTATTTATCGCTTGCTATGGCTTTTTGCTCTCTTTCTGATACTCCGCCTTCAGCCAGTAGAAAAGCATGAGCTTTGGCTTGTTTAATGCCTTCTGCAAGGTAATTCACTTGTCCGCCTAAAGCAGCATGGAGTTCATTAGTTTCAGCCAATTTCATCAATGCCATTTCAACTCTGTTTTCATCCAATTTGTCTAAATTCACTTCCATTCTCCTTTTTCAATTGCTCTATTACCTTTAGTCCATTGTTCTTCAAAATCTCTTAACAACTTATACCCAAATCTATTTTTGTATTTGTGCATATATTCTCTAAATTCTCGCAATCCCCAATCCCTTCGCCATTTAATTAGTTGGCGAACCATGCAACGATGTTTATGTTTTTGTTGATCCATCTAATCGTTCTTTAAGGAGTTCCCATGCAATTCCAGCCACTTGTGGAACTTGTCCGTTTCCAATGGCTTTAAGTCTGTCCACCCTAAAGGCCACCCCATCAACCATTCGTAAAGGCTCGGATTGATTGAAGATGGAATGTAAGTCCCATTTTTGACTGCATTTTTGTGCGCTCCTGATCCGCCTGCGTTCCCCCCCCCCTGATGGAGTTGTTGGAGTCGGCCATATTGTTTCCCTGCGTTTTTTCAGAGCTTTCCGACTGTTGCTTCCACCATCCCTCCCTGTTGTTGGGGTATGAAAGAAGTTCTCTCCGTTTGGCAACAATCCAAATTCTTTCTCTGTGATGTTTAGCTCCAATGTCTGAAGCTCCAATGACTCCCCACGCAGCATCAAACCCAATCTCGGCCAACTGTCCAAGAACTGTTCCGAGTCCTCTATGAACGAGCATTGGCGAGTTTTCCACATAGACGAATCTTGGTCGTATCTCGCAAATGATACGAGCCATTTCTTTCCACATTCCTGATCTTTCACCATCAATTCCTGCTCCTTTTCCTGCAGCGCTGATGTCTTGGCATGGAAATCCGCCTGATACGACATCAACAATTCCTCTCCAAGGCTTTCCATCAAAGGTTTGAACATCATCCCAAATTGGGAAAGGCGGAAGAAGTCCATCATTTTGCCTGGCGCACAATACGCTTGCTGGGTATGCTTCCCATTCAACGGCACAGACTGTTCGCCATCCGAGCAAATGTCCCCCAAGTATTCCTCCACCAGCGCCTGCGAAAAGAGCCAACTCATTCAAAACCTAGCCTCCTCAAAATTAAATATTTGTTTTTTCATTTTCTTAGCCACAACCTTCCAATCAGGTCTTAAAGAAACAAGGTATTGAGCCTCAGTTTTGCTCTTAACTCTGCGAATTAAGCCGATTTCGTCATAAATGTAATAAATCATGCAACCTTCCTTTTCTTATCTCGCTGATCCAAAATAAACTTCTTCATTTCAAAATAGCTGTTAAAACGAGCTTGGCGAGGATCTCCGCCACATTCAGCTCTGTATGCCTCCTCAATCTGTTTATCTGTTCCTAAAGGCATTTCTGTGGCTTTCTGAGCTGCTTGAGTAGCCCAAGAAGCCTCAAATGAGCGCCATCCCTTAAACATGATTGTTTCCAATACTTCTGACAAAGGCATTTTTGCTAAGTTAGCTTCTTTTACTAACCTTGTAAGAACTCTGTCTGTAATAGGAGCTTTAAGTCTTTTTCTATAAATTAAAAAATCATTCCATAAATCATCAGACACCCCTTCAGGGGTTACGACTTTAGGAGTAGTTTTATTATGGTTCTTGGTTAATGGTTCTTGGTTCTTGGTTTGCATTGGGGAGTGATTAGGGGGGGTATTAGGGAGGCTATTGCTACCCTTATGCCACCTTAATGCTGCGCCTTTGCGACCCCCATCCTTCATGGCTTTGTATTTGGCTATTTCCACATCAGCTCTTTTGTTATGCCAAGCACCATTCTCTTGAACAAAGAACTCATGCAACAAACTGCCAACTATTTCAAAACTAGACCTTACCTTACGAGCCAGCTTTGCCGTATCTTTAAAAGGTTCTTCAGTTTGGTAATAAAGGTCAATCATGCGCCTGTAAGCCAAATCTTCCTCATCTGTTAGATGAGAGGTATGGCTTAAATAATCCCCAATATGAAATGGGTAAAAATTCATTTTTAGTCCTTTTTAAACAAATCAGGTCTTAAAATCTCTTTTGTAAGCCTGCCTTCCGACAAATCAATCAAGGTTCTGATATGTTTAATTGGGATAATTCCACGCTTAGACCATTGGTAAATAGCGTTCTCTCTGACCCCTAAAGGCTTTGCCAGGTTAGCTAAAACCCCAAACTCTAGCTTTAAAGCATCAAATGGTTTCATAGTTTCCTTTCGTAAGTTACAGGCTAGACTATATACCACTTTCATAAGTTTGTGAAATTTATTTATTAGGGAATCCCCTATAAAAATAATTAAAAAAAAGTGTTGCGAACTGTCAAATTCGTGTATAGTTCTACTTAACGCAGTAAATTTTATTAACAAGTGATGAAGGGAAAGAAAAAATGAATACAACAATGACAGCAGTAGAAGCAAAACGATTAAATAAAATTCTTGGTTCTGTAAAAATGGCAGAAGCAATGATGGCTAAAAATGCTCGTTTATCACAGCCAACTAAACAAGAAGTATTAGCTAAGTTAAAAGAATTAGATGCTAAAGGCGATAAAGCTATAGCAGAAGGTAATGTAAACAAAGCTAAATTTTATTATGGTTATGCTTTAAGACTTGCAACTAAAGCTGGTATTTAATTTTTTTAAAGTGATGAAGGAGAAAGTGATGAAACAACCAACCAATCTAGAGGTATTCGCCTCAATGCTCTTAGGAGCTTTTATCGGCATTACATTAGCTCTTGTCTATGTTTACAGAACAGGAGGCTTCTAATGATTAACAATGACCGCTATTACGAGCCTGAAGATGATGATTCAGATTTATTAGATGAGCGCATTGCCGATCTAATGAAGTCTGATTACGACCCTACCGATTACAACAACTTTGCTGAATGTATCTCAGAAGCCAAAGAAGCTGACCGATTAATTATTGAGGAAATGCTCAAAAAGCATATTACTGAAAGAGATTACGAGGCTCTTGGCAAAAAGCTGTTTTACATGGCTTATGAGCGCATGGAATTGTTTGCAGAAGAACACGCTCAAGAAGATTTAAGTGCTGGCTATTTACACGACTAAAGGAAAAAGTGATGAACTATAACGAATTACGCAAAATCAATGTTAATGAATTTACAGAGCGCAAAGGCTCTCTAACCTACCTTTCTTGGACTTATGCTGTGGACATTTTGCTTCAGCATGATCCGATGGCTACTTGGGAATGGGGAGATATTGTTTATTTCAACGAAAGCGCAATGGTTTCATGCTCAGTTACAGCTCTTGGCAAAACCATGAAGATGCAGTTGCCAGTAATGGATAACCGCAACCAGGCAATTAAAAACCCTGATGCTCGCAAAATCAGCGACTCTCAGATGCGTTGCCTTGCCAAATGTATTGCGACCTTCGGCATTGGCCTATACATATACGCTGGCTCTGATTTGCCTTCAGAGGCTATTGATGAAGAAGTTCCTGATTTAACAGAGGCTACTTTAGGATGGCTAGATGCAATTAAGGTATGCACAACTATTGATGAATTAAAGGAAAGCTATGCTCAAGCCTATAAAGCCCTTGCAAAAGATAAATCAGCAGTTGCCAAGATTTCAACCGCCAAAGATGCCAAAAAAGCAGAATTGGGAGCATAAAGCCATGTTTGATGAAATCCTTAAAAGAGAAATGGAGGCTCTGAAATGAGCCTTTTAATAGCCTTTTTAGCATTAACTGGAGCTGTTGTTTGGCTAGTATTAATCGCAATGCTTATTTATATATGGATGGACAAATGACTACATTTACAACAGAAGATAGAGTTGCAGTTCAACAGGGAACTCCTGAATGGCATCAACTTCGCTTAGGCAAAGTTACCGCTTCTAGGGTAGCTGACATCCTTGCAAAGACAAAGACAGGGCCTTCAGCTAGTAGAGGAAACTACCTGATTGAGCTTGCCTTGCAACGAGTTACAAAGACCATAGAGGAATCATATACCAATGCTGCAATGGAATGGGGAACTCAAACTGAACCCCAGGCTAGGGTTGCTTATGAAGTCAAAACAAATAACTTTGTGGATCAGGTTGCATTTATTGACCATGAATCTATTGCTGGCTTTGGATGCTCTCCTGATGGACTTGTTGGAACTGATGGGCTTATTGAGATTAAATGCCCTAATTCAGCAACTCATTGGAGCTACATCAAAGCCAATGAACCGCCAACTAAATACTTTATTCAGATGCAAGCTCAGATGGCAGTAACTGGCGCTAAATGGTGCGACTTTGTATCTTTTGATCCAAGGATGCCTGAGAGAAGCCAGTTGTTGATTGTGAATGTTCCTAGAGATGATGAGTTCATTGGCAACATGGAAGCAGAAATTAAACAATTTTTAAGTGAAGTAGAAGCAGAAGTTAATTTAATGGAGAGAAAAAATGGCAGTTAAATATTTTGTAAAAGCAGCAGTATCAGAGTTCAAAGGCGATGATGGCAGTATGAAAAAACGCTATCAGACCATTGGAATTGTTATGGAAACCAAGCATGGCATGATGTTAAAGATTGAATCTTTGCCTATGTATGCCATGAAAGAAGGCTCTATTCTTGCCTACTTGAATGAGCCTGAAGAAAAAGGAGCAGCTCCATCAACAAAGCCAGCAGATTTGGCTAACATTGAAGATGACATTCCATTTTAAGGAGAGATTATGACTGAACATATTTGGACTGCACCAGGCACAGATATAACTGCTAGATGGAGGCTTGCTGGATGGACTCCTCCATCAGAACAACAGGAGTATTTAGATAAATGGGCCTACTGGCAAAATCTTCCGTTACGCAGATTAGATGACAAAGCTAAAGAACAATATGAAGCCGTATTGCGTAAGGCCAAAGTAGCGAGGATCAAATGATTATTGAAAAAGTTCCATTTGCAGGAGATATGGCAATACCTGAGAATGAGTGCGAAAAGCAATTCTTTGAAACTTTTCCTGATGTCTTTAATCCAAACGATGTTGCTTTAAGGGTATGGAATCTAGCTTGGACAAAAAGCAGAATCCACACCTTAGAAGAAGTTGAAGCTAAATTAAAAAAACTTTAATTATTTTTTCATGGGATGAGCCTTGTTCATTGGCTCTTTCTCATGTTTTTTTAGTTCTTGTTTTACCTCATAAACTGCATTACGCAACTTAATCATTTGCATTTCTTCTCTTTTTTGAACTTCTTTTGATTCTTTCATTTTTTACCCTTTCAAGATAAAAATAACGCTTTTTCGTCATTTCTGCGAGTTACTAAGCCTTTTAAGACTTTGCCACCGCCCATAGTGTATTTCAAAAATTCTTCAGAAGCACCTTCAAAATCGCCTCTTAATACTTTTTGCCTAAGTGTTGATCTCTGTAATCCACCCAAGCCAAGATTAAAGCTAAAGCTGACAAGAGCATCAAACTGACCCTGAGTGAGCTTAACTGGACAAAATCGCTCAACACCACGCTCAAAACGCTCCAAATCGCCTCTGAGGATGTTTTCTACTTCTTCCATAGAGAATGTTCTGTCATCTTTGTATTCCAAAGGAACACTATCCCTATCCTCTAGTTTTAATGCTCCTTGCCTTGGATACAGAACATGACCTACACCGACTGTCCATAATTTAGCTGGGCATTTATACGGCTTTTGTCTTACACCTTCATGGTGTTTAATCATTTGAATGGCTTTAGAGCTTACTTTCACTTTTTCTTATCCCAATTTCTTGAGCCAAACCAAAAGCCAATAATTCCACCAAGCATAGCCATTTCATCAGAGGAGAAAATCAATTCACCAATTACAGATAAATCATCAATTCCATTTATTAGATTAGGAATCTTGAACAACTGATAGCAAAGCCAAAGGTTAATAGCAATTAGCTCAATAACAAACAAGTAAGTTACTGTTGGTCTTACTGTGCCAACATAGTTCACAACCCAAGTTGATGCTCTTTCCATAACTTTCTTGTCATGGTCTAAGGCAGCATTTTGCATTTGTGCAGCAGTCTGCATCTCTACCTGGTCTGTGCGTATTTCTTCAACCTTTTGCTGTGCAACAAAGCCTCGCTCCATCATTTGAATTTCACGCTCAGTCTGCATTTTAGCTAGTTCTAGCTCATGCGCCTTGTCGGATTTATCTTGAAAAAACCCCAATACGCTTGGCAAACCTGAGATTAATAGACCGCCTAGAGTTGAAAATAAAGATAACATTTAGTTCCCCAATCTGTTAGTTGTTGCTCTTTTTAATGTATTCATCTCTGATCGCAAAGATGATGCCGTAACTTCTAACTCTACTTTTTGAGCAGACAATCCAGCTCTAAGTTCCTTTTGGACTGACTCTGAAACAACTTTGGCTTCCCTAGAGTTAATCATGGTTTCAGCAGTTCTTTCCTGTAGCTTCATAACTGTTTCACGCAATTCTGCGTTTTTTTCTTCTAAAGCCTCTACCTTACGCAAAGCCTTTGAAGCAGTTGATGAAACATCATCATAGCTTTCATACATAGCTTTTACTTCATTGAACCTAGTAATTCCTGTATAGCCAGCACCAAATACAATAGGAATACCAGTTAATGCTATGCCAGCAATCATGGTGTTTTGTTTAGCCCAAGTTACCCACTTTTCTACAAAACCTTGGACTTTATCTAATTTCTCTAAATCGCTCATTGCTCTATCTCCACACCATCTTTAATAATTTGATTAAGTTTGTCTGTTTGATTGTAAAAAGATTGCCCATAGACATCTAGAAACAACTGATTGCTTAACAGTATTTCATTTGGCAACCCCTGAATTAACTGAGGCTCAGAAAATACATTAGGCTGATTCATCGTTGGTTTCACAATGGTTTCCAATGACAGCACAAGGCCAACCACCGACTTTGTTTTGCCCTTTGGACTCTCTTGGGGAGTCACCTTTGCATCCGCTTGGGCAGTCAATGATGGAGCAGAGCTTTCCACTTTCAGGGCAGGTAATCCATCCATTTGAGTTGTCGGAGCATTGGCAACGCTCACCGCTTGAGTCGTAACCGATGTTGTAGCAGTATTTACAGGGTTCAGGGGAGAAACTGGACTTACTGGACTCATCACATTTGTAGGATTTGTTACGCTCTTTACGCAAGTGTTTGTCGTTGTTATCCAATCTCCCATAACGGCTTGTGAGTAAGGAGTTGGACAAATTGATGTCCGAGTCTGAGTGATGCTTCCTGTATATCCTGTCTGACAGCTTAATGTTTGTTGTTGGCTTGTTGTTTGACATGATGGAGGATTTAATACGCAAGTGTTTGAGTAAAGCACCCAATCTGTTTGGGTAATTGTTCCATCACTACAAGTTCTAGTTTCTTGCCTGTATCTTTTGAAACCTGAATAGTTTGGCGGACAGCTTTCTGTCTTTTCAATAAAGGTTGAAGTGCAGATAGGAGCAGCTTGAGGGCATCCTTGGAGATTTGGGTAGATTTGACAAGCAAGAGCTTGGCATTGCGCAAGGCTTGTTCCGCCATCAACAAAAAGAGAGCCGTAAACTGGCATCCCATTACTCCATGAACCAGCGTAACAATTGGCTTTAGCATTACTTGTTACCAGTAGGAATAGCAACGAGGCTAGGAACTTTGCCATATAGTTTCTCAAACTTCTTTGGTGCTTGTTTAATCCATTCATTGCGAGCTTCATCACCAATTAAGCCATCAATAGGGCATGGAGTTCCTGACATCATCATTGCATCCCAAACTCTATCATCAGCACATAAAGTTGATACGGCAGCCACTTTTAAGCCTAAATCATTAAGTGTTTTGGCTAATTTGATTCTTTCGCAGTTAGCATCCGTATATACAGAACCGCCTGAAACACCAATAACTGTAGAGCTAATAGCTCCACTTACAGGAATACCGCAAACATCTTGGCTAAAAGCAGACATTGAAGGAGCAATTGCTGAAGGAACTGGCTGGCCCTGATACTTCATAATCATGGTTGAGTCTTGGGCTATTGCTACAGCAATACTTACACCTAAAGCCAAACCAACAACAAACCAAGCTATCTGTTTCATTTAATCCACCAATGAATAAACCAGCCTCCAATTGTGGAAAGAACAGAAAGCATACCAATTGCTAACCAACCAGCGCCTTTTTGATGAGCTTGGTTTTCTAGCAACTTTTCAATGTTGCCTTCCATTTTGTCAATTTTCTTTTCTAGTGCCTCAAACTTTGCTTCATAGTTTTCTACTTTTTGCCAAAGAACACCATATTTCACAGGATCAATTTCAAAAGACATATTCACTCTTAGCCTTTCATAATATAAGCAAGAGCATAGTAAGGAGGCAAATTAGCATTAGTTCCGCTTACACCTGCTGTACCTGTTGTTCCTGAAACTGATACTGTATGGTTATGAGATCCAGCAGGCTGAGTTAAATGTGTTTGTGAATCACCTGAGGCGAACCAAGCACCATAAGTTGAACCAGTACCTTGAGAACCACCCCAATGTTGATGGTCACCTACAGTTGATGTTGTTCCTGAAGCTGTTACAGTATGTGTATGTGATACAACTATAGCATCAGCAGTTCCTCCAGTAGCGTTTACAGCATAAGTAGAACCAGCTCCAACAATAAAACTATTTCTTAAATCAGGAGTTCCGTTTGTTCCATCGCATAAAAACCAAGTTGCAGGAATAGAACCAGTAGAGCCTGACCAAAGAATAATTCCACCGCTAGGAATGGCTGGAGCTGATGCAGGAGCGTTTTGCAGAATTGGATAAATATTATCTAAAGTCTGTATTAAAACTCCATCCGCAGTTTGAAGAACAAACTTATAAGAAAATCCAGTTAGCAACCAAATTTCTTGTGGAGTTCTTCCTGAAGCATCTAAAACAATAGGGTTTGCATTAGCTACATTTCCGCCATTATCTGTATAAGAAACTAATGGAGTAGAAGATCCTGCTTGATAGGTATAAAGCAATCCTCCAGCAAGAGGAACTCCATTATTGTCAAAAAATTGCTGACCATTGCCGTATGGGGATAAAAGAACTGATGCCATAATTATTCCTTACCTATATCTTTAAGTTTAGTTTTGCCTTTTTCAGCGTTTTTTGTCATTTCTTTTTGAAGCTCAACTGCTTGTTTTTTCTGCGATTTACCAATAGTAAATTGTGCTGCTTTTTCGCCAATCTTTTCGCCAATAGTTGCGCCAAAAGGAATCCGAGTAGCAGCTCCAGTTTCTCTGCCAATCATAGGGAATTTTTCAGCAAACTTGTTTACTCTTTGACCTTGTAACGCAGCACCTTCGTAAGCATGAACTCCTGGCATAATATGTCCTGCATAGTTCAATGTATGGAAAGCCTTTTGTTCTTCAGGACTAAATGCGTGTTCAATCTTTTTAGCTCTAGCGTTAAGAATATTGTTTACTGAGTTTTGATTCCAAACTCCTGCTTTACCAGCTCCAGCTTGGTAAATTTCTCTAGCCAATGCTCCACGCATCTCAGCTTTTGCAGCTTCAGCATATTGCATTAATTCAGGAGTAAGCTCTAAATCAAAGCCAACCCCACGAACTCTGCCTTTTGAGATTTCATCATAGGTATCGTAAATATGCTTCCATTGATCTGCTGGCATTTGATTGAGTTTCTTAGGGATAGCCTGAAAATCAGTAGCAGTTTGAACTCCATTAGAGTCCACTTCGCCAAATAGCTTATCCATGCCTTTAGATTCAAATATTTTTTGCTCTGCTTGATGAACACTTCTAGCTCTTTTATATAAATCTTCACCGCCAGCTTTAGCAATATCTTCATCAATGGCTTTAACAATACGGCCAATTTCACGCTTGTTTTGTGGAGTCCATTGAGCATTTACAGATTTACGCAATTCTTCTAGCCCTGCAATACTGCCAGGCTTAGTTCCTTCAAATCCTTGAGTTTTATGCAACTCTAATAATTCACCAAGACCTTCTGTAAAGTCTTTAATTCCTTTGAGTTTTAGCTCAGATTTAAACTTTGTTGAATTTAATAGGTTTTCTAAAGTAGTTGATGGAACTGGATTATCTCCAACCTTAACTCTAGCATCTTGATAAAGTTTATCTTTTGCATTTTTGAAGAATCCTGTTAATCCTTCAGAGCTTGCAATAGCATCATTCATAAGCTGACCACGCTCATAATCTGATGGCAAATTCCTACTTGCACCAGTATTTTCAATTCTTTGTTCAGCGTATTTTGTCAAAGCATTTTGCTCATCAGCAATTTGCTTCTTCAACAACTCGCTCTTAGGAGTTGGATTAGCTGATCTAGCCTCTGTGTATTCTTGGCGCAAGATGTTTTCGTTGCCAGTAATAACACCGCTTCGGACTTGACCAGTATTGCCAAGAACTTCGTTAGCAATATCAGCTCTCATTGCTTGCTCAGTTGGAGCAACATCTTCTTTAATCTTGCTTAGTTTGACAGTTGGATATTGACCCCTAGCAGTTTCTTCGCCAGTAATCTTTCCAGCAAAAGGATTAATCTCAACTTTAGCTGCTCCTACTCCAGTTAATGTTGATTGTGCGCCAGCAGTAGGAGCAACTGGAGCTTCTTCAAACTTAGGAAAGCTCTTTTCAAACTGTGCTTTTAATTTAGGCAATCTTTCAGCAACTTTAGGAACTTTAGCTCCAACAGCAGTTGAAAGAGTGCCAATCATGTTTTCCACATCTTCTTTAGGGATACCAGTTTTCTTGGAAATAGATTCAGCGCTTTCGCCAATATATTGTCCAATTGCATCCATTGCTCTGCGACTAGCTTCAGTTTTATAAGCAGTTGATTCTGTTATGCCAAATGCTTTACCAAATGGCTGTGATATAGGCTCAGATAGATTTTTTGCAATCTCAGTAGCTTTTTCAGGAGATTGACCAAATGCTCTAGCAACAGGATAAGCAACAGAGCTAACAACACCTGGCACAACTCCAACAACTGTGTCCGCCAAAGATGCAAAAGGAGCTACAGCTTCTTTAGCTGTGTCTTTATCCTTCTTGCTAAACATTTCATGAAACTTTTGATTTTTGTCTAACTTTGGAATTGTATTTTTCTTTACTTCTGTTGGCTTACCGCCTTCTGTAGTTGTTTCTTGAGCTTGACCGCCCATCAAAAAACTACCAAATGGGTCAGAAGATTCTTGGGTTGTTGCAGTTTGTTTAACACCACCAACCACTTTGTTTATATATGCAGTAGGATTTTTTGTAATGTGACCGCCATAAGCAGCCAATGCCTTGTCCAAACTACCTGTTTTTTCAACTAAAGTAGTCAAATAATGGCGAGCTGCATCCCTAGCTTGCGTTGGATTAAATGGGTTAAATTCATATCCTTGTTCATGCAACATTTTTACTGTTGAAGGAATAAATTGATAATCGCCCATCGCCCCTGATTCTTTGTTCAGAGCAAACTTTTGTTTACCGCTTTCCGTTCTTTTTAAGCTATCCAATAGCTCATCAGTAATGAGCGCAGAACCTTTTGAAGTTGAAGGCTTTGCTAAAGGATTTGCTTGAGGAGGAGGAGCAGATTTTGTCTGTCCACCCATTAAGAATTGGCTAAAGTCATCCATTATAAAGACCCTGTTTGCTCTAATTTCTTAATGTTATTGTATTTCTCATTAAAAATCTGTATTTGTTTCTTATCTGTTCCAATTAATTTATCTCTAGCTTTAGCTTTTTCTTCAGCAGACATATTTGGATCTTCAAAAATGTTTTTAAGTTGGAAAATCTTAGGATCAGCATTGGCAGACCACATCTGATTAAATGCGCTTATATTTTGATCGCCAAACTTATCAGCAAACTTTTTAATAGAAGTTGCTTTTGAATCAAGAGCAAGCATATCAGCTTGAGTTCTGCGAGCAATTTCAATCAATACTTGAGGAGGATATGTTTCATCTCCGTTAGCCATTCTTACTAACTGTTTTCCAGCATCAGTAGCCAATGAGCCACCTGAAGCTGTAATGTTAGCAATTTGAGCATTTGCCAAGTCTTTAGACAACTCTTTGTAACGAATACCTTGCTCAGTTCCAAGAAATGTTGAAACTCCTCTTTCCATAACACCTAAAGCGCCTGAAGTTGGCAAAATAGCTTCTTTTTCAAGTTCAGCAGCTTTTTTAATAACTTCATCAATACTTCTTCTAGATTGAGGAATGTCCGCTTGTCTAGCAATAAGTGCTGACTTAGTTTGAGTTCCAATCTTACGCTCATCTTCCTCTTGTGGAAGGGCTGTATAGGCTTGACCAGCTTGCCTTACAGGATAAGATAAATTAACAGGCTTGCTAAAATCAGATTTAACTGGTTGATTCATTTGATTAGCAGTTACACCTTTTGGAGTTTCACCCTCGGCAGCTCCTGAAGAAGTCTGATAACCGCCAGCAGGCAACTGAGAAGGCAATACACCGCCTGGATACATTTTTTCAAGTTGAGATTGAGCAGTTAAAGTTTTAGCTAAATTCATTGCTAAATAAGATCTTAATTCGGATGGAGATCCATTAACAGGTATTCCTGCCAATGCTTGCTCTACAGCTTCTTTAGGTGCGCCAAATCTATTAGCTTGATCCCTAGCTGATTTAATAATGTCATCAGCAGTTAAATCAGGCTTTGTAAGCAAAGTTTGTTGTTGCTGAACAATAGAAGCAATATGTTTGTAATTATTCTCTAGTTTTGCAGTATCAGCTTGCAATACAGATGTTCTAGCTTGCGCTTGACCTTGCTCTATTTGAGATGGCAATAAAGCCTTTTCTCTTTGCAAAGCAGTAGATGTTCTTCCAAGATCAGTTAGCTCTTGTAAAGACATACCCTTTGGAGCTGTTGTTTGAGTTTGGTAGATGCTTGGATCTGCTAATTGACTGATGGATGCTGGCATGATTATTCCTTATGCTACTCTAGGGCCAATAAATTCTGTTGAAACTGGATTTACAGATGGATTAGTTGCGTAATTGTTGTAAGCATTAGGGCCATATCCACCATAAGACATTTGAGCTTGCATTACTGCTGGGTTATTCATATTGTTCATAGCGTAATAAGAAGCAGCGTTTGTAGCGCCTTGAACAGCTCCGCCTATAGCATTAGCTTGACCAATTTGTGATGCAGCTTGAGCATTACCAACACCGCTAGTAATACTAGCAATGTTTGTTCCAGTTCCAAGAAGTGCGTTTGCAGTTCCCTGTTGAGCAGTAAGACCAATCTTAGCAATATCGCTTAATTGGTTGTAAATGTTGGTTCTTCCTGCTTGGAATTGATTAAAAGCCTTACCATATTCATCTGAAGCAAAATTTTGGCTATAGTCTTGAAGGCTTCTTAAAGCATTTCCGCTTACCATTCCGCCAGTAGCATTAGAGGCTTGTAAATTAGCTCTTTGACCTTGACCAAGTCTAAATTCATAACCTGGAGCTAAATAATCGTTTAAATCTTTATTAGTAAATTGGCGAGTAAAATAATCTTTATTGGCAGTTATATCAGATAACGCAGTTTTACCAGCATCTGTATAAGGGGTATAACCTTGGCTTGCTTCTTCTCCAACAGCCAACAATTGATCTTGCGCTCTAGCTCCTGCTGCTGCTTGTGTTGCAGCAGCTTTTTTTTGAGCGCTTGAACTTAATGAACCAGTAATTACTGATCCTGCTACGATTGCCGTTGCGACTCCTGACATTTAATCTCTCCTTATTGCAAGGCTAATGGCTTGCCGATAATCAATAGTAATTTCTTGACCTAAATTTCCGCCTTGGCATCCACTAATAGCCTTTTTTGCCACCAAATCAATGTTTCCATTATCCCTTAAAACCATGACTGCGTTAATACTTTTTGAATGATTTGTATATCTTCCAACTGGAGTTCTTTTTCCATCAATACGAGCTGGAGCAATAACTTCTCCTTCTGCAATATTTCCTGTGGCAAATACCCCTTTTCCATCAATTTTAGAATCAGCAATCATTATCTTGTAATCGCCAAAAGGCATAGGAATCTGATCTTCTAGGTTTTCTGTCTGTTTTCTGACTGTTTCATGGTCAAAGCCATATTCTGCAATAGCCAAATAATAATCAGCAACATCAGCAGAATGATCTAAAGTAAGGAGCAACTGCTGTGATTTTTGATGCTCTTGCCATGTAATGCTTTTATGCAAAAACATAGTTTCTAGCTTTTCAACATCTGTTTCATCGGTTGAATAGACATTCTGCCAAACCATATCCTCATGGATATAGCCTATTTTACGACCAGGCTTGGCAACAAAGGTCTGAGGAGCAACCAATTCTGAATGAGAACCATCCTCATTTACCATTGTTACTCGCCCTTTTAGCATGATATTTAGATGTTCAGTAGTCTGATAATGACCAATAGAAAAAGTTCCTGCTGGTATAGCTACTTGTCTAATATAAATATTTGGAGCAAATATATGAGTAACAGGACAATCAGCCTGTTTTTCATTTAAAAAGTGCTTTTCTAAGGTTTGCACCTTTTCTTCAGTAATAGATTGAAGATTAGACATTGTAGTAAGGTACTTTAACTATTTTGCCGTTTACAGACATTTCAATAAAACCAGCAGGCTGTGAGGGTAAAACAGCTCCTCCTGATGTTGCTGAAGGTGCTGTTCTAGTAAAATTTAGCAAATTTGAGAAGAATATTTGCCATGCTCTAGTCGGTCTTTTAGTCTGCTCATCTAAAAAATCGGTCTGTGGATACGGATTATCTTGGCTTGGGCCAAAAATTAGATTAGCCATTAGTTTTCTCCTACAGATGCTTTTAAGTTAGCAGAAATGATTACCGCCTTAATAGGATCAGTAACCACTACTTCAAAGATTCTATCCCTTGACCAACCCAATCTGCGCCAAATAATACGATTTTGGTATTTACCAACCTTACCAATCCCTGCCCAATGCTCATTTGACCAAGTAGAACCGCCATCATTAGACCAACGGAGCATAGCTTGAGGATTAATGCCAATGTCATTTGAACCTAATGGAAAGGTTTCAACTCCTTGCAATCCAACACCAGGCTGAAACTGAATTTGTAATTCATCAAAGTATTGGCGCTGAAAGTCTGCTACCAAATGAGGACATCTGCGAACTCTGCGAATATGCTGTCCATTATCTGTATAGTTATTAGGATCTAGTCGGTAGATTTGACCATTTTCATAATCCCCAACTAATACAACACCTTGGAAAAATGCTGAACAGTTGGAGCGATGTCGTTTGTAATTGTTTTGGTTGTCACACCATAACCATTTATGCCACATCTGAGTAGATCCATCATAAACCCAAGTTAATTCAAGGCTAGGAAAACTAACTACATAACATTCATGACCTTCAAGCTGATATGTATAAGCTACTGCATCGCTAATATCTTGATTAACTAAAGTATTTTCTACCGCATGAGTAGAAATTCTTTGAGGAAAATAACCATTCATTTGCACAACAACAGCTTGACCACGATCATTTCTTGAAACATAAGCAAATGAATTGCCAAAGCGAGCCATACTAGATTTGGCAGCTATTCCATGCTGACTAGATGCACCTGGAATCCTTTGGAAAGGAAATGGGAAAGTTCCTACATCAGCCCAAACTTCTGAAGTCTTTTCGCCTAATAAATAAATTTGACCATGATCCACAATTAATGAAACTAAATCATCAGGGCCTGTAAATTTACTAGCAAAAGCCAATCCATAAGTAATAGGAGAAAGAAGGTCTGAAGATGCGTATTGTTGAGTGCCAGGTCTGTTATAAACAAAATAGTTATCTACAACATCAACTGAAGAACCGCCTGTAAATGCACCATCAGTAGCAGGAAGTTCACTAAAATTAAGAGCATACATAGTTCTAGATGTAACAGTTTGGCTATTATTGATAACATAGTTACCTGTAGAGCCAGTTCCTGTTCCAAAAGTCAAAGTAAGAGTTAATCCTGTTCCAGCTCCATCTGAAGAAGTGGAAACATCATTAGAAGGATTAGAAGTATATTGACCTGAAAAAGTCCTTGTAACTCCTGTTACAACTCCACCTGAACCAATGCTAGTAACTGTATAAGTAGCTGGGCTAGAACCATAAACACCACCCAAAACAGTTATATTTTCATTGACTGCATAGCCTGTTCCACCAGCAGCAATTACTTCACTTAAAACAGTTCCGCTACCTAAAGCAGTAATAATGGTTTTGGCTGTAACTGTAGAACCTGTAATAGTTTGTCCTACAAATAAAGTTCCACTTGTTACGGCAGTAACTGTTAAAGTTGTTCCTGACATTTCACCAGTAACAACCGCAGCTACTGTGGCTGAGTTCATGGGAATAGCAGTAGCAATTGAATGACTTTGATTTAAAGTCCAAGTGCTTCCTGATCCGCTAACAATTACAGTTTGGTTAGAAATTCCAACACCATACAAAGATTGATTAGCAGCAATTGTTCCTGAAAGAACTCTAGTTACAGTAAGAGTTGTTCCGCTAATTGTGCCTTCAAAAACAGCAGAATTTGGGTTAGATATTCTCCATGTGTAGCGATAAGTGCCATCCACAATATAAACATTTATACCGTTATCTGTAATTCCAACTTGACCTGTTGAAGTGTTTAATTGACCAATAATGGTTGCCGTAAAGTCTGAACCCATGACATAAACATAAGGGCCACATACCGCTACAAGGTAATCTTGACCTGAAACAGCTCTCATTCCTCGGACTTCTTGAGCAGTTTGAAGTGTTACCACATTGGTTAAGCCTGGAGTTGGATAAAGCGCAACTACACCCCTAGAGCCTTGAGGCTTAGTAGGATCAATCTCAGGTCTAAAGTTTATACATTCCTGTGCATCTTGATAGATGGAAGGAGCTTCATAAGCTGAACCAACAAAGCCAAAATCTGCCATTTTCTAGCCTTATCTAAAGAAACCACCATTAAGAATCCAACCAGCATCCTTTTGTCTGCTAGAGAGCATTGCATCCGCAAATTGAGCAGATTGCATTGGTTTCATATTTGTTCGTTTTAAAGTTGCTTTAGCCTGTGCAGCGTAAGCGTTAATCATAGCTATTTGCGTTTGAGATGCTTTGCCATACATCGGCATCAATCTCTCTGCCAAACACCATCTAAGAGCCATTGAATAGCCCTGTGGCAGAACTATGTCATCATACATAGTGCCATAGTTGCTAAACAAGGTTTGGGCAAACAAGTGGACTTCGCCTTGACTTGGATTAGGCCATAAAAAAATGTTACCTGACTGCTCATTTGGGTTGAAATAAACAGCTTTAGGCCAAGGGCCGTTAAGAGTTTTTAAGCCAATTGAATTGTAGTTATCCAAAGCCAAAACTGCCATTTGATAATCTAGACCACCATTGGCAATCGGCTGACCATTTGAGCTAGTGTTTACCCTTACATAAGCAGAATCTATCCCTAATGGTTTTTGATAGTAAGCAGTTATCGTTGAATCAACAATAGTGCCTGTAATGGTTGTAGAAGCTACTGTTTGAGATGCGCTTACTGTATATGTGCCAGTTCCGCCAGTTCCGCTTACTAATGCAGTAATAGTTGTTCCGCTAGTTACACCAGTTCCAGTAAGAACAGAGCCAATATTGACTGCACCTGATGTTACAGCCGTTACAGTTAAGGTTGTTCCTGAAATAGAGCCAGTAAATACTGGAGTTTGAACACCTTGAACAATATTTAAAAGGTATGTTCCTTGTTCATTGACATTACCGCCAGCGCCTGTCAAATTGCGAACAATTCTAGTTCCTTGGGTAATTCCTTGACCGCTTAAATATTGCCCTTGGGCTACAGCTCCTGAGTTGATTCCAGTAACTGTTAATACATTACCTGAAAATGTGCCTGTAAATGAAGCACCAATAAAGTTAGAAGTAGATGGATCAGGGCCAATCGTATATTGAACTTGTCCTGGTACAACAGGGAAAATAATCTCTGTTATGTTGAAAACCATCATATCCTCATTAGACCATTGGTCTATAAGGTCATTCATCATATCAAAAGCATCTTTAGCTGAATCTGCTGAAGGTTGCTCCCCAGCTTCCAAAGCACCAATGTCTTTTAGGGATCTGCTAATAATGTCAATCGGCTTTGTCATAACAATTCCTATTCAATGCTAAAAGTGTTGGTTTCCCAAGGAAAGTCAGCTTTTTCACTACTTTTTAATGATTCTAATTGTTTCTCTAAATTCAATTTTATGATGTTTACTTCATTTTTGGTAGTATCTTGCTCTAACCAACGGATTAAATCTTCTTCTTTAATTTCAGCAAAAGGTTTATAAACAACACCTTCAGAAAATGAATGATAGCCTTCTGTTTCAACAGTATTAGATTCATCCTGTGCTTTTAACAAATAACGAACATTGGCAATCGTTTGATTGCCGTATATTTCTAAAATTGACCAATTAAATTGTGTCATTTTTTACCTCTAGTGCTTCAATTCTTGATTTAAGGTCTGTAATGATGGCTTGTTGTTCTTGAATAGATGCCACAAGATAAGGAATCAAAGCAGTCATATTGACAGCTTGTGTTTGAATACTGCCATTTTCATTGACTGCATCTTTTTCGCCATGAACTGCTTGTGGAAAACTTTCCTGTAATTCGTGTGCTAGAAAGCCAAAGTTGTGTAATTTATTGCCATCTTTCCAATCAAAATTAACAGGTCTTACTGACATAAGTTTAGATAATGTTGCTGACTTATCCATCTCAACTACATTTTCTTTAAGTCTGTAATCAGAGCCTTGAACAAAAGCAATAGTTGAACCGCTTGTAAGAATATATCCAGCTAATGTTGTAGAACTTGTATAAGCAATAAAAGGAATAGCTGAACCAGCAGAATTACTTACAGAAATACCTCTATCTACAGGATAAGCACCTGATACACCCAAGGCAAGTGGAATTGTGGCTGAAGCATAAGCAACTCTTGAGGATAAAATTCCACTTGAATCTATGCGCCAATTCTCTGAACCGCCAGTAGCAAAGGAAATGTTATCGGCTGCTGGGAAGAATATGCCTGTATTAGTATCTGTACCCCTAATAGCTGGGGTTGATGCTGATCCATCAACATCAGATAATCCATCTGTACCTGAAAGAATTAAACTCATGGCAAAGTCCTTACATAATCTTTAGCTTGGTCAATAGTCATTACATTTCCATCAGCATCTTCTAAAATAGAATCATTTGGGTTAGTGTTTAAGCTAAATGAATCGCCATCTTCTACAACTGCACCGCCTGGCTGTTGTTCTAATACGGCTGATTTAAAGGCTTGGTAGTCTGTGTTTGATTCGTCAGCAGCAAAAGTTGTTACAGAATTTTCCTCTGTCCGAATAATAAAAGTACCAAAATAATTGTTTATTACCTTATACATTTATAGCTCCGATGAAATAACAATGTTGCCAGATGAAGTTAAAACTCTTAAGTTTAAATTATTATTAACACCATGAGATGTTTTTGAACCAACCATAAGACCGTTTCCAGTAGTTAATGTGAATCCAGTTAGGTTAGTACCGCCTGATGTTTGAAAACCCCAGTCAGTGCCTTGAGTTCCTGTGGTTGTTACGGTTGTTGGAACAGTACGCATATTTAATAGATTAACACCGTTCATACCACAAGCAACAATGTTTGCATCACCGTATAAACCAGTAGAACCAATAGCTATAGTTGGCTGGCTTGCTCCAAAAGGAAAACCTATTGCATATCTCTGTGCTAATTGTAACTCAGTTCCATAAGGTCTGTAATCAAAGCTAGTAGCAGTAGAGCCTTTTTCTAGTTGAACACCTGTGATGTAGAAGGTTGCTCCGCTAGTGCCGACTACGGATGTTGCTCCTGTGGCTGAGAAGTATCCGCTTCCTGACCATGAGCCAGCAGTTCCACTATATGTTGAGCCAACACCTACACCTAAATACAAACGGATGCCGATTCCATTAGTTGCACCTACCCATGTTCCACTTGTATCGCCAGCAATAGTTATGGTCTTTTGCTCCCAAGTATTAGCACTTGAAATTGTGTAAGTGAATGGATAAGAACGATTAAATGCGTTGTTTGAGATTGAGCCACCAAAAGTTCCTGTTAATGAACTGCGAACCCAAAATGATAAAGTTACTGTAGAAGCACTAGCAGTACCCCAAGCTAAATCTGCTGAATTAAATCCTTCTATTTGTTGGTTGATTCCAAAATAATCGCCACTAACAATAGAATATGCAGATGATGATGTAATACCTAAATAGTTACTAAATCCTGATGGTGGAGTTACAGAACCAGCATTTTGTTGCAATGTAAATTTAGATGCTTGAGTTGCAATGTAGTTCCATCTATCTAATACATAAGTGCCACCTGAAGAAGCATTAGTAACACTAGCACCAGCATTACGCTGGTCAATCATCATTGCACCATTGATGATTCTATTTCTAAATACTGAGCTAATAGGAGCTAATACACCACCATCAGTATCAATAACTTTATCTACATTAATTGTTCCATAAGGCATTATGCTAATTCCTCATCTGTTGGTCTAGCTAATGTTGGATGCTCCCATTTGGCAATGTAAGCACCTTGCCCATTAGAATCATCTTGTAATTTAATTACAGTCATAAAGTCATTTGGTTGTAACTCAGGATATAGAGCCATTACTTTTTCAAATAGAGTCATTATGCAGCCCTTATTAATGAAGCATTAAACCAAGTTGCTGTTTGTGATGCAGACACCACATTGTTTGATGATTGAGCATATTGGAAACCATAAATTTCAATATAGTCTGTTGAGCCATTACAGTAAACAATTGATGAAATTGAAGCTCTTACACCACCAACAGTTTGTGGATAAGCTGTTTGACCATACTGATAAACACTACCATTTTTGTAAATAGCTAAACAGTAAATAATTCCATTCCAATAGTTCATACTAGCACAAGCATTTACTTGATAATAACCAGCTACAGTAGGTGTAAATCTGCTAGAAGAATAATTGCTATTGGTGTCAAATAACTCTGTATCAAATATTATTTTTACATCTGTAGAAGATGTTAATGTTGTTGTTGTTCCAGCATACGCACTAAACGCTGGCATATTACCGCTAACCATTACTGTGCCAGTAGCTGCTGGTAATGTTGCAGTTAAGTTACTAGCAGTTGTAGGTTCTTGGATAGTTACTGATCCACCACCTGAAGATTGAAGAACAATACTCATAGAATTACCCACCTTTGACCTGAACTGACTGTAACTGTTTGACCGCTTGCTACTGTTATTGGCCCTACGCTCATTGCATTACTGCCTGATGCGATTGTGTAAGAAGCGGAAACAGTTGCATTATTTAATAACAATCCATTAGAAGCTATAACTTGGCTTGCAGATAAATCGCCTGTGCTTGGCTTATACAAATACTTGGCATTACTAGTGTAAATCGTTGTTGGAGTTCCGCTTGTTGAAGCAGAAAATAATGGATACAAATCAGTCGCAGTAGTCGTATCGTTGCTGATTGTTGCACCTGATACGATTCCAGTTAAGGAAGATCCATCTCCAAAGTATTTAGTAGCACTCAAAGCACCAGTTGAAGGGTTGTATTGCAATTTAGTAGAGCTGACATTCTCTGTCGTAATGTTTCCACTTGTTGCGCTTGTAAATGTTACATAACGAGTAGCGTTAGTGGTTGTATCATCAACTATGTCTAATCCTGTAGCTGGAAGGGCTTGCCAAGTAGGAGCAGAAGCACCATTAGAAGTTATTACATAACCGCTAGTTCCTGTAGAGCTAGCTAAAGAAATAGTGTTATTTACTCGCAATGTAGTAAATGTTCCAGCTAAAGGTGTTGTTCCACCGATAACTGTATTGTCAATAGTTCCTGCATTTATGTCGGCAGTATCAGCAACTAGGCTATCAATGTTTGCTGTTCCAGTTATATACAAATCTCGCCATTCATGTCCTGTTCTACCTAAATCATAAGCGTTATCAGTTGCAGGGCTGAGCTCTGAATTTATACGAGCAACAAAATTAACTGTGTCTGTATTGCTAGTTCCAAAGGTTGTATTGTCATTAACAGTAAGAGTTGAAGCAGTTATTGAATTTGGGGTAGTTCCGCCAATAGCAGGAGGGCTTGAAAGGTCTAAAGTTCCTCCTAAAGTAAGGTTTCCGCTAGAAGTTACAGTTCCTGAAAGACTGATTCCTGATACTGTTCCAGTTCCGCTTACAGAAGTTACTGTTCCAGTTGTAGGAGTAGCCCAAGATGGAACTCCTGAAGCCAAAGTAAGAACTTGACCATTTGAACCAGTTGCTAAGAATGTTGTTGCACCACTAGCCGTTTGATATGGAACATTACCACTAGCTCCGCCAGCTAAATTAGTGGCTGTTGTGGCAGTAGTAGCAGTTGTAGCTGATCCTGCCGTTGTAGCAGTTGCAGCATTTCCTGTAATAGAACCAACAATAGCGTTAGTTACAGTTAAATCTGTAAGAGTTCCTAGACCAGTAATTCCGCTATAAGAACCGCTTAACCTGGCAGAATCAATAGTTCCGCTAGTAATCTGAGTTGCACCAATAGCAATATTGGTATTTGTTACGCTTGAAACTTGACCGCTTGCATTAGTTGTAAATACTGGAACTGTGCTTGCAGAACCATAAGTAGAAGCAGTTCCAACTGGAGTAATGCTAAATACTGTGCCTGTAAGAGTTAAGCCTGTGCCAGCAGAATAAGTCGCTGAAGTAGTAAATTGCGACCAGTTTACAGCCGTTACACCTAATGTTCCGCCATCTTGTGCTGTGCAGAACCATGCTCCACCAGCTTGAGTTCCATATTCAATAAAAGAAATGGCACAAATTAACTCATCCCATGAATCAGCATCTGTAGATCTAGACCATGTGCTTGCAGAGGCTATGTAAATGCCATTGTTAGCAGCATTTGATTGATTTTTAACCAATACTCTATCGCCTGCGACAACAGTATGACCATCAATAGTTTGCAGTCCTGACAAAGTAATATTTGCCAAAGTTGCACAAACGCAAGGTTGCTTCCAACTAATTCCAGCAGCATAAGACTGTAAAGCCAACAAATTGACTACATCTGTCGCACCTACTGGCTGAGTTAATACTGTTGCTGTTGTAAAACTCGCAGCAGCAGGGGTTACTCCACCAATGACAGAACTATTGATTGTGCTATTTGTGATGTTTAAACCTGATTGATCAGGGTTAGCAGTTGCATAAAACGGCTTATTCTGACCAATAAAGGTTACAAAATTGTTTTGAGCATCAAAAAAAGCCTGAACAGGCAATAGATTCTGAACTTCAGATTCTGCTGGATTAGCCATAAAGCATCCTTCTAAAGCTAAATATTACGATTGATTGCTCAATGGAGTTACATAAATTAAAGCTGGGCCTGCTGCTGAACCAATAGCTGAAACTTGGAAAGAGTTGGCAGGAACAGATAAAACAATAGGAACTGTCATAGAGGCTGGCAAAATAAATGAGCCTGTTGCACTATCAGCACCAATAGTAGCTGCTGTTGCAGTTACTCCAGTTGGAGAAATCTCAACGGCTACAGTATTAGCGCCAGTATTTAAAAACGATGCGTAATTGCTTAGATCACTACCACCAACTGCGGAAACAGTAACTGCTGCATGAGCAGTCGCTGCAACCGACAAAGTAGTTGTTCTGCCTGCAATTCTCAAAACAGTAGTATTAGACATAATTTATCCTTAGATAGCTGCTAATTGTTGCCACTTTGAGCCATCAGACATCCACAATTTGCCTGTGCCAGTAGCGTTTGAAGTAACAGCCAAACTATTTGCAGGAGCATCTGTAGTTGTCACATTGTCTGTGATAGCAACATCAAGAGATAGAATCTGAACTGAACCAGTTGAAAGAGTGATGCTGTCTAGTAATGGATCTGCGTAAGATACACCTACGGCTTTAGTATTTGAAGTCATTTTTTGTCCTTTGCAAAGGGGTTTGTGATGCCTATTTAGGCTGATTAAGTTTACTCTATATTATCTGTTTCGCAAATAGTTTCCTAGATGTCCTTCAAAACATTTTAAGCCGATATGACCCATAGAAATCTCAGGATCTATCCATACTTGACCGCCAATATCTCGCCACCTAATACAGAAGGAATAATCCTCGCCAAACTTATATTTCAGCTCCTCGCTATAAATGTAGTCAAATAATGGATAAAACTCTTTTGTTGCAGATTCATGATGAAAACCAGTTTTAGGGTAAGCCTCAATCATCTTGGTAATGCAGTTTCTGCTGATTTTCATAAAACCAGTAGGAGCGCATTGAACTTCTAGTAATTTTGTAACAGGATCAGCCCATAACTCAGGCTTATCAAGGTAGCGGACATTGTATCTAATGGGTTCTGCTCTAGTTGGATAGATTCCAGCCACCAAATCAACAGGATGATCTATTAAACGCAATAAAGCACCAGCTTCCCAAGCAACATCTGAATCAATAAAGACAAGCTCATCGCAATCAGAGTTATAGAAATTAGTGGCAATTACACCCCTGCAATCAGCAATTAGAGCATTTCCAATGTCATCAACTAGGGTAAATTTATCGCCTCTTTTGATTAAAGAGATTAAATCAGTAAACAGGCAACGCATTGTTCCCATGTGAACTGTGCCTGTATAGGCAGGCATGGCAATCATAATATGTTTCATTTCTTTCCTTCACAAAGAAAAAACCCCTCCTTTTTTAAGGGAGAGGTTAGTTTTACAACATTTAGCAATTAAGCAGTAATACCAATGTTCTTCAATGCCGTAATGATTGCATTAACAGCAGCTACTGTTTCAGCAGTAGTTGGAGTTGCAGCCAATGAGGTAATTGCAGAAGCCTGGGCTACTGGTGTTTCGCCATAAAAGCCGATTTCACCGCCTGAAATACCTAACAAAATACCATCAGCAGCATTGCCGTTGAATAGATATACAGGGGTTACTGTTGAAGCTGGGCCTGGATTAGACATGATTTATTCCTTTCTTTGTCTGTTAATTAAGAAGCGATACGGCAAGCCAACTCAGGGTAGAGTGGGGCCCAGCCATAAAGAACATCCAAACGAGTAGGAATAGAGTCGTTGTTAATGGTGTATTGACGAACTACACGCATTGAAAGACCGATTTCCTTGTCTGAAGCACGACCAGCAAAGTGAACACCTTCAGGCAACTCAAGATCCGCTACTGCTAGAGTAAACGCATTTTTGTGCATAAGGATGTTTTGTGGGCTAGTTACACCAGTTTTGTTGAAGAAAGTAACAGCTTGTGCGCCTGAACTTGTTACGCTAATGTTTTGGAACTGACCAGCAGAGATAGGAGCTGGGCTTACATTAACTGTAATTGCAGCATCTGTACCGCTAACGGCTGTGTTCACAACAAAGTTACGCAACTTGCCATAAGACTGACGATTTTGTGGGTTTACAGCATAAACACCAGCGATAGTGAATGTATCTCCTTGGTTCAAGCTAACAGCACCAGTAGCAGTAATGCTAATGTTTGCATTTGAAGCCCAACCGCTAGTTAAGAAACCAGTAGCTGTGGTCACATTGCAAGTAGCTGTACCAGCAAAAGAGCCGTAAGTTTGGTTCACAATGTTCTGATCCATCTTCCAGTTCATACCAGCAGAGTCACGACCCATCAAACCTTTACGATATTGAGTAGAAATCGCTTCTTGTGGAACAAACAAACCTTTCAAGCTATCAACAATAGTTGCGCTTGAGAATGGATCAATAATGACTGATCTACGACCATCACGAGGAGCGCCTTCAGAATCAAGGTATGCGCCAGCGTTCAAGAAAGTAATCAAGCCAGTTGGAGGAGTTCCTGCTGTTCCTACTGTGTTGTAAGTAGCATTTTTAGCCATTGTCAAACCATCAAGGTCAATCTTGTTGGCGATAGCTGCAACTGCTGGCTTTAGAACACGATCAGAAAACATATCCAAAGACAAAGCTAAGTCTTGAGTTGTGAATTGTGTATCCACATGGAACTGAGTTGAAAGAGTTACAGGAACTGAAGTTTCGTTGAAATCTTCAACATTCAATGCAGGGCCTGTAGTTCCGATGAAACGACCTGGTCTGCGGACATTGACTGTGTTACCAATCTTTGCGCCAACAACTGCGAACTGGTCATCATAATTACGATCTACTTCAGAAGTGAAGGTTAGTTCGTTTTCCAAGACCATCAACGCTTCGTTGGTAATCTTGCTAATGGTTAATAAAGTATTACTCATTTTCTCTTTTCCTTAAAAGAAATTAGGGTTTACCTAATCTTCCCTGCTTTTCTTGCTGCTTTCCACGCTTGGAATGAACCATGAAACTCACCATCTGAGCCTATGGAATTATCCATTGCGCTTCCAGTAGCCTTTAATGGGCTGAGAGGAGCAGGCGCTTTTGACTTCTGAACAACAGGCTTACTTCTTACGGCAGTTTCTTCAGCAGCTTCCTGCTTCTCAAACCGAGCCTCCAATTTCCCAATCTCTCTAAGCGCTTTTGCTACAGGCAATGCTTGGAACTTCTCAGCTTCTTCGCCATCTAGACTAGCTAAATGATAGAGAATCTCAGGCCCTACATCTGACTCAATAATCGCATCTCTCACTTCATTGCTTACAACGACCTGAGTAGATTCAATCACTTCATCAAAATCAGCTAGGTTTGGCTTTGCTTTCTCAAGTTTCTCAGACCAAGTCTTTAGGACTTTCTGCCTTTGTTCCTCAATTTTGCGATTAGCTTCTTGCTGATCCCTGTCATACAACGCTTTCTCTGCTGACCATTCAGCTAATGCTTTAGCATATTCAAAAGCATCATCAAACTGATCAGGCTTAGGTTCTCTGCCGATTGGACTCTCATCAACTTGTTGCTGTTGAGGAGCTTGCCTATCTTCATATTCCCTAAGTCTAGCTTCCAATGCTTCTTTTTCGGCTTGGGCTTTGGCAGCGTTTTCTTCTGCCTGTTTCCTTGCCTTAGTTAGCTCTGAAAACCGCTTTTCAAGTTTAGGATTTTGTTTCCGTTCCTCTGTTGCTTTACCTTCAGGCTCTTGATCGTGTTCACTCTGTTCGTCATCTTCTGTCGGCTCTGATACAGGAGTTTCCTCTACTGCTTCAGCCTCAACAGGAGCATCTTCGCCAGCTAAACCCATGCGATTCAATGTCCATTCAGTTAAATTCTCACTAGTTACTACATTACTAGCTTGTTTTGCTTCTACTGCTTGTGCTTCTGCCATGAGTTTTCCTCAAGATTTGACCCAATGAATCCATTGGTAGATTTACAACACTTCTTTTTTACCACTAAATCTTATTTAAAACAATATTATTCTTGGTCGTAATATTTTGAAATTCTAGGAAATAATTCTTTTTCAATAGCTCTACGCTTATTTGAATCTTCGTCATCAAGATAGCCACGCTTTAAATGACGATCCATGATTCCTTTAGCTGTTTCCTCATGCTCTTTATGACCCAAAAACTTAGCCAAAGCAAGGGCATTTTCAGAATGATAATTTTTATCTTCATTCTTACGATATTTTTTCATAAAGGCTTTGACTTTTTTAATATCAAATTCTTCTTCTTTTTCTGATTTATTAGCTGATTTACCAGCTTTTTTTGCTAGTTCTTTAGCAATAAATTCTTCACGATTTTGTGATGTTACGATTTCTCTTGCCATGATTACATTCCTTGCATTGGGGGTTGAGGTTGTTGTTCCATTGGAGCTTGCTCCATAGGCATTTGTTGAGGCTGTTGCATTGGCTGTTGGTTCATCAATGGGTTTTGTTCCTCATCAATATCATTTATAGACTGTTGGGCAAAAGCCATCTGCTCTGCATTTCTTCTGTCAATCTCTTGTTTAAGGGCTGAAGTGTCTAAGTTAGCTATCAACATCTTAACAATGGCATCAATCTCAGTCTTATTCTGAGAAGTAACTGCCTTCATATTGACCTGATTTGCAATAGATTCAGATTTAAGCTCAGAATCATGGGCTTTAGCAGTAGTCTGCATGAGAGTTCTAGCAGTAGCACCACGCTCTTTAGTTTCAGCAACAGTTTGACCATATTTCAAATCCATTGCCATAGCCTGATTCTGCTGTTGCATTTCCTCAACCATCTTCTTGGCTTGTGCCAACTGCATCTGAACTTGTGGCGGAATGTCTGATTTCTCATCAATTTGTGCCAATGGATTAGAAGCAGCCAATCTATCAGCAATAATCTCAGCGCCTGGGAAGTCCATATTGCGGAAGATTAAATCTCCAGCAGTTGCCATTAAGTTTGGATCAGCAGCAAGCAAAGTCATCATCGCTTCTACCGCTTCTCCTCGCTTAGTTGCAAAGCCTGGGCCTGTATCCATCACTACATCATAGCGACCAACTGAAACATCGTTAAGAATCTTCTCAACACCTTCTTCATCGGTAACTCGCTGATTTAAGGTAATAATCTCAGGCTTTTCATCAGCGCCAATGATACGCATTACTCGCTCTGTATCGTAAATCTTAGGAATCAAGTCCAAAATAATGCGACCACAATAGGCAATTGAGCGAGTCAAATTGTCGTAATAGTGGAAGTTCACCATATCAACTTGTTGTTGCTGACCATTCAAGGCTTTGCCTGAGATGTTTCCTTGTGGCAACTGGCTTGGATCATAAATACCAACAACAGTCATCAAGTCATTAGACATTCCTTGAGTTGCAGTAACAATGCCAGCAGGAGGAGGTTCAGGCTGTAAACGAGTTGGAGGTTGAGCTGGTCTGCCTTCTGTATCTGTCTGCTTATAACGCAAGACAGGCATAGCTTTAATGTTAGCTTGCGCCCACTCATTCTCATGTCCTTCATCCTGACCTTCAGCCATCAACCACTTAGCTTTAGGAGCAAGAGCTACTGACTCGGTCAAAGCCGTTGTCCAATAGTTATACATTCTCTGTGGATCTTTAGCCATGCGAACCAAGCCAAACTTCTTGTGCTTGGCATCAATTACGGCAGTTTGACCATAAACAGGAATAACTGGAATGTATTTACCAGCCCAATCGCCTTCTTCAAGGACTTCCATAGCAGTTACTTTGCACCACTTGATTTGCTTCTTGTAAGTATCTCTGCGTTCAATAATGGTAATGCCTGCATCAGCCAATACTTCAGGAGATGGCAATTCATCTTCATAAACGCTTGTGCCATCAGACAAAAGCACTAGCTTTGTAGGAGTTCTTACTGTGTAGAAGTATTCAGCAATACGAACATCTTCTTTAGTTACCCATTCTGCATCTGAATCGCCTGTTCCTCGGCTAGTGAAGCCTTGTCCATCATCCTTGCCTGGATACATTGCTCTGAACTGTTTCTTGCTTACAACAGTAGTAATCAGGCAACGCTCTGCATCAGAGCCATCAGGTAACTGTGAATTAGGATCAAAATAAACTGTAAATGGATTATCAATTGGTCTAATAAAGATTTCCTGTTCAAAGGAATCATCAGAAATATAGTCTGTAGTTACTCGGAAATAACCCCATCCCATCTTAACTGCGTATTCAGAGGCTGTATCGTAAGCCACATCAGCAGAAGATTGATATTCAATATGTCGGCATACACCACTTAGAATCTCGGCTAATTTGGCATCAGCCTCATTGTTCATGCCTTGAACTTTGATTCTTGGTCTTTGTTGGCGGATTTGGTTGCAGATTTGACGAACATAGGCATCAACCTTGTTAATCGTCAAACATGGTCTTGATTCAAGAACTCGGCTGTTTTGCACATCTACAGGCCATTGATCCCCAGCGCAAAAGCGGACATCATCTAGAGCTTCAGCCCTATTGTTGGAATCAACATCATTACAAAGGTTTAAGAACTTCTTTGCATCATTGATTCTGCTATCTTCGCTTGAATCCTGATCTTGATAATCTGCCATATTTATCCCATCCAACTGCCACCCAAGGCATAATTTTGTTTAACTGGTTGCCGTTTCTTAGGCTCATTAACCATTAATCCGATGTAGCGCCAGGCATCAGCACCATGCGAGTAAATATCATGGAGAGGCTTTTGGCTAAAAGTCCCATGTTCATCTACATCATAGCGATAATGTCGTAAACAGTTTAAACCTTCTTCTGTATTTTTTCTATCAAAATAACAACGATTAAATATAGTTCTTGCAGCATTGATTGAATCAGTTACTGGAACTCTACCAAGAATCTGAACTTTTAAGCCAGTTGCTCTGACTATTTCCTCAATGGATTTTCCTGTTCCTAACGACTTTGCAGCAGCATCATGAGGTAGCCAAATGGTGTCATACATATATCCAAAGGTCTGCATCAATGCCAAATAATGCTGAATAGTCTTTTGGCTATCCTCAAAGTAACGCAATACCCTAATTTCAAATCCTACAAATTGGATAATCCAACAGGCAGTATTATCGGCCCACCCAAGGTCAAAAATAGCATGAACTGGCTTAGTAGAGTCATAAGGAACAGTTCCAATTCTGCCTTCCAACTCAGCCATTTCCATCTCTTTAGCAAAGATAGCACCATCAACTGTATTGCGAGTTGCACCTTCCCATACATTGTTATAAGCCGACATATCCCTTTGTTTTAGGGATAAACGCTCCAAATTAAGGGTTTCAGGAAACCAAGGATTGTCATTCCAGTTCACCTTTACGACTACTGAGCTTTCAGGAGGATTCTCCACAAACCGCTTCCAAGTGTCATCTGTAGGTAATTCAGGGTTAAACGATACCCAAATCTCTGAGTCTTGCTTACGAATCGTTGGTATTAGGACATTCCAGCTATTAGCCGATACAGACTGAGCTTCTTCCACCCAGCAAATATCAATACCTTCAATAGACTTCACATTGTTTGTATTGTTCTTGATGCCTACAAAGATAAACTCTGTGCCATTTATGCCTCGGATGGTTGTCTGAGTAATCTCATAGAAGGATTCCATGCCCAATTCATAGATTTGGTCTGACAGGAGCTTATGGACTGAGTCCTTGATAGATGTCTGAAATTCCCTGGCGCAAAGGATACGCAATGGCTCTTTTGTGCCTTTAGCCAGTAATGCCCTAGCAAAGCACCAAGACTTTGCACCGCCTCGCCCACCATAGAATATGCGATAACGAACCTTTTCAGGTTTAAATAAAGCCTCAAATTTCTTAGGAAACTTTATCCTAGAAACTGCATCCTTAATCTTCTGATCTGTTTGCATTAGGCTCAACAAAGGTTATTTCTACACCTTTAAGCAATGGAGCGCCCTCTGCTCCAGTTAGCTCTTGCTTGATACGCTCTGAATACTTCTTGGGGAATCTTGCTGCCATTGACCTAGACCATAAGCCAACATTGAGCTTTTCCCCATCTTTATGCTCTACAAGGTAAGCCTGTGCGTGTTCTTCCCACCAAATCATCTCTCGGATCTTGGCTTCCTCCAAGGCATGACTAAATTCTTCATGCGAATCTCTCCAACGGCACAAAGTCCTGTAAGTAATGCCTAATGCGCCTGAAATCTGTTCTAGGGATTTACCCTTAGTTCCAAGCTCAATAGCCTTCTGACAATATGATGGATCATACTCAGTTGGTCTGCCTACAGGATTTGTTGTTTCGCTCATTTTGCTTCTTCAGTAGTCTTTTCGCCATTCTCTACTAATTCTTGAGCTTTTGCATCTGCTTCAGCTTGTAGGATTGCATGGGCTTGTGGAATAGCTTGAACTTTAATCTTGTCAATTACTGGAGCTACTAGGCTATATTCGCCTTTTGATAGGGCAGCAATCATGAACTCAACATCTTGGATTGATAGGTCTTTTAGGGTAATGCTCATTTTCTTCCTTTAAAAAAATAGGCTACTTACTTGTTCTATCTTTAGTTGATCGGTAGCTCAGTTTTAGATAGTTTCCGCTTTCGCCTAATGATTAGCTAACTTTTACTTGCAACCCCAGTTTTTAAGGGATGCTTTTGCTCTTTCGGCAGGGCCTTTAGCGTTCTTTACAACTCCTTCCATCCTTGCACAAAAGGAGGCTTTACGACCAGCATCAGCTTTTGTCTTAGGGTTTGGAGCAGGAGGCTTTAGGTTTGCATTGTTCTTGGCATTGTATTCAGCCCTACCTTTGGCAGTCATTCCAGCGCCTTTTTCAGTAGGATTGTAGGTTTTGTCTTTTCCCTTGGTGATTTTAGGGATAGATTTGTCGTGTTTTTTCGTAGCCATGATTACTTCTTCTTTGCAGTTTTCGCAGCTTGTTTAAAGGCTTCGGCAGTTGGAGCGCCTTTAGTGCCAGGCTTACGCATGGTTTCCACTTTCTTAGCACCTGATGCCTTTTGCTTCTCAATACGCTCTTGTTTTGCATGGATATTGGCATATAAGCCAGGTTTAGTTGCCATTTCTTTCCCCTTTGGAAGTTCACCAGTTGTTACGACAGTTGCTTGTTTATAAAGCCTTGGTCGCTTTTTAGGCGCAACAGGCTGTTTTACAAATAAAGATTTGAGCCATTTAAACATCTTGTTCCTCCATGAAACAAATATCTTGCCAACTCATCACCAAATAACGCTCTCCATCCTCAAAATACTCAAAATACTTGAGATATTCGTCTTTAGAGTTGTCGTTCATAGTACCAAAGCGGACATAAGCACCAACTTCTACTGGCATTTCCTGTCTGCGACCATTGACAACTTTGCCTGGGCCTACAGCCACAACAGTTCCCATGTTGTCCGTTTCCTTGTTTTCCACAAAGATAACAGAGCTAAGAATCCTAGTATCAGGCTTTACAACTACTTTATCGGCTAATGGTTTGAGTTTCATACCACCACCTTTTTTGGTCTGCCCTTGGCTTTTGGAACTACTTTGCCAGCTTCTTCAATAACCTTTTTACGCTTTTCCTTGGCATCTTCTACCAATTCAGCTTGAATCTCAATATCTTGAACCATTGATTCAAATACTGGATTAGGAGGAACAAGGACAAATTCCCCACACCATTCCGATCCATGTCGGTTTTGGTAAGTAGGGTATCTTCTGCAAGATCCTATAAAGTCATTTCCAGTTGATAGGAAATATATACAAGAACTGCAACCATCTTTAGAATTTACAACAGCCATACAACTCCCAGGTTAGTTGTTTTGGTTAGAGATGCCCTAGACCTTCACGCTAGGGCATTTCGCTTTACTTAGCAGCAATCGCCACGCTTATGCTCATAACAAACACCAGCAGTCTTGCCAGTATTGAATAGCTTGTCTTTGCCTGTAGCATCGGCTTTACCCATTGCCACACCGCCAGTTTTACGCTCCATGCGCTCACCAGTTTTATCTGAAGAAGTAGCGCCAGCAGGAGCTTTAGCACCAGTTACTGAAGGAATACCCTTCATTGAATCCATTTTGCCCATGTTATTTCTCCTATAGAAATGGGGTTTGAAGCTACATTTTGCCTTATTGATTGCCGTTGTCAATACCTATTTCATCAATCATTACAAGACATCCGCCACCTTTGCGAATCTCTCCACGCTGAACAATTAGCACATCAATTTGGGAATCTGAATCATAAGCCCATCCTTCTAGCGCATCAAACAAGGCCTTGATCCGATTATCAATATCTTGGATGCGCCTATCTCTTGGATACAAGGTCACTTGAAACTGTAAGCGCTTGTCACCAAAGCTAGTAACTCTGTTTTCAATGCAGTATTCATTCACATTTTCTCTAAACAACATACCTTCTTTAGAAATAAAGCGCCTTTTGCCATTAGCCCTCCAGTAAGTATTGACTGAAGGCGGAAGGGGTAAGTTAAGAACTAGCAAGCAGTTTCTCCGTTATTTCAAGCAAATCTTCTTGTCCAATTTGATAATGTTTTTCAAACCCTTTTGCTCCAAGACCATGAACACCTGTATTTCCTCTGTGGTGTTCAGGACATAGTCCGATAACTGGCGCATTATCTCTTTTGCCTCCAAATCGTCTAATGTGATGGATTTCGCATGGAGTTCCTCTATTGCCCAAGTGATAACAAAGGATGCAACCGAGGCTTGAGATTCTTCCATATAACTGTTTTTCTGCTTTGGTTGCCATTAAAAGGGTTCAGTCAAATCAACGAATTTAAAAAGATTCTTTGGAACATCATAATAAAGCTCATGTTTGGTTTCATCCTCTAATTCCCAATAAGGAAAAGCCAAAGCAGTTGCTCCTTTAACCCAATAAGCATGAGTCATATCCTGAGTTAATGCAAAGAATAGCGTTTTTGGAACTTCTAGCATATGCCTTTTTCTTGCAGGAACATGGATTGTTTCAAATGGGCAGTATAAATTCCATTGGCGGACTTCTACTTCAGCAAAGCCAACTGGCAGACCATTTCTATAAACAATTAGGTCTGTGCCGTAAATATCAGGATTATCCAAAGCCTGTAAAGCCCATTTCATTTCAATCCAATCCGCTACAGCCTTACGAGCTGGCGGATCGTATTTGTCATGGAGCTGTTGGTCAAACTTTTTAATTCTCAAATGATTCATGGGAAATATCTTCTAGTTTTAAGGCTTGTTCCACCAATTCATTA
>Ga0247723_1000268_pt1 | contig 34811 bp, 60 predicted proteins | sample MSEWelMarce5H_FC_FD_189079 | JGI IMG/M metagenome (GOLD analysis project Ga0247723, IMG submission 189079) | Subsurface sediment microbial communities from gas well in West Virginia, United States - MSEEL Well Study Marcellus 5H_FC | ecosystem: Environmental > Terrestrial > Deep subsurface >... | reverse complement strand
GGATGGTAGGTGGTTACTGGGATGTAGGGGCTTGGGGGTTTCAATAAATGAGAAATAAGGTTAATTTATGGAAAACTATATGATAGATTGAAATAACCTCTAGTTGAGTTGTGAGTTGAATCACACTAAGCTGGAGGTTCATAACTGAATAGGAACACCTCAACACTCAACGACCGAGTACTAACTACCAAGGAAAGGTAGGTCGCCAAATGAAAAGGAAAAGGTTCATTACAGTTGGTGCAATAACAGCACTAGTAATAACTACAGGCACAAGCGCGGCTTTTGCTCTTGCAGAAGCGGTGCCAGAGCCGATTCAAGAAGTAACAACAGAACAACTAGTAACAATGCCAGCCCCAAAGGTTGTCAACCCTGTACAAGTCACTAACGTGCTTTCGGGGCCAGTAAAAGTATCATCCGTAATAGGTGGGCCCATTGTCAGGATAGAAACTCCTGAAATTGGCTCTATTGACTGGATGGCTCAAGAAAAAGCAAGACAGGACAAACTCGAATCAGAAGCTGAGCGTAAGCAAGCTGAACTTGAAGCAGAGATTGTTCGACTAGAGAAAATAGCAAAAGACACAAAGAACCTTAATACGGCAATCGCCCTCACCAAAAACTATGTCGGTAAGACATGGTACGCCTTAGGTGGCTCAACTCCTGATGCTTGGGACTGTTCTGGCCTTGTGCTTTGGACATACGCCCACCTAGGAGTCAACCTCTATCACAGCGCGTCTGTTCAAAAAGAAGCAGGCACTCTTGTAGAAGAACCTAAAATTGGTGACATTGTTGCATTTACCCACAGAAACTCAAGCGGAGCCTTCCACACAGCAATTTATGTGGGTCCAGATGAGATGCTTCATTCTGGCGGTAAAAGAGGCGACAGAACAGAAATCACATCTATCAGCAGATGGGGTAAGGGCAACGGAGACGTTGTAATCACTTATACTCGAATTGTTGAAACTAACAACTAGTAAAGGAAAGAAAGACATAATGACAAACGTATATAAGAGCATCGTATCGGCAGTGGTATTTGGAAATGTAATTGCGTTTCCAGTAGTTGCTTACACATTCCCTTGGGATACCTACTTAGTAGACCCAACCACTTACTACATAGTGCAAGCAGAGTCTTTGGGATTCCTCATTGCTGCATGCATCTTTGTGTATGAGTGGGTTAAGTACTCTGAGAAGCCTGCAATGCTAAAACTAAAGCGCTCTTTTAAAAAGAAGAAGTAGCTCTCTTAGCCTTTAGAGCCTCGAAGTCTTTGACCTTGGTGTCACCCATATATCCCCAAGCGTAACCGCCAGCAATAAGTGCTTCGTTGACGGAAGTCTCTGCGCCATCGAGGTAAAGCCAGCCAAGGATACGACCATACTTCTCTGAGGAGTCTGGTTTCTCGGTTTTAATAACAATGGTCTTAGCATTAGCGATTAGTTCACCAAGCTTCTTCTTGACCTCAAGACCTAGCGCCTTTTCCATTTTGTCAGTGGTGCGAGACTCTGGAGTGTCGATGCCAGCAAGGCGTACCCGCTGCGAGTAAGAGATGTTGAAACCTAAGTCAATGTCGACATCAATGGTGTCGCCGTCAACAATCTTGGTTACTTTCTTAACGTAGTAAGTAAACATTATTTCTCCATAACTAGTTCGGCAATGATGTAAATAACTATCATTGCAAGAATGACTTTTAGACCCCAGTTCACTTGGACTCTTCCTCTTCTACTTTGGTTCCAGCCGCGCTAGTTCCGTTAAGCATGAAGCCTGAGATAACACCAACAAGGAATGAGATAGTGGTTGAGAGAAGACCAAAAAATGCTTTGTCGTTCTCGGACTGGACTTCACCAAGAGGCTGAGTCACAAAAGTCACGGCGTAGATGATTGCCATTGTTGCGCCAAAGACGGTCATAGCAAGCATCAAACCGACATAGAAACGAAGACGAGCGTTGAGTTCGTCTGTTGTAAAGCGTGGTCGTCTACTCATTTGGAGTGATACTTTCGATGGTCGGGGCATCTTCATACTCGGAATCTTCATCGTAAAGTGGGGTTCCCTTCATCACATCTTTGGTACAAATACCAAAGGCTTCGCAGTTTGGAGGTAAGCAGTCAGGAGTTTCCCAGTTTGCTGGGTCTTGGCATGGGTAGCGATAAACTTCTTTGAAGTCGTATTTGCCACAGCCAGTTAAAGCAAGGCAGAGCACAAGGGCAGTAACAGCCTTACGAAACATAATTCCTCCAGAGCCTGTGTCCAATAGGCAGTTCTAGTATGACAGGAGTTGAAAACCCTGATTTTTCCGACTCCCGTTCCGTTAAAAGAAAAACCCCCCTCATCCGAAGACGAGAGGGGTTTTAGGGGAAAGGGTTATACGCCCCACTGGTCTTCTGACCAAGCGCGGCGCTTCCAAATGTGGGTAGTACCGTCGTAGGTTCCTGTGCAGTAGTAGTGGTAGTTTGCATCGTCTGCAACAAGGCCAGCAACTTCTCCCTCAAGTCCTAGGGAAGTTGTTGGAACGTTAGTGCGAACGTAGGCTCTGTCGCTCATTCTTGCGACTTCATTACCTGCATTATCACTGCCGATGTATACAGAGCCATCTGCATTCAAGATGATGTCCGCGCTGTCTGACGCAATAACTACATTTTGGTCTGCTTCTATACTGATTTCGCCTTGGTTAGAGTACAGATAAAGTCCATATCCTGGTTGTCCATTGGTAATACCTAGAACTTTTAGGCTGCCCATTGATGGACCTTCTATGATTCCGTCTGCGCGGAAGTTCCATTGAATATCACCAGCAGTACCAGTAGTAGGTCTAAAGGTGTAGTTTTCATTAGGTACAAAGAAGTCTGCTTCAGCAACAGAGAAAGTCACAGTACTTCCGCCAGGAGAGTTTGAACCTGTTATTTGAGCTGTAACATTGGTTGAGTTTGTTACTGACCACCCTGTGTCAATAATGTTGAAAAGATAAACGTTATCGTCTGTAGTAAATGTACTAGACGTTTCTACGCCCTCGTTAGTTAGAGTAATAGTGTTGTTATTCCAAGAAGTTGCAATTTGCACTGCTCCCGCGTTGTCACTAACGCTTACCTTGGTTTTTTCTCCACCAAGAATCAAAGTTGCATCTGACTCGTCTGAAGAGCCGCCAGCACGGATGTGGATGTGGTCGCTATCAGTTGGCGCGATGACAATGAACTGGTCATTGTCTTCGACGTTGCTGTCTGGAACTAGGCTCATGCTTCCATTACCAATAATGGAATTACCTTCAAAGGTAATGTCTCCAAGACCTGTTGCTGCTGTAACGTCAGCAATGGTTGCAACTCTGTTAGTTGCGTTAGGAGTGATTGTTGCATCTCCCCAGCCGATGTAGACGTTTCCTGGACCTTCGCTTCCAGCAAAGAGAGTGATATCTCTTGCAGAGCGAAGTGATAGGTCATCCTGTGGTGTTTCAATACGAGCAGTGCCTAAGTTAGTTCTTGTGAAAGTGATGAAATCATCGCCATCGCCGTCCTTGATGGCTGTTGGCACAACAAGGTCTAAATTTGATGTACCAGAGTTTCCTGTATCTAAGTCTCCAGAGTAAGTATTGTCATCTGTGACATTGATTGACGCATAACTAATGTAGGTTTTTGCGTTCGAAGAGTTTTGGTCTGCTGCAAAACCAATTCGGTAAGGGCCAGTAGGTAGGGCTTCATTGATAGTTAGTGTTTCAATAACATCGTTAGGACTGCTAACTGCAACATAGGAAATGGTTACCTTGTCAGTAGAAGCTGTTGGGTTATATTGGAATCTAACTCTGTAAAGTCCAGGTTCTGGAATACCAACTTGTCCCATTACCTCGGTAGTGCGTCCATACAGTTCTAAGTTTGTACAGTCAAACTGAGCAGCAATTCTTGTTGTGTTTGGGTCCCAAGCCCATTGAGGAGTTGTTCCATCTACATAAACGCAAACACCTACATCAGAGCATTCATCGTTGATATTAACGTCAAATTCGACAACTACAGAAGTGTTCTGTGGGATAGTAAAGTCTGTAAATACTGGGTAGGAACTTACTCCATCTCCTTCACTTGCATTCTGAAACCAAAGACCAGTAGAGTTCCAACCAAAGTGTGTGTTTAGTTCTGGAAGATGAGTTCTTCCTTCTCTCCAAGTAAGGAAGCTTGGAAGAGGAGTAATTCCTTGTGCAGAGGTAGTTTGAACAGTTCCGTCTGGAAACTGAATGTGTCCATTCCTATCAAATGTCCACGAGTGTGAGTCCTCGCCACCGTTTCCAGTTCCCTGTCCATCATAGTTATTAGTTCTAATTTCTACTTGGTCACTTGCATAAATACCAACTTCATCTCCGAAGGCACGAATAAATACATCATCGGCTGCCTCGATGTTGACGTCGCAGTCTGAACCTACTGAATCTTCATCACGAACAGTACGAATAACCATGTCGTGGTCGGTGACAGTCATAACGCTGTCGCCCTCTTCACTGTCATACTCAAAGATAAAATCAGCAATGCTGGCGCTTTGGAACTGCAACGCATTCCATCTGCTTGTGCCATCACCAATCTTGAACTTGCCTAGGGTGGTGTCAACACCAACCTCTGCTTGGGCGAGAACTGGATTTGCATATTCCCAGCCAGCTGTTGTGTCGTTTCTTAATTGAATTTGCTGAGCCATTAGAAGCTACCTGCCGTTCCACCGTTGATTGATTGAGTTTGTGCGTAAACACTGCTTGCACTGCCGCCGTCTATGTTGCCTTCACTTAGACCACCTGCAGGACCTGCTGGTCCTTGAGGGCCTTGTGGACCCTGTTGATTAGAAACAACTACTTCAATAGAAGCGTTATCGTTGACATAAAGAATACTGTTGTCAGGCATTACTTAGTTACCTCCGCTGATACGTCGAGTCTTCCTTGCACTAACCTTTGTACATAGTCAGCAGTTGCAAGCTCTAGGTCATATACATGGCTTCCTGCTGGAAGCTTGGCTGTGTTTACTGCGCTCATGCTTATGGTTATAGAGCCGTTTGGAGCATCTACAACAAGCCCGCCATTTTGAGAGGTTAAGTTGTCAAGCAATTTAGCTGGCTTTGTGTTTACTTGAACTGTCCTTATTTGCATCCGAGCTGTATATCCTCTGAGGTCTACTGGCTCGCCGTCAATCTCCCATGTCAGGGTACGCGAGAAAGTACTGCCTTGTTGAACAAGCAGATTAAGGATTCCAGCACGCATGGGATACTCTCCAATGTAAGGTCTATTTATTATCTCCTACTTTGTAAAGTTCTATTTTCCCGACTCCCGTTCCGCTATAGTTATAGCCATGACAACGATTATCGGGATTCAGGGGTTGGGGAGTTGTTTGCTGGCTGCAGACAGCCAGACAACCAGTGAGGCTGGTAGACCGTATGTCCATCCAGAGGTGCAAAAAATCACTAAACGAGGCAAGTATTTAATTGCTTGCTCTGGTGATGCAGATGCTTGCGACATCATTCAACATGTGTGGCAGCCACCTAAACCTCCAAAGAAAGACCACTACAGATTCATGGTCATCGAGGTATCAAAGAGCATTCGTGAATGTTTAGAAGAAAATGATTACTCGATTGACAAAGATGACAAAGACTCTGGGTTTTCTGCTCTTATTGCTTTAGGCGGGGTTATCTATGAGATTGACCAGAGCTACAATATATCTTTAAGACAAGACGGTATCTACGGAATCGGCAGTGGTTCTAGATATGCGATGGGTGCTTTATACGCTGGAGCCGAGTGGGAAGAAGCCTTAAAGATTGCAGAGATAAATGACGCCTATACAGGTGCTCCTTTCATTCATAAACTCCAAAGCAAAATCTAGTTTTTCGCGCTCTCGTTCCGTTATAGTTAGACCATGAGCCACTTAGGAGAACATGCCCGCCTAGAGTTAAGTTTGGTGGGGGAAGAGCCAGAGATTATTGACTGGTATGTAAAGGTTGCTGAAACCTTTGCAGAGTTCGGTCATTCAGGTGCTAGCGCCGAATATACCCTTCGAGTTCTTGAACAACTTTTGCGTTTTAAGAATTTGACACCACTAACAGATGACCCAGCCGAATGGTTGGATGTCACAAGCTATACAGAGAACAACACCCCTATGTGGCAGTCACTTCGTAACTCTGCTGCCTTCTCATCTAACGGTGGTAAGACATACTCATTAGTGCATGAAGAAGAGTACATAGAACATAAAACTGTCCCTAAACCTCAGGAATTATTTCAAATTCCAAAGGGAAAAATTCCAATGGACCACCTGCCACCTAGAAAGAAAAAATAATGAATGTTGCTCTTGCTCTAATTTTTGTTATGGGTGGCTTTGTAATAGGTTATGCATTTGGACTTGGTATTCACAAACTTGATTTGTGGGAAAGAACTGTACGTTCAGAGGATAACAAACAGTAGTAACTCATAATCTCCGATAGAGTTAACTGGTGATATACGAGTGGAAATTAGACGGAGACATCCGTAACTTTGGCGACGCCTTGCCAGAAGTATTATTTCCTCAGATGATTCTTGCCGAATGGGAAAACGACCCTGAAACAATGTACTTCCCTATTGGCTCTGTTATTTGTAACGAAGTTATGGACGAGACTCTTCGTCAAGGTTTTACCCCCGTCTTTATGAATTGTGGTTGGCGTGGTGAAGAGTTAGATGATGACCTTGTTGCTCAATGTGAATTCTTAGGCGCTCGCGGTCCGCACACTCAAGATGAACTTGCTAGACATGGTATTGATGTAGAAGTAACTGGAGACCCTGCTTACTCTTTGCCTCAGTTATATGCAAAAGGAGCACCTAATGCTTTGGCAATGGTTGTGCGCCACATAAAGGATAACCACGACTACAACAAAGATTCTATTTTTGAACTAAAAGCTGACGCACTTTTTAGCCCTGTTGTAGACACGCACCAAGACATCATTGACATGATTCAAAAGATTTCAGGAGCACGCTTTGTGCTTGCTGGCTCGATGCACGCTGCAATGGTTGCACACGCTTACGGAGTGCCTTTTGCCCCCCTAATGAGTGATTACATAGACTGCCCAGCTAAATGGTTTGATTGGTTCGCACAAGCCGATTTAGGCAACCCTGTATTTGTGAATGACGTTGTTGAAGGCCGTGAGTGGTACCGTTCGGTAACCAAATAAACGGTATAGTAATAACATGGCAGCAGCAGAAGTAGAAACCGTCATCTGGGAAGGTGTCGTCGGTGGAGGCTATTGGGTCTCTAAGGTTGTAGGCATACCTAACAACCGAATCCGTGGCGTTCTTAAAATCTATGACCTAGACGAAAATCAACTTTACGAGCGTGAAGTTGGCGTTGATTACAACGCTCCTTTTGGTGCTAGTACAGCCAACGTTCAAGAGTGGCAAAACATTATCAATTACTGGATTAAAAACTTTAGTTAATTGAGTTTCTGGCTTCTAGCCATCTATCTAAATCCACTGGGAAATCAAAGTCTTCTGTCCAGTCATCTATCTCTATGTAGTGTCCCTTAGACAGATGGGTTTTAGTTCTGCTTCTATGACCTACGCCAAGTAGATGTCTCATAAGAGCCCAACCACCAGCACTGTATATGTCTTGCTGTTTTAAAAGATTGTCAATGCTTTGTTGAAGTCTCTCGTGAATAGAATTCCAAAAAGAAAAAGCGTAAATCTCCCCGTGTGGTTTTTGAGTAAAACTAGATGGTCCGCTTCTAAGGAAGAAAGTAAAGTCTTCTGTGTCTTGAACAATCGTGGAGATGGCTTCATCTGTGTAGTAAGTGTCTCCAAACAGCAAGACTGTCCGCTCGGACCAAAGTTCTTGAGATGATGAGAACTTGTGCATCTCCAGAGCTGGCTGCTTTTGTTCAGGTACAAACAACTCCGAGAAGTCAGTTCTGTAAGAGCTATCTACTCCAACAACATAAGTTTTATCTGCGTATGCAGAAATCTGTCTAGTTGTGCGTTGTATTAAAGATTCGCCCTCTATCTCTAAAAGATGCTTAGGCACGCCCGTGTAGTTGTTCCAGCGTTTGCCTTCTCCTGCTGCCAGCACTATTGCTGTAAAAGTCAATTTTGCCGACTTCCGTTCCGTCTAAAGCGTCGGAGGAACCCTGAAGGGGGTTTTAGGTGGGTAGTTGGTTGGGTCGTCTGCAAGCAGTTGTTCGTAGATTTGACCGGGGACAGTGTCACCTTTTCGTTCGTGTGATTTGAGATGGTCAATCATTTCTTGTGTGGACTCTGCTCGGAAGTAAGCCTCAAGCATGTCACCAAAAGAACATAGGCTGCATTGAACAGGGCCTTGCTCTGTGCGAAAGACGTAGACGTCGTACTCTGGGATGCGTGCATAAATCATAGAACTCAGTATAGGGCACTTGCGAAAGTTTGCCAATAGCGGCATTATTGTCTTATGAGAGAATTTATGAAATTTGAAATTCGTGACCCTGATTGGGCTACAGAACTGCAGAATTCTATGGAGGAGTACATGATGAAAATGTACGACTCACTAGACGCCGAAACTGGCACTCCTGAGGCTGACCCTCATACCGAAAGCGGTATTCCATTTTGTGGATGCAATATTTGCGAAGGACGAGAGATTCTTTCATTTCTAAGCCCTCGTATTATTAAAGGCTACTTAGAGGGAAAGATTGGTTTCTTTGATGTTGAAGAAGCCGATGTAGTCGAGTATTTAACTAAAGAAGACTAAAGAGTTTTTAAACTAACTCCGACAATTACCTCAAGTAAGTTGTTTTGTTCTTCAGTTAAGTCATCTCTAACTTCACGATAGCGTCTGTGGTTTACTTCAGTAAAAGTAACTGAATTACCTTGAGACCCAAAAACGATGTCCACTACGCCCATTTGCCATAACTCATTAGTTGTTTGACTGAGCTCTGCTGCATGTATGGCATAGAGTTCTGGAAATACTTCTTTGCAGATATCTGTAAATCGATAAACAGGCTCGCCTTTGTTATCAACGCCAATCCATTCGATAGCACCACTAGCAGAGAGCACTTCGAAGATTTTGCTAATCTTCTGCTCTTCAGATTCCATTGTCTGGACTCTCTTCGTCGTCTTCATCAAAAGCGGTAAAGGTAACGCCAGTAGATTCGTCCATGGTTTCGTTGACAATCATGGCTACAAGGTAAAGTGCTGCTTTCTCACGGAAGCCTGCTTTGATAAGCGACTTATAGAGTTCGTGCATCTGTACAGCATCTTGGTCCAAAGGACTGACGTCTAGTTCTTTCGAAAGTGCGTCGAAGTCTGGCTCTTCTGATTCGCTCATGTTTAAATTGTAGTTGCTGATTTTACTCAGCATTCTCCCCAATGTACTCGTGACTGAAAGACCATCTTTCAGGATTTAATTGCCACCTTGAATTTTCCCTCTTAACAAGACCGTCTTTTCTTTTCATATGGTTTTTTGATGTAGGTTTCCATAAAGAAGAACTGTCCCGATATCCGCCCAATCTTGGATGGGAAGTCTTAGAGAAGTAACGCTTGCCATTATTAATATAATGCTGCGCTACGGCTTCAGAAAGTCTTGGACCAAAGCCAAAACCTTGATAGTCAGGATGAATAACTAAACGATGCTCACGCCAAGCGTTTTGCACTGTTCCAGATGGATAAGTCATCGATGCAACAAATCCCACTAGTTGTCCTTCCCAGACTGCCACATAGCTGTGTGACGCCTTGTTGAGGACTTCCGAGAGATAGTGGTGCGAAGCGAAGTGGCTCCAAAGGCTGTTGTGGGCAGGATAGATTTCGAGTACCAATTCAGGTCGTTGAAGATACCTTCCCGAGGTCCACTCACCGCGGTCTGTATCAATGACCCAATCAGGTTCGAGGAACTCAAGGATGTCGCGATGAACTGTAGCCAGTACGACTCCTTTGATGTTATTAGCGCGGATGTACTTGGACATTGAGGTGGATGCTGCTTTTGCAACGTTGCGGTCAATTACAGATGTGTACTCGTCGATGACAGAGTTGTTGTGAAGTGAGCGAGCTAGGTCAGCTCTGAACTTCTGTCCGTTAGATAAAACTTCATAAGGCTTCACCCACTCAGGTACAGACATTAAACCTGCTGCAGAGAAACGCTCATTAGCAACTACTGCGTTTTCAAAGTGAGATGCGATTGAACCAGAAGTCCACGTTGGTTTAAAAGGTTCACCAAAAGACTTCAGTAGTGTCGACTTACCTGTCCCAGAGGCACCGACGATAACGCCGATGCTGAAGTCCTTCGGTAACCCATCAGGCATCAAGAAGGGATAGAAGTGTTCCACGCCTTGAGAGCTATAGTCAAATGGTCGAATAAGGTCTGCAGTGACTTCATCCATCTCAACGTGTGAGGTAAGTGGCTCGGGGGAGCGTTCTAGTTTCTGCCATAACATACGACCAGGTTAGCAGAAAATTTACAAAAAGTCCAGGCTAAGCTGCTTCGTAACTTCCTGAAACTGTAAGGGTATCTTGAGCCCCAAAAGTAAATGGAGCGCCAGCAGTAACGCCTCCCCAGACTGTGGTTGCTGTGTCGTTCTGATGAATAATAGAAAAATGACTTGTTGAGTTTTTGTAGTTTCCGTTTGCAATAGCGCCATACCAAGCAAGTCCACTATTTAAGATAGATACTGGAAATTGGTAGTTAGCATCGTAAGCAGTTACTGGTAGTCCAAACATCCATGCCCCAGCACCACCAGTAGTTGTACTTCCATAAGTTAGTTTAAAATTAAAAAATACAGTTTTTCCTATTTGCTTGTAGCGACCAGTAAGTGAGCCATTACCAATACTCGGTGTTGAAGAGTCAGATGTCCATGTTGGAGTGTAAGAAGTCCATGCAGTTAGGTCTGATGCTCCTGCCCCAGTGGCTCCAGTCGGACCAGTAGCGCCAGCAGTTCCTGTAGTACCGACATCACCAGCAAGAGAGAAAGTCCAAGAAGTTGCTGTTTGACCTGAACCAAAGCTGCTGATGTAATCAACTGATATTGTCCAAGATGTTCCGCTTAAAGTAGTTATTCTTCCTTCCATATAGTGTGAAAGGTTTGCTGTAGAAACAACACGAACTCTTGAACCAGTTATAAATGCAGTGCCAGTCTTATTTACTGTAAATGTTTTTGATGCAACAGAGATGGTGTTAGATGTTGTAGATGTAACTCCATCGTATCCAGCACCCGTTGAACCAGTTGCACCCGTTGCACCTGTGTCACCAAAATCTCCTTTAATACCTGTTGGCCCTGTAGCGCCTGTTGGTCCTGTAGGTCCAGTACCACCTTGTACGCCAGTTGGACCTGTTACCGTGCTTGCTGCACCTGTTGCACCTGTAGCACCAGTAGGACCAGTCGGTCCTCCACTTGGACCTGTAGGCCCAGTTGAACCTGTCGGACCAGTATTACCTGTTAGTCCTGTAAAACCTGTATCGCCTTGTGGTCCTGTGGCTCCTGTAGAACCTGCAGGTCCCGTTGGTCCCTGTGCTCCTGTAGGTCCAGTTGGACCTGCAACTCCGTCATAACCATTCTGACCATCATTACCAGGAAGACCTGCGGGACCAGTTACACCCTGAGTACCACGCTCTCCTTGCTCACCTTGTAAACCTTGAGGTCCTGTAGCGCCTTGCGGTCCTGTGGGACCTGTAATAGAAGCACCACTTGCGCCAGTTGGACCAGTGTTACCTTGCGCTCCCGTAGGACCTGTAGGACCTGTTAAACCTGTCGGTCCTGTGACAGTTGATGCTGCCCCCTGTGGACCTGTCGCACCTGTTGGTCCAGCAGGACCTATGTTGCTTGAAGCAGACTCAATCCAAAAATCGTCATAGTAAACATAGATAAGACCATTGGCAGAATTTAGCCACGCATCTCCAACTGAAGGATTAGCTGGTGGAGTATCAGAAGTTGTTGCGAAAACGCCATTAGAACCTGTAGCTCCAGTTGGACCAGTTTCTCCTACTGAGCCTGTTGGTCCTGTATCACCTTGTGGTCCTGTGGCACCATCATTTCCATTAGCACCTGTGGCACCTTGCGGGCCAGTCGCACCAGTTGCACCAGCATTTCCTGTATCTCCCTTTGCACCAGTTGGTCCTGTAATTGACAAACCTTGCGGACCAGTTGGACCAGTGGCTCCCGCTGTACCTGTTGCACCTGTAGGCCCAAGTTGTGTGTAAGTAACTTGAGTGATTGCAAGAATGGCAGAAGGAGTTTCTGGAATTTCATTAGAAGGTCGTTGTTCTAGATAAACAGTTGTATTAGAGGCTTTCCAAAATATTTGAACAAAATCATTAGGAGCAGTAGATGTTCCAACAAAGGTAACTGTTGCTAGGTCATAGCCTGGTTCAGACGAGTTTTTTCTTGGAGGAAGAGTGATGTTTGTTCCAGAACTAGGGTAAACCTGATTATTGAGCTTTAACCAAAACTCTGCAGACTCAACAGCTACTCCTGAATTAGCAACTTGAATTGTTGCTGTCATTGAATATGTTCCAGGATTTTCAATAGTGATTTTGCTATTGTCAACAATAGAAATACCATTGGCACCGTTTGGATATGTTGAGTTAAAAGTAATTGGCTGTTCTGTATCTATAGCAACTATTGCTTGGTCTTGGTTACTATAGAAAGAGCCGTAGTGTCCAACTGTTCCACCAGCACCTGCGATACCAGTAGGACCAGTTGGTCCTGTAGCTCCAGTTATTGATGGGCCAGTTGGTCCAGTAGAGCCCGTGGCTCCTGTGGGTCCTGTGGCTCCAATAGCACCAACAGCGCCATCAAGATTTATCTGCCAAGAAGAATATGTTCCAGAACCAGTTTTACTATTTAGGTCAACAACAAGAGAGCCTGTAGTTGGGTTGTAACTGTAAACAGTTGCATGCATATGATTATCTTCATTATTTGCAATAATCACTGTTTGTGCAGCTGAATAGGCTAAGCCTGTTTCAACAAGAAAAGTTAGCTGACCACTGTTTGCAATGGTTGCTGTTGTAGTGCTAGTAGTTTGGTATCTATCACCTCTAGCACCTGTGGGACCTACTCCTCCAGTGGGTCCTGTTGCTCCAACGCTTCCGCTAGCTCCCGTAGGCCCAGTAGCGCCAGTAGCGCCAATAGAGCCGTTAGCCCCAGTAGGGCCAGTAGGGCCTTGTATACCTTGTTCACCTGTTACTCCTTGCGGGCCAGTCGGACCACTAAGTCCAGTAGCTCCTGTAGCTCCAGTGGCTCCAATAGTTCCTTGAGCGCCTGTGGGTCCTGTAGCGCCGACATCACCTGTTGGACCTGTACTTCCTGTTGCACCTGTGGCTCCTGTGGCACCTGTAGGTCCAATTAAACCATCTGCACCTGTCGGTCCCGTGGGGCCTTGAGCACCAGTTGCTCCACGAGGACCTGTTGGTCCAGTAACGCCTTCACCAGTACCACCCGTACTCCCAAGTGGGACGCGAGGTTGAATATTGACTCTCATGTCAGCCCCTTGTTAGGTTAGGTCGAACCAGTTGAAAGATGCTTTTACGGTTCCGTCATTAGGACCAGTCGCTCTTGCTGCAAGAGTAAGAGTCTCGCTTACTGGAACTACTGCATTAGACCTACCAAGTTGTAGGTTGAAGTTTGTGATTGTTCCGTAGTTGATAGGAACAGAGCTTTGGTTGTTTCCACCAAAAAAGCCTTCTAGCAAAGTAAGACCGCCACTCATTGTGGTTGATGTGATGTTGTATTCAACGTTGTTCTTTATACCATCAGTAATCCAAGTGCCGCCACTTATAGTGGCATTACGAACTAAAGCCCAGTCGAAGTCATCTGCAGAAATAGGGAAAAGGCTAATGATTTCAGGGATAATAATAGAACCTGTGCGACCCTCTTTCATTCGAATAGAGACAAGAGGGAAGAAGTCACTACTAACAACTTCTTCTTCACGAGTAGCTGTCCAAATATCGGTACCGCTGAGAGAACCGCCATTAAGAATTACTGAGGCAGCAATCTGCTTGAAAGAAGACGCGCTCGCGGTTGCTCCAAGATTTGTAATCTCGTGACGAATCGGGTGAGAGCCAGCAGTCATGTATGAGGTGTCCTCATAGTTTGCGTGATTAAACTGATGACAGATAATAAAGAAGCCGTCAATGACAAAGCCCATACGAGTTGAACCAACCCCAAACCACTCCATCTCAGAGAACATAATCTGAGCCTTGGTTGGGTCTATCGTGACATCGCTAGTTCCCATGCCATCTAACTTGTCAACATTCCACTCTGACTGGTGAACTCGAATGTCAACTACTTCGCCAGTGCTGTTTGAGCGCTTAACAAAAAAAAGACCATCTGCTGTGTACTCAAGAAAAAAGCCATTACTCCGCGTGAAATGCCCTACGCGCTGTCTAAGATTAGTTTTGGCTGGGGAAAAAACAAATGTCTCCATAATCTGAAGAGATTTGCCAGCTTGGTAAGGAAAAACCTTGAGAGACTCGCGAGTAACTTCTGAGCCAGAAGCAGTTGTGACATTAAGGTAGACAGTACTCTGGTCAGCGTTGTAAGTTACTGTTCCACCACTAGCAGTAGTGTCGCTAAAAAAGCCGTTGTCTTGGTAGCGGTGGGTAGAATCAAAGATTGTATAAGCTTCAGAAATCTTGGTACGCCCGAACATGTCGGTACGAAACGCGTTGATTTGGTCACGGTTCGGCTTCGAAACATTAGTTCTAGGAGTGGTAGCCATTACTATATTGTAAGTTGTAATAGACACACTGACTTTTTATAAAGGAAGAAGCATCATAGAGTATGGGACGCAAGAAGAAGCCTTCAGTAATCTCTACACGAAACGACCCGTCAGCGCACTGGGTTGTAAGCGAAGAATGGATGGCAAATGGAAGAAACCTGGTTAAAGGCACCGAACTCTCTATACGAGACGAAAGAGGACGGTTTCAGTTTATTAGGCACGTCTATAACCCGAAACTCGACGTTGAGTGGATTGACGTTGTTGGGGGGCCAAATGGCTCAAAGCAGTACAGGTCTTTCAACCCCCAAAGAATCAAAAGAGTCCACTGGAAGAATAAAATAAGACCTAAGAAGATTTAGTAGACTGGTTATCGCATCTAGGAGGCATAATGAAAGCTGATTTTTCTAACTGGACCCATAGGCCAGAAAACCCTGTAATTTTAAAAGCTTACGCGGAAAGCGCGATAGTTGAAGGTCTAACTGGCGGACAGATTCCAAAGGTAGTCTGGAGAGACGGAGAAGCAACACTTACTCTTGCTCCAAAAGACGGTGAGCAAACCTATGACTTTAATATTGAGAACCCTCTGTTAATTGCAGAAATGGCTAAAAAAGACTTTATAGTTGAACCCTCTGTAGAAGAGGAAGAAGAGGAAACCCCTGAAGAGGAGTAGTCCAGCATATCCTCTGGGATATCAGAAGATGGAGACCACGCTTTAAACTGACGTAGGTGGGATTGGTATTGACCAGTCCCGCCTATCTTTACTTGTACCACTACTGGATACTTAGTACTAATAGACCAGCACATTGAGCCATGAAAAGTCTTAGGTGAGTTCTTTCCCATAACCCAAGTATTTGTAGCCGTAGTGTCCTTGCTGTCATTAGGCAAAAGACGAGCAAACCTCATTTTGACATACTTAGGTTTTTTCTTATATTTAAGACCTACTTGAGCACAATAAAGTGCTCGATTCCTATCAAGTTTGGTAATGGCTTTCTTGCCATTAAAATCTAGAGTTGTCCACTTGTTTGCTTGAATCCATTGAGGATTGGTGGATTTCCATTGAACTTTCTCTTTAGATGAGGCAGAAAGTGGAAAAGTTGTTTGAAAGATGAAAAACGCTACAGCTACAGGAATTACTAAAAACTTCTTAGTCATCCTTCTATTCTAAAGAAGGTCGGACTCGTCTACCACGTCGATAGCTGTCTCAAAAATCTTGGTTTCGTTTTGCATAAAGTGATGACGGCACAGGAATAAAAACCCTGACTCAAACTCAACTCGGTAAAAAGCTTGAGCTACAGAGCACTGGTCGCAGAGTTCAAGTCTTGTATAGGACTCCACATCTGCAGGGCTATCAAGCTTTTCTGGCTCTGCTTCGTGCTCTTCGATGATAGAAGCCTCACTCACTCAACATCCCCTCATAAATCTCTTTACAAGTAGGACATACTGGATATTTCTTTGGGTCACGATGTGGTACCCAAGTCTTCCCACATAAAGCCACTATTGGAGTTCCGTTTATTAAAGCTTCCATTACTTCGTCTTTAGGGGCGTAATGAGAGTGAAGTTCATGCTCGCCGTCATTAGTCCAGACGCGAGTATCTTCCTGCAGATTACTGCCAGAGCCGAGTAATGTCATATAGCAAGTTTAATACTTTACTGGAAGTAGTGATTGTTGGATTGTCTCCATAGGCATGGTTGCGATATGACTTGAGATATCTTCCCTACCAAAAGAGATAAGAGCATTCTTGCCTTTGACCACTAAACCAGCAGCAAACTCCACTCCGGGCTTGTAGAAGTTAAAACCTCGGGAAAGAGCGATAATCATCCCCTTACTATCAAACTGTACAAAATAGTGGACATAGCTACGAAGATATACCGAAGTTGTCCCAAAGGTGGTCGGAACCCAGTTGGTCTGTTGCTTAACAAAGGTTCGGTGCATTACTCCTAGGTAAGTTCCATCTTCCATCAAGTGAAGGTTTGTGTTGCCACGAAGCATGGAAATTGCTGGGTGGTCAGTCATATAAGTTGTTAGAACACCATCTTTTACAATTTGGTTTGGTCCATAGATAAAGTCAAAGTTTTCGTTAGGTTCGTATGGAAGCATCCAATTCTTTTCTGGGCGCTCTGCATCAATACCTTTAAACTTCTTAAGGTCTACAACTTTTTTGCACTTTGCATCAAGCTTTGCAATAGCCATACGAGCAACAGGGGTGTGACCCTGTTCCATAGTTACGCAGGTAAAGTGCCATGCTCCATCACGCCAGAATAACTTTGGGTCTTCTAGTCCTCTGTCTAAATCAATACCTAGACCTGACACATCAATCCTGCGAAGATTTTTACATTTAAGTTCATCATCAAGTTCTGCAAACCAAACGTGAGACTTGATAGTTGAGCCTTCAGTAACGGTGTATGAGCCATTACCCATGATGACGTAGTTGCTAGAGCGGATTGCTAAGACAAACCCTTTTTTAGCATGGTAGCCAATTGAAGGGTTAGTTGCTCCCCAGTTTTTGTTATTAGGGTCTACAAGACGACGCACGTCGGTAATTACTCCACCTATCTGATGGATTGTTGGATACTTCTCGTCTTGTTTTGGCATTGTTGTCCCTAGTCTGCGTAGATAACTGCTGGGTAGCGGTTGATTACTTTGTTCACTTTCTTTGCTACTACAAAAATATTATCTCCCCTATTAGCCATAGGATACCCGATAGCTTTTAGTTTTTCTATATCTTCTGTCAAACCATCTTCAAAAGAATCCTCGGTCCATACGGAGCCGTCAAAGCCACCAGCTTTTAGAATCTGTGTAATAGCAATAGGACTGTACTCGTAGTTGTGTCGGTAAAGCTTTGGGCTGTGACGATACTGCATGTAGAAGTATGGCTCAAAACCGCGAAGTATCTTCCAAAGAGCCCTGCTACTTGTCACATTTGGAGTAGTAAGAATCAAAAGACCTTGAGGCTTTAACACTCGATTAATCTCAGAAATCATAAACATAGGGTCTAGTTCCATATGCTCAATTACTTCAGCACAGATGACCATATCAAAAGTCTCGTCTTCTATTGGAAGTTGCTGAGTTTCTAGGTCTACTCGGTAGACGGGAACTTCTCTGCTGTGTTGTCCAATTTGCATAGACATTTGTGCACTTTGAGGCTGCTCCAAATCAAAGTCTGTAACGTGAACTTCAAGTTCAGGGACCAGCAGGTCTAGCGACAACGGAATAACTTTTGAAGTTCCAAGCTCTAAAAGCTTGCCTTTTGGTTTTTGGTCGAGAATAGTTTTTATAGTTCTTGCCATGCGACGCTTGTGAACCTGATGGTAGGAGTCTTCAGGAAGGATAACCGCCTCTAAAGCATTAATGATGCTCTTAGGGATGTCTTTGTATGGCTCACTAATCATGTAATGAGTCTAGTCTATTTGGAGCCCCGAATCGGATTCGAACCGATGACCCTCCGCTTACAAGGCGGATGCTCTGGCCAACTGAGCTATCAGGGCGATGTTTCGATTATAGACCACCTGGAACCCAGAGGTCATCCCCGTTCTCACGGTTTTCATATCTAGCCAAAACAAATAATAAATCGCTAAGACGATTCAGATACTTAGCAGTCAGTGCATTAACACCTTCTCCAAACTGATGAATTGCGTGCCATGTCTGTCGTTCTGCACGACGGACTATTGTTCTAGCCACATGCAAATGAGAAGAGGCTGCAGTTCCACTAGGTAGGACAAAAGACCGCAAAGCTGTCAGTCCAGAGTTGTAAGTATCAATTTGAGTCTCAAGATAGTCAATCTGCTCTTGAGTTACGCGAAGAGGTTTTATCTTTGGCTCTTCTACTACTGGAGTACATAAATCAGCGCCAACATCAAACATGTCATTTTGAATCTTTACTAGCAAAGTGCGAATGTTGTAATTCTGCACATGTAGCAGAGCAACTCCTATGTATGAGTTTGCTTCGTCAACGGTAGCGAATGCTTCAAGTCTTGGGTCATTCTTAGATGTCCGAGACATGTCGCCAAGTGAAGTTGTTCCGTCGTCACCAGTCTTGGTGTAAATGCGAGTTAGATTAACCATTGTTCTCCTTAATATGCTCCCTGCCAAGGACTCGAACCTCAATTGCTGGTGCCAGAAACCAGAGTCTTGCCATTAGACGAACAGGGATAGTTTCCGTACCTCGGATGGGATTCGAACCCACGACCTTCTCCGTGAGAGGGAGATGTCCTAACCGCTAGACGACCGAGGCTTAGTGTCCTGTCATCATACGCCATATATGGATATAGAGCGAGTGAGCGACGTATAAAGCAGAAATAGTAAATACTGTTTGAATAACTATTTGATAAACACTAACCTTTTTAGGACTGCGCTCTTCTTTTACTTCTACTTCAGAAGGACGAGTCTTTGTAATCATGGGTAGCGAACCTCTCCGTTTTCGATAAATACTAACGCTAGCGATTCACCATTGTGAAGATGCAATTCGTTAATACCAACTTGTGCCCATCCCCACTCGCCTGCGGTATTAAAAGGAATTGGGAAAGGCTCATACTCTTTTATAAATACTGCCCAGTAGGCTTCTGCTGGAGGCATCTCCGAGCAACTTTCTACTGTGGAATCAGGTAATCCATTTACACGGCAGACAACAGCGTTTCCGTATTTCTGGGTTCCCTCGATGCTAATTCTAGCAATATCTAGAAGAGCCAAGGCTTCACCTTCACCAGAGGTAATGACGCATCTCTCGATAGGAGAGCTTGAATCAAGGGAGCCATAGTCAACATAAATGCTTACGCAATTAGTTGGTGGCTGGTATAGAGAGACAACTCCAATACCTAGTAGGGCGATAATTAGTACTGCAATAACTGGTTTCTTCATTCTTACAAGCGTAATGCAAAACGGGACAGGTTTCAACAACCTATCCCGCTTGCTTTGTCTAACTACGAAGCCAATAGACCTGCTGGGTCAATTCCCCCACCACGGGTCCATGTTGGCTTTGCTTGGCATTCTAGGTGGAGATGGGGCCCGGTTACATTGCCTTCTGCTCCTGAGTCAAGGACGTGTTGTCCCTTAACTACCTTGTCGCCTTTTTTCACATAGAGCTTTTGTCCATGTGCGTACATAGTGAAGAGAACTTGCTCTCCAACTTTATGCTTAATGACTAACGAATGTTTGCCATAAGCGCTACCCCATACACCTGTACCGATGACTTCACCATCTGCACAAGCGAGGATTTTTGTTCCTTTAGGACAAGCGAAGTCCACGCCTTCATGCCTACCAGTTTTCCACATCTTTCCTGGCTTGGCGAAGGGGCAGGTTATCTTGCCACCAACAATTGGAAGTGCCATATGCTCACTCTCAATTTCTTGTGTAATTGCGAGGTTATTTACCTCTCCTAATCAGGGTACCTTTTACACAAGCGAGTGATTTTGTAATAGAGCGGGTGGAAGGAATCGAACCTTCGCCTTCTGACCCCATCCATAGCCAGTTGCGCTACCGAAGCGCCTCACCCGCAGTGCGGGTTTTAAGGACTATTTCTCATCAATGATGTTGACAAAGATTGTTAGGCCCATCAATTCTGCGTAATGTCTGATGCGTTCTAACTTGTCTTCAAGTGTTGCAATTTTCTTTTCGTAGTACTCAACTGTGGCGTGTTCTGACATAGCGTTCCCCTATGCCTTTAGCGACTCAATTTTAGAGTGCTGATACCCGCTCCAAATATTTTCACCAGCAACAACAATTGGTGCAGTGCTGAATCCTTTATCTACAAACTCTCGAAGAGTGTCTGGATTCTCTGATAAGTCAACCGTCTCATACTCGACACCTATACGTTCTAGATGTTTCTTTGTAGCATTACATTGAACACAATTTGGTGTGGTGTATACGGTAACACTCATGGATAGACGACCCTTTCGATTCCTGCGGAAGATATTAGTTTAGAGCATCCAGGACATGGTTTGCCCGTGATGTAAATTGTTGAGCCAGTAAGGTCAGTCCAGCTTGCTCGAAGTAGTGCATTTGACTCTGCGTGAGTTGCCCAGCAAAGGTCGTAGTTTCCTTCTGCATGTTTAGCAGTTGGGTCAAGTGCGCGAGGGCATTGTCCTGTATCTCCACAAGAACGGTCATCACCTGCTGGTGTTCCGTTATATCCAGTAGAGACAATCTTGTGGTCTTTGACAACAATTGCTCCATGCTGAGCACGAACGCAATCTCCACGAGCAGACACTGCTTTAGCAATTGCTAGATAGTAGTCATCCCAGTTTGGTCGTTCAAGTGCAATACGTTTCATCTCACCCATCGACATACTTCACTTTAAATAGTTCAATGTCGTTAGACAAAGATTCAACTATGTTATTTGCTTCCTTTATCTGCTCTTCTAGAAGCATCACTCGGAATTCTAGGTTTAGTAACTGTAGGTCTAGCTCTTCCATCATTATCGTCTTCCATCTCTGTATAACTGTGAATTAGTATTACATAGTTTGTTCTTTTTAAAAATAACAAGCGTGCAACAAATTTAAGTATTGAGTGCTTCCACTCTGGGAACTCTAGTGTTTCAAGGGCTAATCCACTAGGAGGCTTTTTAGCCATTGTTCTGAGTTCTTATGAAATCGCTAAGAGCTTCTACGTTATCAAAGTCAATATCCATTTCAAGACCTTCTTCAAGGGGACGAAACTTTCCTTCTTCTCCTTCACCTTCAAGAACCTGACCTTGACCTTTAGTGAGAGAGCCAAGCATGTCATCTGCAGAAGCCCATCTCTTTGTTTCTATGTCATAACAAAGTAGATAATAAATCTCGGTTTGCATCTATCCTCCTGTTTTATAAAAGCCGCGTCCCTTGAACTGTACAGGGACTGATGAAAATATTCTATTAAGAGTTTTGCCACATTCTGGACATTCCGTCACTTTTTGGTCTTCTGTCATACCTCGAACTTCGGTATACGGGTGCCCATCTATGCACTTGTATTCGTAGGTTGCCATGAAAATATTCTACTACGGACAACGAAAACCCCCGCCCTGATGGAGGTCAAGACGGGGGTTATTTCGAAACCACTAGAGCCTATCTTACTACTTCTTTTTAGAAAAGCTAGGTACTGGATTTATTAGTTTCTTTTTGCCACTTGGTTTAGGTGCTGCCTTAAGTTTGTCAACGTCAAGACTTGGCAGAGCAGTAGAGACTATGCCATCAGGAGTTATCTCCTGTGCGGACTCTCTCATCTTCTCCCACTTCATAACAGTTTCAACAAACTCAATCGGGCTGACGTAACCTTTTCCATTAAGGTCCCATCTAAGAGTTTTGCCTTCGCAAATCTCGAAGTGGAGATGACGACCTGCGCTAGCACCTGTATTGCCCATGATTCCAAGAATTGTTCCAGCTTCGACCTTCTGACCAGTCTTCACCTTGAGCGAACCTTCGACCATGTGACCATAGCGAGCTGTGTACCAACTTCCATTAACTTTGCTACGAATGTCAACGTAGTAACCAACGCCACCTAATGAACCGTCAGCGTTTTTTAATTTGGAAGTTCCTGCGTAAACAACTGTTCCGTCGTGCCATGCTTCGCAATACATCTTTGGGTTGCTTCCCCAAAGGTCATCGCCATTATGATGCTTTTTTGTTTTTTCTATGGGATGTATACGCCATCCAAAGGGACTTGTGATTTTCCAATCCTTGCCCCTTTTCCCGTCTAACGGGTATTGGGTTTTTGCCATGTTGTCCTTTCTCGACACTTCAAGTGTAGAAAGGTGGTTAATAAATAACATTAGTGCTGGTGTTCGAAGAATAGAAAAACCCCCGTACCTTTGCGGAAGTACAGGGGATTTCTCTAGAGAAAGTGTTTAGAAACTACTTCAGTTTTAGAACCTGACCAACGTTGATTTTGTTTGCATCTTTGATTCCGTTTAGCTTTACCAAAGCTGCAACAGTTGTTCCGTTCTTTGAAGCGATTCTTGTAAGTGTATCGCCACTCTTTACAGTGTAGGTTGCTGCTGTTGTTGCAGTTTGTGCAACAGGTTTTGGCCCGTGGACTGGTGCTGGTGCTGCTGGAGTTTCAACTGGTGTCTCTTCTTTAGCTGTTCCCTTTACTGCTTCCAACTTAATAAGAGCATCAAAGAAAGCAACTGGCTCAATAAAGTTCAAGCCTGTAGCGCTCCATGCGTACTTATTACCCTTGTGAAGCTCCCAGTGGAGGTGCTTACCAGTTGACATACCTGTTGAGCCCATCTTGCCTAGCGGTGTGCCAGCCTCGATTCTCTGACCAACTTTAACTTTGATGCTGTCATCCTGCATGTGTGCGAAGACAGTTGTGTAATGCTCTCCGTTTATTTTGTGATGAACCATTACATAGTTGCCATATCCACCACCTGCAGCAGTTGATTTCTTAGCCTCTGTTACAACACCGTCATATGGTGCTTCAATCCAGCAAGGCTCGTTTGGGGACCAGATATCTGTCCCATTGTGATGCTTTGGTTCTTTAGTTACAGGGTGGATACGATTACCCATAAGGCTGGTAATCTTCCAGTCTTTACCCTGCTTGCCATCAATGGCCTGTTGTGCTTTTGCCAATTTGTCTTCCTTAGTTTTCCGTAATTATTTGGAATGTGCGTTACTACCAAATAACCGTAACAACTAAGAAATTGGTTTATTCTTTTTTAAGAATGTAAAAGCCCTGACTTGCAGCCTGTTGACTGGCATGCGTAGATTCAGGAAGTGATTCCAATTTTTTAAATTTAGCCTTCTGAGCAACTCGAACGCTAGGGATATTATCTTCGTGAATCTTAGCTTCGATAAACTCAACACCAAGCTCTTTAAATGCATAAGTTGTTACTAAGTTGACTGCAGCTGTAGCTAGTCCTCGTCCACAAAACTCTAAGCCAACCCAATAACTAATAGAGCAAGATTTTGGGTTATTTTTAAAACGCCATAAAACAACTTGTCCAACTGTTACATGCTTGTATTTGATTGTGTAAAAATAGTTTTCTGGGGATTCGGTAGGCGGTTCCGTCGTTTTCCAAGGCTCAAGGTGTGCTTTGTTTGTTGCCATCAGGTAGTTAATCTGGGCAGAGTCTTGCATAGAAGTAGTAGAGACTGACACGAGGTTGTCAGAAAGGCGGATTGATTTATCAACTTCGCCAAAATCTTTGAACCTCATGTCAGCCCCTTAAGCTTACTACTTACTCTTTTTTGTTGTTGTCTTTTTAGCTGGTGCTTTTTTAGCTGGTGCCTTTTTCTTTGCAACTGGACGTTCGCTCTTTGTTCCTTCTTGAACAATTCCGTCTTTGTCGCGGTCGACAGCATTAGCTTTATAGCCCTGTGTTACTCCTAGGAATAATCCTAGTCGCTTCAATGCGTTTTTCATTATTTACCTCCTAACTTGAGAATAGCATCCCAAGTCTTGGGTCCGACAGTTCCATTGGCTTCAAATCCATTTGCCTTTTGGAATGCAATAACTGCTTTTTCAGTTCCTGGTCCAAAACTTCCATCAGCCTTTAGTTTAAGGGCTTCTTGAACTTTCTTAACCTTAGGACCTTTTGCACCCTTTTTAAATGGAACAAACGCTGTGGCTTCTGCTTTAGGTGCTGCTGGTTTCTTAGGTGCTGCGGCTTTTGCAACTGGAGCATCTGTTGAGCCAACCTTAGAAAGAAGTGGAAGACTTTCTTCACCAACATAGACTGGACGACCCCAACCAACAACTGCGTTCATAAGTTTTAACTTATTATCCTTAACATATGCGCGAGTTTTTTCTACGCACATTCCGCCATTGCGCTGGTCTCCTTTTGCAGTTCCTGAAGTGTTTCCTTCAATAACTTGAATGGTTCCGTTTCCGTTGTTCTTGATACAGATACCAACGTGAGAAATTCTGTTGACACCATCATCTGGGAAATCAAAATAAATCCAATCTCCTGGAGTTGGGTCATCATTTCGAGCATCTGCCCAGCGGTCATTCTTTTTGAAGAAATCTGCTGCTGCAACAGTTGATGCTGACTTTGGATATTTCTTTGCATCTAGTCCTGATGTGAATGCACACCAAGAAACAAATGATTGACACCATGGCTGGAAATTAACACCAGTCCACTTGCCATACTTTGTCTCGTTATCTTTCGGTCCTTCAATAGTCCCGAGTTCTGCTTTGGCAACTTCGATAATTCGAGCTGCCGTACCTTTAGCTTCAGGCACTGTATTACCTCTATTCGAATAGATTAGGTGCTCTTGTTTGAGCGGCCCTTAGTGTAGCGAATTTTGGCAAAAGAAAAACCCCTCCGAAGAGGGGCTTTTCCGTCGTCTGTCCCCTACTTGGTTTAGGGGGGCGAACTCTTTTATCTTATTACTTGTTGTTCTCCACAATCAACTTAATCTCGCACGCGTCGGTAGTGCAGTAAGCCTCGCCGATTGCATCGGCTGCAAGACCTGCATACACACCCGAGAAGTCGATTGGGTACAACTCTGAAGTGGCTGCTTCATATTCTTCCTCTGTAATCTGCGTGTAAGGCATCTGAGGGTATGTGAAGTTACCTGATGGTAGGAATGAGACAGTCTTTAGTTGACCGTCGTACATGTGAAGAACGGTTGGTACATGCTCTGCTTCCTTCTCTGGGTCGAAAGAGATAGTCACTGATACAGAGTTGTCTGACCAGTAACGCTGAGCAGTTGCAGCAAGTGACATCTTCTCAAAGATAGAAACATCTTTCTCTGCACGTTCTGCCAATGACTTGATTGGGAAGAATACAACTGAGGTTGTATCAGGTGACTCTGATGCTGGCTCAATCTTGTAGTTAGCGAGTGTAAAGAGGGGAAGCATTGGGTCATTGTTTCCAAAACGGATTGCACGCATAAAGTACTTTCCACCTGGAGTCCAGTGAACTCCTGGAGACTCTCCAGCCAAGATTGAGACTGTTCCTGATGGCTTAACAGTTGTTGTCTTGATAGACTCGCGAACGCCTAGCCACTCGGAGTAAACGGTGTCATAACGCTTAATAACGTTGTAACCCTCGTCCATCCAGTCGCGAAGGACTGGGAGACCAATGCGGTCCGCGAAGTTAGCAACGCCAGACATTGACGTGCCAATGCGACGGTTACGCTGCATGATTGCATTGGTTTCTTCCCAGTGAGTTGGAAGAAGAGTTACAGTCTTAGCGTAAAGGTATGCAAACTTTAAAGTGCGCTTGTAATCTTCGAGCGAGTCGTGACGGTTGAGATATGTTTCGACGAGCGTACACATTTCGTATGATTCCAAGGACTGCTCTGCACAAGGGTTGTATCCCATGATTCTGTGGTCTTTGTTGTTTGGTGGGTCAACGAGACGACCGTACTGACGAGATACGTCCATCCAAAGAACACCCGGTTCTCCGTTGCGAATGATTCCGTCAACAATTGGTGAAAAGTCAGTTCCAACTTCTGCAACGACAGAGTTGTTAGACATCCATCCCCATCCTGGATTTTCTGGGTCGTATGAGTTTCTTTCAGGGAAAACTTCGGAGTTCTTAAGGTTGAGGAAGTCTTCGTCATCGATGCGACCGATGAGCAACTCTGCGCTTCTGCGAACATTGCCAGATACTACACAACGGCCAATTAAATTACCAATGTCTGCAATGTCTGTACGAGTTAGCTTTCCACCAGCACGACCTGTGAACATCTTGCGAATAACATTGTGAAGAAGTACTAGTGGGTCTGGACCAGATGCAGTTCCACCAAAGGTTGCAATAGGTGCACCATATGGACGAATCTCTGAGTAATCAAAAGTAATTGACTTCTGGTTTTCTTTCAAAAATGAGTTAATAAGTGCAACGGTTGACTCCTGCCATCCTTCACGAGTGTCAGGAATAACATAAGTCTCTTCCCCCTGTGGCTCATAAATAGTGAAGTCTTTGTCAGCACCAAGGTCATCAAAGCCAACACCAACGCCAAGCATTGATGCTTCCATAAGAAATGCAAATGGTTTTGCTGGGTTTAGCTTTGTCATTTCCATTGTTGAAACAAATGCACAATTCTGAAGTGCTGCAGAGTTCTTCTGCACGTTAACAATGTTTGTTCCCATTACCCAAAGTCCACGACCGGGTGGGGTCCACTTCAATTCAAATAGACGGTCATAAAACTCTTTAGCAGATGACTGCGCCTTTGCATCAGACCATGGAAGACGCTGTTGTTTTGCGTAGTCCTTCTGAAGTGAGTATGTGCCGTTAGTTACGCGCTCGCAAACTTCTGCCCATGTCTCTTTAGTTCCGTCATCTTTCTTACGAGAGTAGGTACGAAGAAAAGTAATTTCACCAACCGAGTTACCACCTGCATCACGGTAGCCGAACGGTGCCTTCTTTTCCTTGTAGCCTGCTACAAAGTCATCAGATAAGCGAAAAGAAAATGGGATAGAAGACACGTCTGCTCCAAACAGTAGTAATGAAAAGGTTAGGTAATTCCCTAGGAAGAACTATTCTAAGTTCTTTCCTATTGTGCTAGAAAAGCGTGTCAGTGTTCAACGTGACAGTAGTCTCTTCGTTGTCCTTAGTTAACCCTAGAACTATGCCCTTTGCAAGTTCCAGTCCAGCAATAAAATGATTGTTCAATCCTCGTTCGATGCAACGGTCGATTGTTTCCTGCACTTGGTCTGCAATTTTGTAACGTGTGTCATATGATGCTTGCTCACGAAATTGTTCGTAATTGCTCCAATAAACAGCTGGTTCATCACTCATCTTTAAACCTTCCCCTTAGCTTTATGCGTGGATAATAATCGGTAACTCTAGTTGCTTTGCAATTTCAAATTCTAGACGAGCACCTTCTGAGGATTCCCATCCGAACATCATATAGATAGAGTCACTCTTCAAAAGTGCTTCAATATCTTTTCTCATGTACCAAGCCCTAGGTTGGATAGATTCTCTTGGTCCAACCTCTGCAGGGTTAAATACGGTCTTACCCTGTGCACGAAGGATAACTGCTATCTCATCAAATGCTGGACGATTGTAGTCAGGTAATCCCGTCATAGGACCTGAAAGGTATATGTGGAAGCGCTGTCCATTTTTGTAGGCTTCTTTTTTGACGTGCTCTCCGAAGCGAGGACTTAGCATGGAGTCTCTTCGCAGGAGTGAACGGTGAGAAGGATATCCTTCGTTCCGCAACCGCCGCACTCGATTCTCTCTGTGTAAGGGTCATCAATATCAAAAGATAGGTGAAGAGTTCCTTCAACCTCTGTATCGTTTGGTACACCAAGACGGTCAACCCTTGCAAGCCACTCTCTTACATCTGAAACGTAGCGTGGGTTACCTGTACCTGCATCCATAAAAATAAAAACAACTCCTGAGGTTGTGACGGTCTCATCTCGCTTAATGTGACCATACTCGTCAAACATTGACTCTTCTTCTATATCTTCTTCTTGAGTGTCTTCTGTCGTATCTGCTAGTTCTTGAAGGAAAGCGTCAATAACATAATTAGTCTCTTCGACAACCATTGAGTATTGAGAGTCATTTCGAGAGAGGTCCCATTCAATTGGGTTTTCTGTTTTGGTCTGTTCTGTCCAACCATTGCGCTGCATAATGGATTCAGCGATGGTTTGCTTAATTCTGTCTATTGCACTCATGCGTCTGTAAGTCCTGTCGTTAAAGTAAAACGCTCCATACCCCTACCTTACCGAAGCAAAGAGGGATATGAAGCGTGGGGCTATATAACGTTTAGATAACTATTTTGTGTGCTGACCAGGACAGCCCTGCTTAGGACAGCGTGGGTTGCCGTTATTGCCTTGAGTCTCTACACGAGGAGACCCGCAATACTTGCACTTGTCTTGACGGTCTTGTGGAAGCTTGTCTGTCATGGTAACTCCTTTGGGTTATGTAATAAGTTTACGCCTACTTCTATTTCTTTATATCTGCTTTTGATGTAGGGTATGACTTATGACAATTCCTCATTACGACGTAGTGATTGCCACTCCGGGCCACTCTATGAAGGCTGAATACGTCAAGTCCCTTATTACTACAACTACTTGGCTAAATGAGCAGGGTATGAGTTATCACCTAGCCAGCCAATATTCAAGCTTTGTTCCGAGTGCTAGAGAGAATACTGCCACTGGCTCTTACGGGGCAGATTGGGAAGCCGTAGCCTTTGGTGCAGGAAAGTACACCTACGGGAAGATTGTATGGATTGACTCTGACATTTCTTGGACTGTGGAAACCTTTAAGACACTTCTTGAAACGGACATGGATATTGTCTCTGGAATGGTTGCCATAGATAGAACTGGACGAATTAGCGCTATGCGCCTTAACTCTGCAGGAAACCCTGTATCCCTGAACAGTCGGGACTTTATTGTAGAGGGAGAGCCTGTAGAGGTAGATGCTGTTGGGTTTGGCTTCTTGGCTGTAAAAAGCGGAGTCTTTGAAAAGATGAGCCGTCCTTGGTTCGATATACGCCATGCCTCTATTGAAACTGTGGACTTCCCTGTACTTTTTGGTGAGGACTACTCTTGGTGCCTGAAAGCCAAAGAGACTGGATTTAAGGTCTGGCTACACCCTCTGGTCAGGGTCGAACATCATAAAGAACTTATCCTTACTGTCTAAGTTTAAGTAAGGGTAGTTGAAACTTAAACTAAATTACGTTACCAAACATCCAAATAACTTGTGGACAAACTTGTGGATAACTTGTGGATGTGTTACTGACCTTCCTGCATAAAACTCTGGACCTGTGTTTGGTTATCGATGGTCGAGTATTCAGAAATAGTTGAGTTTAGTTTCGGGGGAGATGGTTTAGAAATGCAGGAAGGTTGCTGGAGGAGCTGCAAATGGACAAAAGATACTAACAACTTTTTAATGTCTTGGAAGAAAAAATCTTGTTAGTTACTTTTCTGCAGGAAGGTTAGAGTACTAACAAAGAAATTAAATCAGGAAAGGGAAAATCTTGTTAGTAAAACTATACAACCATGCTTATATATCTATAGTTAACACTTAATTCCCTAGTGGTACAGATTTTTTTTCCTTACGCGTACTAGAAGAAAGGTTGAGACTTAAGGTATTTAAAAGTTAGTTGTATGGTAGTATGGTTATAGGTTTTCAGCCTTGGAAGCCTAGGTCAAAAAGTAAGTTGATTAGTTTAGGTTTTCTAGTTGACAAGTTTATTGACTTGACCCTATCATTTCTTTGGGAGCAATCCCCAAGACAAAGAGACGAGGAAAGAACCATGACATGGTTACAAGTAGGACTGCTTGCAGTCAGTAACTTTGCTTCGGTATTTATAGCCGTATCAGTATTGAGATACCTAGATTATCGAAAGAAGAAACAAGTTGCGGAAATAATCATTAACCAACTTGAGAAAAAGATATCTACTGAAATTGACTTCGAGAACATCGTCCGCAATATGCGAGAGGACATCTAATGACTACAGCTAAAGACGCACTTGCTGCTATGGGTCTAAGTGTTGACGAAGCAGTTGAGGCAGATGAAAGACAAAAAGATAGACCAACCCGTGACCCACGCATTTGTCTATGTGGTCACGCTATGAACAAACATACAACTGCTGCTGGTGTCATCACCTGTCAACCAAGTCGTATGTACTGTCCATGCAAGAACATGCGAGCCGTAGTTGAAGTTGAGGACACCCGATTGTTCTTGCGTAAGACAAACGGACCCGGAGTTGAACATGCTCTTGTTCGAGGAATTGCTGCTCTTGCCTTAGTCGGTAAAGAAGCCAAATGGATTGAGCCACCCAAGTGTGACCGATGCTCAACCACCGAAGGACAAATCATCCCTACCCCAATGAACCTTCACTCCAAAACTGTTGCCTACGAAGCAACTGGTGTGGATGCACTTCTATGTACCACTTGTCGAGAGGAACTCTAATGAGCGAACCACTAAACACAATCCTGTCCCACATGCGAGAACTAGCAAGCGGTGGAACTATCTCATCCGAAGGATTCCCTCGATTGGTAAAAATCATCACCGATGACATTGAGCTCTGGAAGAACTCCAAGTTAGAACAACTTGAGCAAATGGTCCAAGAGTGGGAAGCAAGCATGGGTGAAGACGATAAGACTTTCTACAGTCTTGGTGTTCGTCGTGCTATAGATGTTATCTCTGAAGAGCCAGCACTATCTCAACTGCCAATCCTTGAAAAGCCAGATACTCCAGATGAGTAATCGAAAGATGGTCGTCTTGACTAAAGAGGAACTGGCTATCCAAAAAGCTAGGCAGATGCATATCATGGAGCGCAAGAAAAAGTTCGAAGAAGCCAAACGAAGAACTAAGGTTCAGACAGATGCCGTACAACCTTAAAGGAGAGTTGGTCAACCGATGCAACTCGCACGGCAACAAAATGATTTACAAGAACCACGGAACCTTGCTTTCTGTGATTCTCCAAACCCAACAAGAGCAGGGCATCAAACTCACTTGGTACAAGTGTGAAGTCCATGGTGGCTATCACCTGACCAAATGGGAGAACAAGAAAGACTAGAAATGCCAGATGTATTCATACCTAACCTTCACTTTGATGGAGATGTCTCGTTCAATATAAGACAGGTCTACTTTGATAAAAGCTTCTCCCATTGGGAGGGTGAACTCATTGTCAAGGGTGAAATTTTCTGTGAAGCAACGGCTCCAACTTTTTGGGGAGTCAGTGATATCCTTACTGAATACATCTTTGAACAAACTGTTAAGGATGACCATCCCGCCCTTGACCACAATTGGTTCAAGATGGATGCCAACGATAGGGAAAATAAATGACCGAATACTGGTCTTGGCTATTAGCAGTCCTTGGTGTATCTGGGATGTACTTCGTTGGGAAGAAAACAATTTGGGGATGGCTGGTCCTATTGGCTAATGAAGTTATTTGGGTTGTCTATGCCCTCTTCACCCAGCAATACGGATTCATTGTGATGGCGATTGCCTATGCCATTGTCTATGTCAAAAGCTTCTATGCATGGCGAAAAGAAGAAATCTAGAAACACTTTTTTGTTCATCAAAATCGGGTCCCGTCCGAAAACTTTTTAATACCCTGAACCCCTGATTTACGAGGGATTTTGCCTACCTGCATTTTTTGTTGTTTATGAAAGGGGGGTGTTTTTCACACCGTTTTTCCAAAAAATTCGTCCAAGGATGCCTTACCATTCTGGTAGTAGATAAAAATCTATCTACATGTTCGAAGGACATAAACCAATGAATAAAGCAATGATTGAATCCTACGTCCGCAACCTTGCTGGCCAAGTACTTGGCGCAGTAATGATTGTCATGCAGACTTCAGGATTGGCATCACCCCTTGACTTTTCCACAAGCGAATGGCTTCTAGTAGCCAACGCTCTTTGGGCGTCACTTGTACCTGTGGCACTTCGCTACATCAACAAGCAGGACCCAGCGTTCGGTCGCGTTGCTGAGGTAGCAGCAGCCGAAGTGAGCAAAAAGTTATCCACAGCCGCGAGCGCGAAGAAGAAGCCAGCGGCCAAGAAGAAGACAACAAAGTAACAACTTCAGGTTGTGGGGCCTTCGGGCCCCGCACCTGGATTTTTATCCACCTGACATAAGGAGAAAAAGAATGGCCCTTCCAAAGATGACCATTGAGGAAGCTCGTGCACACGCGGACCGCGAAATCGAAATCCGTGAAGAACTTAGAGAACTTCAGATGATGATGGAAAATCAGGAATATCGTACAAAGACTGAGAAGTCTGCCATCGGCAATGCAATCCAAGAGAAGCGTGCAGAATTGAACGCGCATCTCGGAATCGAATAGAACCTTAGCTATGACCGAACTTAACCTCTTCGAGCCCGAGCAGCCAGAAGAGGAAGACCTTGAGCCTGCGATAGATACCCCGCTCAACCTCCGACCAGACCTTTCTGCAATCGGCATGGTTGAAATGGAACGGGGCGTCGTCGAGGATACTTACGAAAACCGCCAGATACTCCGCGGTGCCCATATGAACTGGGACCCTGTCTATTCACAGACGGGTCAACCAACTGGGCTAATTGCTGCTCGTTCTCAGGAGATGTCCAAAGAGCGTCGAGTACTTTCACTTAGTGAAAAGCGTCCGCTCCTATCTGACCCAGATAACAACAACTCCGACTACTTAACGGGCCTCGACCTCCTCGTCGATGAAACGGCCTGCAAATTAACACCACCTTGGGTGGTTGCCTCAACAAAGAAATATCTTAAGGAACAAGAAGCTGGCGGGCCCTCTTCTGCAAAGCGAGCGCCGTTAGCCCAACCTCACCGATGCCGAATCGTTAAAGCCGACGGCATCCGCTGCATGCTCTGGGGTTCAGGTCGAGTAAAGGATGACGGCCTCTGCCGAGTCCACCTAAGAACTCAACGCAAGCCCGGCGAAGATGTCGAACGGGCGAGACGCAAGTTAATGCAGTCTGCGCCTTACGCAGTAGATGTGATGGAAGAACTTATGGAGACGGCTGTCTCTGAACCCGTGCGCCTCAAAGCGGCTGCGGAAATCCTTGACCGTGCTGGTGTTCGCGGCGGCATGGATATCGGAGTGGACGTCGAAGTCACTGACGGTCGTAGCCCAGCCCAGATTGTGGCCGAACGTCTGGCCCGCTTAGCGGCAGGTGCAGTTACAACCGCTGCCATCCTAGGACAGAACCACAATATGCAAGAAGCCGATGTTGTTGTGGAACCAACGGACGAAGACACAACCCGGATTTTTATCCAAGATGAATCGCAGCAAATAACAGCAGAGGAACTAGAAGAGCTATGATGACAGTCGAACAACTTATTGAAGATGCTGAACAACTTGCGAAGCGTTTGGAAGAAGACATTGTTGAATGCCGAACCCGCGATGAACACATCCGAGTATCGGCGAGGGCTAATGAGGCAGCGAATCTGCTTAACGGTTTGCGAATCCTAAAGCTCGAAGCAACGGCGAGCGCTTAACTTGTTAATAACTTATTAGGATGTAACCCATCCTAATATGTTATTAACGGATTGTCAAGAGGGACACGGATGGAAACAATACTAACGGATTGCTTCTGGTGCGGCGAGGCATACGACATCGGCCTGCACAAACGGTGCCCTCAATGCTCAACGGATGTGAACAACCAGAGCTCAGCGGCTAGCGGCGAGGACGAAACAACTTCCTAATACCCGCCAGTAACTTACCGCCCTGGATTTTTATCTGAACGGCGAGCTCGCGTACCTTCGCCCAGAACAGAACAACATACATACCGAGGAAGCTGAAGCTTCCAATCAACAACGGCAAGAGATGGTGGAGCCCAAACGGGTCACCCCCATCAACGTGTGCATATACCTGCACGGCTAGCCCAGAATGATGTGGCTTGCGACAACCCAAGTCAGGCCAGCAACCGCAAAGACGGCGAGCCATCTACGGTCAGTCTTACCCACCCACATAACCGCAACGGCGGCGAGGAACATAAGGTGGTCAGGTTCTGTGAGGAGATGAATAACGGTTTCCATAATCTTCTTTCTTTCTTTATTTTATCTTAGCGGATAAAAAACCGGGAGCGGCGAGCTTACGCAGCTGGCCGCAGCTAACGGACATCCAAACAACTAACGGTTCTAGCCTGGCGGCGAGCTGTCCCCCAAACTTCATATCATAGAGTTTGCCGTACAACCTTAGTTCTAACCCTGTATGACGGCCTGCCCCTATAGCCTGTGGATAACTTAACGGCGAGCGCAGATAGCGGCCTGCTATAGCGGGGGTTAAATATGCTAACGGATGACCCTGTGGATAACTCTGTGGATAAAAAGCGGCGTGCCCATAACGGGTGAGGTTAACGGGTGAGACGAGGAGGGACCATCCAGGTTTTCAACAACGGAACAACTTAACGGAGCTACAGCTGCGTCTTCAGCTGCTGGGCTGCGAACGGATAAAAACGGAGGAGCTGGAGAGCTCAGCTGCAGCTGGTGTACATCGAAACAACTTTTATAATAAATGAAGGCGGCCCGCGAAGACGGGTAAAAATCTGGGGAGGCATCGGACGCGAGCTAGCTCCTTCAGCAGAACGGAACAACTTTGCGAATGCACACAGAATCCGTTGGTCAACGGCCAGAGCTCAGAAGACCGTCGAACTTCCAAACAACTTGAACCACCAGGCTGGAGGAGCTGCAGCTGACGTCAGATGCAAACAACTTTTTATTAGCGGCCCGCCGCGGACTTCAGAACTCATTCTGAATTTAAGCGGCGAGGTATAGTGCAGGATAAAAACCGATGACGGTTGACAGAAACTTGACAGCGGGACTAGACTGAGCTTTCGCGCCGATGCGTCGCGAAAGTTAAA
>Ga0247723_1000267_pt1 | contig 34917 bp, 31 predicted proteins | sample MSEWelMarce5H_FC_FD_189079 | JGI IMG/M metagenome (GOLD analysis project Ga0247723, IMG submission 189079) | Subsurface sediment microbial communities from gas well in West Virginia, United States - MSEEL Well Study Marcellus 5H_FC | ecosystem: Environmental > Terrestrial > Deep subsurface >... | reverse complement strand
TAACCGTTCGGTAAACAAATCACTGGAGAGTGTGTTTGGCGTTTACATCGACAGATGGGAGAAGTCAACATACAGGAATAACTTGGCCGCTATTTGGGTAGTTGTGGACGTACCCGAGAACTGCCCTAAGCCCAATAACACTGGGAGGAGATCGCGTGAGCGGATTCGTACTGAAGAAGATTGATCTTGGGAGCAAGCAACCAATACACCAACTAAGGCATTGTGATAAATGCCAACAAGAAAAACCACCTGAAGGAGGAATACACATGAGCCAAACCAAATGGCACTGCGCGTATTGTTGGGCAAAGCGCGTAACAGTTAGGAACTTAAAATGAAATACATCACTCTGGACTTTGAGACTTATTACTCAAAAGAGTTTAGTCTGTCCAAGATGACAACTGAGGCGTACATCCGAGACCCGCAGTTTGAAGTCATTGGCTTCTCATACAAGGTTGACGATGCGCCTGCACAATGGGTAACTGGTTCCAATGGTGAAATAGCAATGGCACTGGAAGAACTGGATATCCCTAACCACTACTTGATCTGTCATAACATGGCATTTGACGGAGCCATCCTTGCTTGGCGGTTTGGCATCATACCCAAGTACTATCTAGATACGCTGTCAATGTCTAGACCTATCACGGGCTTGACTGTCGGTGGTTCACTCAAAGCACTGGCTGAGAAGTTTACCGATGGGCACAAAGGTACTGAGGTAGTGAATGCGCTTGGTAAAAAGCGAAGTGATTTTACCCCTGGGGACCTTGACAAGTACGGTGACTACTGCAACAACGACGTAGAACTTACTTGGACTCTGTTCCATATTCTGAAGAAAGACAACCCTCCCAAGGAACTTTACATTCAGGATTTGATGATCCGCATGTTCACTGACCCAGTACTTAAGCTAGACAGAGATGTCTTAATTGCTCACCTGAACACTGTGCAAGACAAGAAAGCCAAGCTGATGGAACGTATTGACTTGTCCATTGGTAGAGACGCACTCATGTCTAACCCACAGTTTGCTGAGGTGCTGAAGAAGCTAGGCGTTGAGCCCCCTGTGAAGATTAGTCTACGCACTAATAAAGAAGCGTATGCGTTTAGCAAAACGGACTACGAGTTCAAAGCGTTACTTGAGCACCCCAACGTTGCAGTACAAGCTGTAGTTGCGGCAAGGCTTGGTATCAAATCCACACTGGAAGAAACGAGAACCGAATCGTTCTTGGGTATCTCTGAGCGTGGTGCGTTACCAATCCTTTTAAATTACTGGGGCGCACATACTGGTCGTGCCAGTGGTGGTGACAAGATGAACTTGCAAAACTTACCAAGGGGCGGGGCATTACGTAGGTCAATCAAAGTACCTGACAACCATGTACTTGTCGCAGTTGACTCTGCACAGATTGAAGCTCGAGTTGTTGCTTGGCTGGCTGGGCAAGAAGACTTGCTTGTTGACTTTCGCAATAGCGTAGATATCTATTCTAAGTTTGCATCCATCGTGTACGGCAAGCCTGTTACTAAAGCAGACAAGGTTGAACGGTTTGTTGGCAAGACTTGCATCTTGGGCCTAGGCTACGGCATGGGACCTGATAAGTTCCAAGGTACTTTGAAGATTGGTCAAGGTGGCATCTCTGTTGAGATGGATGCGGGTGAAGCCAAGCAGACAGTAACCACGTACCGCACTAAGTACGCCATGATTGCCGAGTTATGGAAAGGCGCTCAGAAAGCATTGGACAAAATGGCACAGGGCTATGAGACCACGTTCGGTATTGGCATCGAACTACGCTGTACACCTGATGGCATTCACTTACCTAACGGCACAATGATTCGTTACCCTGAACTATGTAAGAACGGTGATGGCTACGAGTACAAAGGTCGCTATGGTCCAGTCAAGATATACGGTGGTAAGGTAGTTGAGAACGTAGTCCAAGCACTTGCCAGGATTGTTGTGTTTGACCAAATGGCGAAGATAGACATTGAGATGCGTAAGAACGATAACCCACTGGCTGACTGTCGCTACAAGGTTGCTCTGACTGTACATGACGAGGTAGTGTGTGTAGTTCCACACAGTGCCGCGCAGTGGGCGTTGGAGTTCATGACAACCACAATGTCAGTGCCTCCGAAGTGGTGTTCCAACTTGCCAGTGTCGTGTGAAGGAGACATTGGAAATAATTATGCGGATGCTAAATAAAAGCACTTGACATCTGCTATGGATGCCCTAACATACACACCATCACCTGAGGTTTTTACCCCTCGGGCGCAACTCCTATGACAATACCTGCTTGGACATACAGTCAGCTTGAGAAATTCGAAACATGCCCTAGGCAGTTTTACCATGTGCGTGTCAAACGAGACATAGTAGAGCCTCCCACGGAAGCCACGCTATGGGGTGGGCGGGTGCATGAAGCTATGGAATATCGTATCAAAGATGGTACGGCTTTACCAGAGGGTATGACCCAGTGGGAAGGCTTGGCTACAAAAATTTCCAACATGGCGGGTCAGAAGTTTTGTGAAGTTGAAATGGCGTTGGATGAAAACTTTCAACCTGCACCATGGGGCAATGCTTGGACTCGAGGTATCGCTGACCTACTCATCGTCAACGGTGACAAGGCTATCAATCTTGATTACAAAACAGGCAAGCGTAAGCTGACCCATCAACTGATGCTGTATGCCGGATATACATTCGCTATATACCCTCAAGTGAATACAGTGGTGACTGGCTTTGTGTGGATGCGTGACAAGAAGATTGACAAGGAAACGTTTACGCGTGACCAAGTACCGATGATTTGGCAGACATTCATTCCGAAGGTGCGTAAGTTGGAATCAGCTTATGAACGGGATGCTTGGCCTGCACGACCTTCAGGGTTATGTAAAGGGTGGTGTCCAGTTAGAACGTGTGAATTCTACAAGGATAAACGATGACTCCCGAAGGTAAAGTTAAAGAAGCCGTAAAGAAAGAACTGAAGAACCGAAACATTTGGTTCTTTATGCCCATGCAGAACGGTATGGGTGTTGTCGGCATCCCTGACTTTATCTGCTGCGATCGTGGCCAGTTTATTGGTGTAGAGACCAAGGCCCCTGGGAAGAGGGGATGTACAACTGCAAACCAAGATCGTACATTAGAAGCTATCTTTGCCCACGGTGGATGGTCTATCGTGGTAGATGATGTTCAACAACTTATTGATTTTTTGGAGGTGAAAGATGAACAAAGGCGGACCAACTAAAGCGGCCTATGACAAGGCGTACAACGCACGTCCCGAGCAAGTAGACAAACGCGAGATGCGTAACAAAGCACGTGCTGAAATGGCACGTGATGGCAAGGTAAAAAAGGGCGATGGTAAAGACGTAGATCACAAGAAGATGCTTGATGGTAAAGGCACAAACGACAAGTCAAACTTGCGTGTGGTTGATAAAGAAAAGAACCGTGGCTGGAGAGGAAGCAATGGAAGTGCATATGGAAAATAAATGCTAGTTAGACAAGATAAGAGGGCGCTGATCCTCAAACTAAAACATCCAACGAGAGTGACAATACCGATACCGACAGCAAAGTTGGTAACGCACAATGGGCAGACATTAGTGGCTGTTCCACACAGACCTGATGAAGTTAAGGTGCTGAGAAACTTAGGCTTTAATCCGCCTGACCCGATGACTTATTACTATAAGTGGCCGGGCCGTTTCAAACCTTTTGCGGCACAGATCGAGACTGCAAACTTTCTATCCATGAATGAACGTGCGTTCTGTTTGAACAGCATGGGCTTGGGTAAAACAGTTACGTCATTATGGGCGTATGACTACATGCGTGATGCTAAGCTCATCAACAGAGCATTGGTTATCTGCCCACTCTCCACAATGGAGCGCACATGGGCGGACGAAATATTCAAGACGTTCCCTCATTTAGATACCACTGTTGTGTATGGCTCACGCGAGCGTCGCAAGAAACTGTTGGCTCAACCCTCTGATATCTACATTATTAATACCGATGGTATTAGAACGATTCAGGACGAGTTAGCCGAGAGACCTGACATTAATTTAATTATTGTTGATGAGATTGCGATGTTCCGAAACGCCAGTACAGAGCGCTGGAAGATTCTAAACAGCATATGTAATAAGCAGACGCACAGACGTATATGGGCTTTGACTGGTGCACCCACACCACACGAACCTACAGACGCATGGGCTCAATGCCGAATCGTATGTCCAACCAACCCCGATGTACCCAAGTACTTTGGTCAGTTCCGCGACTCAGTCATGAAGCAGATCACGCAGTTCAAATGGGTGCCACGTGTGGACGCAGTAGATACAGTTAAGAAGATCATGCAACCCGCAGTTCGGTTTGCTTTGGACGACTGTATTGATTTGCCCGAGCAGACGTTCATCAACCGAGATGTGGAGATGACGGATGAGCAGAAGGTAGCCTACAAAAGCATGCTTGAGAAGCTGATAACTGAATACGAAGGCGGTGAGGTCCTTGCTGTCAACGAAGCAGTTAAAGCCAACAAGCTTGTTCAGATTGCTTGCGGAGTTGCCTACGGTAAAGACGGCGAACACATCTTCATACCAAACAAGCCACGCATCGATGTACTTAAAGAGTTAATCGAGGGTTCAGAAGGCAAGGTCATTGTGTTTGTTCCGTTGACTGGAGTTCTAGAACATCTGATGCGAGAGCTGTCAACTGATTGGACAGTGGCGGCAGTTCATGGCGGTACAAGCAAAGCCGAGCGAGATCAAATATTTGGTGAATTTCAAAACGGTTCAAACCTTAGAGTACTGGTGGCGAACCCTGCGACCATGTCTCATGGACTGACACTTACAGCGGCAACCAACATCATTTGGTTTGCTCCTATCCACAGCAACGATATCTATGAACAGGCTTGCGCACGAGTGCGAAGACCTGGGCAGACTAGGACGACAGTGATCGCTCACATTGCGTGTTCAGATATTGAAAGACGCATTTATACCCGCCTACGTACCAAGCAAAAACTGCAAGGTGCACTACTTGAAATAATGAAAGGAATTGAAAATGATGAGCCCTGATGTAGCGTTAGCGCTTCGATTCATAGATGTTGGCGACGCAAAGGTGTTCGTGCTTAACGGTAATGATATCGCACCTGATACGAAGCATGCAGAAGAGTTCATTGCAAATGGCTGTAAACTTCCATTCTCTAATACCGCGCTTGTATTTGTTACTCCCAATAATAATCACGCTGTTTTTGCAATTGCACCTCGTGAACATGGAGGGGTTCTGATTTCGGGGGCAACATTTAATTTTCAGGAATTGTATGTAGCCGGTCAGTTTAATATGACCGTAATGCCAGACACATCATTTGAAGTCAAGCCAATTGACAAAGCTATAACGCTTGAGATAGCAGCATCTTATGCAACGTTTATATTTGACACACTCAACAAAATAAACGCACATGGTGGGGTTGCATACGTTTCAACCCCAAACCCAGCTAATGCACGCAGGAAAGCTAAAGGTAAACGTCCACTATTTACTTGGACAACTGTGAACTTAGACGCGCCACGATATATAAGCGAACCCAAAGGCGGAACACATGCTTCACCTCGACTGCATGACAGACGCGGTCATTGGGTAATTAGTAAATTGGGCAAACGTTTTTGGCGTAAAGACGCAAAAGTAGGAAGCGCTAAGAACGGCATAGCATTTCAAACATATCAGAAAGGAATTGAATCATATGAGTGAAAACACTTAGTACAGACACACCAAATAAGAGTAAGCTAACACCCCCTTAGGACAAACATGAAAATATCAGAGTTAGTAGCAAAATACATTGAGGTACGCGACAAGAAAGCTCAGATGAAAGCTGAGTACGACGGCAAGATAGCCAAGGTCGACGAAGTACTAGACAAGATTGAGGCGGCACTGCTCAAGACATTTGACGCGGCAGGTATGGATTCTGTACGCACAGAATTTGGTACCGCATATGCGTCCTCAAGAACTACTGCATCCATTGCAGACCCCGATGCGTTCATGACGTTCTGTAAAGAGAACAACGCATGGCATATGTTGCAAAAGCGTGCGGCTCAGTCCGCCATTGAGCAATATAAAGACGAACATGAAGTCGTACCCCCAGGTATTGACTGGCGTGTAGAACGAACTATTGGCATTCGTAGATCATAATTTTTAACAGGAGAAAACACATGAGCGAAATCATTCCATTTGAATCTGGCAATCTGCCTGCGTATTTAAAGAACCAAAATGTGGAGAACTTAAACGGTGATTTGATATCAACCGTTAGTACGGGTTTTCCCGTAGTCTCCATCAAAGGCAAGATATTTGCCATTGTGCGTGGTGGCGACCGCACAACCATGATGAACCCTAAAGACCCTGATAGCCCCGCAACGGCTATTGAGGTTGTGTTGCTCAAAGGCAACAAAGGTGTGTCTAAGGTGTACTACGCCAAGGGCTACCAAGAGGGTGGCGAAGATCAGAAGCCTGACTGCTACAGTAATGAAGGCGTTAAGCCCGAAGACAACTCCAAGAACCCGCAGTCCAAGCAGTGTTCTACTTGCGCTCACAATCAGTGGGGTAGCAAGATTGGCGACAATGGCGGTAAGGGTAAAGCTTGCCAAGACTCCAAGCGTTTGGCTATTGCAGCCGCTGGGTTAATCAACGACCCGTACTTATTACGGGTTCCGCCTGCCTCTATTAAGGCACTGAGTGAGTATGCCGCAGCGTTGCAGAAACGCAACTTACACTATTCGCAAGTGGTTACTAAGATTGCTTTTGAAGCCGAAGCCGCTACGCCAAAACTGACGTTCAAGGCTATGGGTTATTTGCCCGAAGCCGCCTACAATGAGGTCAGGGCAGTGGTAGATACTGAGGTAGTTGCGTCTATTCTTGGTACTGGTGTCGTTGCAGTTGACGATACTGTTGCCGCCTTGGACAAGCCTATTGCTGTGGTAGAGAAGCCAAAAGCTGAACCTAAACCAAAAGCTAAAGCTGAGCCCAAGCCTGAACCCAAAGTGGTTGAACCTGAGGTTACTGTCGATCTGAACCTAGATGACTTGAACTTCGACGACTAATTTAACGGGGGGAACGCTGTGCAAAGGCTTTTAAGCTTGCGGACGAGCAGTTAGTACCCCCACCCTTTGTTTTTGGAGTACATATGTCATATGAAATAGATCAGAGAAAAGTTGTCGGTGTCGTGTTGGAGGCCAACGGTGCCTTGAACGATAAAGGATTCAACCATGGTGAAGTTATCTTGGGACTTGCCGAGCTAATTGGACGCGTCATTGTGGAGTCTGCTGAAACTCAGCTTCAAGCCAGTGAGCTTCTGAATGTAGCGGTTGCCCATATAGGGAAAACCCTCAAGATCGGAGCCGAGGCACAGGACAAGCGAATCATCACAGGGGTGTAGTCCATGAACACGCTCAAATTCCTGCAAACAATCCTTCCTGAGGAGGGGTTTAAGTTCGTAGGGTTGGGACGTGTTGGACGCGATGGCATTGCACACAAAGCCTATGAGTCTCTCGAGCTCATGGCGCAAGCTATTGAATCTTATGATGCGCAAAACAACCTGATTGTCTACCACGCGTGCTGTTCCTATAAGGCGGCAAGCTATGAAGCTGAAGTTAATGGTGTAACCAAAACCAAATTCCGAGGCGCACAAAACTGGGATAAAGCCAAGTCCTTTTGGATTGATATCGACTGCGGTGAAGACAAAGCCGCTGAAGGTAAAGGCTACTTAAATAAAACAGAAGCGGCCAAAGCAATCCTTGGATTCTGTAAGACGCACCAGTTTCCTAAACCCATGCTTGTTGATTCAGGCGGTGGACTACATTGCTACTGGCCTTTGACTAAAACCATAGGCCCTAACAGTTGGCGAGCAATTGCTAATGAATTTAAAGCCGCACTTAATGCCGCTGGACTGCTGGTTGATCCGACCCGCACTGCTGACTTGTCTTCTATCCTGCGACCCGCAGGCACTCATAATCGTAAAGCTGGACGTGAAGTCCGTGAAGTCAAGGTTAAGAACGAACCTACATTTGTTGAACCACAAGAATTTGCAGCCGCAGTCTCACGCATAGTAAAAACACTCCAAGCTCACGTACCAAACTATTCATCAGCGCCTGGTTTAAATGATGACTTGATCACACCATACGATGGACCACAGTACGAAACATCTGCTCGACTGGTCGCTAACCATTGCCAACAAATGCGGGTGATGCGGGATACCAAGGGCGATGTGGAATACCACACGTGGTTCAATCTTATTGGACTCATAACTTTCTGCACCGAAGGTATTGATCTTGCCCATGAATGGAGCGAAAACCGCGCTGATAAACATTCCAATACGGATGTGGTAACACGTTTTGAAACTTGGAACGCTGACCCGACCAGTTGCGCTAGGATTGAGCGAGACAATGAAGCTGGCTGTGCTGGGTGCCCACATAAAGGCAAGATTACCACACCGCTACAACTAGGGCGCGTCATCCCTGAGCCTGAGGAAAAGGTTGTCGAAGTTGTGGAAGAGGAAGTTGTCGTTGAGACTGTAGTCCCTGCGTTGCCTGAGACTTACGAGTATCAGAACAATCGGATGATTCGATTCATCAAGGACAAGGATGGTGTAAACCAACCCTTTACATTCTGCTACCAACTGTTCTACCCTATTCAACGCATCAAGAAGGCTGATGGGGCGTTTGCATTCACGATTCGGATGCACCTGCCGGACAAACGCATTAGAGAATTTGAAGTTGACACAGCCGCTATTGCTTCGTCAGCCGATTTGCTCAAGGCTATGTCTAAGTATGAATTGATGCCTTCTAATAATAAGGACGCAACTATGCACCTGACTGCGTATATCCGTGATTCCATTACCAAGCTGATGACTGAGCAGAGGGAAGTTGATACTCTGACCTCATTTGGGTGGCGTGAGAACATGTCAGGGTTTCTACTAGGTGACCGCTTGTACCATACCGATGGCTCTATTCGTAGGGTCTATGTTGGTGGTGCGGCTGCTACCTATAAAAATACATACCCTGTTCCACGTGGAACAATTGAAGGTTACGCTGAAGCTGTCAACTTTGTGTATAACAGAGAGAACAGTGAAGCTGCTCAATATGTGTTTTGCAATGTGTTCGGTTCTATCCTGACACCATTTGGTGAAGACAGTTACAACGGTGCATTGGTTGCAGTTAACTCTGGTACGTCCGGTAAGGGTAAGACCACTGTATGGAAAGCCGCACTGTACGGCCTTGCTGATGCCAATAAGTTAGTCATCCCCGGTAAGGATGGTGCGACACGTAATGCTCGCTGGGCTATCGTGGGTGCACACCAAAACATGCCTGTTGTCTTTGACGAGCTGACCGACATGGATGCGGCTGAAGTAAGTAGTTTTGCGTATACAGTCTCCCAAGGAACTGACCGAGCCCGACTGACATCCAGTGGTGGTAAGGTTGGATTCGCTGAACAGCACACTTGGAAAGCCGTTGTTGGTATCACAGCCAACGAGGACATGCACGCCAAACTAGCCTCACACAATGCCAATACTCAGGCAGAAGCGGTGCGTATGATCGCCATCAACTTCTCCAAGTACAACGTACCTATCTTCAAGAACGCCATTGAAGTATCCGATGCGCTTGACAAGATGCGGGACAACATGGGGTGTGCAGGCGATGCGTTTATCAAGTACGTGGTTACAAACCAAGATGCCGTGGCTAAACTGTGGGCCACGACTGAAGCGAAGTTGGCTGTCATCCTACCTCAGAGTGAATACAGGTTCTTTCGAAGCCATGCGACTGCAACTCTAACGGCTGCCAGGATTCTGCTTGACTTGCAGGTTATCTCATTTGACTACGATAAACTTGTTGAGTTCACGACCTTGCTGATGGGTGACCTGACTGAGGCTATCGTGGCAGGCAATATGACTTCACCTTCTGATGCCTTGAACCGCATGATTCGCGACTTGTCCAACCGCATCATAGTGACAACTGAGTATCGCGATCTGCGTACCGACTCTCGTGGACCTGAAGATTCAATCTCTAGAATTATGGGAACCCCTGCGGGTCGTCGCATCATTGGCAATCAGACCACCAAGGGTAAGGACAAGTACATCGGTAAGCTGTTCCTAGCCAAGAAGGAATTTGGCGACTGGTGTTCCAAGAACCGCATGGAGCCCAAGGAGATGATTAAGTACGCCACCGACAACGGATGGATTATTCCTTGGCAGGAAAAGTTCAATATGGGAAGGGGTACAGCCTACTCAACTGGTAGCTGCACATGCTTTGCGTTTGACTTCTCAGCCATGGAAGGTACTGTAGAAAACACCAGTGGTCCAGTATCACTTGTGCAAACTGAGGAAAGTGCAGTATCATCTGCGCACTAATGTGGTTGCCCTCGTTAGTGTGTTTTGTCTCCTAAGTTGGATTTACCCCCTAGCCTTAAAAACTAGGGGGTTTTTTTTTTAACACTTCCAAGCGCGCAGTGATTTGTTAATACGTGAGTTAGGATCGTTAGCCGTTTTATCACTGGTTAACTTTTTCTTCATTCCTTCCATGCGTGCACAGAAAGAATCTTTGCGTGAACCGCCTTCAGGTTGTGGTGCTTTAAGCCCGGGCTTGCCGGGGTTTGCTTTGTTGTAAGATGCACGACCCTTGGCGTTCAATCCGCCTTCAGGGTTCTTGCCTTCTTTGCGTTGCCAAGCTGGTGACTTTGCCATAACTTTTCCTTACTGGTTAACTTGTGCTTCAACAAACCTACGATTTGATTTAGTGGTTTCTACGCCACCAACAACACCACGCTCACGCTTACGCGCTTCAGCTGGTGCACGGAACAACTCAGACATTGACTGACGCTTGTACCCGTTCCTAACTCTCGACTCTTGCAACTTCTGCCAGTCATCGCGAGCCTCAGCCATTGCTGCTGGGTCACTTGCTCGAGAGCCTTCAACATAACTCGCTTTAATTTCGCCTGCACGTGAGGCATAAAACTTATCAAATTCGGCAACCACTTTCTGAGTGTATTGTCTGTCAGTAATGGTCGTAGTGGGGAGGCCAACAGCTTGGAAAGCAGCATCAATCATGCTGATCTCTTCAGGCTTCATCACCAAGTCCCCATTTCGCATCGTAATGCCTTCAGTGGCAAAGCGGTACGACTTCATTACGTTACCTATACCATTAGGTAACGCCATCTCTAAGCCCTTATAGTAGTTGCCCTTGGACATCATACCAAGCGCGTCAACGAACTTCAGTCCTAAACCGGCTGCAGGGCCCATCATCCCCACAATCATCTGAGCTGCATCTGCGCGAGACGTTAAGTTGAAATCCACGAACGGACCAAACGGAGACGCAACGTTCTCCATGGACAAACGCTTACCAATGGACTCAAGTCCAAGTGCGGCAGGAACACCACGAAGCAACAGATCAGCCACGGCATCATTACCTATCATGCGTCGTAACTTATATTCATAATCATCGGGCTCATCTTCATCACCGAATATGCTAGACAAGATACTTGCGGCTTGAGACACAAACGGCACACCCAAAGCACCACCAAGTACAGCCATATGCGCAGTAATGTACTTCAACGATGCACGGGCAATTGTTCTTTCTTCCGCACTAGCACCCTTAAACGAAGTGTGTATCAGCTTGGCAAGCATGGACAGCTGAATGATTTGGAAGCGTTTGAATTGCAGCAAAACCTTAGCACCGCCGCTCTGCATGATACGAGGCGTATTAAACCCATCGTAGTTACCATGCGTGTTGGATACTACTTCGGCAGCAAAACGAACACCGTCAGCACCAGTGGCACCTTTGTATCGGTCTGTGTACCCACGGTAGGCAGCAATGGCAGCTGTGGCGCGGTTGATTGCTTCAATACGTGTATTAACACCTTGTAGCTTAAACATAACTTTGCCAAGCACACCTTGCTCATCTGTACGTGCTCTGGCTTCTGCATCAATACCAATGTCGATCTTACCCATGCGGACAAGTTCCTTGAGCATAAACCGTACATCAGCTGGAGCTTTGTCAAAGTCAATGGGATCATTAATACCCAGACCCGCTATAAGCCCAGACATGTCGTTGTAAGCCCGCTTGATAGCACGAGCTGAACGGAAGTAGCCAAGACGGCCTGCCATGTAAGGCAAAGACAACACAGAAGTCTGAAGCACCTGCTGAAGATAGTACGCTGGACTGGTTGATAAGTTCCACAGCGTTGACATACGTAACAGGTTCTGCGTCAACACGCCGGGTTGTTCATACTCCATGCTGTCGGCATAGCGGGTGTACAGTTCATTGTACAAAGGCATGGCGTCTTTATGGTTTCTACGAGCTTCAGCGCGCATGGCTTCTAGTGCGTCATTTAGTTCGTCACTGCGTTCCATCGTAGCCAAGAAGTGTGCATCAGCACGACCACTGGTAGCCAAGTTGCGCATCATGTTCTTATCTGCACCAGAAACATTCTTACGCTGGAGTTCAGAACGACGTGCACTGGCCTCAGCCATTGTCATCAGATACAGGTCAGAAATGGCTTTATCTAATCTACCATCGGTGGACTTCGATTGACCATACTGCCTACCAACTAAGTTGCGCAAACGAGCAACAGCCATATGAACATCGGAGTCACCCATGTAGGAAGCATTCACTTCTTTAATGCCAGCATCCTCAGGCTGTATATCGTAGTTACCAGTAGCCTCAAGTTCAGCGGCAATATCATCAGCCTCACCTTGCGTCTCAGCAAACTGGACTACGTAGTGGAGCGGATTGGACACATTCTCTTGCAACCAGTTCTTGGCTTGCTGCGGGTCACCAATAATAGAGTCGCCCCGTACACTAGACTCTGTGCCGGTGGCAGCTTTTTCATAAGCGGTGAACTCTTTTGACTTAGCAATTACAACGTAGTCACCATAGCGACCAAGGTACGCATATGGGTCAGACACATTCACGTTACGCAAGCTAGACATACGCTTGAGCATCTGACGCTTTTCTTTGTTCAGGCTTTGTAACAAGTCTGCATCGCTACCAGCAGCTTTAATACGCGAATCAAACTCACGGTTTACTGCGTCCTCAGCAGCCTTCTGCTTAAGCTTTAGGGCTTCATGGCCATGACGGAACACATCTTTAATAAGCTGAGCAGCTGCAGGACTTTGCGCCTGAATTTTATCAAAGCGTTCTTTAAAGTCTGGGTCAACTTCAAACAGCTTAGTGCCTACTTGTTGTTCACCAGGATAGTAGCCCCACTTCTTCTCACGAGTGGAATCATGGATGTATTCGTTGACGCTACCTTTACCTTCACCTTTTAAGTTGGTGGGCAGTTTATCAAATCTAGACAGGATGTTTTCAATACGTTTCTCAAACTCTAAGCGTGTGCCTTGACGGGCGTATTGAGCTTGCAGATATTTGGCGGCAGAAGGCATGTACTTCTTAGCCATACCAATAACGTCTTCTGTAATTGCAGAGGCATACATGCCGCGTTTGGCAAGAGTCTTGATGTTAGTCCACTGACTGCGAGCCGACTTCTGCAACGGCTTGGGTAGCGCACCAATTACTTGGTCGGCTGTGAACTCTCGCCCTTGGCCTCGGCTGTTGAACGGTCCTTCATCTGTTTGTCTATTTCCGCCATAAACTCCAGCCTCCCGTTGATCGCGGCGGGCGGTATATCGATTACGGAAGTCGATGGCTCTTGTTGCTGCAGTTGTGCTCTTCTGGATTTGAAGCGCTGTCGTTGTGCGAATGTCATTTATTACCTCTTCCAAGAAAGTAGCAGTCTTGGGTGCGACTGATGCAATGTAGTCTGTGTACTTCGGGTTTGTATAGATTGAGAAGATTTGGGCAAACAGTTCGCTTTCAATCTTGCCATTGGTGTCTAAGTCGGTATGAACCTTGATGTTAAATGGGTAATCGAGAAAAGTCGTAAACGCTTTGTTGTTTTCATACAACGCAAACATTTCTTTGGCAACTTCACCAAAGGGGACAACTTTACCATTTTTAATTTCCACATTCATTTCAAGCTGATGTGAATACACACCGCCATGTGGGGCCATATCAACTGCGTGAGCAACCTCGTGGCGGACTGTTTCAGCGGCATACGCTGGGCTTGACATCTTGGCAAGGTTTAATACACCAATGTATCTACCGTTCTCGGTCTTAAGCTGCCCATGGAATGCGTCTTTGGAACGGTCATTAATAACTTGCCAATCAGATACAAAATCCAAAGCACCTTCTATGTCCATGTCAGCAAACTGTTCACGAACGTCGCTGATACCTTTAACCTCATCCTCAAGGTCAGAGAACTCCATGAACTTGGCGCTCTTACTATTAAATGATGGGGTTTGTTCTTCTTTGCCCACAACGCTGCGGTCAGCACCAGCCACTTGAGTAGCAGACCTTACTGGCGTAGTTACTGTTCTAGTAACTGGTTGCACACCCTCACGTACTAATCTGTCATCAGCAACGTTTCCAGTAATGAAGTCATTGACTGTGCTTTGTACGTCAGGAACAACAAACAGTTTAGAACCATCCATGTTGTCACCGTACTTGGTAATCAACTCACGGTAGGTTTCTTTGTCTACGTTAATGCAACCAAACGAATAGCGGGAATCAGCAGCGGACTCGCTTTTCAAAGCAGCAGCACGTTGGGGGGCATCTTTTTCTTTGAGCCAAACCGAGTGCATGAATGTAACGACCGCATCTGGGTCTTCTAAGGCAAACACTTTACCGAAGTCATATTCTCCAGCGGTTTTAGCGGCACTACCGCCCTTGGCTGCATCAATGATTTTTATGCCAAACAAACCAGCGGGAGTAACACGGTTCTGTGGCAAATCGTTATTGCCTTTGTATAAATCACCCTTGGCCAGACCAAATAATGATTTCTTTTGGAGAACAAAACTTCCATCAGATTTAAATACAAAAATACGTCCACTAGGCTTGTCAGCAATGGTAATGAACTTGTTACCGAGCTTGCCTTTCAGGGCAGGGATCAAACGCTCGTAGGCTTGTTTACCAGCATCAGACATCATGGAAGCTTCAGCAGGCACTGTAGCCAATACTTGTTGCTGTGTAGTCTGAGTCTCTTGCGGAATCACAATAAAGGATTCAACTTTAGAAATTGCTGTGGGGTTAAAGACCATTGCGGCAGCCAACACGCCGGTATGGATTGCTTTGATAATGTCACGCACGGCAGCAGAGACAGCCTCTGCACCTTTGGTTGCGTACTTGACTACGTCTTCTTTAATCTTGGCAAGGAACTCAGCACTGTCACGCTTGACACCATAGTGCTTCTCTAAACGATCAACTTGTGGTGCTGGCAATGCAGCAACCTGCGGTCCAACTGTCTCATCAATGACACGAGCTTCAACGTCAATAACGTTGGCTTCGTTGGTTACCGCCTGAGTAGTTCCATCAACGCCCGTTGCCTGAGGTCCTTGGTTGGCCAATGCTGTGCCAGCAGGTTGAGTACTCTCACCGACAATTTTGACAGCAGCAGCAAGGTTAGCTTGTCCACGGCGGACGAGATCATCCCACCGAGTCTTTTCAGAATTTGTAAGAACGTCATATGGGGGCAACTCCGGTGCTAGTGTTGAAACGACTGCCCACTGTTCAGTAGGTGTCTTTATTTCTTCGGGCTTGGCTTCTTGCTTGGGCTCTGGTTTGACTTCAGCTTTTCCGGCAGTTTTGCCCCCTTGGGCGTTTCCTTGGCCCACCGCTTTGCCACCTCCGGCTCCTTCGCGAACAGAAACTTCCGTTGTGCTTGGCTTTTGAACGGCATTCGTTTTCTCCAGTTTGGCAGATTTAACAAGCAGTTCTTTGGTCTGCCCGCTTTGAAATTCGACAGTTACTCTGGTGTCGTCACCATTACCGGCAAAGCTTAAAACTTTACCGGTACCCAATTTGGGGTTTATGACTGTGTCACCAACGTCTAGCCCTTTGCGATCGGCTGCAGCTTTGGCACGTGCCTCGTCCACAACTTTGTTACGCTTGGCTACTTCAACTTCGTTGACGGTTTCTTCTTTTGGTTCTTCAGCTACAACTTCGCCCGTCAAGTCTGCCTCTTCTTCAGACTCTTGTTTGACAGTCTTCTCGCCTTTATTTGCTCGTTCTTTTTGGCTTTTTGCGTAAGCTGTCCAAGCATTTGCCAAGGCGGTTACTGCTTTTTTATCTTGCGGATTCTTGTCTACAGCAGCCTGCAGCTTTTCTATTTTGGCTAGTGCGGCAGTACCTTCACTATCAACAGCACCTTGACTACCACCAGCAGTGGCGACCGTGCCCATGGTCTGACCTTCTTTGTCTTCCTTACCACCAAGTTCTTCTTGTAGTTTGGCCCCAGGTTTACCTTCTTGTTCTCCAGCTTCAAGTTCTTCCGCTAATGATGCAGCAGATTGCTCGTCACCTTCGTAACGGGTGTTGTACAAACCAGCCAGCTCGCCTTGACCAATGCCATCAGGGAACTCAGGTGATCTGTACGCTGTGGCTGTTTCCACAATCCGTACAGCAAATTCAGGGTCGATGACTTGGAATTCACCATCAACTAACTTAACGCCCATGCGCTCAAGTTGTTTTTCAACAGTGTCTACCTTAAGACCGGTGTACTCTGCAATGTCTGCATGACGGAATTGCTCAAGCAAAGCCAAGCGAAGAATCTCTGCTCGCTTCTCAGCGGGTACAGTGTTCTTACGGTTTTGCAGTGGTGCTAGTACACGCAGTAGTAAGTCGGAAATTAATTCGACACGCCGTTCACTCGAGATGTGGCTGAGGTCGGTTGAGTAGAAGCCGATGCGGGGGTCGTATTGGCGAGGGCCATTTTGTACAGATTGCTGATCCACGAGGGGTTGACCGGCTTGCTGGGATTGACCGGGTGCTTGCCCGCCACCCAAAGCGCCTTGGCTGGCTTGTTCATTTGCAGCTCCTGTTACTTGCGACGGCGCGTTACTACCGACAACATTGGATACTGCACCGGTGCCATCCCGTATTCCTTCTGCTGGTGACTGTCCAACTTGGAGGCCAAGCGATCCTGCAGGGAGACTTCCTGTCCCGACGGATTGAATTCCGCTGGGTTGTACATTCCCATCGACTGCTGCATTTGCTTCTCCTGCTCCGCCTTCGACTGATACTGCTCCCAGCCCGGTAGTTGTTTGCACAGGCAATTTTCCATCTTTAGCTCCTTTTTCCGCTTTTGCGGTTTGTGCTGCTGTAAATCCATCTGTATCTTGGCCTGTCAGGGCTTCGTAGATGGCGTTGAGTTGCTCCAGTTGATTACCTTTGGTAGTCGTCGAGAGTTTGTTGAGAATCTGAGTAGCTTCATCCAATGACTGAACGTGGTCAATCTGGAACTTGGTCATCACTTTGCCAAGGGCTGCAACAGCTTTATCTGCTGAAGGCACAGGGTTGTTGGCATTGAAATTAAAACTTACCAGTGGGCTTGGCTTTTCAGGCGTAGCAAATGCATTGTTTGCTTGTGTAATGGCCTGAGCAATTTGCTGAACGTGCGGTGGCAACGTATTAAATACTGCAGCAAAGCGATCACCAAAAGGTGCGACACGTGGGCCTTCAATGTTCTGGCCAAAGATGTTTAATGATGTTGGATTCTCTGGATCGTACAGTGTGGCTACTTTGCCAAACACTTCTTCCCGCTTGGCTAAATTTTGTTGCGCTTCTTGCACTTGCTGGTTTTCAGCGGCAGCAGCTTGAGTCTGCTGTGCAATATCTGTTGTACCCCCTGTTACAGCAGGGGGTACAGGGACGCTCGTCTCCACAGAAGAAGGTGCAGCAGGCTGTGCTGGGGTTGCCACGAGTGGGTCAACAGGCGGGGCTATGTTGTTGATGGGAGTACTACTGACTTCAGGCTGGCTGAATGCCTGTTGGATATCGTTACCACTTTGGACTGGGCGCTCACCAGAAATAGAAGCTAAACCGCCACGAATTACACCACCGCCAATACCGCCTTTAATCATGGACAAGCCATACTCATTGTAGGCTTCGTCACTAGTCAATGGTTTGTACGCGCCGTAACGTTCTATTCCAGTCTGCGCACCTTCGGTAAGTGATTCAGTTGTAACGCCAATGGCAGTTTGTTTACCAACTTGCTTGGCTAAACTTGTACCGGCTTCGCGAGCCAAAATGTCAGAACCATTGGATAAAAATTTATTGACAATGCGTTCAGCACCAAACCGGGTATCTAAGAAAGCAGAACCAGCACCGGTAACGCCTGCGCGGCCTTTGTCTTCAATACCTTGTTCACGCTGTTCAGCACGAATACCGCCATACGATTGGAGTAGGTTACCAACGTATGTACCTGCAGCAGCACCAATTGCGGAACCTCCGGGGACGGGCGTAAGAGCGCCTAATGCGCGGCCACCCAAACCAAACGCAGTAGCCACACCAATTTGCGGAATAATTTCACCAACAGACTCACGAATGGTAGTTAAAGGGTTACGGATTGCCTCACCAACAGTATTGATCTGCGAGGGGTTGCGATACGCAACATCTTCACCATAGCCTTCTACAGCTTTACCAACATTAGGCAATCCAAAATCACGCGCAGTTGAACCAATCGCACCAATCGCTTGGCCAGTTCCACGCTTGATGTCAGAGAAAAACCCAGGTTTATTAAACTTAAACCCAACTTCATCGGCAATCTCAGTTGGATCAATACCAAAGCGTTTAGCCGCCATTTTAATGGCATCTGAGTCAGACTCAGCAGTAGGGAAATATGCCCGAAGCTGTTCAAGTGTCGCCATGTTGTACTACCTTAAAATGCTTTCATACGAGGCTCACCTTTGCGAGCATCTAACTCAGCTTGGGCATCCCGTGCATCAGAGGTACTTGTCCCAATTGCACGCTTGGCCATTTTTAATAGTTCAGCATTTGTTTTATTGTAGAGAGGACGACCTTCTACAACAGGCTCAACCGATTTGTCTGAAGTGCCCCCCATAGCTTTATCCAATTTGGATTCTCCAAATACCATGGGCCATTTCTTTTTGACTGCTTTAATAGCTTCAGTGTCATTACCGGCTTCGCGCAAATCTTGATATGCGTTTTTAAATGCTTCTGGGCTAACTTCAGGCGGCTTAGACTTATCAGCTTTCTTTAAGCTGTTAATAAGGGCTGTGACATCAGTTGATTTTTTAGCAGCAGCTAAAGCGCCTTCTTCCAAGATACGTTGGCCTTCAGGACCGTCTCTTTCTTTGTCAGTTAATGCTTCATACTTAGTCAAGTACGGCTTAACTGCTTCACCAGCTTCTTTGTTTGATTTGTACAACTCAGCCATGTTTCGATACACAGCCGCATGCGCCGTAGATGAAGCAGCACTTGCACGGGCTTGACCAGCTTGGGCTTCAAACAAACCAGCTTTAATTTGTGCATCTAATTGTTTAGCGTTTGTAGCGGCATTTTGCGCAGTGGCACCAGCAGAAATAGCAGACGATGCAGCAGATGATTCAGTAGCCGCTGTTTTGCGTTCTTCAAGTGCCTGTGTCTTGGCTTTCCAGTAGTTCTCTGGAGTCGAAGACCGCATCATTTTATCTTGCGTGTAATTAGTCAACTCTTGCAGAGTCTTCATGTCGGCAGGCATTGTTTCTTGCTTACCGTCTTTGTACGTGATAACAATACTTTTATCGCCGCCTACAGCACTAGGGACAATCTTTGCTCGACCACCGTCTTTAAAACCATCTAGCTTATCGGCGTTGTACAAAGGGATAAACCGTTTTTCAATAACAGACGCAGCGTCACCATTGGCTTCAGTTAAATCTTGAATCACTGAATTGTTAAACCCAAGGGCAAGCTCTTGGTTTTTTGAGTAGCGTGCAGCGCGATTAAGTTCGCCAAGCTCTAATGCACCCTTTTCATATTGTTGCGCTTTGTTTACGTCAAGTGCGCGTAAACGACGCAAATAATCTTGCTGTGCTTGTTCGGCTGAATATATTTTGGCAGGCGCAGTAGCAATGTCAGAACGCAAAGCGGTTTGCGCTTCAGCAGGTTGTGGACCTCTATCAATACCAGTACCGCCTAAATATTCGACAGGCTTACCTTCCATGCTAATAGTTTCTGCACCAGCGGTACGAATATCCGCTTCACGCTGACGCTCAGCACGTTTGGCTAAAGCCTCTTCACGAGCCCAATCTTGTTGTTCCTTGGCAAGTTTCATACGCTCCGCAGAGTCGTACATGCTGCCACCCATCTGAAAACCTTGAGCAAATGAACTTGCCATAATTTGCCTCTTAAATCTTACCTAAAGCGAATTTAGTACCAACACCAGCAGCAGCACCAAGCACCATGTTCCATGGGTTGTTTGCAGACTCAGAGTTGTAACGGCTGATATCAGCTTGATATTTATTAACGCCCAAGTTACCCACTTGGCCCCAACCCTGCATAGCGGTTCCAGAGGCAGCATTAGATGCACCACTGGTTTTCATCGTAGCGTTCATACCAGATTCACCAGCGGCAATGCCCGCACCGCCTGCGTTAACTGCGCTTCCAGTCTGCTGTAATGATTGCATTGGTAGTCCTGCGGCCATGCTGTACACGTTGGCTTGTTTTTGTAAACCAAGAGCTTTAGCAGCTTCGCGTGTTTGAGTGCCAGCCTGTGCTTTAGCAAGCGCAGCAGTCACATTGTTTGCGTTGAAACCCAAACCAGAACGACCTGACGTTGGATCAATACCATAAGAACGGTCACGTTGAATTCCAGTTTGACGAGCTATTTCTTCCGCTGCGGCAATATCGCCAACGGCTTGACCTGCCATTTGTTCCTGGTAACCAGCAGTGTTGTAAAGATCAGCGTCTTTCTTAAGCGCTTCCATGGCTGGAATAGCCGTCTTTTCGTAACGCTCAGTAGACTTCTTAGCTTGTTCAAGATTGAATGAACTAATTTCTTTATCTTGAGCCCATATCTCATCAGCCCGTTTATCCGCTTTCTCTTGTTGTTTGAGAAGCGTTGGGTAAATATCGGTCTTGAACGTGTTCCACTGTTCAGTAGACAAGTCCGCTAATTGTTTTTGAGCCTGCCCAATCGCAGGATCAGGTGCAGGTGCTGTACCTCCGCCAAGCCATCCCATTATTCGCCCCTTATAAATTCGTCAAAGGAATCATTGGCAGCAGAGCATGTCCACCCCAACAACGACGCTTTGCGTGCATCTGCAACACTGCCAGTCATGGCAACACACAGCACGACCAAGTTAATAAACTCTTTGCGCAACGTGTAGCCGTGCGCTTTGCCTTCTGCAGACCCATCAATCTCATTTGACGTATGCCAAGCAGTAATCACCACAATCAACATACCCGCCAGTGCAGCGTAGTTGGCTCTATAAAATTCGTTGGCTGGTAACTTTATAAGCAGTTGAGTAAACACATCGTGCATATCATCCACAGTCACCTGATTGTCTTTGTCAACAATGTCATCCCAAGTTTCAATAGCGTGATACACCATCGTCAAAAACTCTAATACTTCTGGGTCTTCTACGGACTCAGTTATCCATGCGGCTAACGGCTGAAGTGTATGGTTACTCATGGGGCTGTATCTTACATTGTTTATTCAAAAAAGGTAAATTTTATGCAGGTGCAGTGGGCCACGTAATATTTACTGGATACCCTGACTGAGCAGGAATATCTCGCAGTGCTTGTCGGTATGTAGCCCATGCGGTCTGCTGGGTTGTAGTTAATGGGCTGTTTGGAATTTGAGTCCAGTCGCTGGCTTGGAGTAATTGGCCTCTTTCGTACCGTGCTTTAGCGTCAAGGTAGCTGGTATTTGGCACCCACGACTTAGTGGTGTAGTCAAACATGTATCCATCTGCAGGGGGTGTACCTTTATCAGCAGGCTCGTCTGTTGCCAAGTTATGGTACTGGGACCCAACGTCTACTTCACCATAGTAAACGTAGCATCCGCTAGGAATGTCGTATTCGGAGACCTCAGACGTGGCAGTCCCTGACTGGACGTACCGGCCTGTGTTGGTGTAGTAAGCGTAGTGAATCATCGTTTGCTCGCTAGTACAATTAAATCTGCGTGTTTACAAGTCCAGCTACCGCCGTACCCGTTGTAGATATAAGCCTCAACTGTAAACGACCCATCAAAAGGAATAACGTAGGTTCCAGTAAAGGTAGCAGTCACTTTATCCCCGCCGGGGCCCATAGTTTGCACAGCCTCTAAGCCAGACTGGCCAAGAAACGTAGCTACTAAAGTGCCGCTAGACGTCCGAAGGTTTAGTAGTAAATTAATATCTCCAGCACCAAAATCAACTTTAACGGCTGTAAAAAAACAATTAATTACTGTACCGACTGGGAAGGTTGTAGCAGCAGTCGTAACCGAGGTTGATGTACTGCCTGTAAAAGTAAAGTTAATAGCGCCCGTGGCACTGACCGTAGTAGAAATAGCCCCCAGCGGGATACTGTTGGTATTAACAATGTCGCCGTTAAGCTTCATTGTCGTGCCATTAAACGAGATATTGGTAGCGGCGTTACCAAGGACAAAGCTGCCGTTATTGTAAATATTGGCACCAGACCCAGTCATGTTAGGCCCAGATATCAGAGTAGGGCTAGACCCCACAACCATAGAACCAACAAAATTACCCGTGGCAGCTGTCAATTCACCACCAAACACTGCAGTACCAGCAGTATCTATATAGAAAGTGTTAACCGAGTTTTTACGGCCAATGATGCCTGAGCTACCAAAGTACACACCATTGTTGGTGTTGGTGCCAGCAAACATGCCATCAGCTACGGAGAATGTAATTCGCCCAGTAATCGTGTCGCCTGCTTTGGACAACTTACCAGCTACGCTACTAAGTGCAGTAGAAGCGTTTGTGTTAGCCGTATTTGCTGTAGAGAGTGCTGTACTAGCATTTGAGTTTGCTGTGTCAGCCGTGCTTTGAGCTGTCGTTATGCTGGGTACAAGTGCTGAATTTAACCAGCCAGCTGCTGGGTTAATGAACTGAGCCTCAAGGTTTGTACCTGCTGCAAAGATAACCGTGCCAGAACTGTTCTTAATAGACAGCCCACGAGAGTCAATCTGAGCCGCAGTAATTTGCCCACGAATAGAAGCTGAACCAAACTCGGCAGAGCCATTACCATCAATTTTCCAGCCATTTGTGCCAGAGGAAAAGCCAGTTGACTGAATGTACTGCCCTACGGATACAGAGCCAGCAGTGAGCTTGTTTACTGATAAATCAGAGATTTTTGCATCATCAACGGCAAGGTTGGCAATCTTCGCATTACTGACAGCCAAGTTGGCAATAGCCGCATTACCCACGGCAAGGTTAGCAATCTTAGTTGTCGTAATTGCAGCGTCTTTGATTTTGCCGGACTCAACCGCATCAGCTGCCAGCTTAGTAGCATCAACAATCAAAGGGCCAAGGTCCACACCGCCTACAAGGCCGGTACCACCAAGCGTACCTACAGAGCTGTTATAGGGGCCAGCAATGTCTGCTTGAGATACAAATCGAATCCAGTAATAGAAACTTTTGTTGGTTCCTACAGGGTCAGAATAGACCGCGCCTGGGGCAAAACCTTGCAATACAGCATTAGCTAAAACGTTATCTACTGAACGCCAGACTTCTGTATAAGCATAGTTAAGAAACGTGCCTGAGGTATTAGGGTCGTCCCAGCTCAACAGGATGTTAGTAAAACCAGCACTAATGGTTAACCCTGAGGCAGTAGGCGGAACTGTTGTATCCGTAGTCCCGTTATAAGTGTTGGTAATCGTTGTAAGAGAAATGGCAGGGTTAAGACCACTGCTAATAGTTGTGCCATTAGGTAAGGGATTACCCGATATAGCCCCGCTAAGAATCTCTATGCTTTCCTTCATTGGGCGAAGGATAGCCGCTACGGTTGTGTCTTGGACCGGAGAGATTGAGGGTATACCCGGTAGTCTTGGCAGAGCAGACATTAAGCCATCTCCAACTCATCAACAGAAGTAGCCACAGTAATTCGGCGAACTGGAACGTTTCCAACCACCTCAATTTCCCAGTAGTACGAACGAGTCACGTTAGGAATACGTACAGGCTCATCACTGGTCATATTAATAGTCAGCACCCCTTGGCCTTCGGCATACAGATTGACTGTAAGGTACGAACCAGCATTAGCCGCCATGTATACGTAATCTGCGTGTAGTTGCAGTGCAGCATAAGTTGTAGGCCGGTTGTGAATAAACTTCTTAGACCGCCATGTAAATACAGTGTTGGCGGCTGTGTTGGTGTCTAATGAATAAATCTTGTTATCTGCGGCAGACAAGAAGTACACTGTGCCAGTAACTGGTTCAACAAACTTGGCCTTGGCGTTGGAATCAAACGTAGCCAGTGGAGGGTTATCCCCACGCAGAATGATGATGGACTTACGAGCCCCAGCTATTGTTTGGTAAAAACCAAAGTACATGTTGTTGTACACGGCACCTATCATGCTCGACGGGTTCAGTAGTTGCCATTCCTCACGGGTGTACAAGGCATTAGACATTACTTCCTGAGAACCTGGGGAGATAGACACCAAACCGTTAGGGCTGGCGTACAGGACACCGTACTGGTCAGAAACAATAGATTTCTTAGCCACGCACGGTTGCACAAGCGACAGCTTCTCTTGCATCATGCTGGACGGTGTCGTGCCAGTTACCATGTAAGGGTTGCGCGTGGTCCCCACAAACAAAGAGTTGCCAAATACGCCAAGGCCCACAATGGGGTAGTCCGTGGTCAGCATGTATATAGCAGGCCAAGCATGGGGAAGGTACGGCTCACAGAACCAGATTTGATTACCTGTAAACCCAGCTAGCAAGCCATTAGGCATTGACACAATACCCTGCAGCGTGGAAGGTGGGGGTGTGTAATACAGTGACTGCAAGGCCGCGCCAAGCTGGGCAATTGTCTTAGTGTCTACATAAGTCGCCGTGGCAATTGGAATTTCAGCCACAAACAAATATGAAGCTGTCGTAGCTCCAATCACTGACCGATAAATACGGCGATGGGTAAAGTTGTAGTTGCCAGCGGGAGGCGTGGAGAAACTTGTAATTGTTACAGAGTCGCCTGATGTATTGACCCCTGAGATAATAGTTGCTGGGCTAGGGGCAGACTCTTCTGCCACGCTACCAAACGTAGTAACGTATGTGTATATGTAAGAGCGGTCTTCTGTAGGCGCAGTGCCTGTACCAGCCTTGGTTACTGCTGGTGCACCCGCAGGAACGGGAACACCCATCTCATAATAGGAATTGGGGTAGGGGGCTGTTGCTGAACTGGTAGCGAGCGCCCAGTTAGTTTTTCTAGGGGTAAACCCTGAACTTGTGAAATACAAACGAAACTCAGACAAGTCAGCCACTGGGCCAGGGACAACGTCTACGTCATAGTTCCACTCAAGCCATACAGGCGATGAGCCGGAGGGCCCACTAAACTTAAATATAGACTGAACACTAGCGCCGCCATTGGGCGTGTACTCTAAGGTCGGAGTTCTCCAAGGACGAATCTCAAGAGACGTCAGCTTGGCATTATTAGCAATTTGCGCTTGGTTTCCCTCAAGCGCAGTGGGACCAGTCCTCGGTACGATACCGGAAAAATTATCAATACGTAAACCGGGCATGATCCCACCTTTTAATTAAGCTTCAGGAGCGGCTTCAGCAGCATCAGCTTTTTTAGCCTTTGTTGCTTTTTTACCACCAGCTTCAATTTCATCTGCCAAAGCTTTGCCATCGTCGTTCAGGTTAAAAACACCGTCATCGTCCAAGCTACCTACTTTTTTGCGAGCAGCCATAATGCCTACGATGATGTTGCCAGCGACTAGTTCAGCGCCTGTTGCTTCCATAAATTGATCAAAACCGATTGCCATATTGGCTCCTTTACATTGTTAAAAAACACCTGAGTATTTTCCCATTAAATTGGGTGTGTATCAAGCATAAATTCTAGTACCAGCTTTATCAATAATTAAAGCTTGTTTGCGAGGCTTGGTATCTGGAGTGTTTGGAATGCTTAGATGTGTCCATCGGTCAAACTCGCGAATGATTTGATCGTAGGGTAAACCAGAAGCAATAATTGTTTTGACTACTTGATCAGGTGTCAATCCAGGAACCCTGATGTCCACAGCACAACCAATACGATGCTGGCTAGTATCTTTAGAGCCCACAGCATCATTGACTTGCTTATTTCTAAAAGCTGAGTTGACCATGACGGGTTTTCCACCAAGTGCGGTTTTAACTTCTTCGAGGAAGGATGCAAGCCGTTTGAGGTTTTCCAATTCGTTTTCATTTGGAATATTGTCAAACTCTCTGTGGTCTGTGTGCGTAAGTTCTTCAAGTGTAAAGTGTTCAGTCAAATTCATTTCTTCACCCTGTCAGCAATTTTTTCCATAGTACGTCCGCCAAAATAAAAACTCATAACCAGCATACCCCATTGCCCCAGAAGTTCAACGTAAGCACCACGGGTTTCAAGTTCAAAGATGGATGCAATAGCAAAGCCAGAATATGCAGCCAAAAGAAATATGAGAGTCATGGGGCGAATGTTTTTAGACAGCCATGAGTCACTGGCCATATCGGCTTCAGCACGCCGAGTAACGTTTTCCTGCTCAACTTCAAACAGCTTAGTTTCGTTAGCCAGTTTTGCTAACTCACCATCTTGAACCATCTTGGCCAGTTCAAACTGGGCCTTTGCTTTAGCCTCCGGGTCAGGTATCAGTTTGTCGATCAGTTTCCCGCCCACCTGCAGCAACGCATCTAATCCCATCATCTTTACTCTCCTTTGGTTTATCTATCGTGTCGTCTTGGTTCAGTTTGATACCACTCAGGAACCCAATCATCCCGCCAATTAGGGTACTGAATGCTGGTGAAATCATTTTGAAAATTTCCGCATTGTCCACTTCCTTGGCCCATAGCCCCAACATAAAGGCGACCACCATGGCTAACACGGAGAAACACAGGGTGAGAGTCACGCAAATGGTGACTGTATAGACCAGCTTGTCTTTTGTGTTCTGCATTACTCACACCATGATTGTTTGGCATCGCCAAAATACTCTCTGGCAAAACCATTGTTTATTAAAGACGCTCTGAGGCTTTGTTTGTCTAACAAGATGTCACCCAAAACACGGCCACCATACTTGTCCCAACTAAAATAAGCTACTTCAATTTTCTTTGCCTTGGCAATTTGTGCTTTGGTAAATTCGGTAGCCTTAGCACCTAATTCTGCTTCTTTTGCGCACTGAGCCCGAAAGGATTTTTCTGGTGTATCTACCCCATAAACTCTTACTGCAATTTCTTTTTTCATAGGGTCTGGAACCCAGTGGGCCACTATTGATACAGTATCGCCGTCAATGACACGGGCCACTACAGCTTTAATAGGCGGTGCTGGTTCCGCAGCCATGGCTATAACTGGAAACAATAAAAGCAATCTAAACATAAATGTCCAGCTTTCTGTTTTGAAATATTTCAATTCTTAATCTAGTCTGCTCGGCATGCTTTGCGTAAATCTCAAAGGCTAAATCTTCGATGGCGATCTGGACCTTCTTTTGCTCCAGTGCTGCGCGTTGCATTTCTTGCTGCTTGAGCATCTTGCGCTCAACCAAATCATATTCCTGTGGGTAGCCAGAGGGCTTGATCATTGGGAAAAGTCTGATTGTATCAATCGTCATTTCTTCTCCCTTTCTGCCGCTCTGGCGTAGTAGTAAAGAACCTTGCCACGTAACTCTGCGCTGTCCGCAACACCTGCCCACATTGCTAAATTGTTCCAAATACCTGCAAGTTGTTTAGTATTACAAGCATCACCATTTGTAGTCAACCACCGAGACAACTGCATGTGGCGCAGCGTTGGTTCACTGATCCAACTTACTGCGTAAAAATCCGTAACAACGCATCTCTCGTTTGCAGTAGCCCCTGCCAGTAACAGCAACCATGGTAGGAGCAACCAACGCATGTCATTTGTGTCTCTATAAGCCTAAGAACTTTTGAATAAAGCTGGCTGCAACGCCTGGCCCAAATAGCACAGCAATCATGACTGCATAGAGCATGTATTCAACATGTTTCATTCGGTCTTTGTTACGATCCAATTTATCTTCTATGGATCGGTAGCGTTCAGCGCAGACAGCTTCATGCACGGCAAGTTTTGTTTCTACGATGTCCATTCACTTCAAATTCCTAAGTTTGTACAGCGTGCTCAAATACTGAGCAACGGCTTCGTCAAGAATGTTCTGAAGCGCAGTATCTGTTTTATTGACTGCTGTATAGCGTAACTTTTCTACTGAATCCAAATGACGAGCCAATACATCAGCTGGCTCACCAGTGTCTGTTTCTTCCAGCATGGGGATGTCATCAATGATGCCATGTCGCCCTTGGTAGGCTTCGGTCAAAGAATCAGCAATGTCTATAATGCTGGGATAGAACTCTCCCAACGCCACGTGCTGAGCGTAACTTGTTGTGCGCAGGTGTGCCCTATGCGCGTATTCGCGGCTTAAGAACAGCAGTGCAATCAATCGTCCAATCATGTCAACTCCACGGTAGGAACCATAGACGCAAGATTAGATACAAGCCTGCTGTCCGTTGGGTTGAATTCTAAAGCTTTTTTGCAAAATTCAATAGCAGAATCTTTGAGGCCAAGGTTCCATGCAGCAATGCTGGCAAGGTCATACGGCTTTTCAGTCCACACCGATGGGTCCATCGTATACACCAATTGTTTATCTTTGATGTTTAGAGCAGATAACGCGGCAGCGTAGGACTCAGCCCACATCGATCTGCGGTAGCACTGCATGGACAATTCAACCCATGGCTCACGGGTTCCGGGGGCTTCAGCAACAGCAAGGCGTGCCCACTTCAAGGCTTCTTCTGAGTGACCCAGTTCGTCATGAGATTTAGCTAAAAGGCGCATGGCGTAGCATCGCTCGTTCTGCCAGTTGGCTTCAGGCATGTCTAGGTATCTGTCAAGCGCAACAATCGCATCTTGCCAGCGGTAATAGAACGTCAACTCACGGGCATGGTAGAACGCATTGCGGGGGCAGCGGGGGTCTTCTGCTACAGCCAATTCCAAAAGCGGCATGTACTGACCACGAGATTTTGTAGGATCAGGGTGGTGGCTGACTAACAGCATATCCGTGTGGGCGTAAACTTCCTTAGTACGGTTGTCAGCTCGGGGGTATTCATGAACTGGGTGGTGCCAGTGGTAGCCGGTGCGGTGATGAATCTTTTCGTAGAAGAAACTGATGCCACAACCCCAATCAAATTTGTAGCGTAGTCGCGTAGTGTTCTCTTGCCACACGCGCTCAATCTCTTCACGCCAGCCGGGTTCCATGACTTCGTCCAAGTCGAGGGAGATGCAGACATCGTAGTCTCCGGGGATCAAGTTAAGTGCAGTGTCACGGGCTTTGTCAAAACGCCAAGGTTTAACGGAGATATCATGCACTGTAATGCCCAAAGACCGGGCAAGACTGACAGTGTTATCGGTAGAACCAGTATCAGCAATAAGAACAAGGTCGGCATTCTTGGCAGACTCGTAGAAACGTTTTACAAATTCTTCTTCATTTTTGCTAATGGCGTAAATGGCAATTTTCATGTATTTCCTTTATAAGAGTGGGTCGGTTGGCCACACCACCGTCTTTATATCAGAATACGTTTTAGTTATGTCACGTAAGGCTTGGCGATATGCAAGTACTGCTGCAAACTTGTCTGCTGTCATTGTGTTGGGTAAGTTCTGTAAGTCTTCTTCCTGCTTGCGCTGCAGAACCCAATCTGTGTCAGTCAGCTTGGCATTACGTACTTCTTCAAGAGTTGCGGGGGGATAAGGGGGATGCTCTGCCAAGTCCTGAATAGCTGCAGCTTTGATCTCAGCCAAATGCTCTTTAATCCAAACCATAACATGCAAGTCAGGCCCAGCCTCGTTACGCCCACCAACAAACTCTACAACATAAATGCCGCGACCCGGCTCATACGATACAAGCTGCATGGTCTCGGAGTAGGGAAAACCCGCACCATACTTAAAAGCGTCTGTTGATGAAAACGCATGAACTACGTCGTCAATCCGGCACGATGCGCTGTTGTTGTAAAAGTCTATAAATACATATTGGTTCATGGTAAACCCTTATATAACCAGTTGGATAAAAGCAAGTTTGATGTTTGCAGGGAAAGCATCAGTTGTTAAAGACGCGCCTGACAAAGCATGCGTATGTGGAAAGCTCTCTAATCCGTGTGGGCGGAATAAGAATGAATAAATAGACTCTGATAGCGCGTAGTGCGCATGAGTATAGTTATCTGTTGCAAGCGTTGGCCCGGACATATTGTACGAAGTTGCCGTGCCATAAACTGTATCGTGCGCCGTAGCTGATGACGAGGCGTACCCAACAAAGTATCCTTGCATGTCAATTGTGCCGTTGGTTCCGTCACAGACTTTCCAGTAAGGCGGCAGTAAGGATAAGTTTCCGCAGTACATAACCACGGTAGCGCTTTTTGGCAGTTGTTGCGACGCAGCAATCCACAGTTTTAAAAGTTTTCCTCTAAGGCGACTAATTGACGTAGATGAAGTCAAGGCGTGGCTATGTGTAGAAGTACTGGCAGAGGTATATCTTGGATTAGAAGAACCCGAGGTAGCTCCAGTTCTGTAAGTAGTGCCACCCCCCGTGTGCGAATGCGTACCAGAATTGTGTAGAGACACAGAAAAAGTAGCATCGTGCGTTGTTGCAGCAGCATCGGCAACGGAAGTTCCACCACAGATATAGCGCGGAAGGGTAGCCGCTATCTTTTGCGTCCCACCAACTAAGTTTGTGCTGTTGATGTGGATAGTATTGGCTGGAAAAAACCGTTGTTCTGTAGTTGTGCGCAGTACAGTGATAGCCGTGTTAATTGGTTTTAACTCGGTTGTAAGAGTTTGAGATGCAGGCGTAACAGTATGCGTATGACCGCCAGCTGTAAAAAAGTTAGTATCAAGCGAGCCAGCGCCGCCTGTGGAACTAACAGTAGACCCGAGATGGTCTCCAGCTGTGCTTAAACTACCAGCGGTCAAAACAGTACTTCCACTGGCCGCTGCTGTGGTGGCAACCTCGCCTTGAGTTGCCGTGCCGGAAATAAACTTACCGACTGCGTCTGTGTAGATATCCCAGCCGTCCACGGGGGCAGAATAAGTGCCGTTGTAGAAAATAACAGTATCAGCAGGAATCTTATAGACGTAAGGTGAAGTAAACCCGCCGAGTGAACTTTTGACGGTTAACATATTTAAGCGTATTTGATCTGAGACACAAGAGCTGTGTAGGTAGCAGCGGCTGTTTTAATCAGCGTCAAAGTGTAAATATCCAAGGCACTGGCGCTACCGCCTGTGATGGGCGAACCACCGGGATACTTAGGCGTAACGGTTACCGTGTCCACAGTAAAGGCTGTGGGGTAATAGGCCGTGGTGCTGTTGGTAACAATCAGAATTGCTGTGACGGACTGACCGGTTTGCAGCAAAGAGTCCAGCGTTGTGCCGCTGTTGCCCCGCATATTCCATGTGAAGTTTGTCGTTGCATTGCCTGTGTAGTACAGGATGCTCTGGGTTAGCGCATCGAACTGCATCGTGGCCGCAGGTGCCGAAGGCGAGACTGTTACGGTCTCAAACGGAGACTGCAGTGTTTTATTGGCTAGCGTTTGGTTACCAGTCAGCGTGGCCAGCGTGGCCAAGAATGTGGCGTCTACGTTTGGCTGAATAATTTGCGTAGTCATGCTATACCTTTATGCTGTAGGCAGTGGTGCTGTTGGCGGTGTGAAGTTGGCGGTGTAACGAGCGGATTTGGTGATACGAAGATCGGCTATGTATCCAGTAAAGGGCAATGGATTTGTTGCACCATATATACCAACAAGAAACGCCACATTGCTTTGAAAATACTGTCTAGTTTCGCTAGCACTTCCTGTTGATAAAGTTAGTACGTTGCCGTCTACGTAACATTTTAACAACCCACTGGTTCTAGTTAAAGTAATGTAACGCCAAGTATTGGTTGAAAATGTAAAGTTCCATCCGGGAAAATTTCCTGTAGCATTAGTGCTAATTCCTAAACCAATAGAACCCGGGTTAATACTAAAATAATCAGAGTTAGCGCCGTTATTTGAACCAAGCACCATATTTGCCGAATTAAGTACCGTTGGATAACACCAAAATTCAATGGTGAAATCAGAGTTAGCATTTAGTACATAGGCAGGATTGCTTGGTAATGTTAAGTAGTCACCAGTACCGTCAAAGAACATACTGCTGTACGTATTCTTCTGGAATGGGTTTTGTGACCTGACTGCTACGTCACCGTTGCGTGTGAGTGTTAGTGGACTTGCACTGTTATCTACAAACGACTTAGACTGGCAGGTTAGTAGAGATGTGTTTGCAACTGCTGTTAAAGGTGTTATTGAAGGCGTAAAGTTAGCTGTGTAAAGAGCTGTGCCTTTGAGTACACGTAAATTACTTATATACCCAGCATAATGAAAACCGTATGAATTTAAGCCAATGTGAGTTGTGCCCCCCGAAGCTAACGTAGTGGAGTTTGTGGTAGTTGTTCCTACTTGAATGCCGTTAATAAAGAAATAAACGGATGTTCCTGATCTACATATAGCCAAATGAGTCCATGCACCAATAACAACGGTACCGACAATTTGATTAACCGGCCAACTACCGCCATCACCCATTAACCACCTAACTGAATTAGGCGAAGTTAAATCAATACGCACTGCTGCATAGCCTAATGATCCGGTATCGCAAAGACTTAAAATTGTATGGTCGGCAGATATAGATGTTGGGTTAATCCAAAACTCCGCAGTAAAACTGCCCGAACCCAAATTTAAACTAGCGGGGGCGCCGGAAATATTAAAATAATCACCAGTACCATCAAAGTAATTACTGTAATAAGACCCAGCGTATGGGGTCTCGTCGCGAATCTTTGCATCACCAACAGTTTCTAAGTCAACTGAACGGCTGCTGTCTGCCACGCCGCCTTTGTCCATGTTGAGCAAAAGTGAAGTACCTGCTGTAGCTGTTAGTGGTGCAAGTGGTGGTACAAAGTTTGATTTGTAAACCGCAGTTCCGTTAATCAGACTAATGTCAGAAAGGTAACCAAACAATGGGTTAGTGGAGCCGCCACGCATGCCCATGTAGATTGCTTTGGTCGCTGTACCAAACGTGCCTGACATTGTGTATGTCGATGTAGTGCTCATAGGCACGCCATTGATTCGACCAGTTACTGTTGTGCCAGACCTTGTTATGGATACGTGATACCACTGGCCGGTAGTTATACCTGAGTGACCTAATCGTTGCGTAGACCCATCTAAGAACACTTGCATTACGCCTGTGTTAATGACCTCAATAATCCAATCGGTTGCTACTGCAGCTGTATAGTTTCCAATCAAATGGTTTGTCGCAGCTAATGATGTAAGGTAGAACGAAAACTGAATTGTGAAATCACCAGTGGCAACAAACTGATTAGTAGCTGGGGTAGCTAAGTAGTCACCCGTGCCATCAAAGTACGCAGACCCACCATACAGCGCAGGGGTGTAAGACTGACCTGTTGTGTTTGTAAACCCAAATGGGTTGAACGCTCGAGGCGTTACATTGCCAAATGATGTAAGCGGGAATGCGTTTGCGCTATTGTCAATGAATGTAGGCGATTGGCAGACTAAAAGTGATGTGCCGCTGATTGCGGTCAAAGGTGTAGTTGAAGGTGTGAAGTTGGCTGTGTAAACAGCCGTTCCTTTAACAACACGAAGATTGGACAAGTAGCCGGTAAAGTGTGAGGGGTAAGACAAATTCTGAATGTACGTACCAATACCCAGTCCAGTGCCTGCTCCGCCATTTGCAGGGGCTGCTCTAGTACCACCCTGAAATATACCCACTTCAGTACCGTTGATGTAAAAATAATAATTGCCAGAAAGTTTTACAACGGCAATATGCACCCATGTATTTATTGAGTAGTTAAAAAAAGTACTCGCTCTACCTGTTGAGCTATTACTGACCCAATGATCGACCTCCACGGCACCATCTTCTCTGCTGCGAATTTCCCAGCCATTTACCCCAGAAGCAGTGAAATTAGTCAAAACGCATTGATTAGTGTTTAGAGTCTTGTACATCCAAAACTCGACCGTGTAGTCTCCGCCCAAAATATCCATCGCAGTGTTTAAAGTCGCGTTCCCCGTGGGTGATGTTAAATAATCACCAGTACCATCAAAGAACCCGCTATACGTTTGTGGCGTTTGGGTAACGTTACCAAATGGGCTGAATTCTTGAACGCTGACATCACCAGCTTTTGTAATGGTGAAAGCGTTAGGGCTGTTGTCGATTAGCCTGTTGTCTTGGCAAGTCAGGAGTGATGTGTTGGCTATTGCTGTTAATGGGGTTGTGCTAGGCGTAAATGTAGTTGTGTAAAGAGCTGTGCCATTAACTAAACGAAAATTTGAAACATATCCAGTTAGAGGATGACTACCTGTACCATACATACCAATATGATTCATTGTGTATGTTGTCATCAAAGAAGTTCCTGCGGTTGTAGTTGTATACGCAGAACCTTGTGCCGTACCATTTTGATAAATTTGAATATTTTGACCATTACGAACAACTGCAATATGTTGCCATGTACCAGCAGTAAGCGCGCCTACACCAGTAATATCTTCAACCCTCCAAGAACTACCAGTCTCTGAAAAATTTATTCCAATTTTATTTGTAGCTGTAGTATATATTCCTAATGCGTTATAGCCACTTCCATTACCATTCCAATAAAATATTTGATTTCTAACTGAAGGTAAAGTTGGAATATATAACCAAAATTCAAAAGTAAAATTATTGCTACCTAATTGGATTGCGGCATTTACTGGCGCAGTTAAATAATCACCAGTACCATCAAAGTAATTTGACCAGTTTGAACCGTAAGGACTGAATGTGCCTTGGGTTGTATTGCCGAATTGCGTGATTGGGAAATTGTTTGTGCTGTTGTCAATGAACTGTTTGTTTGCTACAGGCTGATCTGTCTGAAGTGTCAGCAGTCGAGTATTGGTAACAGCAGTCAGTGGTTGTGCTGGTGGAGCAAAGTTGG
>Ga0247723_1000266_pt1 | contig 34926 bp, 43 predicted proteins | sample MSEWelMarce5H_FC_FD_189079 | JGI IMG/M metagenome (GOLD analysis project Ga0247723, IMG submission 189079) | Subsurface sediment microbial communities from gas well in West Virginia, United States - MSEEL Well Study Marcellus 5H_FC | ecosystem: Environmental > Terrestrial > Deep subsurface >... | reverse complement strand
AGCCAAGACCTATACGACCAGACTTCTGGTGACGAAAAGGCCCTTGTTGACGCAATGCTAGCGGTTGTAGAGGAGTTTGGCAAGTTCCAGTCTGAGGGTAGCTCAATTAATGCTGGCTATGACAACGCACAGAATAATCCAAACCTAGAGATTGGTGTCAAGTGTGGCAACTGTGTATTTCACATGGGTGAGGGCGAAGATATTGAATGTTCAGCAATTGAGCAAGACATTGAAGAAGATGGCGCTTGTAGATTTGCAGCTATCCCACCAGGATTAGTTAGTGTTCGTGAAGCTACCATGAGCGAAGCAGAAACTTACAAGGTGCCAGCTGGAGTGCAGTCTGCTGCAAAGAGAGCATTAAAGTGGATTGGCGAAGGTAAAGCAGGAAGTGGATTTACCTCAACTGGCAGACGTAGAGCTTCTCAGCTAGCTGCTGGCGGAAGTGTTACTAGAGATGTGGTTGCAAGAATGAAGTCGTACCTTGCAAGACACAATGGAGACAAGAAGGCAACAGGATTTAACTCAGGCGAAGAAGGATACCCATCACCAGGCCGTGTTGCTTGGGATGCTTGGGGTGGCACAGCAGGACAGGCTTGGGTAAACAGGATTAAGTTAGACGATAAGTAAAGGGCAAAAATAAAACCCCCAGTAAATTACGCTGGGGGTTTTATTATTTTTGTAATTACATATTTGAAATAACAAGATTAAACATAGTTGCTCCAAGTGCAATGAAAGCAAATAATAGAGCTAAGTTTTCTTTAGTCTGACTACGCTGAGTTTCTAGCTTCTGAACGTCAAGCTCAAGGTCCTGCATATCATTTTTAATCTCTGTAATCTGCACATCCTGTGCATCGGACTTGCGCTCTAGACGCTCGATGGAACTACGCACTGACTTAATACCTTCCTCAATGCGCCCAATAGCAACTAGAACTTCTGTGTAATCTTCTGGCATTTTAAACTACTTTTTGTCGTCTCCAGTTGGAACATTTCTAAATGCCATGGCGGAACCGCTCAAGCCTAGAATTGCTGTTGCTATGGCAATAATGTGTCCAGCAACATCCCCCGAAACAATGTTAAGTACAGTTAGTAGTGGTACAACTGCTACGATGATTCCGTAAATCCATCTGCGCTGTTCTGGTGTTGGGTTTAATTTCATTTTGTCTTCTTTCGTTATTATAGAGCTATCCATTTTAAAGCAAGGCTTTGCGCTGTAGTTCCGCTGATTCTAACTACTTTAGCCTGAAACTGGCTTGATGTTACGCTGTGAATTGTGGCAGTGTGGGGACTTGCGGTGCTTGGACCAGAGATACAGGCAACAACTACTGGTGCAGCACTAAAATATCCAGATGGAAATGGTACCGTTATATTTACAGCAGTAGATGTATCGCTTGGTCCAGTAAAGGAAAATGAACCAGATGCTGGAAGGGAAACTTGACTTTTAAAATCTTGTAGGTCAGCATCAACTGAATCAACATCAGCCTGAACAACGCCTATTGCAGTATTAGTTGTTCCAGCCAGCGAAGCAAAATGAGTCTCCAGTGGAGCAATGTTATCACCTGATGTTGGGTAGGTTATTCCCCTTGATGTTTGTGCCATAGCTCTATTATACCTTATCCTTATCCTCAAGAGATTTGATTCTACTTGACAGTGATTTAATTAATTCATCTTGATGTTTAATTGCTGATAGTAATGCCGTTGATAACTCTGCGTAGTAAACACCATCTGGTATTTTTTTACCATCTTCATCTGTGGTATAAGCAACAAAATCAGTAAGAGATGTTTCCGCCAAGTCCTCAGCTATAAAGCCAGGATAGTATCTTGCATCCTCATCATTACTTGCTTCGTTTTTAAGTCTAAATCTTTTAGGCTCTAGCGATAAAAGTTCATTGTAATTAACCTGTAGTGGTTCTATGTCTTGCTTATACCTTTCAGAAGACGTTGTTCTAATGACCTGACCAGTATTATCAATCGAAGCACCAGTAGTTCCGCCACCACTAAGACCGCTTATAATTAAACTAGGTTTAATAATTACTGGACTTGCTGGTATGGGCGCACCGCCCGAAGGAAAAGATGTTGGTAGGTTTTCTAGAACCATTGCATACCTAAGAATAAATTCACTAGAAGAAACGAGAGAGCCATCAATATTTATAATACCAGATTTGCTGGCAAAACCATCGCTTTGATTGTAAATTTTAGAAACTATTCTCTCTGGGTATTCTACTCTTTCTGTTGGGTTAGTTATTTGAAAATCAATTCTTGGAGATGTTAAAATTTCACCAGTTAAATTATCAAGATTAACTTTATACTTACTGTCAACTTCAGAAAGTTTTTCAATTTCTGTTACGGTTTCATCTAGTCTATTGTAAGAGGCTTGTAGTTGCGAGTCTGCTGAGTTAGTGTTTCTTTTTTGTTTAGCAGCTTCGGTCTCTAAAAGCTCTAGTCTTTCTTGAATTTGTCTACCCCATTGTTGAGATGAAATTGGCAGATTGCTGTATGGGAATACGCTACTCATTATGCTCCAATCTTTGGTATTACTGTAAACTCATTAAACTTTAAGGCTTCATTTGGATATAAAGCTGGGTCTTTAACTACGCTTTTAAAATTGTTAAAAGTTTTACCAGACCAAATTGCGTTCCACTCAGTAAACGACAGATTGGGAGAACTTTTTAGATTTGTAGAGGCATCTGTAAAGCTGGCTGTTTCTATTCTGTACTGGTTTAGCTCAAATTGAGTCATAGAGCCTACGTCTCCAAAGATAACACCCTGAGCCACCTGCTGGTTTAGCGTCAGCACAGGGCCGCAGTTCCTTTGAGCTGCAGCCACCCCGCGTGTGCTACAGTTAAAACCGTTAGTTATAAATATGTTATCAATCGTTGGCGCTGCTGCGGCTGAGGTGTATTCAGATGATGAGCCAGTAAGAAAAACAGTTTCTTTTTTGTCATAGAATACACCAGTCCCAGTTAGCCAAAGAGCTGGATAATCTGTGTCACCAGAAGATTCTACTCCAATTTTGTATGGAGCAAAGGCCGTTTGAGTTTCATCTGCTGCTCTAGGCAAACCAGTAAGTTTTGGTGCTGTAATAACCAAGTCTATTTGTCCAGCAGGTAACCCATTCCCGCTTTCATCTATGTCTGTTAGAATAACAGAGCCACCGTTACTAGTCCACTGCTCTGGTTTAATTGGCAAATTATCCACTCCAACAATTACATACTCCCCACGTGTGCCGCTTATAGGACCACTTACGTATGGGTCTGGAAATGTTCTAGATATTTGCTCAACACATACTGGTTGATTAAAGTCTGTAAAACTAACGTCTACTGTAAACCTTTTTCTAAGAACCTCACCAGGATTTACTTGCATTGAGTCGCTAATGCTTGAGTTAAATCTTTCCTTTAATGGTTTAGAATTATCGTAGTTAGATAACTCGTAAAATACTTTATTAGTTCCAAAAGAGGTGTTGTAATTAAATACACTTACAGACTCGGTAGTCTCAAAAGACTCTATGTTTATTGACTCAGATATCAAGTTTCTTTTAATGTCTTTTTGTTGTTGATTAGCTTTTCTAAAAACAAGGTCATCTTCTACAATTAGCATTTCTATACCAACATTGTTCGTTGTGCTTGCACTAACTCCAGAGCATAACTCTTTTAGCTTTTGCCAGACAATTCCCTTCCAGCCGATAAAGTTTACTGGAACAGCCGATAGTTCGGTTCTAAAGGCTGTGTCAATTACTGGGGTAACATTTACTAACTCGCAGTAAAACTCTATTGCCGTAAGTAGAGTAGCACCAGCTCCTCCAACTGGAGGTGATTGTCTTTCTGAGTTTAGCCTTGACTGAATCGTGTCACCAGTTATATAAGTAGTGTCTAAGTTTTTTGAAACACTCTTTACTGTAAACTTAACATCACCAAGCAAGTCGTTACTTAGTGTCATTTCATTGTTGATTAATAGTTTACTGTCTACAAACGGGTCAGTTTCTCCATCAGCAGAAAGTGCGGTAATAGTTACTTGGCTTGTTGCACCAGCAGAAGAGCTTGGCTCAAGTGAGGTAACTTCTTCCGAGTAATTATAGTTGATAATACTGTTTGGTTTTACAGAACCATTACCAGATACGTTGGTTAATTTTACTGGCATTACGCCTCCGCAAATGTTGCAGACATACCTATCTGTCCATCATTGATGTTGGCTGAGTAGTATTCTATTTCTGGAAATGAAGCAAACTGCAGGCCAGTAGTTCCCCTACCAGAAAGAAATTCGCCAGTTTGTGGAAATGTCCCAGTTGGCAATATCTGTGCAATTAAGCCACTAATGTGAAAGGTGCAAGAAGCTGTAGCTATCTTGGCTAAATAAAATTCAACCTTGTCTGCAACTGTGCTAGAAAAAGAAGTGTTGACTCTAGTGCTTGAGTTTACACCAAGTGGAGTAATCGTAGTTAGTGTTCCAGTCGCACCATTTTTATATGGTTGAGCACGAACAGCTCCAGTCACACCATGCTGACCATGAAAACCAAGCCAGAGCGTGTAACCTGCTGGGATGTAAAATGTAACCCTTTCACTTTCCGCTGTTGGCGCACCCGCAGCAGTGAACTTTGCGGATTGAGCTGGATAGCCTTGCGTGTTGGCACCCACTAAACCAGATATGCTAGCGGTTGTTACTACTTCTTTTGTCACAGGAGCAGCGTCTGGGCAAATTGCCTCCCAGTCTGTTTCGATTGACATGAAAGGTGCGGCCCAGGCTGGAGAAAAAAGGTTGCTAGTAGTAGCATATGGGTCGTTCCAGAACAGCTTGCTGTTTCCGTATAGCCCATCTGAAAAATCTTTTATAACCTGAAGGCTGTCTTCTAGGTTAGGTGCATTTATTGACCCCACCCAAGACATCTCAAAACGCCTGTGAGAGGCATCAGAACGCCTTACAAAAGTACTTCCGCTAAGAAGTTGTTGTTCTGAAATATAACCCGCTGACGAGGCTTTCATGCCCGATTGAGGGGCATTTATCCATAGCTGCTTTTGGTCGTTGCCAAAGTAGACTTTACCTGCCATTATCTAGCGCCTCTCTGTGCCAGTAGCACGTTTCCAGCATTAGCTGAAGATGCAATTTTGGCGTTTTCTGTGTATAGTGAGATTGGCCTGTCAATAGCGTTTCTTAGCAAGGCCCTGTCTTCTGGAGATAAGTATACCATACCACCCATTCCGCCACCAGAACCACCCATCTGAACTTGCATTTGATTTAGTGAGTTCATAAAATCTGTGCCGTAATACTTAACAGCGTTAGCCCTTAGAACGTATTCTCCGTTTGACAGTCTTGCTGGAACAGAGTCTGATGTTGAACTTCCTGGGCCTTGAACTAGACCTCCGCTGGCTAACTTTAAATAGCCGATTCCGCCACCACCGCCACCACGAGCTGTCAAAAGAGACAAAATTGCATTTGCCTGAGCTGTTGTTATTGTTGCAAGGAATGAGTTAATTTTTCTTTCCATAGAATCAGCGGTTCCGCTAGTAGCCCCAGCAAGTCTTCTGACCTCGTTAGACACCCTGGAGTCACCCATGTTTGCACGTACTCTGTCAGCGTCACTTACTTGTATAGGTGCTGAAGGGGAGCCTGGTCCACCAGCTCCACCAGCTCCACCAAATCTACCAGGATTTGGCGTTATTGGTAGTGCGGGAGCTGGAGAGCTTGGCGTTGCTGAAAGTAATCTTGCAAGTTCAGCATTTGCATCTTTTACAAAGTCAATAATAGCTTGCTTGGCTGGGTCAGTATTTACTTTTAGTACTATATCTTTAGGTAGGTTATTTATTATAGTGGTAAAGTCTTTTTTAAATGCGTCAGTGTAATCAATAAGCTCTTCTCTTGCAAAGCCCATCTGTTCACCCTGAGCCAAGAACTCATCTGCAAGCTCAGCAGCTTTTGTGTTTAAGGCTTCTGAGGAAATACCAGTAGCAGCAAGTGATGTTAAGTATTCGTTATAGCTACTGACCAGACCACGAATAGTTGACCTGTTCTCTATTGCATACTTACTGTTTCCAACCAGGCTCTTGTTTGTTATTTGCTGAGCATCTGCAATTTCTTGTTGTTTCTCAGCAATATCCGATTCAGTTCTTGCAATCTGTGCCCTTAATGCTTCTGCACGAAGGGTGTCTCCATATCTAATTGCGATTCTTAGCTGGTATTCTAGAACAGACTTGTTTGCGCCCATTTCATTTATAGAGGCGTTGGCTTCATCAATTGACCTTCTGGCTGTCTCTGCAGATTCAGCAATTGCATCCCAAGCGCTACTAATTGAGTCCCTTGCGTCTTGTCTTGCGTATCTGTTATTAAGTGCATCATCAAGCACAGAGGCTAGGTCACTAACGTAATCGGTAATTGTAGTCAGCTTCTTAGATGCTTGACCAGCTTCGTTTATGGTATCAACCATAGCCTGAATTACATCACTTGTTGCGGTGCCGCTTTTACCAGTTGCTTTTATTGCTTGGTCAACCATTTCAAATGCAGTCTGAGATGTTATGCCTAGTCTAATCATCGCTTGACGTAAAGATGCAAGGTTGTTTGCTAGGGATTGAGGACTTCCAGCTAAGCTATCTTTTAGGCTAAAGATTACATCACGAAGTGATTTAAGATTTGACCTTCCAGTATCAGTAAAGCTGTTTACTGCTTTTCCGTTTTCTTCTAATGATTTACCAAGTGAATCAAAGGAAGTTTCTAGGTCGGTAGTAGCATCAAGTTTTTCGAAAGCTTTTTCAAAAGCTTTTGTCATTTTTTCCAAAGCGGTCTGAGCTTTACCAGCTCCAGTGGATACTGATTTAAATCCAGAATCCAAAGAAGCAAAGTTTATAACAGCTTTCTGTGCAACTACACCAGTTTCGGCAATTGCCATGTCTAACATGTCGAAAGCTAAGGCACCACCCATACCCATTTGAATCATATACTCACGAAGAGCAAGAAGGTTATTAGCTAATAGCTGAGCGTCTCCACCAAAAGCCGTTACGTAAGATTCAATTGTAGACTGAAGGGCTGTTATGTTTGCCCTTCCGCTTACGCTGTATTCGTCCCAGGCTGCACCGTTTTCCTTTAAGGCTTTGCCCAAATTAAATAGAGAGTCTTGAGCTTTAACTGAGTTTGCAATTGGTTCAAGACCTTGTTTAATAAAGGCCATAAGCTCTTCTTTTGCTGCTTTAGTTTCTGCTATTAATTTTTCTTCAGCATCAGTTACTGCATCAAGTCCAACTACTGAACCCTCTGAAGCATCTGAGGCTTGAATAAGAGCTGAGGCTATCTCTCCAATAATAACTGCAGCAAGACCAATACCAGTAGCTGCTAGTGCTAATTTAAATACACTAAGTGCTTTAGATAGTAGGCCAACTCCACCAGCGGCAACTGTAGCACCACCACCCATACCAACAAACCCAGTGGTTGCTGCAGCTGTAGTTCCAGTTAGTGTTGCTAACTGAGTTTTTAGAAAAAGTACTGAGCCGCTAAAGCTAATGTTCATTGCTTGTAATGAAACAAACGCTGTCCTCATTGCCGCAAAGCCAGCACCGCTTAGTGCAAATATTGCAAGTAGACCAAGAAAAGCTGCACCTAGTGCGGATATAACTATTGTAGCCTGAACAAAACCTCTAAAAAATTCACTGTTTTCAGAGGCGCGTGTAAGTACATCGTTAAATCTTGTTATAGTGTCAACTATTCCGCCAATTAAATTCATAAAACTTTCGTCACCAGCTGCGGAAGCAAGTAAGTTCTCAAAAGAGTTTTTGAGCATTTCAAGTTTTGATGTGAGGTCCTCTACGATTGCACCAAAAGAAACGTCAAGGAAAGTACCCTCTAGACCAGCCTCTCTTGCAATTTCAATTGTACCCTTTATCTGCTCGCCAACAGCACCTATCTTATCTCTACTGCCAAAGATTGAATCAACGTCTCCCGCCAGTGCAGTTAGACCCTTAGATGTTCTAATGCCGTCTAAACCAATTGCTCTTAATTCTTTTGGTATGTCGCTGTCGGATAAACCCCGAACAAACTCTTCAAATACCTTCGATGCTCCACCGTCTTTATTTGACCATCCATCAGCAAAGTCTTTAGCTGACATTCCAGAAATTTGTGCAAATCTTTGCAACCTTTGGTTTCCAGTTTCCGTGACCTTACTAAAGCTAGCAACGGCTGTGCTAATCTCGCTAAAGGTTCTTACAATAACCCCACGTGTTTCCTCTGGTGCAATTTTTAGGGATGCGAATGATGCGGATAGTCCAATAATTTCAGAAGCACTTAGACCTGCAGCTTTTGCTACTGCTGCAAATTGACCAGCGGTATTAATAATCTGTTGCTCAGTAGCAGCTGATTCCACACCTACTTTAGCAATTGCAGAGCCAAGGGACTCAAATTGTTTACCATTTAATCCCAATAGATTTTGTAACTTACCAAAACCCATTGATGCTTCTTCAGCAGACATTCCAGTAATTGCCGTAAACTTTGCAACCACCTCGGTAAACTTAGCTATGTCAGCAGCCTGAATACCAAGCTGAGAACCAAGCATACCTATTTTTGTTAACTCAGCAAATGAAACTGGTATTGTAGTTGAGAGGGCTAGTAATTCTTTTCTCAGAGATTCAAGTTGCTCTGTGGTTACATCTCCAATAAGAGTTTTTTGAATTTGAGAGAAAGCAGATTCCTGGGCAGCTGCCGCCATTACGCTTGCAGATGCATATTGCATCAAAGCTTGAGAGGCCTGCTGAGTCGCTGAGGCCACATCATAAAGGGCATACCTAAGCGTGATAGATTTGTTCTGCAACTCAGAGAGTGCTTTTTGCTTAATCTTAGCTTGAGTTGAATCTATGAGACTAGGCTGTGCTGCACGAATTGCTGACTGTGTGTCTGAAACTCCAGCCATAAGCATGGATGATTGTTTTACAGTAGCCTGGGTTCCCTTTGCGCCAGTACCAGCTAGGCTTACCTTTCCAGCTTTTTGAAGTTTTTCTACTTCTGCAACTAGCTGAGCTGCTTTCTTTCTAGCAGTCTCAAGCTCCTTTGTAAGCTTCTGACCAAAGCGTTCTGGTGATGTATTTAAAACATCTAGCGTATCCTTGAAAGCTTGCTTTAAATTGCCAAGGTCTTTTTTTGCCGACTTAACGCCAGCTGCAAGCTCTCCAGCTTGCATGCCAATCATTATGTCGTAGCGTTGCTTATCCATTATTTCATTCTATCTTATCTGATAGGCCCTTATAATAGCTAGACCTAGATGGCAATGGGCCATCATCATAAGTATAGGATACTATGTAGGGAAGCTCACCGTGGTTTGCTTTACTCTTTTTCTTGTCCTGTTTATCTCGCCATTTTTCTAGTTCGCCCTTTGCAAAGCACCTTGTAATCTTAATCTTAAAACCAATGTTACTTGCAGTTTCGTTTCTGCATACCCAAATGGGATTGCCGCACTCTGAGCAAGTTTCGTCCTCAAGAATCTGGAGTGCTTCAATTAGCATAAAGTCAAACTCTGTCCAGTCTTGGCTGGGCTGTTCGTGAAACAACATAGCAGTGGGTCTAATCCCAACCTTGAGTGCAGCTTTTATCTTTACGATATACTGCCTGTTACCGTCCCAGGTTAGGACTTCTGTAAAAAACCTGCATCAGTTAACCCCTTAAAGTAGCCAGTGGCTAGGGTTAATTTTTGCATAGTTGCAACAATTTTTTCCCAAGCTTCAGAGCTTAGGTAAGAACGAAGTTCTTCAACATCTTCGCCAGTAAAAACTCTTTCATCAACTTTGCCAGTTGCGTCAGTGACGCTAACAATGTTTGCCGCAACAAGTTCGCACATGTAGTCAATAATCCAGTCAGAGTCATTATCGTCAAACTTTTTCTTAGACTTGTCTTCAATGTTTTCTACTTGCTTCTGGTCAATACCACGCATACTAAAAGTAAGCTTAGATGCTAGGATTTTGTCAGATAGAATTTTTGCTTCAGCTTCAAGCTTCTCGGATTCCTTTGTGTCAGTAGTCTGCACAAGTTTATCATTTAGCTTTGACAGCTCATAGGCACTTTCGACATCAACGTAGACCTCTACGGTGTCTTGAGGGTAGCCCCTACCCTTTACAAATTCGCCAAGGTTAAACTTGCCTGGCTTCTGTGCATCCTCAACAAGGTCTAAGACCTCTTGGAACTCGTTTGGTTCTTCGCTCATTTTACGCCTTTCGTTTGCGCCATTTTAAAATTAGAGATTGGGGGGAGTGAATGGGCGCAAAACTCCCCCCAACCAGTCTATATTAGTTAAGCTACTGTTGCTACGTTTACGCCAAGCTTACCCTGAGGGGCAAAGTTGACCATGAACTTAACAGAGTCTTCACCTTCGGTGTTGTCCATGAAAGCGTCTGCAATAAACTTGTAAGCAGATACGGTCTGGGCAGCAGCGAGTGCAGTTGTTGCAGGTATTCCAATGCGAGTTACCAAGAATCCAACTGGGCGTGAGCCATCAGTTGCAGCCTTGAAAGCCTCAAATGCGTTGTAGTAAGCACCAGATGACTCAGATGTAATTCCACGGAAGAACATTAGGGAGCCAGTGAACTGAGCGAATCCACGCTCTTGCACTGCACCTTCGTCAACAATTCCACGGTCATCAATCTTGTTTGAGTCAGTCGAGCCAAGCTCGTATGAGTCCCAAGCAATTGCTGAGGTTAGGTCAACTGAGCCAGCTGCAGTAAAGTCAGTGATGTCTGGCGCTGCAAGCCAAGCGTCTTCAGTTCCAGTAATGTTTGCGGTTGGGACCCAGTAAACTCTAATCTTACCGTTAGCTGTGGTCTTGGTTCCAACAATTGACTTTAGCTCTGGACCAGTTCCGATTGTTCCAGCGGTGACTGCAACGTTAACTGCTACTTCACCAGTAGTTAGGAAGCGAGCACCGTCACGAATCATTTCGCCGTCTCCGACTAGCTCGACTGGGAAGTCGGTCTTTACGCCGTAGATTGATACTAGCTGTCCAGCAGCAAAAGCTGCATTGTGTGCGTAACCAACACGCTTGATTAGGTAGTACTTTACATCTGGAGCCTTGAACAAGTCACGGAACTTGTTGTAAACTGAGGCTGCTGCTGGGTTCTCATCACGGAATCCATCAAGAGATGCCTCGTAGTTAAAGTAGGTTGGTGTCTGAACGGATGCGTTGTCCACGATGGCTAGTGAGTCATCGCTGTCGGATTCGGTCATGTTCAGTGTGTAATCGTCAGTAACTGCTGGCGAAATGTTAAACACCTTTGTTACTGCGGTAATTTCGGCTAGCGTTGGGGTCTTGTAGTTAACAAATGCGTCTGCGGTAGCAACATAAATACCAACGTTAGGGCGGAGTAGCTTAGTGGGCATCTTCGTTTTCCTCGTTCTCTAATTTGATTGTTGGAGCAGGCTGCTCCTGGACTTCCTCTACTGCTTTGCTTTTAAAGAAGCTAGTAGATTCATTTTTTTTGTTTTTTTCTTTTGGTGCAGCCTCAACCTTATCATCAATTGCAACAAGGTCTTTGCCCAAAACTGGGTGTCCAAGGTAGTGCTCAGGGACACTGGTAGTTTTGCCAGTACGTGTGTTTTTAGCGAAAGCCATTATAATCCTTCCATACTATATTCTATTTTACCATACGGTGTTCACCTTAAAGGTAAACCCAATTTCAGAGACAAAGCGGTTGGGCTTTGAGTCTGCAACCGTATAGGATAGTCCACCGCCAGCTAGCGTCAATTCGCCAGCGTTAGATGGTGCGAAGCCAGTAAGTTTATCTCTTACTAACTGAGTTACCTGCCTAGCAGAACGCTGGGTAGGACCAACACAGGAGACAACTATGTAAGATGACTTCACGTCATACCTACTAGATAGTATTCCTGATGCAGTTGTATCGTCATACATGTCTGCAAATTCTACAACTATGTATGGCAAAATCATTCCGTTAATATCAAACCTAAGCTTTGAATCATCTGGTGCCGTAGTCTCGTAGACATCTTGGGCCAGTTCATTAATCTTAGTTACAATTGCGTCTTGTACGGATAATAGGTCTAGGCTCATCTGTAGTTTACACCTCCAGAATTCTTTCCAGTTCTCTTGTAATTTAAAATGAACTTGCTGGCAAACTCTCTAAATCTTGGCAACATTTCCATGTAAGTCCTAAGCACAGAGCGCATTGGGTTTATCTTTTCAGTTCCGTTTTCCTGGAAACCAAAGTACTTGTACCAAAGCTCTGTCCAACCAATTGTTACAACATAAGAACTTTTCAATCTTCTTGTTTTGTAGAAGATTTTACTATTCATTAATCCAGTGTCAATTCTATTGGCGTATTTCTTCATGGTCTCTTTTCCTTCTTGACCAATCTGACTCATTGCTGGCGCTAGCGCATCTGCAATTCTCTTACCATCTGCAAGCATAGCGATATCGTATCTCATTATTCCAGCGGTTGACCTATCAAGGTCACCTGATATTTTAGGAGAGATAGTAAACTGCTTATTTGCACTTCTACTTATTGGTATTGACATCTCTTTAAAGGTCTTATGTATTTCGTAACCCAAATCAGAAAGCTGCTTCTTAACTTCCCTCACGGTAGTATCAACATCACTGTAATCAAATCTAAATTCTAGAGAATTATCAAACTCTTCTTTATCGCTAGTCTCGTAACCAACGCTACCATTTGCACTTATTGACGGGAACCTCGATGGCATTAGCTGGTCACCGTTGGGTCTAGCTCTGAGTCAACTCTGCAGATTAAAGTTCTTTCCCAAGAGTTGCTTGAGTTCATTACATCTGTAACAACATAAACAAACTTTTCAAGGGCTAAGTTAAATGGAGAGGATGTTACTTTCATCCTGTCGTTTGGTCTAATGTCTGGCATTGCTGCAGTTGCGCCTGTTATCTGATTTTTATTGTAAGCAATTTGCACCCTAACAGTCTTAATGAAAGTTGGGTTATAGGCATCGTTAACTTCGTTGACTGCATTGATTGGCTGTATCCTAGCCTTGCCTGTGTAAAGAGCAGTTACGTTACCAGTCCAAGAGTTGGTGGTTGCATTGTATTGCTGGCTTCCAGAACTTGGGTTATAAATCTGCACAGAAGCAAGCATGAGTCCGTAGCCAACGCCTTGGTTATGCGTAGGCCACTTAGGATGTACAGAGCCTCTAGTATTTAGAGCCAACTGTTATCCCACTTAGTTGTTTGAGGTACAACAATAAAGCTAGTCTCATAAGCGTCAGCAAGGTCATCTTTGTCAGCCTCATCCTGAAGAGCCTTGGCCTGAGCACGTAACTCAGCACCAAGCTTGGCACCATCAGTTGTATAGTCGGCTGTACGGATAACTTTGTTTATCAGTGCCTCAGAGGTAGCAAGCACAAGCTTAGCCTGAGCAGCCGCCCTCTTTACGTTATTAGAGTATAGACTTAGGAAGGCTTGAATCTGGTAGTCATCAAAAATATACGCATCCGCCACAGATGGGTTGGCTAGGTTGTCAAGTTGCTCTGTGTCTGGAATAAGCAAACGAACTTGCCCAATTGCAGTTGCGTAATTTGGAGGATATATGTCTGGTGTCTGAGCCATGTTTCTATTGTACCTTACCTTGAATAATTAACTTGGATTACGGAAGTCTGCCCCAAGTAATCCAGCCTACAATGCCGTCTACTTTAAGACCCTGTTCACGCTGAAATTGCTTTACTCTAGCATCTGTTATTGGACCAAAGATGCCGTCAGCCTTGATACCTAGAACGCTTTGAAGGTACTTGACATTTGAGCCTGTTGACCCACGCTTCAAGAATCTAAGTAGTCTTGGCTTTCTGCTGGCGGGTGGTGGGGTTGGAATAACTGGTGCAACAGGTGCGACTGCTTGGTTGGCTCTTTTGTTGCACTCGGCAACAATGTAATCAAGTTGTGAGATTACAAAGGGTCCTGGGCAAGCTGTTGCTACGTACTGCTGATGCCAAGCAATAAAAAATTCTGATTGAACTTGGTTCTTAATGTTCTTAGCAAAGCCTCGGTTGGCTCTAGGAGAAATGCTTGCATGAAATACAATAACATCAATCAATGCGTCAAGTGCAGCTGGCGATATAGGCCAGTCCCCACCTATGGATGAGTTATCAATCTCAAAGCTAATAGCACTAGGGTCAGGCTCTCCAGCCGTTGAGAAGGGCCTACGCTCTGGATTTACAATCCCTGTTACAGCACCTGAGTTTGAGACGTGATAGGTCGGGTGAGAGTTTCTGCTGTTTTTGTTTGCCACATAGCTAAGTCCGTTTGTGCCAGCTACGTGGTGAATTACAACTCCGTTAACTGCTCTACCGTTACGAGAACCGCCAAATCCGTTATCCTGAATACTAGCTACCTTTGGGTACCATGTCATTTTATTTTCCTATCTATTATGTTCCGCTGACCCACTCTGTGCCATTATAGACCTATTCTATCATAAAGAGTGATTACTGAATTAAACACCAATAAAGTTTGAGCCGTCCCACAACTTGGGAACTACTTGAACGAATGCTGTTCCGTTCCACATGTAAGCAACGCCCTTAACAAAACCAGTTCCGTTCCATATGTTTCCAGTAGAAAGCTCATAATCCGTAAGGGTTAATCCAACACTTACACCAGTAGCTGGAATAAAGCTGTTAAACCAGTTAAAGTTTGTGTAAGCCGATATGGTCCTGCTACCATTAGTTGCACTGTGAGTTAGCCACTCAGTTGCGTTATAGTAAACATAGTTGTTTCCAGAGTTACCAGTGAAGTTATATCCGAAGGAACCAGCACCGCGCTCAGCACCATCGATGCCTATGTTCCAGCTACCAGTACCAGTACCACCAAGAGTGGTGCTTCCGTCCCTAGTGCTACCAATAAGCCTTACTAGACTTCGGTTATTTGCTGGGTCGTTTTGCTCTACATAAACTTCTATGCGCAATATGGCACGAGAGCCAGAAGTTACTTCGTTAGCTGCCATTTAATTAACTCCTAGACAAATCCAAACCATATGTCGCCAACCTGCAAAGCAGTTCCATCTGGTCTTCTAAGTGGTGCCGTTTGTCTGGATACAGAGTGTGTGCCTGATTGGGTTCCCGAAGTGTTTATCGCAGTTCCACCTAGCGTTAGAGACACGTTGAAAGTATTTGTAGCAGAGTTTATAACGTAGTAACCAGTATTTATAGCAAGCCCAGTAGGTAAGGCCCCTGTGGTGGTAAAGTAAACAAAGCTTCCATTTGCGAGGCCGTGAGCGCTTCTTGTTACAACAGCGGGGCTGGCTATGGTTATAGTTGCAGCTGCGCTTGCTACTGGAGTGTTTGATGTCGAAACCGCAGACATTATTACCCTGCTAGCTTGCTGAGGACCACCAGAAATGCTGTTATATCCAGAAACAATTCCTGCAACCTTTGCTTGAGCGTTTGTAATACCTTCGCTAGTTGTGACTAATCCGCTAAAGGTAGCCCCAGCTAAGTTAGCCTTTAAATCTAATGCCGTTTGTTGTGCCGTAGATACTGGCTTGCTAGCATCGGTTGTGTTGTCCACGTTTGCAAGACCAACCATCGACTTTGTAATACCAGAAACCGTGCCAGTAAAGGTAGGAGAAGCTATGTTAGCTTTTGTATCTAAGGTGTTTACTGCATCTGCAAAAGTGACAGTGCTGGTAGCAGTGGATGTTGAAGCATTTGCTGTGCCAGTCCATGCATAATCAATGCTTGCAGTATCGGTTGTGTTGCCGTCAAAGAAGTCACCTGTAAAAGTTGAGCTTAATTCAATAATTGCTGAATCGATAAAGAAGGGAGCCAATGAATCGCCTCTAATGTTTATGTTTGCAGTGGAAGAAGCGTTAGCAAGAACATTTGAAACTGTAATCTTTTGCCAAGTTGTTCCGACTGTGGCTGACGTTTCAGAAGTTCCACCGCCAGCGTCTAGTCGAACTCGAATTGTTTGACTTGAAGACTCACATCTAACCCAAACAGCAGCGCTATAAGTCTGACCAATAGTCAAATTATTATTGTAATAGTAAGCGGAGTTGTCTCCGTCGGTAAATTCCAAGCGAGCGCACCAGGAACCAGTTTGCGGGGTTGTGCTTACTCTAGTTAAAGTGTCGTAGTCACTTGTCCAGCTTGTTAAGTTAGTTTCAAAGTTTGGATTAGTAACTAAGTTTGTACGAACCTTAGTGACGCTAGGATTGGGGGCATTTACCCACTGCGTGTTGTAATCAGTGCCGTCAATTTTCGCCAAAAGCTGGTTAGTAGTTCCGCCAGCTGCAACTCCTGCACCAGTTGCACCTGTTGCACCTGTGGCACCAGTGACGCCCTGAATACCCTGAATACCTTGAGGACCAGTAGCACCAGTAGCACCAGTGGCTCCAGTAGCCCCAGTAGGACCAGCTGGTCCAACATTTCCAACAGAAACAATAATCAAAATGACAGGATGATTGCTAGGGAAGTTTGTTGTGCCAGTACCTCCTGAATTAACTAAAGTTACTGGAAACTCATCCCAAGTTGCGTTTAGTGTTGGTGTCCCCGATACTTCCCAAGTTTGGAAATTAGCCGCATTGTTTTTGTCTTGAATAATAAGATTGTCGTACTGGTTAATCAAATGAAGAAAAATGCTGTCATCTTGTGAATCTGAGTCTATGTGATTGACTCGCAAAACAGTAGAGCTACTTTGAGTTGCATTATTCCAACCAAGTTGGTTTGTTGCTGGGTCGCCGCTTGTGGTGTTAGTTCGAGTGTTGTAGTGGTAATGAGTTGAGCTATCTCCAGTAGGACCTTGAGGCCCAGTTGCGCCAGTATCTCCTGTGTCTCCTTTGTCACCTTTAAGACCCTGGATGCCCTGAATACCCTGTGGCCCAGTTGCGCCAGTGTCTCCCGTATCGCCCTTGTCACCCTTAAGACCTTGAATACCCTGTGGGCCAGTTGCACCAGTAGCACCAGTTGCACCTGTTAAACCAGTAGGGCCAGTGTCACCAGTGTCACCTTTTGGGCCAGTAGGCCCTTGGGGACCAGTTGCACCAACTGTATAAAAAGTTCCATTTGCACTTGGAACTGGGGCAAGCATCGTGAGGTCAACCGTAGAGCCACCAGCAAGAGTAAAGCTAAATGGCTGAACTGTTAGCTGAGAGCCATCTTGCTCAGTAAGTCTAAAGCTAGCTTCCCAGGTCCAGTTTACTGGATTGCCATCTGCGTCATCTGTTGCTACAAGTACTATTCCCCTTGTTGTTCCGTAGCCGCACAGATAACCTTCTGAGTCTAATGTTGCCTGTACTGTTGCTGGCAATATTGTAACTGGGTCTGGGGATGCGGTGTTGTTTTTAATTAACTTAGTTGATGCAGTAAATACAACAACACCTGAGGCAGCTATTGCATCAGGCTCTAAACCAGAATCGCTTGAGTCTTGATAGCCTACAATAAACCTACCCTTGACGGTTCCGTAAGATAGGTTGCTAGGAATGTTAGCCATATTTAGTCTCCTATGTCCCCAATAAGCACGTAAGTACTTCCGAGGCATTTAATGTATGCAGCTGACCACTGTTGTGCTGTTTTTAGTTTAGCATTTTTAGAACTTAAGGTAACACCAGCTCCTGCCTGAAAAGTAATTTGACCAGATGCCGTTTGTAAAAAGTTTACTTCCTGACCAGATGCAAGCCCTTGAACAGTTACGGTTATAGGTGCAGAGTTTGTAATTAGCTGACCAGCGTTAGTGGATGTAAGGGTAATGTTAGAAGACAATTCATTCACAAACTGTGCCGAACTCCAATCGCCTGGAGTGCCTAGATTATAAAAAGTTCCATTAGCATCTGGCACAGGAGCAGCTGTTGTTAAATTAACACTGCCACCACTCGGTAGTGAAAAACTAAAAGGCTCTATAGCAAAAGATTCTCCGCTTTGGTCGGTTAATCTAAACTCTGCTCTCCAGGTCCAGTTCACTGGGTTGCCCTGTGGGTCATCGGTTGCTATAAGGTTAATGCCTCTTGTTGTTCCGTAGCCACAGAGATAGCCTTCAGAATCTAGAGTAGCTTCAACCGTAACTGGAAGCACACTAACTGGGTCTGGAGAGGCTGTTACGTCTTTAAGAATAGTTATTGAGGGCGTAAAAAATATACTACCAGATGCAGCAATTGCGTCTGGCTCAGACCCAGAGTCTGCAGAGTCTTGGTATGCAACGATAAATCTACCACCCACGGTTCCGTAGGATAAGTTGCTTGGAATGTTAGGCATTATAATCTAATTCTATCATAGCTAGGTAATTAGTTTTCGGGTTGCAAAATTTGAATATCAAAGTCAATTGGCTCATTACCCTCGCCAAGCCACGCAAGATATTCAGCGTAATCTGTATTGCCTTCAACAAAAGGAATCGTAGCTAAATCAGAGAGTCTTACTACTGCATCAAAGTTAACTGTTCTACCGTCTGGCAAAATTTGCCCCATTTTCATATACATTATAACTCCGCCGTTGCTGTGTATGAAAGGCTGTAGCTAAAGTAACCAAAACCTGCGTTTGCCCTAGCGCCTCTATGAACAAATCCGCTTGCTACGGTGCTCTGTATTCCACCGTTAGTAGCATTGTCACCATTTGTAAATGTTGTTGATACAGTTGGAGCGATTCTCATAGTGGTTGGAAAGCCAAGAAAAACCACAGCTCCAAAACCGTTGGTGTCAGTTTGATAACCAAAGTTTATTGTGGGAGATGCTTGATAGTACCTTTGACAAGCAGCAAGCTCAGCTTGGATGCTTGGAGAGTTTCTTTGGAATGGGCTAGCAAGTGGGGTCTTATTTGGTTCATTGTTGTAATTAATCTCTAGCTGAACGCCAGCGTATAAAGTTTGAGTTGAGGTAGTTGTTGCGTTTCTAAAGATTTTTATAGCATAGCCTCTACTTGCAAGAGGATTTACATGAAAAGTTGCTGTGTACCTAACCCAAGAATTAACAGTTGCAGTTGCTGCAAAAACTCCATTTTTGTCTGCTGTTTCCGAGACCCAGTTATCATCAGAATTTGGGTATGAAGTAGACCAGTTTATTCCACTACTTCCAGTTTGTGCATTAACCCACACCGAAAGAGTCACAGCTCTTCCAGCAAAAGCAACAGAATTTGAAGATTCAATTCGTTGCGTAATTGTTGGATTAGTTCCGCTATTTGAAACAAACGATAAAGCATAGAGGCTTTCCGACCTTGGTTCAGCATAACCAAAAGATAGAGCAGCTCTTGGTGGATTTAGAGACCTTGAAACCGTAAAAGAACCAGCAGAACTTGAAGCAATCCAACGGTCTGCGGTGTAAGAGTTATTTGTTGTAAAACCAGTTGTTCCACGTTGCCAAATATCAAAAGCCCCATTTAGAATATGGTTCCTTGAGCCAGAGACTGCAGTTAAAAAGTTTCCATTTCCTTCATATCTACCAGTTGTAATAAAATCTGCCGCGGTTATCCTACCAGATGGGTCAATGTCAGCAACTTTTACATCCGAGGTACTGTAAAATTCTGCTATAGCGTACTCAGAATCAAGGTCGTTATTTCCATAAACTTTTAAAGCAGGTTGGGAGGCTGGATAAACCCCACCAAGACTTGCGTGTGAATCAGTCGTAAGGCTATTCATTGTTTGCGACGACCCTGAAAGTGAAATGTTTCTATTAACCCAGTTTGTTCCGTTGTACTGAAGAACATGATTGTTAAAGGGTGATGAAACAACAACGTCAGTTAGGCTGTCTAGGTTGCCTCCCCCTCCCGCTGGTCCAGTAGCACCTTGGATACCCTGAATACCTTGAGGACCAGCAGGACCAGTGGAACCCGTTTCCCCAACTAAACTTGCAAGCCACTCAGCTTCGGTTCCGACAAAGCCTTCAATGACGGCAACTTGGTATGCCGAGAAACCATTGCCACCTTGAGCGCCAGTTGGACCCTGAGGTCCAGTAGCTCCTTGAGGTCCAGTATCACCTGTGTCACCCTTAGGACCTGCAACCCCTTGAGGGCCTTGGTCTCCAGTATCTCCCTTTGCACCAGTTAAACCAGTATCTCCCTTGATACCTTGGATACCTTGAGGGCCAGTGTTTCCAGTATCACCCTTAGGACCAGTCTGACCCTGAGGCCCTGTTAGGCCCTGTACGCCCTGTGGACCGACTTCTCCTTGTATACCCTGGACACCCTGGGGTCCTTGAGCACCAGTGGCTCCTGGAGCACCCTGTGCCCCGTCAGAGCCATCTAATCCTGGAAGTCCTTGTGGCCCCTGAGGACCTTGCGCCCCATTAGCACCAGCAGGTCCTTGTGGTCCCTGAGGTCCTTGTGGTCCCGCTGGTCCAGCAGCACCATCCCCAGAAGCACCGCCTCCGCCTGAACCCTTTTTATCAATGCGCTCAATTTCGTCTTCGACAACTTCTGCCCATTCACGAGATTGCGTGGGTAGGTTGTTATCAGGCCAAATTATCATGATATACCCATTCTATCAGTCAATGTAAGGAGGACCACCCCAGAGAAAACTCGACAGGGCGGTCCTCACACAACACACACGATGAAAGGAGGTACATCGTGTAGTGCTATTCTACCATATATTACTTGTTATTCTCCACAACAAATTTAACCTCACAGGCATCTGTGGTGCAGTAAGCGTCTCCAATTGCATCGGCTGCCATGCCAGCGTAAACGCCAGCTAGGTCAATCTCAAATAGCTTCATTGCATACTGGTCATACTCAGCCTGTGTAATCTGCGTGTAAGGCATCTGTGGGTAAACGTGGTTTCCAGAAGGCAGGAAGCTGACGGTCTTTAGCTGACCATCGTACATGTGAAGCACGCTTCCAACATCCTTGGATTCAGTCTCAGGGTCGAAAGTAATAGTCACAGACACCGAGTTATCTGACCACCACTTCTGTGCGGTTGCAGCTAGAGCCATCTTCTCATAAATTGAGACATCTCGTTCTGCTCTTTCGGCATCAGATTTGACTGGGAAGAATACAACGGATGTACTGTCTGGTGATTCACTGGCTGGCTCAACTGTATAGTTAGCCATTTTAAATAGTGGCAACATTGGGTCAGTGTTTGAAAAGCGGATTGCACGAAGGAAGTACTTGCCACCTGGGGTCCAGTGAACTCCTGGGGATTCTCCAGCAAGGATTGAAACTGTGCCAGATGGTTTTACGGTTGTAGTCTTAATAGACTCACGAACGCCTAGCCACTCTGAGTAGGTCTCATCGTACTTTTTGACAACTGCGTAGCCTTCATCCATCCACTTGCTTAGTGCAGGTAGACCATGGATATCGGCAAAGTTTGCAATACCAGACATTGAAGTTCCAATACGGCGATTACGCTGCATGATTGCGTTTGTTTCCTCCCAGTGGGTTGGGAGCAAGGTTACAGTCTTTGCGTAAAGGTAAGCAAACTTTAAAGTACGCTTGTAATCTTCTAATGACTCGTGACGGTTTAGGTAGGTCTCGACCAGTGTACACATCTCAAAGCTTTCAAGACTCTGCTCGGCACAAGGGTTAAAGCCGACCACTCTGTGGTCTTTGTTATTGGCTGGGTCAGCTAGTCTTCCGTACTTACGGCTCATGTCCATCCAGATAACTCCTGGCTCACCGTTCATTGCAATGTGGTCCACAATTGGGCTAAAGTCAGTGCCAACAGAAACCTCTACAGAGTTATTGGACATCCAAGCCCAACCTGGGTTAGCAGGGTCGTAGCTGTTGCGGTCTGGGAACTTCTCTGCGTTTTTAAGATTCAGGAAATCCTCATCATCAATCCTACCGATTAGAAGCTCTGCTGAACGGCGAACGTTTCCAGAAACCACGCAAACACCAATCATGTTTCCAATGTCTGCTAGGTCTCTGCGAGTAAGCTTTTCGCCAGCCCTGCCAGTGAATAGTTTTCTAATGTGGTCGTGCAACTTAATTAGTGGCTCAGGTCCAGATGCAGTTCCACCAAAGCTTTTAATTGGGCTACCATAAGGACGAACCTCGCTGTAGTCAAACTCTAGGGCCTGCTGGTCAGCTTTTAGGTATGAGTTGATAAGTGCGACTGTAGATTCCTGCCAGCCCTCACGTGTGTCTGGGATTAGGTATTCTTGTGTGCCAGTTGGCTCGTAAATGTCAAAGCCTTTGTCTGCACCCTTATCATCAAAGCCTACACCCACCCCAAGCATAGATGCTTCCATCAAGAAAGCAAATGGCTTTCCTGGGTTTGCCTTGGTCATTTCGTTAGTAGAAACGAAAGCACAGTTCTGAAGTGCTGCAGAGTTCTTCTGCCTATTTACAATATCAGTTCCCATGACCCAAAGGCCACGGCCTGGTGGGGTCCACTTTAGGTCAAACAATCTTGCGTAAGCTTCCTTGGCAGAGGCCTGAGCCTTGCTGTCGTTCCAAGGTAGACGGCTTTGCTTTGCGTGGTCCTTCTGAAGTGAGTACATTCCGTTGATAACACGTTCACAGACATCAGCCCAAGTTTCCTTGGTGCCGTCTTCTTTAAGGCGTGAGTAGGTTCTTAGAAAAGTTATTTCACCAACCGAGTTACCAGCTACATCTTGGTAGCCAAACGGTGCTTTCTTGGTGCGGTATTCTGATACAAATTCTTCTGTTAGTTTGAATGAAAAAATTTAAAGTCCTCCTTTAAGGTTAATTACTAGTTTGGGGTTGGAGGACTATTATACCATTGTCTAGTATTCTATCCTTGTAAACGTAATTCCTGGGTAGTTTTCACCGTAACTTGACAGATGAGATATTTTTGTTTTTACTCCAGGTCTTGGAGAATGAATGTAAAAACCATCGCCAATATAAATACCGTTGTGGTAGGCAGTTTTGCCGTTGCTAGATGTAAAAGAAACAATGTCCCCAGGAAGTGGTTCATGCACTAAATTTCCAGATAACATTTGTATTGCAGCTGAGTGGTAAAGGTCTACTCCAAGGTCAGCGTAAAACCACTTAACCAATCCAGAACAATCCCAACCCTTAGGTGTAGAGCCAGCAAATACATACCACGTTTTACCAACATAAGTATTTAGTTCTGCTATTCTGTTATTTGTTTTTTCAGTTCTGATTTTTAACTGATTGCTAATTTCTTCATTTTTAATTCTAAGTTCTTCAGCTTTTTTATTTTCTATTAACATTTGAATAAAAGAAGAATAACTTTGTTTAGGATTAGGGTTTTTCTCAGGAGTATCTGCGTAAGCTTCTGGCCCCCAAATTACGAGAGCTAGTGCTAGCGTTAAAATTATTATAAGCTTTTTCATTGGACCACCTTTCGTTTCCTTAGTGCTGGTCTTTTGTAATTATGCCCCTATTAAATTATTCATCTATTATAGCACATTGTGCGGATAAAAGAAAACCCCCTCCGAAGAGGGGGCAATCTTATTGGGATGTAGGGCTATTAGCTACCTGCACCAGTTGAAGCGATAGTTCCAGCAGGAACAAAGAATCCACCAGTAGCGATGTGGCGGATTCTCATCTGCCAGTCATCGTTATCGAATGAACCGTAGTTCTCAGGAACATCTCCGCCACCTAGAGCAACTCCAGCTGCAGACTTGACACGAAGCTCAGGAGCCTCGAAGCCACGAAGGAAGCCAAGAACTACGCTTGGGTTTAGGGTTGCGCTTGGTACTGGGATTAGGAACCAGTAGGCACCTGCACCAGAGTTAATCTTTGTAATCCAGTCGTTAACAACAACCTCAACCTGAGAACCGATTGGGTTTCCAGTGATGGTCTTGGTTACGATTGAACCAACAGTCGCTGATGTCTCAACAGTCTGAACTGCAAGAATCTTGCGTGCAGTAAGCTCAAGCGCACGTGGGATTACCAATGCGAAGCGGCTTACAGGCTGGATTAGCTTGCCGTTGTACTGCTGTAGGTTTGCAGCCTCGATAGCCTTCTCTAGGTTCTCTAGAGTTAGCGCACCGTTGCCAGAGAACAAGTTGTTGTTTCCTGACTTGAAGTTAGAAGTGTTTAGACCTGAGCTTGCAACAAGCTGCTTGGTAACTTCTTCGTCTTCTTTTCCAGCAGCCTTTAGGCCTAGCTCGATTGGTAGACGCTCTAGTAGTGAGATGTTTCCATCGTTAACAACAGCTTCCCATGAGAAACGTACTCTCTGTCCAGCCTTCTTAACTGCGAAGTCTGCCTCGGTTACCGAGAAGAAACCAGCGCTTGGGTACTCATCGTACTCGCCAACGGTAGGAAGTGAACCTTCACGGAACTTGTCTCCCTGGTTGTCGAGTCCTGCGTCCTCGTAGCGAAGGTTTAGGAACTGCTGCTTGCGGAAGTCATCAACAACTAGACGAGTTGCAAATCTGTCCCACACCTTTGGAGTGGACTCGTAGTTCTGCAATAGAATCTTGTTGATTACTGGTGCTAGTTGAATAGGTAGGTCGCTTGTGGAAATACCTTCTTGTAGCTTTAGCTTGTCACGGCGGTCTCCACGAAGTGCACCTTCGAGAAGCTTAGCTGCTTCAACCTGTCTTGATGTAGTGTTTTCTGTCATTTTTACCTATCCTTAGTTCTGCGCTAGACGGACAACAACGAAGCCAGTTAGAACCTCGACTACGTGTCCCATTAGCTTTGCGCTAGTTGCGGAAACCTGGGCCTCTGGAATAACTCCAGTGGTTGAGTTAGCAACTCCATATGCCTTTGCGCCTACGGTAAATGTGTCACCAGACTTCGATGCAATTTTAAAAGCACCATCTAGCTTTAGAGTAGCATACTTGTTGCCATCTTCGCCAGTTACTGCTGTGTTTTGTGCAACACCAACAATGTCCCCAACCTTCACAGCGTTGCCAGATACGACAGCGGTGTTAACTGGGAATACTAGCTCGTTGGCATATTTGTAAATTTCATTAAGAGCCATTTACTTATTCCTTACTTTACTTGCCAGCGATGCGAGACACAATTGCGTCTAGCTCGTCAACTGGGCTGATGTTTGATGCCTCGTGGATAACACCATAGGTGTCAGCTGCGGGGGTTGATACAGACTCGCTAACTGCGGTGACGTATGCTTTCTCGTCTTCAATTAGTTCATCTACGGACTTTTCAGAACCAGCCTTCATTGCCTCAGCTACACGCTGAAGGGCAAGCTTAGGTAGGCCTGACTCGTTGAATTTAGTAGCTACATCTACTGGGTCAATAGCTGGCTCAAGAGTTTCCTCTTCAGCTGCAACTTCTTCCTCAGCAGGCTTAGCTGCTTCCGCCAAAATCGAAACTGATTCGATAACAGGCGAGATTGCCTCAACGAAGGCTGCTTTGAGGTCAGCAATAGCTGCGTCAAATTCTTCCTTGCTAATGGACATTCCATTTCCTTCCGATAAGGATTCTGTTACCTCAACGGTACCAGCATCTTTTCTGGTGTAGCTTTCAAGAAGAGAAATAAATTTCCCTCCAGCTCCAGCTACGGTTACAACATCTACACTTGTTAGCGCATCGGCTACTAAGCTTTCGATGATAGGTCCTTCACGACCCTCTGCTTCTCCAAGACTGGCTTCGCCAAGTGCACGGATAGACAAACCTACATCCTCGTACATCTCCTTGATGATAGGAGCGTAGTGGGAGTAAAATTGGATTTCTGCGACAAGTCCGTTTTCGGTAAAGTAAGCATCTGAGGTAAGTTTACCAGCTAGCTTCTCAACGTCTCTTTCAGGACGGTCATTCTCTTCATTGATTGAAGGGTGGTTCATAAAAACTTTAGTACCCTTTTTAAATACGTTTGGTCCATACTCACGAAGCATTTCTGCTGGGTAATAACCTGAGCTACCCCAACCAGCCTCAATGACTTTGACTTTCCATTTATTGCCCTTGGCGGGTTCAAAGGTAAGACCAAGATTTTCTCTTAGCTCAACGCTCATAAAATTCTCCATATAGTTATACGTACAAATACTATTATAGCATACTACGAACTATGCTAAGGGAGCTGCGTCTGCGTCTCTCAAATCATTTGCGTTGTCTTGCAAAGAACCAACTGCTCCAGTGTTACCCTGAGATGGAATTGCAGAACCAGCGTCTTGTGCTTGGTCTCCAGCAACTGGAGGTAAGCCTGCGTGTAGCCTTGGAATGTCAAGGGTTTCGATGACAGCTTCACGGTATTCGTCATCCCAGATAGCATTAGTCTCTCTAGCCAAAGCTAGGGCCTGCATCATTCTCTGGCTTGATTCGGTTTCAATCTTAGGCCAGTTAATCTCTACATCTCTAGAACCAAGGAAGTCCATAACTCTCTTGTAGAACATGGTCCAGACGTGCTGTCTAGCTTCCATTGCTTTAATGGTTGGAATATCTAAAGTCTGTGCAGTTCCATAGGCACCAGAAGTTCCTGGGTCTGAAAGCAAAGCTACAACTGAAACTTCTAATGCGCTCGCAACCATAGAACCAAGTGGTCTACCATCGCTTAGGTCAATTGAGTTTGCACGAGGTAAGCTTGATAGCTCCATGTCGTTTCCAACAACTGCGGTAGAAGCAGAAGTTGCAGGTGTTGCAATAGCTGCAGCTGCGTTAGTTGCACCAGCACGTGTCTTGCTCTTTAGTTGCCAAGCAAACATAGCCAGTGCCTTGAGCATACGTGAGCCATCTTTTAGATACTCGTTGTATGCGTGTGCCCAAGGTAAAGCTGGGAAAGCATCTGGAATACCCCAGATAGAACCAGCTCTACGGTTTACACGGGATGCAAACATTCTGAAAGTTGTGTCAACTGGCTGGTTTTCAATTCTTGCAACGTATCTTCCGTTGGCTGGGTTGTAAGTGTCAGCTGGATACCAAACGTTTAGTAGCTCATCTGAACCACCAGAACCAACTAGGTTCGATGCTTTACGTGTCCAAGTCCTGCGGTAGTACCAAATGTCTTCATCGTCATCTGGGTTTGTAACTACAGCAGAGACCTGAGTGAAGGGAATACGCTGAAAAGCTTTAGTGCTTATGTTTCCAAGAACAAAGAACTGTCCATCTGTGAAGTGGCTACGCTCGTTAATTACCTGAGCTTCTGGGGAGAATAGAACATCTTGGTTCTGCTGTAGCTCCATAAGTCTTTTAACTCTTGGTGGCTGTTCATTAAAGTTAATGCCACGACCAAAGATGTAGGAAGTGCGAAGTGCAGAGCCACGCTTTAGCAGCGGGTTACCTTCTGCTGTTTGTCTTGCCTTCTTGGAGATATCTTTTATCTGAGTTAGCGTAAATCCTGTTTCGGTTACTGCACCAGATGGGTTCCAGCCTGCTTCATCGAAGGCAAGCACTGCCTGAGCCATGGAAGTATAGCTCTCACGAAGCAATTCATTCTCTGCTAAAGTTGCGTTAAACTGTTCTGAAAGTTTGGTAAAGTCCATTAAAAACATCCTAAAGTTATATAAAAACTATTATAAGGTATAGTTTACCATACCCAGTCTTTATAGAAAGGGTATTGAGAGTCCAATATGTTGTAGTCGTAGCTGATTAAATCGCCAGCTTTCTTATCTTTATAGCTGCCATTTACTATGTGAGATAGGTCTGCTGCAGCATATGTCAGTGCATCCAGGCTGTCAGGGGAGCTAACGCCACGAGAACGCATGTCATCTTTAGATTCAATCTGTATTGCACCCTTAGATGTAAACTTATATTGAATCATAAGCATTTCATCTAGCAGGCTCTTATCGTCTGGGTCTAAATCTAGCCTACCATCAGACATAGCTTCTCTAAGGGTATCGTAGATGTGGGCACGGGCGTTTAGCCAGCGCATCCTGTCTGGGCTAGCTGCAGAACCCAGCATAGAAATAACAATGTACTTCTCGCCTGCTAGGTTAGCCAGCATATCCACAACTGGGCCACCCAAACCTGCAGCGTCCACTCGAACCTCTGATACTCCATGCTCAAGTGCCATCCTGTGAACCCTGTTAGCAGACTCTACGGCTGTGGCTTTAGACCAGGTTTCTAGCTTGCGACATCTACCACCACGGTTTATGTACACAACAGACTCATCTTCACCGAAACGTGCAAGGTCAACGCCGAGAACAGCTGTGTTCTCATTGTCATCTACAATCTCAGTGTCAATTGCTTTGTCAATAGTGCTTTGAGAAAAGAATGTGTTGTCAGCTTCATCTGGGAACTCGCCAAGCACCTTAGATTTGAATCTAGCAGATTCTTCTCCCCAGGAAATCTTCTGCTTCTCCACCCACTCTTTTTGAATTAGCAAAGGCTTTAAAGTTTCTGGCACAACCTCTGATGTAAAGTTAGGTGTGTCATACGCTGAAATAGAAATCTTATTCCAAGTCGGGTCCTCACGGAAGATGCGGTGAAACTCTGTGCCTCGGCGGTCAGGGTTTCCAATTGCAAGTACTCTAGCATCTGCGGTGTTGGTAACAGCTTCGGTAGCGGTGTACAAATCAAGCGGGATACCACCAGCCTCATCCAAAATTACAAACACGAATCTACGGTGGATACCCTGGAACGCAGACACGATGTCAGTATCAGCAGGCCTACGACCAAAGCCAATCAGGGTGCCGTAATTATCTTCAAGCTTCCATTCTTCTGACTGGTTGATGTGCCCAGGAAGTGAGAAGCCACGCTCCGCTGCAATCTTGTGATTGTCTTTTAGTTCACGAAATAAAACACGTGCAATCTGTGGATAGGTAGGTGCGGAACAAATCAAAGCAACTTCGTACGGGTCGTGAACTGCAACCCACCAAGCTCCCAGTATTCCTGCTAGCGCAGACTTACCTGCACCGTTACAGCTTACTACAGCGGTGTGAGTGTTCTCAACTACGCTTTTTGCAATTGCCTGCTGTTTAGACCACAGGCTTTTACCCAGTACGTCCGAAGCCCAAGCTTCTGGGTCTGTTAGGTAAACTGAGTTTTTGCTACGCTTGCGTAGGTCAGCGATAACACCGTCAATAACGTTATCAATCATCTTCGTCTGGCTCTAGTCTTCTAAATCCAATGTGCAACTCTGGCTCAGTAAGGTCAGGTGCTATGTCGCTTCTAGCCATGTCTACAATTGCCAAGTCACCATGCTTAGGCGTGGAGCACTTATGAGAGGTACGCCAAGAGTTTAGTAGTTTTAGTTCATCACTACGCTCTGCCGTGAAAGAAGCCCCACAGCTACAGACTTCAGACAGGCTCATTATCTTCTATCTCATACTTTGCTTTTTGTAAACCATCGGCAACTAATTCCTCTAGTTCGCTTCTTGTTATGTTTGGATATTTTTCTGCAAGCTGTTCTTTGGCAAAGTTTAGTGCGGTATCCATTGCTCGAAGTAGAACTCGTTCTTGGAAGTGGCTTAGCTTAATCATATTCTCATCCAGCACCTGCTGTTGCCCATCCAGACGCTTGCCGATTATTTCTAGAGTCTTAAGTAGTAGCCTAGCTGATTCTGGGTCACCAGCTTGGATTGCGTGTGGTGCTAAGGATTCTTTTAGTTCGTGCATCTCTGCAAGTAGTAGCTGACGCTGTTCGTGTTCAGTCCAGATGTCACGGGTTGAAAGTAACTGCTTTACGTGTAGCACAGCTTGAGCTGCAGGTATGCCAGTTAGCTTTTCCATTTCCGTGCCCGACTTGCCACCTGCTGCAGCTTTAATCAGCATCTCATCTAGTACTGAAACTTCTTTTCCCATTAGAGTCCCTTACGCCATTTTTTCTTTGGTGGTTTTGGCACAGCTTGCCAGCTATCAACCAGATGGTCAATCTGTTTCTCTAACTGCACAAGGCGGTCATGGAGTTTATTTTGCCCCAAGATGATATCCCGAATCACAGCTTCAACCTCATTGGGCTTTTGCTCTTCTGGTTCTGGAATCGGGTCGGTCAATCCTCTAGACATATTGCTCCTTAAGTTTTAAAAATATGCAGAAATTTTTTTTAGTCTTGGTTTTCGTTGGGTGTGTATTCGTCTCGATAGGTTTCAATGGCTACGTCAATCAGGTCCCAGACCTCGTAGTCACCTTCCTCCATCTCAAAGAACACCGTCCACTCGTCCCCAAGTGTGCGTTCGGCAAAGGTAGCTGACCACACCTCGGTCTCCCCTGGGTCGTGCAAATCTAGGCTTAGGGTGTAGTCCCCGTAGCCTTCTATGTTTACGATTAATTCTGACATAGTGCTATCTTAGCATATAGTAATAATTGTGGCTACAGTTGCTGAAAAGATTGGAAAAGGCGCTGAAGTGGATACGGGTGTGCCGCGGGGGAATCCCCTGTAAACTGGCTAATAAAATGATTTGTTTGGTACGTCTAGGTTGCGTTTTTGGTCTTGACAGGGTTAGCAAGTCTGCTAGATTTTACTTAGCTAGAAAATGTCTAGCAGATTAGGAAGGTATCAAAATGGACGAAGTGTTCGAGATTCTAGACTTGCGAACTGAGCAAGCTAACCTAGACGAGCGGTTCAACATCAACGAAGTAATTCGGTCAGTATTCGGCGATAGTGTCGAGGTTATCGAGTTTGAGCCATACGGCGAGGGCAACTAATGCTAGGCTGGGACTGCTGGCTATGCGAAGCAACACTAACCAAAAGCAACACGCAAGACTGGGAAGCGGAAGGCGGTTGCTGTGACGAGTGCTGTGAGCGTGAAGCTGACCGATACGCTGAACGAGTAATTGACGAGCAACGGGACGAGCTAACGATAAGTTACTACCGAGGCAACTAAAAACAAGAGCTGGGCAACTCTCTAAACTGCCCAACCAACCAACTAACTAAGGAGAGTAATGTTTAGGCTTTACTGGCAACTATCAACAGGTGAACGGCGCTATTGTGGACAATTCGCAACAGAGCAAGAGGCACTAACGGCACGCTGGAATTGGGCAACCCGTGGCGAGGTATTGGGAATAGAATCACCAACGGGGCAACTAATCTAACCCCAACCCGTGATTAGCTAACGGCTAACACTTGGGAGCGAGACCCAACACGGGACGGCTTAGGCAACCGCCTAACCATAACAAAGGAGATACAGTGGACAGCTACAAGACTATTGAAACCAAGTTAGCCAACCGCCAACCCTTTACAGGCAACAGCCTAAAGGGATACTGGGAGGGCAACACTTACAGGGTAATCAGTTATAACACTCTAATCGCAACACTGGAGGAAGGTGGAGGCCCTCGCTGGGTAAGTCCAGAGAAGTATAGCAAGACCACAACCAGACAGCAGAATCTAATCAAGAGGGCTTGGGGTATACTAAACTAGCACCACAGCCAGACTGGCAGACACTAGGGTTCGAGTCCCTAGCTGGCACGCAACACCTAACAGAAGGAGACACAGTGAACTATTATGAACAAGAGCTAACCGAATCAGAGCTACAGATTATGGAGGCTCAGAGATTCGTTAGGCATTACAAAGATAGCGTGTTTTACCTAAACACAATTCAAGAATACACAGCTGAGATTCTAATCCAAGAATCTAGGGCAAAGTTAGAGCGTAAGCTTACAAGGCTAAAGAAGGCGTTCAAGGGCAACTCAGAGGCTTTAGATTACTTATCAGAATTAGAGGTGAGATAATGAAAACAGTACTACTTGCGCTAACAGTGATTGGCGTGTTGCCAATGATAGTGGCAGAGTTGCTAATCAACTTGCTACTGGGCTAGAAGTATGATAAGATACACACACAGCAACACCAACCTAAGGAGACACAATGGAAAACACTAATCCGATTGCTACTGACATCTACGAGAGATTGGAGATGAACAAAGAAGGTCGTGGAGGTAATGTTTATTCAGACCTAGAGGACATCTTGGTAGAGGGAAACTATCAAGACTTTGAGGACTACTTTGGGGATACAGACCCGTTCGAGTTTCTCTAAAAACACCAAGCTGGGCATCTTGTAAAACTGCCCAACTTATGCTATAATGACTACACCAAACAAAGGAGAAGTAATGCTAGTAGCAATTATCAATGTAGACGGCACAGTAGAAGCAAAGGAGATTGACGGTTCATTAGAGTCAATGCAAAGCATAGTCGAAGGGCTTATACAGCCAGTAGACTTACAGGAGGACATGACCCTTTGGGTAAACGAAGAAGGAATGTATAGGGAGGATTACAACTTCCTAGCGTCTGGAATTGCTGGCATACACCTAAACGGCCCTGCCTTTATCACTGGTGGAATAGATGAGGACGGCAAAACACTAGGCATAAACCCTGCCTATGTTAGCAGGATAAAGAACTACGCAGAAGTCGTGCTATCGTTTAGCTAAAGCCACAACACCTGGGCAAGTGTATAAACTGCCCATTCACCATACCCAAAATACAATTATAACAATTTGGTAACAAGACTTGACAAGACCAGGATTTTCTGGTAGAATAGGTTTGATACCCAAAATAGATTATAACGGTTTGATAACGGACGGCGTGTCGTTTTGACAATAACGCTATAATGCTGTATAATGGTCACAACAAACAAAGGAGAAACAAATGGAAATTTGGACACCAGACGGATTGTTAGACCAAGACGGGATTGACAACCTCACAGATGAACAGGTAGACACGATACTAGACATCTTGACAAATGCGGGATACTAGAGTATAATACAGATACAACAACAAAGGAGAAACAAATGCCAGTATACAAAGTTCAGTTCCAAATGGTAGACACCTTCGAGATTGAGATTGACGAAGCCAACACCATAGAGGAAGCCAAGAAAATCGTTAGGGCAGAGCTAGACGAAGGCAACACGTTCGCAGAGGATAGAGAGTTTATCTCTTGGGACGTGGGCACAGTCAGGGTTGTCGAAAGACGAGACTAGACTTATCCGCACAAATACTGAGTGAGCAATCACCTAAAGCTGAAGCGGATACAACCTGAGCAAGTTGACAAAAGGCTCAATCTATGATAGACTACAGGCAACAACAAACAAGGAGAAAAATGAAATACGAAGTTATCAAAGAATGGCAAGCACAAGAACAGTTTGATGATTACATAGATGAAGCAACACCTGTTGTCAGGATTCTAGGGTTGAATTATACTGCTAGTGTAGTCTTGAAAAAGATAGACCCGATAGCCTATGGCACAGTGTTCGATGAGTTCGCTAATCACCTATACGAAAACGGCACACTTATCGAAGGCTACAATGATGACAACTTTATCACTTGTGATGAGTGCGAAACTATCACAGATGATTACAGGGACACGCTTTGTAAGGACTGCGACAAACAGGCAGAGGAGGACTGATGCCTAGACCCGACAGTAAGAGGACACCACTGGCTAAGGTCAGGACAATCACAATCAAGCAAGCACGCAAGCGTAAACAACTATTAGGGAGTAGCAGATGACAGACAAGTTCATAGTCCTAGCAGGAAATCCCTTTGACGGGTTCTCTTACTACGGCACATTCGAATCATTCGAGGAAGCTCAAGAGTGGGCAGACAGCACAATAGGATTCACGCTAGAATGGTGGGTTGCCAAGCTTGACAATCCGCTAGAAGTATGATAGAATAACACAACACACAACTAAAGGAGATAGTTATGATAGAAACAGGCGTAGACCCTTTCGAGTTCACACCGACAGACAGAATCAACTTATACTACGACACTGACCAATACGACCTAGAATGGATTATTGGTGAGGAAGTCGGGGTATACACAATGGACATAGCAAGGAACTTTCACCCGATAGAGCAAGGCAAGCGAACGGCAGACATAGATAGGCTACTTAGGAATCTAAAGTCTGGCTTTAGAACGGACTGGAGAGAACGCAAGAAGCGTGCGATAGAACTATATATGAATCTAGCAGGGCTGAACTATCACTATGCCACGCTTAGGGGACATTCACAAGGGGACTGGGCTGAAGTGATTATCTACGCTGACCCTGATGACAGGGTAGACCTAGAAAATTGCGCTGAGTGTATGGACGATTGGTTCAAGGGAGAAGTCTACACCATAGTCCACGAGAAGCTACACACCTACACAGACAACCTGAATCCGATTAGCAAGATAGAACGCTGGGAGATTGAGGATAGCATAGGCTCAATCCTGCCAGTTAGGGGACAGGACTTTGAGGATATGGCTAAGACTTACTTTGGACACCTCTGGGAGAATCAAGAACTTACTGTCGCATAAACTCTCCTAGTTGGGAAAGACCCTCTGGCTTATCGCTGGAGGGTTTTTCTTTGCCGCAACAATTATAACGATTTGATAACGGGACTTGACAAACGAACGATTTTTTGGTATAATGGATTGACACCCAATTTGGATTATAACGATTTGGTAACAACGCTTGACAAATGAATCAAAGTATGCTATGCGCTCGCAAGACCGACACCTTACCATATCAAGGGCAAGATGTCAAGCGATTATGATAACGATTTGATAACGCCACAGGAGGCTCGTAGAGGGCATAACTCGACTAGGTTGGTATGATTACCTTGCCAGCTATGTCGTGGCTTGTATGAGGCGCACAAGGCTAATGACACGCTATCCTATTTTGCGCTAGGATTTGACATTAGGTATGGATTATGCTATAATGTCAATATAACAACAAAGGAGAACTAATGAATAATGATTGGGCTTATCTCGCTGATTACGGCAAGAAGGTTAGGTGTCCCGAGTGTTCGAGAGTCTTTGACCCAATGAACGATACGGACTGTGATGAACTGGAATATGGACACGATTGCGAAACAGAGGAGAACGAATGAGAATCAAAGAAGGACAGATATACAAGTCAGAGATATCAGGAGGCTTGGTCGAAGTGATGTATCAGGCGGTTGATGAATGGGTCGGAGTAAAGATATTGGGAACGACAATGGAGAATCCCTATGTCGAACTGGATTCCAAAGCCTTTGGCAAGAATCTGATTCTAGTCGAGCCTGAATCGGATATGTAAATATTCGTGCTCACTTCACTACCAATGCTATAAATGCTATATACTATATATATATTATATATATTATGTTAGATAGGTATTGAAATCAACACCAAAAGAATTGAATATGTAAAATAAATGTTCCAAAAGATTGAATATGTAAAGAAAGTATGCTATAATACCAATATACTATATGACCATATACTATATTTTTTCTAAAAAAATATACTATAATGTAAATATACTATACACCAACATAACATAACAAAGGAGATAATCTGTGCTTCTTTGGGTGTGA
>Ga0247723_1000265_pt1 | contig 34929 bp, 54 predicted proteins | sample MSEWelMarce5H_FC_FD_189079 | JGI IMG/M metagenome (GOLD analysis project Ga0247723, IMG submission 189079) | Subsurface sediment microbial communities from gas well in West Virginia, United States - MSEEL Well Study Marcellus 5H_FC | ecosystem: Environmental > Terrestrial > Deep subsurface >... | reverse complement strand
GTCTTGCCAATGGAAGACATAAATGGAACATCTGTTGGTGAAATCGAGTAGATAACATCCGAAAGGTCTTCTCTCATACCGATTGCGGTATATGTTTGATAGGTAGCCATAATTTAATACTCCAAAATTTATAAAAATCGTTCAAATGCTCTAGCAGCGTCTTGGACTTTTCCAGTTTCACGCAACCTTTGCATAGCCTGTTTATCTTGTGAAGACCTAGCTTGAGGAACTGAAGTACCAGAACGCATCATCTTAGGGGCAGACTGAAGTTTTTTATTCAACTCTGGTTTGCTCTTTTGAAGTTGCTCATACTTCATTGCCTTATACAAGGTCATCACAGCACGAGAGTCATACACGGAACTGAGTTCTTGGTCAGACCAACCTACAGACTTCGCATAGTCACGGATTTGTTTCCGTACCGCATCACCCTGTGGTGTAGCTAACTCAGGAATCAGACTAACTAGCTTCTCAGATTCTGTTCGTAAGTGCGCTTGCAGTTGGGATTGTTGCTCTGCTTGTTGCTGTTGGGCAATGCGTTGCTGTTCATTCCTGACTACTGCTAATTGCTTCTCACGCTGGCTCTGTTCAGCTACCGCTACCGCATAACCGATAGGGTCTGTTTCCTTTAAAACTTCTAAGTCCACACCCTGATGTTGCTGCGTAAGGAAGCTATCCAACGCTTGCAACTTCTGGGCGTATGCCTGTCGCTCTTGTTTTACATACTCTAAATGACTACGTTCAGCTTCAATCGCTTTACGTTGTTCAGCTAGAGCCTGAGACTTTTTAGTGTAGTCCGTACCTTGTTGATAACCCTTGATAAGTTCGTCAAGTTCTACCTCAACTTCCTCACCAGATGCCTTGACTTTATATCTTGGCTTTGGTTGTTCCTCGGATTCCTCCTCAGAATACTCAACTTCATCAGTCTCTTGTTGGTACTCTGGTTGACCTTCGGCTTGGCTGTTGTCAGCTTCCTCAGAATCACCCATCATGCCTTCAAACGCTGAAGCAGCTTGGTTTACATCTAGGCTTTCACTCCCATTAGGGTTGGTGTTTTCCATTTGTCATCTCAATAATCGCCAGACACCTTCTGGACGGAGGATAGGGTAAACCCTATAAAATCTTCCACTTCTTCTCTTTAATCACAGTTTCCGAGGCTAAACCTTCTAGGTGTCCTGTAATTAGTTCAATAGTCTTAATGTGCCTATAAGCGTCTTCACGCCTATCACATTCTTCTGCACTTGTGTTAATTATCACACTAATCTGCTGATTTTTCAAGTTATCTATAACTTCTTTGAAAAAGTCATCATTTAGTAAGTTCTTAGCCCATTGAGCCAAGATTGCTTTGTCCGTCATATAAGGGTAATTCCTGATGTTTCTTCATCTTTAGGCTTTGATGCCCCACCAATAGGAGTAAACAGATTAAAGTAACTTGCGCCTCTAGCTGTTCCTAAGTCTTTAATTGGGTTGTAGGTAGAGCCAGTAGAACCTGCTGACTGCGCTCTTATTGTTTCAATGGCTTCTGGGTCACCAAGTTCAGCCAATACTCTCAATGTATTTGCACCCATGCTATCGTAAGCAGCACCTGCGGCTTTTCTACTAGCTACAAGTGAATTACCAATGTTGGCTGCACCTATCAAGCCATACTCAGAAATAGAGCCTTCTGGTGCGTTTAATAAGCCATTGACTACATCACCCAAGTTATAACCAGTTAGGTTTCCTGAGATAGTGTTTACAAGTCCTAATGTTGGATTGACAGCACCTAGTAATGCGTTAACTGTCATTGGTGTGTTACCAGTAGCCAAACCAAGACCTGCTGCTACAACATTACCTGCTGGCCCTGCTGCCAACATTGCTATCTTTGAACCTAAGTTAATAACATCTGCTTCTGTACGAATATCCGCAGCAGAGCCAATCAGATTCAATGCAATAGCTGTTTTAACTAGGTCTGAGTTACCCGCTAGAGCAGCTATCGGTGCTATTGTTCCTGCGACATTGGCTACATCTGTACCAGTTACATTAGTTCCAAACAAACCTCTATCGACACCAGTATTTAAGCCAGAAGTGCCATAAACATCTTGAGTAAAGTCATTGTTATAAACAAGCGTACCCGACAAATCTCTACCACCACCCAAACCTGTGTTAGCTGTTTCTGTTCCTAGATTTATAACACCAGAATCAAGACTAGCCATAGCGTCTGGATTTTTATAAGGTGCAGTAGAACCAAACATCTTGATAGGTGTCGTTGGCTGTGCTTGTAGCAACGAGCCATAAGCAATTCCACGTTGTTCTGGCAACTGCGTACCAATCATGTCTAGCAATGACTTGGGAGTTGCAAACTGAGACTGTGGTGTGTACTGGCTTTGAATACCAGAAATAATGTCACCATAAGATACGGCTTGTGGGTTATCTCCACCTACCAAACTACGCAGTTGTTCGTAACTCATGCTGTTCTCACTTAGAAATCATGCCAAGAACATTAGTCAGAGTAGGTGCAGGTGTAGCAACCATTCCAGACTTAGACAACGCTGTGGCTATCTCTGGTCTGCTCATAATGTATTGCATATCTGCATTAGATAGTCCGTAAGCAGACTGAACTTTACCTAGTGGCATATTCTGAAGCATACCCGCTACATCGCCATACTGACCTGTCTTCTCAGCGTTCTGCCAAGCAGAAGTCAACGCAGGATTCTGTGGGTTAGAAATCATGTTAACAATGCTTTGAGTAGTTGGTCTGCTTGCAATAGCTTGAGTTGCTAGACGCTTGGATTCTGCAAAGGATGGGAACAACTCACGGAATTGTCCTACTGGTGCTGCTTGTGTTGCAGGTGTACCAGTAATAGCAGTTGTATCAGTACCAACTTGCTTAATAGGCATACCAGCCCAATTAGCTGGCAATGTACCTGCTATTCCCTTACGAGAAGCAATGTAGTTAATATCATTTTGATTAAGGTTATAAGTAGCTTTTAGTTGGTCAGCACTTATGCCTTTAAGTAAATTAGCAACAGTCGTGTAATCACCAGTTTTTTCAGCATTGATATATGCCGTTGACAATGGGTCTTTTACTGTTGGACGAGAGTAGATATAACTAATGTCTTTGTTTGTCAGACCATATTTAGACAACAATGTAGGCGCAGGAATGTCTTTAATTAAAGCAGCAATCTGACCATAATCACCTGTTTGCTCTGCAAGACCATAAGCCTTTGCAATAGGGTCAGTTGAAGCAATAGCATTGTTAATCGTAGTTGTCTGCGCTGGTGTGTAGTCAGGAACGTAAGTCCTATCGTTACCTGCTGGCAAAGTACCAAATGTGGCTTGTACTTGTTGTGGCGTAATGCCATAGGTAGATGCTGCTTTGACAATATCGCTATAAGCAGCGTTAGGGTCAGTTGCTAGTAAATTAACTAACGCATCAGTAAGTTGTGCTTGTGTATAAGCCATGATTAACCTCTAATCTCTACGTTGGATGTAATGCCAGCACCAATCTTCATTGCTTTCAATTGTGCTTCTGCTTCAAACTCTTGTTGCTTCAATGCAAAGTAAGCCTGTTGTTTCTCACGCTCAAGTTGCAACTTAGCCATCTCTTTCTCACGCATCAATTGCATTTCGAGAGCAGCCTTCTGCTCAGCCATCTGCATATCAATCTGCATCTGCTGTTGTTGCATCTGCAAGTCAGCTTGTGCTTTAGCTTGGTTGGCTTGTATCTCAGCTTGAGTCTTAGCCATCAATGCCTGTATCTCTGGAGGCATCTGCTGTTGTTGCGGAGGAGGATTCGAGAGCATCTGGTCTTGCTCTGGCGTAATCGCTTTGTAGAACTCAGCACTATCTTTAAACCCTGCAATCTCAACCATACGTCCTAAAGTACCACGATACTGAGCAGGTGAAACGTAAGGATTAGCAGGGCCGTACTGACCAATCAACTGCTCTTGTTTAGCAAGAACCATCGACAACATAGCCATCTGCTCTTGTCTGTTACCTGCACCCAGACCCACATTGATAGAAACATCGTATTGGTTAGCCCATGTTCTAGGGTCAAACTCTACGAATTCGCCACGCATGCGAACCATTCGTGCTTTGTCCTGATACTTACAGAGCAAGTGCAAGATGCCTTGGAACAAAGACTTAACGCCTGTCTCAGCAAAGATTCGAGCCATTAGTTCAATCTTACCTGCGCCAGCTTGTTGCATTGAAGCTACCGCAGCAGCAGTCACGTTCTGCAATACAGATGGGTCTAGCCCTTGTGAGGCATCAGACACGCCTGTACGCTTAGACTGAATTGTGTCCAGATATTGAAGCATTGGGAAAGCCTGATTAGCCACGTTCTGAACAACCAACTGTTGAACAGCACCTTGTGACTTGGCACGAATAACACCACCAGCAGTAGAAGTCAGCAAGTCATCAAGGTTTACTTGACCCTCAACCGCAACCACACGAGCATTGTTTGTCAGATATAAGTTATCCAACATCTGACGAGTGATAGTGGTCTTGATTAACTGTAGGTCAACTGTTCTGTCAGCTAACGAGTTACCAAAGAACTTATGCGGAATAGGTATAGGACAGATTGAATGGAAAGGAACATAGTCCACTTCCTCAACCATTTCCTTACCCTTCTCATCCTCAAGAATTTCATTAGAAGCGTAGAACACTTGAACCAAGGTAGCAATGCCTTTGCCATCAAGGTCAGTTTTGATATAGCACTCAAAGACTTCAATCTCTTGCATTGATGGGTCATCTGTCTGAACTTGGTAAGGCTGCTCACCAGCAGAGTAACGAGCCACACGCTCTGGTGTGTATGCCAAAGCATCACCCATCTGCAAGCCTTCAATCTGCTTCTTGTTAAATCCCATAGCAACCAAGGTGCTACGAGTCAACATCTGCCTGTGGGCTACGAAAGGTGAATCAGCAATAGTTCTAGCCTTCTTGCTAATTAGGAACTCCTCTGGAGGAACGTTCTCAATTGTGACTTTGCCTGATTTCTTCTTCTGCTGGACAACTACGTTATGAGTAGCACCCATCACAGGCATACCCATAGGGTCTATAACTGGCTGACCCATTGGGTCAAATATTGGGAACTCTGTCGTATCTTGCTCGACAATCTCCATAGTCTCATCACTCATCAGCATTGCTAACTCATCGTTAGACAAGTCAAAGTAACGCTCTTTTGTAATGTCTTCTTTGTCTTCCCAATACGCCTTAACAATGCCATTCTTCTGTAGCAAGGCATCTTTGAACCAATCATGCAGAATAGCTACACCAGCGTTATCACGATTGAATACCCAATTGCAGTAGTCTGTGGCCTGTTTTGCGGAGGCTTCATCTTTCGGGCCTTGTGGCTCAAAGACTACGATATTGTCTGAGCCTGTAAAGATACGAACTAAGCTAGGTAGCGCACCATCTATCGCTTCTGCCACTTCTCCAGTAACGATTTGAGACTTACCCTCAACCTCATTACCATATGGCTGTCGTAGATAAGCCTCCAGAGCCTGTTTGCGTTGTTCAACAGTTTCGCTTTCAATAAATCCAATTGCATCGTCAATCTCTGCTTGGATTATCGACATTAACTCGTTCTGTGCCATGCTTGTCCTTTGGAGGGCGTCCCATTCGGGGTTTATCCAATTGTAACTCTTTTACCATATTTTCAAGCATTTCGATACGCTTTTCAAGTTCTTTTACTTTAGGTGCTAAATTTACACCCTGCATAGATACATACATTACACAATCCACTTCGGAGTTTGGTTAATAGGCTTAGACCACGTTGAATGTCCTTCATCCAATCCAAGGGCTAAGTAACGGAAAGAATCAGAGCCATGACTAGACCAATCGTGTAGTGGTCTTTCATAGAATATCTTACGCTTCTCATCGTAGTCTCTGCGGTAGTTTCTTAGGCAGTTCAAGCCATTCTGCACTTTAGGAACATTAAACCAGCACCTTGGAAGCAGTCGCCTCACCGCTTGGATGCCATCGTCTAGTCCCATTCTGGGTGCAATCTTGACTTCTAACCCTGAGTCCTCAAGCATCTCTAACCTGCTTTTACCTGTGCCTAACTCCCTAACTCTTACGTCATGGGGCAGAATATGCTCTGCTTTTGAGTAGTCGTTATCTTTAATCCACTTAACGTAGTGGTCAAGTCCTACGCCATGATTCTCATAGTAATCAATTAGGCGCACCTCAGTACCTACCAGTTGAGCCACCCAGATAGATGTAGAGTCACCCATACCTAAGTCCCAAGCAGTAAACGTACGGCTAAGTTCCTCTCTGGGAATCTCTTGCATGTGCTTCTTTTCTTCTAACTCATTAAGCATTTGCCCATAGTAAGAACCTTCTACGGCAGCATCAAAGCTACACTCAAACTCTTGGCGGTATTTATCCTCGCCCATTTCATTCTTAGCTGCCTTTAGTTCTGTCTCATCTACTACCCCTGTCTCAGAGGCTTTGAACTCTAGCAGACCCCATCCATCCTCTTTCTCTGCCCTGTCTCTCAGTTCTTTGAAGTGGTTGTGTCCTTTGGGTGTACCAATGAACAAGCACCAGCCCTTTCTGTCAGTCAAAGCAGGTCTAACAATGTCAGTCCATATCTTAGGATTCTGGTCACCCACCTCATCAATGATTACCCCATCAAAGAATTGACCTCGCAGGGAATCAGGATTGTCTGAGCCATACAGTTGAATACGCCTACCCCAGAAGTCAACTCGTAACTCTGAGATGTTGTTAGTACCGCCTAGCGGAGTAGTGTATTTAACGAGATAGTCCCAAGCTACCCTCTTAGCCTGTCCATAAGTAGGCGCAATATAAGCGTAACGAGGAGTTTCTTTTTCGTTTAGCACCGCCTCACGGATTAAGTGGTTAAGCGCAGCTACAGTCTTACCGAATCTACGATGTGCCACTACAACTGCAAAGCGTTTGCCATCCAGTAACTCGTGAACTCTTAGTTGGTGTTCCCTTGGCTTATAGGGAATTTCGATTACTTCGCCCATGTAACGATGTGCTGAAGTGGTTGGTCAGCGTCTCCGCTTATGGTTACTGAAGCCATATCAGGCATTGATTTACGCAATAGTATCTCAATAGCCTTCATCCTTGTAGGACTTAACTCCTCAGTTTCACCAAGTGCATGATTTTGCAAAACATTTAGTAATTGACTTACTTGAATTTTTTTGCGTACATCTTCCTGATGTAACTTGTTTATTGGTCTTCCGACTGATGCCATTTTGTTTGACTCCTCTAGGGTTGGTCAAGGTTAAGTTAGTAATTACTGACCTAGTAATCCACTTTGAACTAAGTTTCCTCTTTCATTCAAGTTTATCAGGCTATTGACAGGAACATCTAAACCATAAGGATTAAGATTTTTATCTTGAAACTCAAATGGGAAATACTTTCTACGTTCTTCTGGAGTTAAGTCTTTACGAGTTTGAGTAAGCCTTGCTTCTGCCTCACCCATTAAAGCACGATAAGCATCATATGGCTCAAGTTGTGCAAATGGAACTAACTTCATTCTTTCTTCCATTGCAGCATCGTATTGTTGTTTTAACAATGCTTTTTCAACAGGGTCTGATGAAGCATCCATTGCTTTTACATATGCCCCCATTTGGGAGTTTAATTCTCCAATCTTGTCATAGATTGTTGATTTCAATCTAGCCATTGTGTCAAGATTACCACCTACCGCAAAGCCTTCTTTTTCTTGAATAGCATGTTGCATCTCATGCAATGCAGTTGACCTTGGGTCTTTCTTTAAGCCTTCAGTAGTTACTTCCAAAGCATTGTATTTAGGAATAAAAGCACCAAGAAAGTCAGGCTTTACTGTTCCTTGCATAACTCTTACGTCTTCAAGTTCTGGATATGCCCTATAAAGTTCTGGATGCTCAATAGCCAGTTTTGCAGGTGAGCCAGTAAATGCTTGGTTATATGTGTAAGTATCTACCAACTCTTTGTTGGCTTTGTTTTCTTCTCTTAATGCCTTCTGAGCCTTAGTTAACTCTTTGGGAAATAAGTCAGGATATTCTTTAGATTCTTTAATCTTTTGCTTGTTTTCAGCAATGCCTTGTTTTAGCAATACTGCCTTATCAAGCATCTCTGGTGCGGTAACAAACTTAGCTTCCGCATCGTTAATTTCTTGTCTCCATTGACCATCAGGCCCACGGACAGTTCCTGTTTCTTTCCAGATTTCCTGTGGAGACACGCCTTTTTTCTCTAGCTTGGTAGCAGTAAAAGCCATTGCTTTGTCAAATGCCTTAGAGCCAGCACCGACAAACATACCAACTTCAGCCATACCAAGCAGACCACTTTGGGTCATTTCGGCTAATTGAGACAAAGCCTTTTTGTCAGTAACTTTAAATGGTTGTTTTGGGTCACCAAATGACTTGTCAAATAAGTCTTGAAAACGCTTATCAGACTGCTGAATGTTTAACAGTCCTTGTTGGATTGCCCTGCCTGTACCCTGCAATTGCTGAGTGCGTCTTGGGTCTTGCATCCATCCTAATGCGCTATCAAGCAAGCTAGGCATTACTTCATCCTGCCCATTTTCTTAGCAGCTTCAGCCATAGCAATGGCAATTGCTTGGTCACGGCTCTTTACAACCTTGCCACCTTTGCCAGAGTGCAGAGTACCTTTTTTGTACTCACCCATCACTTTGCCAACCTTTTTCTGACCAGCTTTTGTCATTTTCATGTTGTTCACCATTTAACCTTGTTAGCCCAATACGCTGCACTCATCTTACCCTTGGCAATATTCTCAGCATGACGAGCCTTAAACGCTTCGTTACGCTTCGTGCCATCAGGTGAACCTTTAGCCCCTTGTTGACCAAAACGGATTAGCTTTACATCCTCACCAGACTTAGCTAATACAGCGTGAGACTTTGTAGGATGGTCAGGAGTCTTCTTAGGCTTGTTATAGCCAGAAAACTGCTCTGAGCCTCGCTTAATCATTTTTTAGGCTTCTTTGCTTTGTTCTTTGCAGTACGCTCACCACGCTCGGGCATGGGCTTAGTCTTCTTCTGCATAAGTTTCTGCATCATCTCCAGAGCCTGACTGTTCGTTGTTCCCATGATTTTCTTCCTCGGTTATAGGCCCACCACTAATCCATGCCTCACAAGTCCTCTTGGAAGCACACTTAAAGTCAAATACTTCGCAATAGCCTAAGTCACCAGCATCAATGACTTCCCATGCGTCCATATCGCTGTCCGTTTCCAAACCTGATTCAATGCAAGCAAGCATCTTAGGTGTCTGAATGAAAGCAGCGCAGTTACCACAACGAGACTTTTTAGCCTGTGCAGGTGAGATTCTCCAAGCCTTAGAAATGTCACGCCAGTAATCCATGTTTGGCTCATTGGGATTCATCGGGCCATAGTTCGCCTTATCAATGGCTTTCTGTCGGCACTCAAGATTGACTTCTACGTCACCTGTGGCAACTGGACACGCTTCGCCCTTTTTCTCTTGGCTTTGTATCTCAATCTCAATTTTTACGGATGGCTCAAGTAAACCAGACATGGTTATCCCTATGGAGTTTATTTATTATCTCATAAAAAAAAAGAGGGAACAAGTCCCTCTAAAGTCTCAATGGCAACTGAGTGCGTCCATTGTGCGCTATCTGAAAAGATTTGCAAGCGTTAGATTTAAAACATCCATCTCATCTAGCTTCATAACCTTCCATATCCTAGCCTGTCCATGTATGCCGTTAAAGCTACCCTGATGGCAGTCTTTGCACAAAGGAATACATAAGTATTGGTTATGCTGAACAATATGGTGTGCATCGCTAGGCCCAGAAGCATTGCAGACCCCACAAGGCATTTCTTTAATCTTTGCCAAGTGGAGTCGTTCCCTATTGTTGGGTCTATTGTTCATGCTTCATATCTCGGACATAAGTAGCAAAACTCTGTGCTGTGTCACCAAATGCTTTCATCTTGTCAAACTCTTTGGCTACCTCCTCAAGAACATGGTTTCTTTGAGATGGTGAAACGTAAGTATCAAAATGATAGGGTTGCCCCATATCTTTTATGATTTGCTTACCAAGGTTGCTTTGTTGCTCAACAGCATTAAATGCTTCGTCTTCTTCCTTAGTCCAATCAGTCATACAAAGCCCCTATGAAATAAACCACCAGCCACCAAAAGGCAGCTAGTGAAATAAGAATTAGTCGCCAAACCGCCTGTTTACTCAGCCTCGTAAGCCATGATTTTTGCATGGTCAGCTTCCTCCAAGATGTGCTTAGAAAGACGCATACAGCCCTCAATCTCTAATTCTTTAAACTGCTGGTCAGTAAAGATGCCCATGACATTGCGCCCCTCAAACCAGACTTCATCAATGTTCTCGTTGTAAGTGCCTTCTTCGTCACGCTCGTATTCCATAACGACAGTAACGATTACAGAGCCTTCACCAGTTGTTGTGTCAAATTCGTATTTCATTTTGTAGTCCTTAAAAGTTGGGGACTAAGCCCCATGTTAAATTAGATTGATTTTTTGAAAAGACGATACATTACTTTGTATTCTTTAGCGTCAGGATTCATGTTGCTGTAAACCACTTTGCCGTTTTCGTCTAAGCGCATCATGCAACTGAAAGCACCATTAACAACGTAACCTGTTGAAGTCTTAACTACTGAGCGAGTAATTGTGAGTGTCATTTTGATTTCCTTAAAAGTACCCTTGAGAATTTCTTGGGCTGAGTGAAGTATAGCAAACTAAACAGACTTGTGCAATTTATTTACTAGGTACTTTCCCTACTCCGTAGTTTTTACGCCAAGACGCTCACTTGCTTGCTCAGACCGCCATATATCTGCTTTCATCTGGGCAGCAGTCAGCATCCACTTTAAGGTTTCCTCTTTTTCGATGGCAATCATTAGCCCCTTGAGCAAATCAGCATACTCAATGTGAGCATAGGCTTCACGCTCTTGGGCAACCGCAGAATCTATCCCTCTGGCTAACGCATCCTTCATCAGCAGAGCCTTCTTAGTCTTTCGGAACTCCTCAAGGTAGATTCTTTGTGCTTTAGCTTCCGCATATTTGCATGAATTTTCAATGATGTATTCAATGGCTTTGTAAGGTGCTTTCACTTGACTACTCCAATCATTCTTAGTGCTGCTTCTATGGAGTCAACAACACAGTAAGCACCACCAGTCCATTGCTCTTTCCATTTCAATTGATTTTTGTTTAATCCTTTTTTCCCATAAGAAGTTTTAGGATTCTTAATTTCCATAAGTATTGTTTTAGATTGAAATCCAACAATTAAATCTGGGAAACCTTTACCAACATGGGACATATCAATTACATATGCACCAGCCTTTTGCATAGCATCAACAATTTCGTGATGATTTGCATCTTTTTTTGCGCCATATTTCAAAATAGACTCCTTAGAAGCTAAACCAGCTCTCCAAGCCCCACCACTATCAAGATGACATTGATAAGAACAATATTGCTTTAGTCTAGATTTGTAATGTTCAAATTCTTTTTTACAATGAAAACAAATTTTTGTTACTTTTTTAGTTTCATCAATTGGACGGCCTAATTTTATTTTTGCTACTTTGTTAATTGCAGCTTCTTTTTTATGATTTAAACAATATTTTGATTTGCTAAATGCTCGAAAACTATCATTGCAAACAATACAAACAAGGTTGTAACCAAGTTTTTCTCTAGGTTTTCTTGTAGCTTTTTCTGCATCAACTCTTGCTGCTCTCCTCATTTCGCAACCTCGTCATTCTGTCCCTCAAAAGCAAAGTATCTGACTTTCCTCTGATTCGTTCCAAGTCCACGCACACTCCCTGCCACCAGAGCAACGCTTTGCTTGAGCCAATCGTCAATTTCTTTTGGTTGTACCTGCGTATCCACTCTTGGGCTTCGCAATTTTTGAAGTGTTCCAATTCTGCTGGAGTCATTTGTAGGCCATTCAAAATTCATTCTTCAGCAGGAGAGTAAATTCCTGTCCATCGTTCAGTTTGCTGCTTAATCATTTCTGGCAATAAATTTAAAAGTATCTTTGTTTGTTCGGGTGTAATCAAAAATTGAGTCTCGTGACCACAACCAAAACATTCTTGTTTGAGTACCAAATAACCAACATCAGAAATATAAAACTCTGTTGGGTAAGAATCTAAAAAGTTCATGCTTTTCTCCTTAACTCAGCCATTTTTGCTAAAACTTCAAGCGGAATAGGTGCAGCTTTTAAAGCATCAGCCTTAATCTTTTCAAGTGCAGGGTCAGGCTCATTTGATGGCGCAACTGTGAGCCTTACTCTGTCGGCAGGGTTTGGCTTAGGCATAACCCACTCAGCTTTAAAACCACGCCAGCCACGAGCAGCACACTCAGACAATGCTTGCTCAAGTGTCCATCCAGCTTTAACAGCTTCAGCCCTAATCGTCTTGATAACAGAATCTGTGATTACCGCACGACTTGCTTTTCTTTGTTTAACAAAAGAATCCCAAACTTCTGGTGACACACCATCTGGTGCTGTTTTAGTTTCTGTTTTAGTTTCTGTTTCTGTTTTAGTTAAAGGTACATCTGTATGTGAGTTGCATACATCTGCATACACTTGTGTAGCATCGTGTGGGTTTGCAGGATATTTGCTTTCTTTTGCACGAGGGACGTTGTCCCACTTTGTCATTTGCAAAAATGGCTTATCTTGTTCAACATAAATTTCTATCAATCCATGTTGTGCAAGTTCTTTAAGTAACGCTTCTGTTTTAGTTGCGTTTATGCTGTCTTTAATTGGGAAGCAAGCAGCTTTAATCATGGCTGGTCTAGCGTCATACCTGCCAAAATCGTCAACTGTTACCAGCAAACGATAGTAAAGATTTTCAGCAATTGGGGATAAGTTTTCGATGGATTCGCTGTCACGAATACCAGACTTTAAATAGCGTGTAGGCATAGTTGTCTCTTGTTCCAATTCTCCCAAAAAAGAAACTGCGGCAGGAGGGGAGACTTCTCTTTTCGGTGCGCTCATGACTTCGCACCTAGCCGTGTTTCAAAACATTGTATCAAATAAACTGGTTGTTTGTAATATCTTCTGAAAATGATTTACCAAGCAGTCTTTTAGCCTGTGCGTTCATTACCGCATATTCAGCCTTAGAAAAGATACCTCTGGCATTGCGAATGTCAAAAGGGTTTAGCTTGTCGTAAGGCTCATCATTGGCAGCCTTTTGAGCCTCAATCATGTGTGGTGCAAGGGTGTACTGAGAAACCCATGACCGCCCCATTTTAATTTTTCCAATTGTTAATTTCTTCTTGTAACTCATCTTGGTGCAACAAGCTGCAATGGACAATCTTGGTATGCCTGTTAAATCCTCTAGTTGGTAGGATGTAAGTGGGCCGTTCTGTAATGCTCTGATAACTGCTTCTTGTGTCATTTGAACCACTCTGGTCTAAGTTCTTTTAGTTGATAAATGCGTAGTTTAGGGATGTTTTTCCAGAGAAATACAGCCGCCCTAGTTATGCCAAGGATTCTAGCAAGCTCACTCTGTGAGCCAGCAAGTGTGATAGCGGTTTGTTTGTCCATCCAAGAAGTATAGCAAAATCAACAAAATGTTGACTTAGGGAAAGCACCTAGACAAATAGTCTGTTTAGTTTGATATACTCACGTCAGCCCACAACAAAACGTAAGTGGGTATTTTTAAGGAAATCAAGATGAAAAGTAAGATTATTCAGACGCTAGTTGAGTATGTGTTAGCCATTGTTATCTTTGGCGGTATCGGTGTACTACTGGCTTGGAGAGGCTAATGAACACACACTACCTAATCCATGTCCGTAAGATATTTAGCACCTACGATGCCCCTCCACAGGTCATTAGAAGCTATCAAAAGCAATGGGTGAAGTCAGTACGCCAGTTGGGTGACAAGTGGCTTGTAGCAAAGCCTATCGAAAGAATCCAATGACCAGACAAGACGCTATCAAAGACTTGTCGCATGGTGACTACTGTTGCTACTGTACTGAGCCTAAAACATCTGGCTCATGCTGTGGAGAAAACCACTTCGTACCTTTCGAGGATTTATACGATGATGACAAAGAAGCAATGATTGAAGAATATTTAAGTAAAGGAGAATGAAATGGTACACAAGAAGTTAATGCAAGCAAGAATGTTTTTGCAACAAATGGCACTCAAGAAGTCAGGTCACAACAAGTTTGCTGGCTACCAGTATTTTGAGTTGGGTGACTTTTTGCCTCAGATTAACGAGATTTTTCATGGTCAAGGATTGTGTGGAGTTATTTCCTACGACTCTGAATATGCAAGTCTTACAATCACAGACGTAGATGATGGCACTAACATTGTGATTACTTCACCAATGGTAGAAGCTAATTTAAAAGGCGCACACGCTATTCAAAATCTTGGTGCTGTAGAAACATATCAGCGCAGGTATCTCTGGATGACAGCAATGGAAATCGTTGAGCATGACGCTCTGGATTCCTCTGCGCCCATCAAGGAAGAAAAGATAATCATCACGCCCACACAAGGCGCAATGGATACCATCCCAGAGGATGAACAGAATTATCTCAGAGAGTTAGCAATGGAGTTAATTGCTCTCTGTGAGAAAGAAGAACCTAAGAGTGCTTGGGTGAAGTTGGAAGCAGAGAACTTAGACAGCGAACAGAAAGTTGCTCTATGGACTTTACTTCCTAGTAAAGTAAGAAGTGCATTGAAAAATGCGAAAGGTTAATCATGGAATACGACAATACAAACCGAGGAAGTTTATTCAAGAACGACAGGAAAGACGATGCCAAGTTTCCCGATTACAAAGGCTCGTTAAATGTAGATGGGGTAGAATTCTGGCTATCTGCTTGGCTTAAAGTAAGCAAAGACGGACAGAAGTTTATGTCCCTGTCTATCAAGAATAAGAACGCTGACGCTTCTTTAAATAAGCCTAAGAAAGCATCGTTTGACGATTCAGACGTGCCGTTCTGATTACGATGGGAAAGTTGTGCAAAGAGTCTTTTGGCTTGCAGACGAGCAATGAGTACCATCACCACTATGAGAAATCAGTATGCAACCCATACTGACTTCCGTGATTTCCAAGGGTTGATTCCTACTAATACGCATTTCCTGCCTAGCAACATAGACATGATTTGCGAGAGGAAAGGTCATTTCCTAATCGGAGAGTGGAAGAAACCTAACGAAAACATGGCTACTGGTCAGCAATTGCTACTCAAGGCTTTTGCTCAAGTTCCTAAATTTACTGTGTTAGTCATTATTGGTAACACAGACAACGAACAAACTGAAGTCGGAGATGTGTTTCAAGTTGTTCTAGGTAGATGTGTAAAGATAGGTGAGGGTCTTGATTTCCTCAAAGACTTCTACGTTATGTGGTACGAATTTGCAAACTCAAAAGGATAGTTATGTCTTATGCAAATATAGAGATGAAGATAATTCAATGGTCAGAATCCAGAAAGATTATTCCTAATAGCAACCCAGAGTCTCAGCTACTCAAAGCAGTATCAGAGATGGGAGAACTAGCTGATGCAACTATTAAACACGATAAGGAAGCCGTAATAGATGCAGTAGGGGATGTTATGGTTTGTCTCATCAATTACTGTGTGCTGCAAGACATAAATCTAGTAAACTGCATGGAAGTTGCGTATGACCAGATTAAGAATCGCAAGGGCATACTATTGCCTAACGGAGTCTTCCAAAAGGAAATATGACCATGAAATTTGAAATGGAATTTGGTGCTTTCAATGACAAGCTAATTATTGAAACAAGTGACTTTGACATTATAAAAATATTCCAAGAGTTTATTATGTTCCAAGAGGCTTATGGATGGGCAGTAGAGTACGAGGCTATTCCGCCAGAAGAAGATGAAGAAGTAGATTTCTCTTTAGATTCTAAAGAACCTCTGTAACTTACTTTGCCAACAAGTAAAGACCCACGTTGCTAAAGGCGTAACCTGCGTAAACGACAGCCATGCTTGGGTTGCCTTTGAACAGTTGTTCAGCAGCGATATAGGCGTAGATAGCCCCTGTAAGAATAATGAGCCAAGCACTCAAAATGCACCTACATCAATGACTTCGCCCCTAAATTGAATCTGGTCTTCGTCAAACTTCTGAACTAACTCTGGAAGCAACAACTCTCCGTTAAAGAAGTTCAGCACTGCAAAGCCTGACCTGTGGTTGCTAGGGTTTATCTCAGCATAGGTAAATTGTGGGCCATCAGTCTCAGCAAGCGTTCCTGTATCTACTCCGTATCTACATCCGTTATAGTCGCTAAATGGAGTAACTTTAAGTGAGTGTAAGTGTCCAGTAACGATTGACACACCAGCGTTAACAGTATTGTTGTGGGTAGCGTGAACACCACCTTTATATCGGTGCTTGATAATCACATCCTCGGTAGGCCAGACTGCCCAACAAAACTCCCAATCTGGGATATGGTCTGTCAGCTTAAACCCGACAACATCTTTAAACTGTGGTGCGTGTTGGGCTAACCTGTTCCCAAATCTAATATCGTGATTGCCCCATGTAAACACTAGCTTTACATTGTGCCTAGCAGCTTTGGCTACTTCTTCAATTTCACCTAGCGCACCCTGACAGGCTTTTAGTTCTTGGATAACAGAAGTCTGGGGCTGGTCAGTTACGTCATGTCGTGATATAGAAGCACCATCAAACGCATCGCCATTGCATATCACCGCTTTGGGCTTGAACTCTTGGATAGCCCATAGAAGCCCTTTAAACGCTGTTGTACGCTGACTAGGAATGAAGTGGGCATCTGAGAACACAATAACTGTTCCGTCCAGTATGCCAAGTTCTACTTGTTTTAAAGGAGAGAAAGACTTGGGTTTGTTTTTGTTATACATATCACCCCGATGGTCTTTAGCACTCAGGGTCATGTTGTACGTTTTTTCAATGTACCTTCTGCGTAAATGAACCGCCCTGTTGTGTATCCCAAGATGTTCAGATATTTTTGTGGCAGATTGAAGTTGACCCCATAACTGGATAAACTCCATGTCCGTACAGGTTTCATTATGACTGCCCATTGGAATCCTTAGACAATAGTTGCTCTAGCAGATTGATAACTCTATGCTCTTGCATCTCTATCTCCTCATCTGAAGACTTAGGGTCTGTAGCCACACACAGTAAGTCATATAGAAATATATGAAGTAACTCATGTAGTGCAGTTCTATCTAGCGAATCTGGTGTTATCTTTTCAGCACCAAAGTCACCAAGTCGATAGGTAGCCAATCTAGCTGTCTGGTTAAACTCCACAGAAGCCATAGCTTCTTTAGCTGGCTTGCTACCCTTCTCAATTCGCCAATCGCACAAACTCAAAATTTGCTGCCATTTTCTGACACTTTGTGCAAAGAGTTGTGCGTCTTCTGGTGTAGGTATGTTAGACATTTCAACACCTTATAGCAGAATTGTTACAATTTAGTTTAAAAACAAAGCCACTTCAGCTTTACGTCTTTTGACAAGCCCTGCTACTTCCTTACCACCTGCTTTAGTCCATGACATAAAAGCCTCGGCAGCACCCTCCCAATCACCCCTGTTAACCTTCATGCGAATGGTTGACCTCTGGTAGTTACCTAGACCTGCGTTGTACGCAAAAGAGACAACAGCGTCGAATTTGCTTTGATGATTAGCAAGAGTAGGAGAAAGTCGAAGAACACCACGTTCAAAATTATCGATATCCATCTTGAACAAGTTGACCAGTTCATCTTTAGACCAGACACGATTGTCTTCCCCTTTAAGTTGGTAATCAGACCTGATAAGCCCTGTATAACCCTCTTTACGGACGTTTGGTAGGCTTAATTGGTCAGCATACATAGCGTGACCCCACCCAACAGTCCAAATCGCAGCAGAACACCGATAAGGCTTGTTTCTGTAGCCTTCAAAGAAGTGCATCAAGTCCTCACCAGCTTTGCTGACTTTCATTTCTTAGCCCATGAACGTGAGCCAAACCAAAACCCGATAATTCCTCCAAGCATTGCCATCTCATCGCTAGAGAAAATAACGTCAGTAACTCGAATTAAGTCATCCATGTTGTTGACCAAACTAGGACGAGAGTAAACGTAATAGGCAATCCATGCGTTGATTGCACATAACTCAAAAATAAAGATGTAAGTCACAATAGGTCTTACAGTACCGACAAAGTTAACCACCCAAGTGCTTGCTCTTTCCATGATTTTCTCATCATGCTTGAGTGCTGCTTCTGTCATCTGGGCATCTGTCTGCATGGCAATCTGGTCTGTGCGAATCTCCTCCATTCGCTCTTGAGCCTTAAAGCCTTGAGCCATCATTTGTAACTGTAGTTCTACTTGAACCCTAGCTAAAGCAAGTTCATGCTTTTGGTCATCTTTGTTTTGAAAGAAGTCTAAGAGTTTAGGTAAGCCTGAGATTAGCAAACCACCAAGGGTAGAAAATAGAGATAGCATTACAGTCCAATCTTTCCAAGTAAGAGATTAACAATCTTGTCTGACAAATCGTCAGGCAAAAACTTCAGAAAACCAAGGGCGTATAAAGCCACACATCCGTAAACGAATATCTTGAGGCAGAGGTCAAAGGTCTTTTGGTACTCATTCACCTACCGCATCTGCTTGTTTTGCAGAACTCCATCAATTCGTAGATGCCAACAAAGACTAAGAAACCAAGAAAGAATAATGCGCCTATTGCCAAGCCAATTTCTAGTTGTTCTTGTTCTTTCTCTTTAGCGGCTTTTTCTGCTCTTTTTAAAGCACTAAGTTCTCTGGCATCATCTAAGTCCATTTGTGCTTGACGAGCCTTTATTTTCTGCCATACGTCAATCTTTCCAGATTGCATAAAAAGCATTTTTAACTCCTCCTCAAATGCTCTGGCTTGTTCCAAGGCCATCTCAATCTGGAGAGCAGTCCCCATGTTTGAGCCTTTGCCCTTCTTTGTCTCAATCAACGCTTTGGTTGCCACAGACTTGGCATCAAAGAGTTTGCCAATCATGGGCGCAAGAGAACTTAGGTCTTGGGCAACACCTGCTGCCTTCTTGACCAAACTAATTGCTGACTGTATCCCTGCTAGGGCTGTTAGAGGGTCTATCATCTCTTATCTACCTTTTGCCATTCAAGACACACAACTTTTCGGTTGTAAACATCACCTGTCCATGCCCATCTGACACAACGATATTCAGTTTTATCTTTGCTAGATGCTACCAATGTAAAAAGAATTGAAAGCATTATTAGCCATCTCACGGCATAGCCCAAAGAATGACATGACCACAGAACATGACAAAACAAAAAAGAAAGGCTAGAGCCACAATAGCTTCTAGCCAATCCATCATTTTTTAATCCATGTCTGCCAGACAGCACCAGCCGCCATGATTAAACCACCCACCCATAGAATAGGCTTGGCAGCAGAAGCAATCCATCCGAAGACTTTAAAAGCCCCATCAAGAGCCTTTATAGCCTCTACAAGACCTTTTGTGTTCTTGTCTATCTCATCTACCTTACTTTCAACTGCAAGCAGTCTTTCGTAGATTTGCGAGTGGGTTACTTGGTCTTCCATGATTCATTCTCAGAAAGTTATTGAGCCAGATGCCGTGAATTTATAAACTCTAAACCCACCAGCCACAGTGATTGTTGGTGAACCTGTTGTGCTTGTAGCGGCTATGAATGTGTCTGGATAGCGGAGGATGACGATACCGCTACCGCCTGTGCCGCCATTAAAACCAGAAGCACCACCACCGCCACCACCGCCTGTATTAGCTGTGCCGTTTGCGCCTACTGCAACAGAACCACCCGCACCACCACCACCTACACCACCTGTGCCAGAAGTTCCAGAAAGTATCCCTCCACCACCGCCACCAGCATAAGTAACAACAGAGCCAGAAATAGAAGAAGCAATCCCTGCACCGCCATTGCCAGCACTAGAGCCTGTTACGCCATTTAGACCAATAGTTCCTGCACCACCACCACCACCACCGCCATAAGCAACTCCAGTTGCACCACTACCGCCAGCATTACCTTGTCCCGATGTTCCAGAACCAACAACTGTAGATTGTGAAGCACCGCCACCAGAGCCGCCAGAAACACCAGAAGTTGAGTTATTACTTCCACCTCCACCACCTCCACTAGCAACAAAGTTTCCAGTTGTTGCAGCTGATGATGTAGCCAGTAAAACTGAAGCACCACCGCTTGTTCCAGCAGAAGATGAACTTGTAGAACCAGCACCGCCACCGCCAACAGTCACCCAAAGTTGAGAGCCTGTTGTTATGCCAGAAAATCCTGCAAGCAAACCGCCAGCACCGCCACCACCAGCCAGATTGTTTCCACCACCCGCACCACCAGCTACCACCAAGAATTCAACATTCTGTGGAAACAGTCCTGTCCAGTTGTTGTCCTTAATGGCTTGGCTTGCCTGAGACAGCGTAAATATGCCGCTATATTGAGCCACGTTAGACTCCTTGAGTTACTTCAACCCATGACAATGTTGGCTCATCCCAGCGATACATCTTGCCATCAGTAGGCATAGGTGTAGGTGCATCCCACAGATATGTCTCAGCACTTTTAGTCCAAGATGCAAATGGTTGTGGAGGGGCAAAGCCTGTTCCATCCCATGTGTAGCCAATGCCAGCATAGTTCTTATGCAATGGGCGACCTTCTGGGTGTTGGTTGCCGTGAGTGTTGTAGCTCGTTTGGAACCAAAGTGAGGGGTCACCCCAATGTCCCAAATTTAATGTTTCTTGGTCAATCACAATAACTTGCGTGACAATTCCGTTTTCAACCTTGGCAAAGTGCGGCATTTTGAGTCCTTTCAATTTTCCATTGATACATAGTTTTTGTGTGTTTACTGCTATTGCAACTTACACACAAAGTTTGAAGATTACCAATTGAGTGAGTACCACCCTTAGATATTGGTATTACATGGTCTATGGTTTGATTTGTCAACGAACCACACCCCATACACGGCTGATTCAGTAATTTAAATAATTCTAATTTACTGATTTCAAAAATTCCATTGCCTTGTTTTTGTGCCCTGCGCTTGGCTTGAGCAAATCGTTTAACTTCTGGATGGTCTGCACGATATTGAGCTGACCTTAGACGGGCTTTATCTTGATGCCTCAAATACCAGTTATTTACCCGATTTCTACGCATAGACCTTGAGTGTTCAAGATTCTTTGCGTACAAATTTCTACTAGCTTCATTAACTTTTTCTGGGTTAGCTTGTTGCCATTTTTTTACATGGGCTTTGTTACAAGTTTTGCAGTACGAAAACAATCCGTCTTTTCTTGATTTATCTTTGTGATAGTCAAGAACCGACCTTTCGGTTTCACATTTAGGACAAAACTTTGTTTCCATCAGAATGTCACAGTTCCAGATGATGTCCAAGTGTAGATTTGGTAGCCATCAGCGTAGTTGATTTGTGGTGAACCAGTTGTTGCAGTTGGTGCTGATTGTGATGCAGGGTAACGAATAATCACGATGCCAGAGCCTCCATTACCACCATCAGTAGCAATGTTTATGGCACTTGAATACCCGCCAGCACCACCACCAGAACCACTATTGGCTGTTGCTGCTCCCGCTACTCCACCAGCAACCGACCCAGACCCACCACCAGCTACGCCTAATCCTTGACCAGCGTAGCCAGCACCGCCACCACCGCCAGCGTAAAAAACTCTTGCGCCTGTAATAGTAGACACAGTACCAGCACCACCAGAACCACCTATTCCAGCACTTGACGCATTTAAGCCAATAGAGCCACTTCCACCACCGCCACCAGAAGCGGAAGTAGTAGTTGCCGCAGCGTTTCCAGAGCCACCATCAAAGCCTTGTGCAGACGTTCCAGAGCCACCAGCAAATGACCCTGTACTACCACCGCCACCAGAGCCACCATTTCCACCAACACTACCTCTACCACCAGCACCGCCACCGCTACTTGCAGTAACACCGCCAAATACAGAATTTACTCCTACTGTGCCAGCTGCATTAGAGCCACCCGCACCACCCGCACCAACAGTTACTGTTATAGCCGAGCCTGTAGAAACAGCAAAGGCCGCTGCTTGTTGTAATCCACCAGCACCTCCACCACCACCCATTTGATTATTATTGGCCTGACCACCACCCCCACCCCCACCAGCGACCACTAGATATTCAACAGCAGTAGGCGCACCAGATAAAGGGTTAAATGTTGCCGACAAATATCCACCTAATAAATTAGACATTTTTTACCTCACTGGTGTTAAAATGACGAAGCCCGACAAGTGCGCTAACACTGCCGAGCCTCTGACCAATCCGCTTATAAGGAGCATCATGGCTAAATCTAATCTTACCCCAGAATTTGTGCGTGAGTTGTTGCATTACGATTCCGAAACTGGATTGTTTACATGGCGTGTATGTAGAAAAGGAAACATCAAAATTGGTGATGTTGCTGGATACAGAGCCGCTGATGGACGATTGACGATTACCATCAATTCCACACGCTATTTGGCTTACCGATTGGCATGGCTTTATGTTCATGGGCGTTGGCCTGACAAAAACATTGACCACATTGATGGCAACCCAAGCAACGATAGGTTTGACAATTTGAGAGAGGCTAATGCTTCTCAAAACGCTCAAAACCTTTCGTCCACAAAAAGAAACAAACATGGGTTTGTTGGCGTTTCTTGGGATGGTCATCGCAATAAATGGTGCGCTCAAATTGTTGTTAATCGCAAAAACATTAGGCTTGGTAGATTTTGTACGCCCGAACTTGCTCATGCCGCTTACTGTGCCGCCAAAGCAAAACTGCATACATTCAACCCTGTTTTGAGAGATTAACATCAAAATGTGATACTTCCGCTAGTCAAGAATGTGTAAATTGTGTAGCCGTTAGCAGTTGTCTTTGTGCCGTTAGTTACGCTTGCAGCATCAGCAAATGTGCTTGGGTAGCGAATGATGACAATGCCAGAGCCGCCTGTGCCACCTGTGCCTACGCCTCCACCAGCACCTCCACCGCCACCACCACCACCTGTGTTTGCAGTTCCTGCTGTGCCATTACTTGTTCCACCAAACCCACCAGAACCGCCTCCCCCTACACCACCAACACCCCCAGCAAATCCAGAACTTCCACCGCCACCGCCACCGCCAGCATAAGTAGTAACAGTTCCTGTTATAGCACTTGCTATACCAGCACCGCCATTTCCGCAAACGCCAGAAAATGCAGTGAAACCAATAGTTCCAGCTCCACCACCGCCAGCAGAAGAAAAAACACTTCCACTTATAAAACCAGTACCGCCTGCATTACCTTGATTGGCTGTACCTTGTCCTCCCGAAGAACCGCCCATTCCTGCACCGCCCCCGCCAGAACCGCCACTACCCGCAGTATTTGTGTCGTATCGTGAGCCTTTTCCACCACCTGTGGAAGAAATAGAACTAAATACTGAATTAACCCCGTTAGCATCTCCCACACCACCACCGCCTACAGTAGCAGTAATAGATGAACCAGTAACTACAGGCAATATGCCAGTTAATAAACCACCAGCACCTCCACCACCAGCCGCACCGCCACCACCACCACCACCCGCAACAACAAGGTACTCAACCCAACCAGTTTTCTGTGGGCCTGTCCATGCCTTTTGTGCAAGTGCTTGGTTAACTTGTTTAAGAGTAAATAAACCTGTAGCCATATCTACCCTTAGAAAGTAATCGTGCCAGAAGCAACGAATCTGTACACACGCCAAAAGCCTGTGACATAAGTTTCTGGTGAGCCAGTTGTTGATGTAGCAGGGGCTAAGTAAGATGGGTAGCGGATGACTACGATGCCAGAGCCGCCAGCACCACCTGCCGCTATATTTGCATCAGTTCCACCACCGCCACCGCCACCACCGCCAGTATTTGCAATACCTGTCAATCCTGTCCATGTAGCGGCTCCACCACCACCTCCTGCGCCACCAATACCCAATACCCCAGTAGCTGTATAAGTATTACCGCCACCGCCGCCAGCATAAAAAACTTGTGCGCCAGAAATACTAGACGCTAATCCAGTTCCACCACTACCACCATATGCTGAAGTACCATTGACTCCAACAGAGCCAGCACCGCCACCACCACCAGAACCATATGCTGGTGCGGAAGTGCTATGCACTCCACCATTGTTGCCTTGACCCGATGTGCCTGTGCCAGCGGTAGTACCACCACCGCCAGTTCCTGAGTTACCGCCACCACTACCGCCTTGAACAACAGTCTGATTTGTATTTGACTGACCACCACCACCACCATTACTAGTTATGGTTGTGCCACCAACAATAGTTGAGTTAACTCCAGCAGTACCTAAATTGCTTGCAGATGTTGACCCCGCACCACCAGCACCTACAGTAACTGTAATGCTTGAGCCAATAGTTACAGCGTAGCCAGTAGCGGTTAATAATCCACCAGCACCGCCACCTCCACCAAAAGAAGCACCACCCCCACCACCGCCAGCCACACATAAGTATTCCACCGCTGTGACAGGGTAGTTAATGCCGTTTCTTCCAGCACTTAGAATTCCACCTACTCTTTTGGACATGATTCAGTCCTTATGAGAGTTCTTCGTATGAAATCGTGTAGGCTATTTTTGACGCTGTGCTACTGGTAACAACAACTGATTTGTTTTCTTCCAGATAGAAAGCTGTTGATTTGTCAGAGACAATCAAAGAAGCATCTGGAGGAACAGAGACAGTTGAAGCCAATGGGTATGAAGTGCCAGAGCCATCAGCAGCAGTATTCACCGCTACAGTTGTGTCATAAGCACTTGTGCCATCCACGTTGGCAGCAATGACCATATTGACCTTGAAAACCTTGCCAGATGAGGCAGCGTTTGCAAGCAATACGTTTGCTGATGTGTTTGAGGGTGTTGCGTATGCAGTCTTTGCCGTGATAGTTGCGACAGCGACAATATTTGGTGCAGCCATATTAACTCCTGAGATATTTAATTGCGTTTGAAAGAATTTCGGTATCTTCTTTCAAAGCACCGATGCCAGTATTACATCCATGACATAATAATCCTCTAACTTTATTAGTTACATGATTATGGTCAGTATGTAATCCTCTTAAAGTTGTAGGTGCTTTGCCACAAATAGCACACTTACCATCTTGTTTTTCATACATCATTGTATATTCTTCTGGTGTAATACCATACATTGTTTTTACACGAGATGCTTGTTTTTCAACAATAGTTTTAGAGTGCCAATTTTTATTAGTTCTTGTTTTGTGACAAGATTTGCAGTAAGCATTTGTTCTTCTTCCTTGTTTAGAAACATAAAAGTTTTCTATTTTTACCTCACCGCAATCAGGACAAAAAGGAGGCTTTTTAGATGCAGATATAACTTTTTCACGATAAACAGGGTCAGTCCATCTTTGAAGCGAACGCTCTCTAGCTAATTGACGCTGTTCTTCAGACCACATCACTAACCTCCGAAAACCATGCTCATAGCGATAGCCTTGCCTGTTGTTGCGCCACCAAGTGCCGTTAATGCTGCACCTGCTGTACTTGCGCCTGTACCACCAGCAGTAATGGGGATTGTATCTCCACTAGTACCTGCTTGTAAATCCTTTAACTGAGCCATTAACTCTCGAATAGCATCGTTAATTCCAGATGGCGCACAGCCCTCTGCAATGTTAATTCCGTCAATATCTGTGTTGTTAGCAGGATTACTGCTGAACTCACTAATTTTAGTCTTTGCCATGTTAGTCCTTATTGGATACCTAAGAGATTACGCTGTTCTTGGTCTAAGTCTTCCATAGACAAAAGACCTCTAGCAGTTACTGGTGTTATAGCCCTAAATGGACTACCAACTGTTTGTGGGATGCCACCAGTACGCATCATGTTAGTCAAGTCTTCTACGCTACCTCTACGCATATTAGTAGCTAACCCACGAGAGCCAGCAGCACCAATAGTTAAAGGAATTCCAATCATAGGTGCTAGTGCTGTAGTTCCAACACTAAGACCAACTGGCACGACACCAGTAGGTGCAAAGCGACCAAAGAACTTCAACATATTCTGAACATTACCACCCTTGGCAGCTTGCTCAATAGCATCTTGTTCATCCTTGGTAAACAATCGCATTTTCTTGTCATTCTTAGCAAGTTGACGCAATTGTTTAGCAAGTGAGTTTTCTTCACCAGACTGAGTAAATTTACTTCTGTCTAGCTTTGCTTCGTTAAGCATATCTTCAAAGACTTCAGACTTCTTCATCTTTGAATAAGCGTTACGAGCCTCAGACCACAATTGACCTGCGTTTTTCATATCCCCAGAAGCAATTGATTCTTTAGGGACAGTCATCAGGTAGTTATCGTAGTCATCCAAAAGAATAGATGCCATTCGTCTTTCTTCTGGCTCAATACTCTTTTGACCACTACGAATCATTTTACGCAAGGCTTGAAGTTCAGTCCAATCTTTAGGTTGAGCAGTAGAAGTAAGTTCTTCAATAGCACCAGCAACTTTTGGAAACGCTTTAGGCGTATAGCCTTCTTGTCTCAAACCTTTTGCAATATCATCCATTGCATTAACAAACTCATCAGTTTTTAACTGAACACCAGACCTTTGAAGTTGGTCATATCTGTCTGTTGCAATTCTGTCTAATGCTTGTGTAGATAAAGCCTCTTGTTTTTGAGGACGCTTAACACTACCAGCAGTACCTGTAGCCAATGTAGTAGCTGCGCCATACAAAGGATTACCAGTAGCCTCTGTAACTGTTTGACCAGACATAACAGCCGTAGGAGTCACAATCGCTTGTGTCTTAGGTGCTACAGCTAATTGCTCTGTAACTGCACGAGTAACAGGGGAAGTAGCAGTAGTAGATGCTTTAATCAAAGCAGGGATAGTTCTAGCCACACCTGTCATTGCTTCTAATCCACCACCAACAACACGCTCAGTTGGTGTTTGTGTTTCTGGCGCAGCAGGTACACCAGAACGAGTCATCAAGTTTTGAATAGCTTGAGATGCTGGCATCAATCGCTTTTCAGTAAATGGTGAAGCAATTACATTTAATAACGCATTGACTGCATCAGCAGCAGGAACAGCCATTGAGCCTACAAGCGCACCTAATGGGCCACCATACGAGCCAATCTGTGCGCCAGCTAATGTAGGGGCAACAGCACGATAAGTTAGACCAGCACCACGCTCAAATGATTCTCTGAGTGTTGGAGACTTAGGTTGACCTTGATTAAGAATGGCTAAACCAGCATCAGAGACTTTAGTTAAGTCTCCTGATTGCAAAGCCAACAGGTCACTATCAGATAATTGAGTTAAATCCATTATCCACCGCCTTTTTTGCGTCTTTCAATTTCTGCTTGAATAGCATCTGGACTTGGCAATCCACCACTTGCAGCAGGTGTAGTTGGCAATTTAGGTATTGGTGCAGTAATTTCTTTTGCAGCACGACCAGAGGCAACTTCAGCAGATTTAAGCAAATTATTTAAACGCTCTTGTTTTGTTTTAACTGCTGCTGCGCTATCCCCCATTTGTGGGAAATAAGATTTCTTATATCCCGCCAACTGCTCACGGCTATAAGCTGCACCAGTTCCTAATGTTAATGCTGCATCAAGAATATCCTCTTGAGCCGCCTCAACAATTTGACGTTGCTCTGTATTTAGTTTGTTTGGCAAGAAATCTGTTTGAGAAACAAAACGAGCAATCTCTGCCGCAGTATTTGGCATAGCTGCTTTAGGGTCTGCGCCAATAGCTTGATTCATTTGACCAACGCTGAAGTTCAATCTGCTTGCAAGAACGGCTGACTTACGCTCACCTTCTGATGGCATATTGATTGTTGTGCTTGGACGCTTTTGTTCTTGTAATTGAATGTATGCTGCCTGTTCATTTTTAGGCAATTTCATAAAGTCTTGAAACTCTTTAATTGAGCCAGCAGGTGCATCAGGTGCGGTATAAAGAACACGCATATCGTCTTTATCAAGAACAACATTTCCAACTGTTACAGTATCACGCTTTTTAGAACCAGCAACCAATTTAGGAGGCATACCAGCAGAAATCTCATAAAGCGCACCATTAACTTCTTTGTACTCTGGTTGCATTGCTTTCTGAGATGCGACCAACTCACTTAATGCTTTGCGACCTTCAGCAGAACCCATCAATTGAGGAATTGCTCGTTGCAAATCAAAGCCACCAGCAGTCATGCCTTGACCTACTTGCTGACCCATCATGTCCTCACCATACATCTCTTGAGGCTTGGTTACAGCACCTTGGATAACACCTTGAATACGTTGTTGTTCAGCTAATTGTTGTTGCTCTAACTTACGCTTACGAATCATGTCAGCCAACTGAACATTCTGTAACTGGCTTTGCAATGTGTCTTGCATACCGCCTTTATAGGCTTGCTGACCACGCTGCAAGCCCTCAACAATAGATTGACCAGTATTCCCACCTTGGAATAAACGCCCTGCTAGGGCATACAAGGCTTGTGCTTGTGCGTCTTCACGATTACGAGCAATGTCAGCAGGTGACATACCAAGCAGACCCATTGTGTCTGCACCGCTAGTTCCAAAAATGTCTAATAGTCCAGCCATAATTTATCAATCGTAAACGATTCCGTTAAAGGATTGTTGACCAAATGGTTGCATATTAGTATCTATATATCCCATGTTAGGCGCAGAATTAAAAGCACCACCAAGGAAACTTGAACTAAATGGATTTATGTAACTTAGATTAGGTGAACCTAGATTCTTATAAACACCAGCCGCAGTTGCAGCAGTTCCTAATACCTTCTGTAAGGTAGATGTATCAGCAGAACCAGACGCTGTAGTAGAGCCTACTCGTCCTAGTGGGCTGCCATATACCAATGACATATAGTTCTGCAAGTTCTGTTGTGGTTGGTTTTGCAAGAAGTTGAAACGCTGAATATCTGCACCCAACTGTTGACCTTGATAACCTTCACGAACTTGACCTGCTTGCAACAACTGCTGAATATCTTGGTAATCAGTAGCAGCCAACTGAGGCGCAGCACCGATAGCAGCTTGTTGTCTTGCTCGCTCTTGTTCGTAGTTCTGATAAGCCAGTTGACCTGCTGTGTTAGTCAATGCTTGTGCATATTGACCAGACGCTCTGTCTTGTAGGTTACCCATAGCACCAGAGCCATAACGCCCTGCTAGGCTTGCTTTAGAACTAATGTCGCCCATAGTCTGCTGAAACTGAGACTGAGCAGCTTGAGCAGCAGGGGCAAATGCACCTTGAAAGAATGGATTACCACCTAGATAAGCACCACCCAAAGTACCCTGTAACTGTTGTTGAGCAAGTCCAGTTAAAGGATTACCTGCTAAAGCACGAGTTTCTAAGGCTTGAAGACCTGCTTGTGTGGTCTGGGAGGGAGAAACAAATGTCTCGCCTGTGTAGTATTTAGGGCCACCGCCCTGATACAGACCCGCACCCTGCTCTAAACCATACGTTAGATATGGTGCTATTGTTGGGTCAACTAAAGTTCTGGTTTCAGTTACCATCTTTTACTCCTAGAGTTTCGGATTCCAAGATGGGTCATCCACGGAATCCATTATACATAAATAATTAAAATCAACCAATAATTGCATACCGATATGTCTTATTTGCAGTCGAATTGGCAAAGTGGGTAATCGTAGCCGTACCCTGTCCTTGGGAACTAGCGTAGATGTTCGTCAAAGCAGACGGAGAGATGTAGTTCATTGTAGTAATCAAAGACGCTGTAGAGGGGTAATTTGTTCCAGCAGCATAGGCTTGGAGGCTCACAGCAGTGCTATCAGTCTCCCACCATAACTCGACATAATCATTTGCATTTAAACTTAAATAGTAATTCCATCCAGTTAAACCATGTCCATTAACTGAGCCATGCTTGCTAGGAATAGCAAAAAAGCCTGTTGAACCAGTAAGATTCGTTCCGTTGATTTTTATCCAAGCCCTAGCGTCATGGTCTTGCGAGTCAGTATTCTCAAACTGACCAGACCATTGGAAGTTATAAATTCCTGTATTTTTGACGTTCATCCTAGAACTATTGGATAGAGTTATGCCATTAGAGTAATCAGTTGTGTCTAATGTCATTGCATAGGCAGTATTTGCAGATGCAACAGTTTGGTCAACAAGGCTCTGAAACGCCCCATAAGGCATATAGTCCACGTTAGCCGCAGCAGAAGCAGGGGCAAACAAGATAACGCTGTCTGGGCCTATCCTTCGGTCTGTCAAAGTGGTTGTAGTAGCACCACCAGTTGCCAGAGTCAAAGTCCCTGTGTTATTGGTCTTTCCGTCCATGATGCCACGGACTACCTCGGCTACAGCCCTCTGGTCACCACCAAAAGCAGGTAGGCTTCTAAACATCAGCGAACCCCTTGTGGAGTTACATCTACATCCACAGCCACAGCAGTCTTCCAAGCTGCACCAGTAGGTGTTAACTTTAATCTGTGATACCTACCTGCACTACGCAAGGAAACCCTGTTCTCAGAGTCAGCAGCAGTTGAGCCACCATAAGTAACACTTTGGTTTAGCAATGTGCGTGAAGCAATGGATAGTGAGCCAGAGCCATTGTCAACAATAGGTCTAGCTAGGGTTACTACTGAGTTTGCGCCTAAATCTATGTCGCCAGTTGCAATGCTTCCTGTAAGGTTTGCGCCAGTAAAGGAGTAAACCCTCGTTCCGTAAGTTCCACCTAAGAAATACTTACCACCGATATATAACAAAGAATCTAAACTTGTTGTTAAAGCGTCAATAGAACCAGATATAGCATCTAGTTCCTCAAGCGTCAATGCGCCTGATGATGCTTCACCCAAGTAATCAGTATTAGCATCGCCATAAGTCCATTTTTTAGTCTGGAAGTTGTAAATCATCAGTTTACGAACAGCATCTACACTTTTGTAATTCCAGATTACAAGTTTGCGAACAGGGTCAATAGCGGCAGACATAGTTGAATAGTCTGTCTCGCTTGCGTCACTTAAAAAGAACCTATCAACCTTCTCTGCCCCAATCGGAATAACTTGCTGTCCGTCACACATATAGAAACCATCGTCTGACAAGAAGAATGTAATGCCTTGGTACTGAGTAATAGAACCAGCTACAGCGCAACCTTTATTCCTAGAGATGTTGTCAAACTGGAATATAAAAGGTGTACCCACATAAGTCATCCTGTGAATAGAACGCTCTAGCAAAACTAGACCAAACTCACCACCACGGATTCCTACAATCTGACCGCCATCAGGAATATCCTGATAGTCAGACTGAGTGTTTACATTTTCTACCCAATCAGTCTCATCATTGATAGCTGACCAACGAACTCTATATGGTTGCTGTGTCGTTTCTAGCGTATTTGCAACCACGACAAAATCACGCACTACAGTAATGTATTTAGCAATAGGCGCAGTAGCTGCCACTTCAGTAAATGTGCTAGAAGTACCAAGCACCCAAGACTTTAGCTTATCAGCGTTATTACAAATAATGACGCTCTTGCCAAACTGAGTAAATCTTATTCTTTCGTTTGCGTTTGTTGTCAATCCTGTATTTACTTGCGTAAGTGTTCCAGAACCGCCAACTGTATAAATCTTTGACAAGCCAGCCGTAAACAATACTGTATTGCCATCAGGGGCTTTAGCTGCATACAAAGAAGTTAAGTTCTCTGCTGCTGCGCTTGATAAAGATACTGGCGTAGGGAATGGGCCATACCCAATGGCTTGAGACACTACGTTTTTAGCGTCTGTCAACGAGCCAGAAATACCTGATTGGTCAGGCATCCACTCACCAAATGTTATCCTTGTCTGAGCCATGTATTACTTCCTTGAATCTGTGTCGTCCATGTATTGTCATTAGCAGATACTGGAGTCCATGTGTTTGTGTCTCTAATAACAAGTGTCCAAGTGTTTGAATCAGCACTAACTGGTGTCCAAGTATTAGTGTCACCTGCTACTGGAGTCCAATTGTCACCAAGGATAACGCCTTTAGCTATAATTGTTGCTAGACCTGACACCGAGGCTGCCCCTGCATAAATTGCAGACGCACTAGCGACAACATTAGCATTAGCCTCTACGCTTGCTACAGCACCTACAGTCAATCCACCATTAGCAGTTACTGTTGTATCACCAGTAATAGACGCAACGCCTAACTGGATTCTCTCTGCGTTAGCTTCACAGACACCATTAGCAGTAATACTTGCACTAGCGGCTTGGACAATTTGACCAGATGCGCTTACATCAGCATTTCCAGTAATACTTGCACTAGCAAAGTTAACCTTAGTGCCAAGAGCAGTTACATCAGCGTTACCAGTAATACTAGCAACGCCATTTGCTATTCTCTGCCCATCAGCAGTTACGCTTGCTGTAGCCTGTATGTCGCCACTACCAAACTGAACACGCTGACCAGATGCCGTAACATCTGCGTTTCCTGTGATAGAAGCATTGCCGTAGTAAACAATGGAAGCATCAGCAGTTACTGTAGCCTCACAAGTTACAGAAGCTATGCCACCAAATATTTTATCGGCATTAGCGATAACAGTAGCATTAGCAGTTATATCTGCGACACCATCCCACAAATATGCGGTAGCCCATAGTTCTGAATCTAGGCTAATTGCTAGTTCATCAATGCTAGAACTGAAAGCATCTAAGCCCTCTAGCACCCAAGGGCCTGTCACATTCTTCTGTGTAGTCGAGTTCCAATCAGACGAGTCTAAACTTAGCGTGAGGCTATCCAATGACCCAAATTGGTCAAGTTGCTCAAGCGTAAGATTGACTGTCATCATGTTATGCCAATGTTACAGACAAAGAACCTGTAGCAATACGGAACACATCGCCAGTTGCAATCGTCTTAGAAGCATCTAGTGCTGTGTGATACAACAAATTACCTGTTGTCAAAGCATCACGGATTCCAATGTGTGTGATTGTTCCCCATGAGCCACCAGCTTGAGGAAATTCCACAGCAGCAGAGTTTGTAGATGCACCATTGCTAGGCGCACCAAATGTCACAGATTGACGAGCATAGCTAGTACCAGAACACTCTGTTCCAGTATCAGCATCTGTTGGGTCAGTTGTGTACAAAGCCACATAAACAGTTGTTGGTGTTGTGTAGCTTGTTGCTCTCAACGTCACATTGATAAGAGCATTTTCCAAGTAGTTAGACATTTCAGCCATGATTTCACCTTGCAGTTAATTTGATTGACAGGGGTACACCAGAATACTGAGTGTTTTCATCAGACCTAGTGAGAGAAGAAATTGCTCGGTCATACATAGAACCCCATGTATTTATACGAGCATCATTCATTAAGTAAGGCTCTGCTTCAACCAATGCACCATACAGCAAACCATCAGGGGCAGTAGTTAGAAATACGTTAGATGGATTGTTACTAGTCAAGTACGGAGGCGCAGAGTAATAAAGCATCTTTAACGTATATACGCCATCAGGTGCAGGTGCTAACTGAAACTCAGAAGCAAGGATAGTGTAAGACTTAGGAACACCAACTTCTGATGTTCTTGGGTCATTAGATAGCGTTGAGGGACTAGAGTAACTCAATGGTTGAATTGGGTTAGTCATTACGACAAAATCACGAATCTCTAAGAAGTCACTAGGTATCTCTACAGTTGCGTCACCAGAGACTGTGCTAGTCGTTACAGATTTGAGCATCTGGCGAATACGCAACTCTCTACGGAGTCGGTTTTCAGCAAGCGTAATAAAGTCTGGAATCTGAGAAGTCAAGTCAGACCTAGCCAAATAGTTGGCTATTGAAGTCTGCAAGTCAGAATATGTTGAGAGGCTCATACCACTCCAGTTCTAGTGCGCCATGCACGATTCATTGGGTCATTTAACCAAGCAGCAAAACGCTTGTCATCAAGAACAGCAAAGCCACGCATGATTCCAGCTTTGTTCAAGTCATCAATGACTGTCATTGGAATAGATGCAACCTTGTTACCAAACAATTGGTCAGACCATCTTGCTCGTTCATCAAAGGAGTTATATTCTTTTTTATTCTGCTCAACAATGTCAGAAACATCCTGACGAGTTTGAATAACGATGCCACCTTCGCCATCGGCATGAACAGCAGTTTGTCTAAAGTTTTCCATACATCAATTCTATCAGTTTGAGTAGAAAAGAAAATGCCCCAGAGGATTAGTCTGAGGCATTTTTTGAGTTACACCAGATTAAGGTGTCAAGTCAGCCAAGATGCCATGAGCAGCTTGGTTCTTAACTTCCAATGTGTACTCACACAGCAACTGTGTGGATTCATTGTCGCCAGTAACAGCCAACTCGTTGGTCTGGAAAGGACGCAGATAAGCGATAGCAGCCATGTCAGGGTCAAGGATGAACGCTGTCTCGTTACAGCTATTGGTAGATGTCATGAACCTGTTGGGAACAATTGAGATTGCACCGAAATCTGACAGGTAAACATCTGCTGCGCTGACGATAGTGGTAGGGGTATTGGCAGGGGCCATGAAACGCTGTGCAGCAATACCAGTAAAGGCAGAAACCAACTGCTTGTGAGCAGGGTTCACCATCAACACTTTAGGATTGCCACCAGAAGCGTAAACTTCTTTAACGACAGTCTTCAAAATGTCTTCTGTGAAAGTACGATTTGTGCCATCAGTACGAGCAGTAGTTCCCAAGTCACCAGCAACGCCAGAAGTGCCACCATCATAGTTGGAGTTCAACCATGCTTGCAGACCACCCAATTTACGAGCAGTAGAAGAATTGCCGTTAGCAGCAACTTGGTTGCTCAACAGGGAAGTCTCCATGTCACGCTTAATTTCCGAACTAGCTTTGGCCAGTTGGTAGGCTTTTTCGGATTTGCGGCCCGCCTTATCGACAGCTTGCAAAGTGCCAGAAATCTTTACAGTCTTCTGTGCAATCTGGCAACGATTACCAACTCGTGTAGTTGGAGACATAGTAGCGTCAGATGCCGTTGCACCTTCGACTGCATAATTGTCTAAAACTGGGGCGGCAAGCGAATCGACTTGCCACTCATGTAGAACAGCAGTTGCTTTAGTCTTGCCAATGGAAGACATAAATGGAACATCTGTTGGTGAAATCGAGTAGATAACATCCGAAAGGTCTTCTCTCATACCGATTGCGGTATATGTTTGATAGGTAGCCATAATTTAATACTCCAAAA
>Ga0247723_1000263_pt1 | contig 34954 bp, 50 predicted proteins | sample MSEWelMarce5H_FC_FD_189079 | JGI IMG/M metagenome (GOLD analysis project Ga0247723, IMG submission 189079) | Subsurface sediment microbial communities from gas well in West Virginia, United States - MSEEL Well Study Marcellus 5H_FC | ecosystem: Environmental > Terrestrial > Deep subsurface >... | reverse complement strand
GTAGGCGCACCTTTTGTTCCTGGCTGGTAAAGGAACATAATGTCAACTTCAGGAACAGTTGGTCAGACAGTCATTACTGTTCAGAATCTTATTGACAGTGGTGCTCGTCGTGCAGGCAAACTTGCCGAAGAATTGACATCAGAGCAAGTTGCCGCATCTAAACAATCGCTTTACTATTTACTTTCTAATTTAGTAAACCTTGGCATTCAGTATTGGTGTATTGACAAAGTCATTGTTGGCTTAATACCTGATCAGCAAAACTACTATTTACCTGTTGGCACAGTTGATGTGCTAAATGCTAACTACAGAACCCTTACTGCAGTTAGCACTGGAGCCTATAGCTCATCAGGCGTCACACTAAATGCATTTAACGGTGTAGGTGATGCAACTTGTTTGTTAACATCAAATACTGGTTACATTGGCATTAACAACGGGTCAGGCAATCCTGTAATGATCACAACAATAGGCATATTGCCTGCTGTAAGTGGTTCAGTTACTGTTGATATTCAGTACTCTACAGACAATACAACATGGACCACTTTGTATAGCCCCGGTGCTACTACATGGGAATCAGGCACATGGATTTACTATGACTTACAGCCTACTGTGACACAGCCGTATTGGAGGATTAAGCAATCTTCTGGTGTGAACATGGGCTTCTATCAAGTTGTATTTGGCACTATGCCGTTGGCAATTAACATGTCGCGCATGAATAGAGATGACTATTCATCATTGCCAAACCGCAGCTTTACAGCACTTAGGCCTTTACAGTATTGGTTTAATCGTACGATTCCACAACCAAACATGGAACTATGGCCAGTGCCAAACAGCATTCAGCCACAGTTGGAGTTGTGGGTAAGCCGTCAAGTACAAGATGTAGGCTCACTGTATGGCGAGATTGAGATTCCACAAAGGTGGTATTTGGCAATTCAGAACATGTTGGCACATCAGATGGCGATGGAATTGCCAAGTGTAGAAGCCGGCAGAATTCAGTACTGTGAACAACAGGCAGAGAAATATTGGGCGATGGCAGAACAAGAAGAACGTGATAAGTCACCGATCTACTATGCGCCTAACATCAGTTACTATACGAGGTAATAATGCCCTTATGGCTTAATACTCGAGGCAATTCAGTACTTAGCATTGCGATCTGTGATCGTTGTAAGCGTAAAGTACCGTACTCGGATATTCGGCCTGATGGTAATATTCCTGGTATCAGAGTTTGTGGCGATGGTTGCTCGGATCAGTTCGATCCTTATAGGCTACCTGCTCGTCAATCTGAAAGGATCTCATTACGATTTCCTAGACCCGATGCTGATATTGCAGAATATCAAGATGCAATCACTTCCGATCCGAACATTGTGAACAACCCTACGCCGTATGATCTTACAGGAACACCGGGTGAGTTTGGTATAGCACCTGAGACATCCGAAGATGATCTAGACGGAAACTTGGATAATCTTTCGCCATAATATGTCAAATGTAAGAATTTCACAACTACCAACTGGTTCTGCCCTTACAGGTGCGGAACTAGTTCCGGTTGTACAGAATGGTCAGACCATTCAAACTACGGTCAGTGATTTTGTTTCCAGCCCTACGCTGACTCAGACTTTTGTCACTGTCAACAATACACCGTCACTTCCTAACAGCCGATATTTTGCCGTAGGCACAGGCATTGGTCTTACTGACACAGGTGCTCAAGGTCAGTTGCAGATTGCACTAAACGGAACATCTGCATCTTTAGAGACTGTTGGTAATGGCTTTATTGCTAAGACAGCAGCAAATACAGTTGCTAACCGCACATTCTCAACAACTTCAGGTTTGAGCATTACTAATGGAAGTGGCGTTTCAGGTAATCCTGTACTTTCTGTAACCGGTCTGTTGTCTGCATTGGCTGGAACTACAGGCACAGGCCTGATGGCTACCTCAGGTGGTACAACGATAACCCCTGTGACCATCGCAGGGACATCAAATCAAACGACGGTAAGTAATGGTGATACTTCGCCTGTGATTGGTCTGGCATCCAATCCGATCATTCCTGGCAATGGTGGAGTTACTATCCCGAATGGTAGTTCTGCACAGCGAATTGACTTACTTGGAACTATTCGGTACAACACTAGTCTAAATTCATACGAAGGCTATACGCTAACAGGTTGGAATCAGTTCTCATTGGCTGGTGGTGTTACATCATTCCAAACGACATTAGTAGGTCTCACACCATCATCTGCAACAGCAGGTGGCGTGTCTTTAGATGGTACGTTAGGCGCTGCTAGTGGCGGTACAGGCGCAAACACACTTACAGGGTATGTTGTAGGTAATGGCACATCAGCCATGACTGCATCTGCAACCATACCTACAACAGATCTAAGTGGCACCATTAGCAATGGTCAATTAGCCAATAGTTCAATCACAATTGGGTCAACGTCGGTTGCACTAGGTGCAACGATTACAACGCTTGCAGGTACATCAATCAGTGGGTCGACAAATACGTTAACCAACATTGCAAATGCTAGTTTGACCAATTCTTCAGTGACGTTAGGCACAACAAACGTTGCACTAGGCGCTACTTCACTAACATTAGACGGTCTTACATCAGTAACGGTTACACAAGATCCAACATCTGCATTGCAATTAGCAACCAAGCAGTATGTGGATGCTGTGGCTGAAGGACTTCATGTCCATGCAGCTTGTGCAGCTGCTACTACTGGGACACTTGCATCTATTACTGGTGGCACAGTAACTTACAACAATGGTACAGCAGGCGTAGGCGCTACTCTTACTTTGTCAGTGGCGTTGACCACTTTGGATGGCTACACACTGGTTAATGGTGACCGGTTGTTGATTAAGAATGAAGCCACACAAGCCAACAATGGCATTTATACATGGGCAACAGGTGGCACAGTATTAACTCGTGCGACAGACTTTGATACTGCCGCTGAGATGGCAAGTGGCGACTTTACATTTGTGGTCAACGGGACTTTGTATGGCAACACCGGTTGGGTTCAGACTGACCCAGTCACTGTTGTAGGCACAAGCCCTGTAACATGGATACAGTTCTCAGGCTCTGGTGCATACACAGCAGGCACAGGATTAACACTCACAGGCACACAATTCAGCTTAACTAACCCAGTTGCTATTAACTTAGGCGGTACGGGTCAAGCAACTGCATCAGCAGCATTTAATGCTTTATCACCGATTACTACAACAGGCGATCTAATTATTGGCAACGGCACTAATAGTGCTACAAGATTAGGTATTGGTGCTAATGGGTATATACTTACAAGTAATGGCACAACTGCAAGTTGGCAAGCATCTACAGGCGGTGTAACATCATTTAGTGCAGGTACGACAGGCTTAACACCTGCCACAGGCACAACAGGTGCAATTACTTTAGCAGGCACATTGGTTGTAGGCAATGGCGGAACTGGAGTAGCTACACTTACCGGTTTAGCATATGGTAATGGTACTAGTGCATTTACGGCAGCAACTGGTGCAGAAGTTGTTGCAGTAATTGGTTCAACTGCCGTGACCAATGCAACTAATGCTACAAACGTAGGAATTACAGCGGCATCTTCTGGTGCAACAAATTACTTAACTTTTGTTACTGCAACCACTGGCAATTTGCCTGAATTGGTAAATTCATTAATCACTTGCAATGCTGCAACTGGTGCAATAACAGGTGGCATTTCCGGAGGAACATTCTAATGTCAGCAACAGGCTATACACCAATTCAGCTGTACTACAGCACTACGGCATCAGCTGTTCCTGTAAATACAAACCTTGCAAATGGCGAGTTGGCAATCAACACTAATGACGGAAAGCTTTTTTATAAAGATTCTGGCGGTACTGTTCAGACCTTAGCATCTAAAGGCACAGGTGCTATTGGTGGTTCTACCACACAAGTTCAGTTCAATAGCTCTGGTTCTTTGTCTGGTTCTGCCAACTTTACTTGGTCCGGCACTTCATTAGCAGTGACTGGAACGGTAGCTGTTACAGGCGCTTTGACTGCAACCTTAGACTCTACGTTCAGTTCAACCGGGGCCTTGCTGATTAGCAAAGGTACAACGGGTCAACAGCCGGGCAGCCCCGTCACGGGCATGTTGCGCTACAACACTACTACTAATCAGTTTGAAGGCTATAGCGGATCATCCGCCGCATGGAACCCAGTGGGTGGCGCAAGCCTAAGCAACGACACAAGCACAGCAAGTAATTTGTACCCATTGTTTGCAAATGCAACATCAGGTTCAGCAACTACGCTCTATACTGGCAACGCTAAGTTGCTATACAAGCCAAGCACTGGTGAGTTACAAGCATCAGTCCCAGTAGCATTAAATGGTATTGTGGTGAACAGCCAAACAGTGTCTACAAGCTATACGATTGCGGCTGGGTATAGTGCTATGTCATCAGGACCCGTCACCGTGGCATCAGGTCAAGCTGTAACTGTTTCTAGCGGTAGTCGCTGGGTTGTTGTTTAAGGAAAAATTATGGCAAGCATTGTTGTTAATGGCGATACATCTGGGGCAGTAACCCTATCTGCACCTGCGGTAGCGGGAACAGTCACAGTCACACTACCCGCCACAAGTGGCACGATGTTGACTACAGCATCTAGCACAGGCATAAGTGGTAGCGCTATATCTTCTGGTACTGTTCCAGAGGCTTACGGTGGTACAGGAACAAGTACTGGTTACTACGGCTTTAAGAACCGCATCATCAATGGTGCGATGGTGATTGACCAGCGTAATGCGGGGGCTTCTATCACTCCTACTGATGGTCAGTATTCTGTTGATAGATGGAAATGTAGTCTTTCTCAAGCATCAAAGTATTCAGCACAGCAATCTACGACTGCACCATCAGGATTTATAAACAGCCTAAAAATTACTTCTTTATCGGCTTATTCAAGTGGAGCATCAGATTATTTTGTGGTTCAACAAGCAGTTGAAGGATTTAACATTGCTGATTTAGCATGGGGTTCTGCTTCTGCCTCTGCCGTTACTTTGTCGTTTAGGGTTTATTCGTCATTAACAGGAACATTTGGTGGTGCATTACAAAATAATGCTGGCAATCGTAGTTACCCATTTACTTACACAATTTCTTCTGCGAATACATGGACAACAATAAGCATAACTATTGCTGGAGACACTAGTGGAACTTGGTTAACAACTAATGCTACTGGTATATTTGTTTATTTTAATCTTGGCACAGGAACAACATATAGCGGAACTGCTGGTTCATGGGCTGGCGCAAATTATTTATCAGCCACAGGCGCAACAAGCGTAGTCGGCACAAATGGCGCAACCTTCTACATCACAGGCGTACAACTAGAAAAAGGCAGTACCGCAACATCGTTTGATTACCGCCCTTATTCTGCGGAACTTGCTATGTGTCAGAGGTATTTTTACATGGTGTCAAAAGGAACAGGTGAAATTGGAATTGGGTGGAATTACACATCATCACAAGCATCTTGGATAATTTATTTTCCTGTAACAATGAGAACTGCACCTTCTTTGTATTACAACAATGGTGCTTATTATAATTTTTATAGAAATAGCAATCCTCAAAGCATTACAACTTTTAATGTTGATGTTGCAAGCACATCAATTTGCACTATTTATAACAATACTGAAATTAGTGGAACTGCTGGTCAAGCTGGAATTTTAAGAACGACAAGTGGGTCTGGTTATGTTGGATTTTCTGCGGAGTTATAAATGTATAAACTAATTAAAAGTGTTTACACAAATGAAGTAAGCGGCGCAAGCAAAACAGAAACTAATGGTCATACGATTGTTTTTGTTTTTGACCCCGCTAACACCGATTACCAAGCCTATTTAAAGTGGGTGGCTGAAGGCAATCAACCAGAACCCGCAGAGGAAACACAATGATAAAAGCCGAACTAGATACAGTAAAAGCCGAACTTGCGGCTCTGAAAGGATAAGACATGACTACAACAATCAATGCATCAACGAGTAGCGGTTTAGTCAATACTGCCGATACTTCGGGAATTTTGCAACTACAAACTGCATCTACAGCGGCAGTCACGATAGACGCTTCACAGAATGTGGGAATTGGTACTGTTTCGCCAACAGCCAAATTAACTATTGATAAATCCTCTGATTCGGCTTCGCCAAGTCGCACGCCTGCTGATTATTCAATCCGAATGACAGCCGCTCAAAGTAACACATATAACGGCGGTATTTGTGTTTCAGAAAGCACTTATGTAAATTCTGCAATAACACCAATTGATACAGGTTCTGGTGGCGCACAAGGTTGGTCGTTTATTACAGGAAATAATACTGCCATTGCAGAAGCAATGCGTATCAACTCCTCTGGTAATGTGGGAATTGGTACTACTTCACCTAATGCTAGATTAAATGTTTCTGATTCAGCAGATGGCGCACAAAGCGGAACAATTCGACTAGGTGATAACGGCACTTACTACGGAGAAAATCTATTTAGATACAACAGTAGTGAATACAGGATTGGAGTCTATCCATCTGGAAACATGACCTTTTACGCAACAGGGTCAGAAAATATGCGTCTTTCGTCTAGCGGTAACTTGCTGGTGGGGACTACAAGCACTTTTTCTCCGGGCGGCGTTCCAACAACAAGTGGTTTTTCTACTGGAACGGCTGGAAATTGGGCGCTAGGCATAAGACATACTTCATCTGCTAGCAATCCTTATGGATTGGCTATACAGTATCCCAACTCAGCCCCAAATGCTGCTAGCGCACAATTTATATTTTGCCAAGACAGCGCAGGAACAAAATTTGATGTTCGTTCTAATGGTGGCATAGGAAACTATTCTGCAAACAATGTCAACTTATCTGACCAGCGTGAAAAGAAAAACATTGAAATTGCTGGAAGTTATTTAACCAAAGTCTGTGCAATTCCAGTTAAAACATTTCTTTACAACGACCAAACAGATACCGACTTAAACCTTGGTGCAATAGCGCAAGATGTACAAGCCGTTGCGCCTGAGTTGGTAATGGAAAGTAATTGGGGGTCAAAAGAAGAACCCAAGATGCGCTTGTCTATCTATCAAACAGACTTGCAATATGCATTGATGAAATCCATCCAAGAACTAAAAGCAATAAACGACACACAAGCCGAAACAATCAACGCAATAACCGCCCGAATCGTGGCGCTAGAAGGAGCATAAATTGACCGCAATTATTGACGGAACACTCGGTGTCACCTTCCCTGCGGGTGGAGTAGGTAATCCTGCTAGTGCTGTGGTGGGTTTAACTGATACCCAGACGCTTACTAATAAGACTCTGACTACACCAATCGTATCAACCACAATGGGCGTTGGCGGTGCTACACCGTCTGGCTCTGGCTCTGGTATTACTTTCCCCGCAACCCAATCAGCATCATCTGACGCAAACACATTGGATGATTATGAGGAAGGGACTTGGACACCAACAATTTATGGGGGTACTACTGCTGGCTCAACTACATACACAAATCAAACGGCTACATATACAAAAATAGGCAGAGTTGTTTATTTTCTTGTTGATGTTAGGTGGTCTGCACAAACTGGTACTGGTGCTTTGACAATGGGAGGCTTCCCTTTTACTTGTAATAATGTTCTTAGTGGGCAATGTAATTATTCTTCTAGCGATTTAACATTAACAGCACTACACTTTACTTCTTTAGCCCAAGTAAATGCAAACACAACAAATATGAATTTTTATTCAAATGCTACTGGTGGCGGAACAATAACAGGGGTTCAAATAGATTCATCAGCAATAATTTGGGTAGGTGGTTTTTATACAATTTAAGGAAATCAAAATGGCATTCACAGAAACCAAAGTCATTGACCAAATTACAGTTACCGAAAACGGCACAGTCTTGTATCGGGAAGCAACTCGCATCCTAAAAGATGGTGATGAAATTGCTAAAACTTACCATCGTACAAGCCTGACACCAGCACAAGACTTAACTGGTCAACCAGAGCAAGTTGTTGCTATATGCAATGCCGCATGGACTGAAGAGGTCATTGCGGCTTATCAGGCTCAAGTGGCGGCACAACAAATTGGGGCGTAAACATGGAAAAACTACAACTCTCAACTCAACTTCTTAACTCCATCATGGGGTACTTAGGCACTCGTCCTTACCAAGAAGTGTTTCAGCTTATTGAAGCAATTCAAAAAGAAGCTAAGGAACAACCAGTGCCTGAGCTGACAAATGAATGAGCTTGAAAAGGAATTTGCTGTGCATGAAGCTATTTGTGCAGAGCGGTACCGCATGATTCAAGACCGGTTGGACAATGGCAAAGAGCGCATGCAAAGAATGGAGTACATCTTGTACATAGTCATTGTTGCAGTACTGTTTGGGCCTGGTGTTGCAGGTGAATTTGTTAAGAAGCTCTTAGGCATCTAACAATGTGGATCCATTCACTCTCCTCATGGCAGCTCAAGCTGCTGTCGGATTTATCAAGCAAGGCTGTAACATGCTCCACGAAGGACGCATGGAGCTGGAGGGTGCTAAGAAAACGGTTGAAGGCGTCATATCGGACGTCAAAGCAATCAAAGGAATTTTTGATTGGTTCATTGGTCTATTCGTTAGTAAACCAGCCAAGACCACCGACAGCAAGCCTTTGGCGCAAAAGAAAGCCAAAGCCACAACCACAACCAAACAACAGCAATCTTACGAAGAACTTGAACTTAAGCTCATCAGTGAGATCGGGGCAAACCTCGGTGTCCTCTTCGACACACAGCAAGAAATTACAAACTACTACCTTGAACTAGAAGAAACGAGCAAAACCAACTACGACCCTGCACAGAATACATCAAAGAAAGCTATAGAACGAGCTTTGATTGAGTTGCAGATGGAGAAGTTGATGGAGCAAACAAGGGAAGCAATGGTCTATGCTCCGCCGGAGCTGAAAGATCTATACAGCCGGTTCTTAGTAATGCATGGCAAAATTGAGCGTGAACAGGAGTGGGCTAGGTCAGAGATGATTCGTAGGGCTAGGTTGGCAAGGTGGAAAAAAGAACAAGACGAGATTGAGCTAATTCAATTAACAAGTGGAGTAATTGCCGTGATGTTCATATCTTTAATCTTTGGGTGGCTGATGTGGCAACTACGAAGCTGGTCTACTGGATACTGATAGGGGTTGCCATATGCGTAATTGTGGGTGTAACTTCAATGGCATATGTGGAAACCCTGTACATGCGAGCACAGCTTAAGCAAGAGATGAAAGAGCTGCGTAAACTTAAACGTGAACTTAAGGAAAGCAAATGAATGAACTACTCGGTCTTCTCAAGGGTATCGCACCCACGTTGGCAACTGCTGTCGCTGGTCCTCTGGGTGGCGCTGCTGTTACCGCTCTGGCTAATAAGTTTGGCGTGTCTGATTCCGTCGATGCTGTTGCTAAAGCTATTGCGGGCGATCCAAAAGCGGCTGAAAAGCTGGCTGAAATGGAGCTAGAGTTCACCAAGGTGGTTCTAGACGCTCAAAAGAACGAAGACAATAACATCACAGACCGTTGGAAGTCAGACAATCAGTCCGACGGTTGGCTAAACAAGAACATACGCCCAGCCACCTTGGTGTATCTCCTGTCAACCTACAACGTGTTTGCTCTGATGTCTGCATTTGGTCATCAGGTCAACGAATCTTATGTCAATCTGCTCGGTCAGTGGGGTATGCTGGTAATGACAGCTTACTTCGGTGGCAAGACGATTGAGAACATTATGGCTATTAAAGGAGGTAAGAAATGAACCTTTCAGCACATTTCACATTTGATGAGTTAACTTATACCGACCATAGAGAACTGGACAATACACCTAATGAACAAGAGCTTGGAAATCTTAAGCGCCTTGCAGCGTTTCTTGAAGAAGTTAAAACAGTTCTCGGCGGCAAACCGATTATGGTGAACTCTGCATTTAGGTCAAAAGCCGTAAATGATGCAGTAGGCAGCAAAGACACATCACAGCACAGAGTCGGTTGTGCGGCCGATCTAAGAGTACCCGGTATGACACCAGATGAGGTCGTGAAAGCCGTAATTGCAGCAGGCATAGGTTACGACCAAGTCATACGAGAATTTGATCGGTGGACACACATATCAATCCCTAATGCAGTCAACGGCACACCTCGTCGGCAAGCTTTAATAATTGACAAAGCTGGTACTAGAGTGTATGCTTAAGCTATATAATCGTGTTAGCATAAAGGACGGCTCTGTATGACTGTTGCATCAGTAATGACATACGATTCTCTTACGGAGAATATCCAGTCTTATCTGGAACGTACAGACACTGCCACGCTTGACAAGATTCCACTTTTCATTATGCTGGCAGAGCAAGTGATCGCCAGTGAGATTAAGTTTCTTGGCAATTTGACGGTAAACACTAGCACTATGACAATAGGTCAGTTTGTGATTGACAAACCTGCTAGATGGCACAAAACAGTGTCAATGAATGTGATTGTAAGTGGCGAACGTCAGCCAATTTTGCTGCGTAAGTATGAGTATTTACGTGAGTATTGGCCAGATCAAACACAAACTAGTGTGCCTTTGTTTTATGCAGACTACGATTACACACATTGGTTAGTGGCTCCAACACCTGCTGCAGCTTACTCGTTTGAGGTGCTCTATTATGAGCGTAATCAACCGTTGGATAGCACAAACCAAACCAACTGGTTCACAATTTATGCACCACAAGCGTTGTTGTATGGGTCACTTTTGCAAGCAATGCCATTCTTAAAGAATGACGACCGTATTCCAATGTGGCAAGCGCAATACCAAGCAATCATGCAAGTATTGAAAGCCGAAGATGTGACACGTATTGGTGATAGACAAAGTACGGTGCTTGACACATGACCGGCTCATTTGTATCCCCATTCACTGGCGATGTTATTCAGCCAACTGATGTCAGCTATGCCTCGTATACACTTACAGGCGACTTACAGTTAGAGTGGCCGTCTGGCGCAACACCTGCTGAATCACCAGCAGCTAGGATAATGGACATCACGGCTGGTACTACCGGCTACAGTCTGATTATGCCGCCTGCCAACCAAGTGTCGGTAGGACAAGATGCACTGATTCGTTGTATAGGCTCAACCTTCACTGTAAAGAACTACACGGGTGGCACGATCTGTACGGTTAGTTCTAGTAATGCTCAGTACATTTACTTAACGGCAAATAGCACAACTGCAGGCACTTGGGGCGTACTAGGGTTTGGTACTGGCACATCATCTGCCGATGCTGCTACGTTGGCTGGCTATGGCTTAATGGCAATATCAGCTACGTTAAACCAAAGCCACCCAGCACAGACAATCACAAGCCCTTACACATTCTTAGCTGCAGACCGAGCACAAGTAAAAGTATGGGCAAGTGGTGCTGGTACAGGCACACTGCCATTGGCTGCAACGCTTGCAAATAACTGGTTCACATTGTTTAAGAACAATGGTACAGGCTCATTCACTATATCGACCACAAGTAGTCAGTTAATTGACGGGCAAACAAGCAAGACATTTAACCCAGATGAGTCAGCATTCATCATCTGTAATGGTTCGGCATACATCACTGTAGGCTATGGTGTTAGCCCTACATTCGCATTCACTGTGCTTACTTACCCTGTCACAGGTGGTGCATACTCCTTAACATCAAGTGAAGCCGGCAATCTGATTCAAGAGTATGTAGGTACACTTGTTAGTAACGTGACTGTGACCTATCCGCCTGTTGTGAACTTGTATGTAGTGTCTAACCAAACAGTTGACAATGGCTACACACTTACACTCACAACCGGCATTGTTGGCTCTGCAACTGCAACCATACCGCCAGGTCAACAAGCCACACTAATATGCGATGGCACAAACTTCTTAAATGCCAATACAGTACAAGCCGGCGCTACATCATTAAGCATCATTAACGGCACTGTTGGCACACCGGCAATCAATTTTGCAGCTGAAACGAATACAGGCATTTGGCGAAATGGCGCAGGTCAGTTTGACATTGCAGTATTAGGCACAAACCGGTTTGCATTGACTGCAACTGGACTTGAGATTACAGGCACAGGCAACTTTACTGGCGGTGTTAGTGGAGGTACATTTCCATGACAGCAAAAGTATTTGCATTAGACACACTGCCAGGAATACAGCGTGATGGTACTGTATTTGATCGACAGTTTTATACTGATGGCCGATGGGTAAGGTTTCAAAGAAGCAGACCGCGTAAGATTGGCGGCTATAGAGAGATTGTGAACAACTTAGCCGGTCCATCTAGAGGCATTTACGTTAACCCACAAAACAACTTTAACGATGTCTATAGTGGCTATTCAGATGGTTTGCAAGTAGTGCCTATTAGCAATGCCGGTGTAGGTGCTGGTGTTACTGACATTACACTGACAAACTTTACACCGAATGTAAATAATCTTTGGCAGTTTGATACGTATACAGACACAAATGGTACAAACAATCAAATACTGCTTGCACACCCAGGCCAAAACTTAACTGACATCAACAACAGTGTGAATACGCCTGTTCTTGGCAATGTGATTGGCACAACTACTGCAAGTGCTATTGGCGTGTTCACTATTGCAGCCACGCTAAATTCAACTACTACAGTGACTGTGTCATCAACCACACAGATCGGTGCAGGTCAAGTAGTGACAGGCACAGGCATACCATCTAGCACAACAGTGACTGTGGTGAACAATGCCACTACATTCACAATCTCAAATGCAGCCACATTAACTGGTTCATCAACACTGACCATTGACAATCAGATTTCTGTGTCAGGCGGTGTGGTTGTATTGCACCCATATGTGTTTGTTTATGGGAATGCCGGATTGATTAAGAACTGCTCGGCTGGTAACATTAATGACTGGGTATCTGCCGATGCAAACGAGGTTAACGTAGCAACCGGAAAGATAGTCCAAGGTTTACCTGTTCGGGGTGGTACGACATCACCTTCAGGGTTATTCTGGTCAATCGATTCATTAATCCGTGTGTCCTATACGCCTACTACTGTAAACTCAGGCGGTACGACATCTACATTGTATTGGCGGTATGACTTAATCTCTAGTCAGTCATCTATTTTGTCTAGCCAATCAGTGATTGAGTATGACGGCATCTATTATTGGTGTGGTGTTGATCGGTTCCTGATGTACAACGGTGTTGTAAAAGAAATACCTAACCCATTTAACCAGAACTACTTCTTTGACAATCTAAACTATGAGCAAAGAACAAAAGTCTTTGTGACTAAAGTGCCTCGGTTCGGTGAAGTATGGTGGTTCTATCCTAAAGGCAGTTCTACTGAATGTAATGATGCCATCATCTACAATATTCGTGAAAACTGCTGGTACGATGCTGGTGAAGCACTAGGGTCAAGAAGATCAGACGGCTACTTTTCACAAGTGTTTCATTACCCTATCAATGCTGATTGGCAAACTAATGAAACCGGTGCAGTAAACTTGTTTACGATTACTAATGCAGGTACTGGCTACACCAATGGCACTTACACATACAACAACTTAGTAGGTGGTGCAGGCACAGGTGCACAAGCATCTTTTACTGTTGCAGGCGGTGTAGTTACGAACTTTACAATTACTGCAAGAGGGTTAAACTATGTAGTAGGCAATACGCTAACTATTAGCTTGGCCACTGCAGGTACGCCATTTAGCATTACATTGACCTATGTGATGTCATATGTGTCACTATATCAGCATGAATTTGGTACTGATGCAATACAAGGTGTAGTTGCAACGGCAATCGAAAGCTATTTTGAGACGAATGATCTTGGTTGGGTATCAGGTGGTCCATCACAAAATTCACCTGTAGGTGAAAACCGTTGGCTTCGTATTGAGCGTGTTGAGCCTGACTTTGTACAGACAGGCACTATGCAATGCTATGTTACAGGTCGGCCATTTGCACAAGCGGCTGATAAAGTTAGTGATGCATACGACTTTACGCCAACCACGAACAAGATAGATATGCGTGAGCAAAGACGCGAATTACGGTTAAAGTTTGTTAGCAATGTGCAAGGCGGTAACTACCAACTAGGTAAAGTCATAGTGAATGCCGAGCTTGGTGATGTACGAGGCTACAACTCATGACAGTAGGCGTTGTCTATGACCCACGCAATCTTTCATGGGATCAATGGGCATCATTGATGGTGGAAGCCTATGCCGGTCAACAGCTTGAAATACCGCATGATGAGAATAAATGGCAAGAATGGGCTACTGGCTTACACGGTATTGGCTTGTTTAGTAGCGATGCCGTACCAAGTCCTTACATATTTGCTAAGTGGCAAGACTGGGCACAAGTCGTAGTTGGTGTTGTTGCAAACCAAACACAACAAACATGATTAACTTCATTGAATTGCTTAACAAAGTTGCTCGTGTGGCTAGACCAGCACATCATGAGTTTACACCTATTGAGCGGATGGACGAGAAGTTTGAAGAGACTTGCTTTGATTCCTTGGACATGCTGATGATCGGTATGTTTATGGGCATGATTTATGACATTGATGATGAAATGTCAAAAGACTTTCAGCCTGAGACTGTGCAAGAACTGCATACGTTCATAGAGCTAAACAAGAAGCGTGATCCAGAATCGATTGAGTGGGCATTGGAACAGATTAAATGATTCACCTTACTCACTATCGCACTGCTTACTCGACTAATGTTGAGCTGATGAGCGATGCTACTTACCCACAAAAAGTGCATTGGTTTCCAGAGACATATGACCGTGTAAAGACAGGCATGTTTTATGCGCCACATCGAATTGCAGAAAAAGTGCTTGATCCAGTACTTGTTAAAGAGCTCCGTGAGAATCCTGTAGGTAAAACAGCATTTATACTTGCTAGCGGTAATTCACACTTTGCAGGAATCAACCCACGGTCTAAAGCACCTACGAGGTTATCTTATGAATACAAATTTTTACCATTCACTCTCACTCAAGTGTACGCAGGTAGAACGGCGCAATCTTTGGGCGCTACAGATCATGTTGTTACCGATGCCACGGCATGTGCATCAAGCCTCAAAGCCCTTATGGACGTCCAAACCCTCATCAACTACTACGGATTCAAAAGAGTAGTGGTGCTAACGGTCGAAGATGCTGTATCGAATTCAGTGCTAGACTTTTTTGGTGAAGCCAGAGCTTCTTTGTCTTGGAAAGAAGAACAGACCGGCATACTTCCATCAGCATTTGACAGCACGAACTATGGGTTCTATGTTGGTCAAGGTGCTGCTTTGGCGGTGTTTGAGTCAGATGATGTGTCTGAAAACCCTATAGCAGTGCTTAAAGGCGCCTATACAGCAGGAGAGGATCACTCAAATGCTATTGGTCAACGTGAAGACGGTCAAGGGTTTGTTCGTGCTATTGAAGGCGCTCTTAATATTTCTTGCACACCTGCTGAGCACATCGGCATTGTGAAGACGCATGGCACAGGCACAAAAACAAACAATGTAGCTGAGAAGACTGCACTAAAGTATACGTTAGATAAGTATGTGGCTACCTCATATAAGCAGAAGATTGGTCATACCATGGGTGCCAGTGGCTTGCTGGAGACATTGCTATTGATTGATGACATTGTGTCTGATGAGCGTGTACCAGCCATTGCCAATAGAACGGAATATGATGAGACATTCTTATCCGAAGATGTAAATGTTCCGCAAGGCGACATACTAAGTATCGCCGCAGGTATGGGCAATGTGTATTCGGCAGCTGTGCTGTCGTTGGAGGTCTAAATGACACAGATGGTCGATAGCAAAAAACAAACGCTTGATTTTGCAGAGATCATGGCCATTGCTCTAAAGAATACCAAGTCGCCTTATCCGCCTAAGATGGCAATTCCTGCAATTCTGACTGAAGTTACACAGCCAAACACAGATGTTAAGCAAATTGGCAATACTGTTTTTATTTTGCATGAAGGTAAGAATGGTCAAGGCTTCTTTAAAGCATTAAATGCCGATACAGCTGCTAACTTCGTGGCTAACAGTAAGAAGTATGTAGTGTATGCCAAGAACGATATGCAGATGGACGTGCTTGTGACTGAATTCACAGACCCTGCAATTAGTAAGCTATTTCACACAATTGCTAAAGCTCCTCCTATGCCTAGGATGGGGTTCAAAGAATATAAAACCAGCAATGGCGGATTCCGCATTGTGCTGAACTTGGGGAAATGATATGGGTGCAGTAGCAGATGCAGTAAGTGACTTAGGCAGCAGTGTAAGTGATGCAGTCTCTGATGTTGGCGATACAGTACAAGATGTAGGCCAAGCCGTAATCGATGAAGTTGCAACGCCTGTTGTCGAGGCTGTACAAAAAACTTATGATGCATTTGAAGAAGACCCTGTAGGTACATCTTTAAAGATAGCAGCAGCTGCTTCAGGCAATCCTATGTATGTGATGGCAGCCAATACGGCTGTTGCAGTTGCTCATGGTGCTGACATCAATGATGCTTTAGAGTCTGGTGCAAAAGCAGGCGCCACAAGTTGGGCTGCAAATACTATTGCTGAATATGTTAGCACACCTGAAGTTGGCAGTGTTCGTGGTCCTGACAATATCGATGTAGGCGGTGGGTTTAACCCTGCCACTGGCGCATCTACACCTACAATTCCTATACCACCAAAGATTACGCCTGAAGGCAAAGTTGCAGGCAGTACTGCAGCAAACATCATACGAGGGCAAGACCCTCTGACTGCTTTAATGAATGGTGGTATATCGGCAGGCGTTCCATCAATTACAGCACAGATCCCTGGCTATGATGACTTAACAAAAGCACAACAGTCAATTGTCAACAATACTGTATCAGCAGCACTAAGAGGTGGTGATCCATCACAAGCATTAGTTGATAGTGCATTGATGGCAGGCATTAATGAAGCAAAAGCGCAGTACAAAGAATCACAATCGACGGGTGCACTACCTAGTAGCCCACAAGTAGCATCGACCGATGGAGCACTGCCTACCACTGAAGTGGCTGAGCCTGTACAAGTTCCGGGTGGCACACAAGTGGCATCGACTGACGGTGCACTACCGACAGTTGAAGTGTCTGGTGCACCTATCTTTGCTGAGAGCTCATCAGCAAATACAGTAAAGGCACCATTTGGCTATGACTTGATGCCTGCATCGATGTCTGACCAGAAGCCTGAAGGCGCTTACTACGATCAGTATCAGAATGCTTGGTTTGTGCCTAATCAAGCAGCGACAGACCTTCAGACGCAATTGCAGAATCAGCCAATGCCTGAGGTTACAACAATACCTGATGTAACGACTGCCGACACTGTGAATACCGGTGCATTGCCGTCAACGCCAATAGTAGAACCGACTGTGCAACCATCGACAGGCGCTTTGCCAGTAGCTGAAATGCCTGAAGTTGTAGTGACTGCACCAGCACCAGCGTCTGCGCCGGTTGATGAGATACCTGAGATTGTAGTCACTGCACCTCGTGAACCGTATACTGGCGACATTCAGTTAGATCTAAGTGGACAACCTACAACTACAGCAGCAACACCTACGGTAAAGCCTACAGCAACGCCTACTGCGAGTGTAGGCACATCGGCACCTGTATCAGGTCTGACACAGACCATTACAGGCGGGTCTAACGTAGGACAAACAACAGCTGCTACCCCGTCATTAGGGGCATTACCTACTGCGCCAAACCCAACAATGTTGGCAGCAGCACCTTTGGAGAAGCAAAACATGGTCTTAGGCGAACTTACACAGTTATACCCACAATTAGCAAATGTCGATCCTCGGCTATTACAAGTTCTATCCGGTAAATCTAAGCCGGCTAGCTACTACAACTATGGTGCAGGCAGTGGCGGTTCAACTCCGCTGATGAATGCCGGCACAGGTGCTGCTCCATCATCAGGTATGCCGTTCAAAACATCAGGCACATCTAGCAATACGGCAGGTCTAACTTCTGCAACTGGTTCTGGTGCACTGTCCCGGGCTGGCTTAAGCATGCTGGATAGCAATCAGACAATCTCAGGCTTTGCTAAAGGTGGTCTAGCTGAGCACAATCCGGAGTTCATTACTGGCGCCACTGGCCACCATGTGAAGGGTGAAGGTGACGGACAGTCTGACAGTATTCCAGCTATGCTAGCTGACGGTGAGTATGTGTTCGATGCCGACACAGTTGCCGCACTCGGTAATGGCTCAAATGATGCAGGCGCAAGGATACTGGATAAAATGCGAGAAAACATACGTAAACACAAACGATCAGCACCAGCGGGAAAGATTCCGCCTAAAGCCAAGTCGCCTCTTGAATACATGAAAGGTTAATCATGGCACTTACACAAGGCAGTCCATTACCGAATATTACGACCACACAAGGTCAAACAACTACAGCGCCTAGCTGGTATACTGATTACTTAAGTAATTTAGCAGGCAATGTAACCAGTCAAACTACAGGACCAAATGCGGCTCAGTATGTTGGTGCACAACCACTACAACAGCAAGCATTCCAAGCAGCTGGTGCACTTCCTGGCACATACCAACCTACGGTACAACAAGCAACTGGATTAGCATCTAGTGTAGGCAATGCCGATGTAGCAGGCAATGTTAGTAAGTACATGACGCCATACACCGAGAATGTGGTGAATGCACTTGGTGATCTAGGTCAAAGAAACATTAGCCAGTTCTTGGCGCCACAAGCCACTGCAGCATCTGTTGGTTCAGGTCAGTTCGGTTCAAAGCGTGGTGCCGAGGTACTAGGTCAAGCCATTAACACGGGGTTGCAGAACCTTAATCTGAACCAGGCACAAGCACTTCAAACCGGATATACCCAAGCACTAAGTGCGGCCCAACAGGAACAGGCGAACAAGCTTGCGGCATCTAATCAGCTAGGTAACTTGGCCACTACTGGTCAGAATCTAAGCTTGGCTGACATCAATGCATTGTCTACCATGGGTGGTCAACAACAAACAATTGCACAAAATGAGCAGTTATTCCCACTACAAACACTAAACACTGGTGCAGCTGCTTTACGTGGCTATCAAGTGCCTACATCAGTCAATTCGACATACACTGGACCGATTCCCGGTGCTTATTCAGCATCACCACTACAACAAATTGCTGGTATTGGTGCATTGCTATCTGGTGCAAGCACATCAGCATCTGGTCAGCCTACATCGTTTGGCAATTGGCTAGGCACTCAATTGTCATCAGCAGGTAGTGGCATATCAGATCTGTTTGGTGGTGGCAATACAGGCATGAGCGGTGTGACAAACACAGGCACCAACTTCTTGATGGGTACTGATGCAAATAACGTCCCATACCCAAGAGACGAAAGTGGTAATGTTATTACTTACGGAGAATAAATATGGCATTACCTACAACAGTTCCAGCAGCACCTTCTATGCTAGGTGCTGATGATGCAGCAAAGAAAGAATATTTTCAAGCGCTACAAAAGACATTAGATGCATTAGAAATGAGGGCAAATCGTGGCCCTAATATGTTTCAAGTAGCAGGCGAACTATTTAATCCGGGTCGTACAGGTAGCGCAGGTGAAGCGGTCGGTAGAGTGGCAAATGTTGTTGGTGCACAGCAAGAACGTCAGCAAGAAGCTGAAATTCCATTGTCACAAATGAAGATGCAGATTGCCGGTCAGAAGTATGAGATTGAGAACCAATCAAAAGCTCTTAAGATCATGGCTGACACATTAGGCATGACTGAACCACAAGTTGCACAAAGCCTACAAACAGGCTCATTCCCACCTGGGTCTGCAGTTAAGTTAGCACAGATCTATCCTATTGTGTCACAATTGTCGCCTAAAGTTGGTGAGATTGTGAAGAACACATTTGGCATGCAAAAAGACATAGCAGGAATGGCGACGGAAGACTTTAAAGCCAACATGTCACAAGCAGATCTTGTTGCTAAATATGGTAAAGGTATTCTTGATCTTATTCCTGGCGGTGGTAGAACTCCAGCAGCGCCTGCTCCAGTAGCACCTGTACCAACTGCACCAGTATCTACAGCACCTACAGCCACTACGCCAACTGCAGCGGCACCTGTCACTACACCACCCGTATCAACAGTATCGCCAATAAGTGCAATTCCTGTTGACAAGATGAAGCAAGCACTTGTTGACAATGCCATGGCTAAGAGTTCAGCACCTTCAGCAGGCGCATCAGTGCCTGTATCACCACCGCCTAAGCCTACAATGTTAGGTAGTGCAGATATTGCGCCAATGCCTAGCCCGATTAACTCTCGTACAGGCACAGTGCCTGACATTAAGATGGCACAGAATGTGGCAAGTTCACTAAACCCAACGGTTGAATCTGATCTTTCTAAGCTACCATTGGCAGCACAATCGGCAGTGACTGAAACACGTGTTAAAGAAGCTGATAAGCCATGGGTTGCTAAGCGTGATGAGATCATCAACTACACACCACAGCTTTTAGAGCAATCAAACTCTAATCTACGAAATCTTGATATGCTTGCAACCAAACACCCTGATGTGTTTGCACTAATGCAAAAGCAAGGTGTGATTGCAGGCCTTGCAAGAGTTGCTCAAGAAGGCGCACAACTGCAAGTAGGCGACTACAGTGTAAGAGCAGGCTTACCTGTTCAGCAATTCTTAGAAACGGTGAAATTACCGCCTGAGAAGCAACAAATTGCTCGTGATATTAACCGCATTCTGGCATCTGAGTTCTTATCCAACGTAAAAGCCAACAAAGGCCTGCTAGGTGTGAACCCAACAGACAATGATGCAAGACTGTTGCAAGCACCAATGGCAACAATTCAAGATTCGTCTAAAGCGGTACAGCTTTGGGCAAGAAATCAGTTGCTACTGAATAAGCAACGAGGCTCATTGTTTGATGCATACCAAGAACATCTTGATAGAGTTGGGCCTACGGCACCACCTGCAAGTTTCTTTAGACGTAATAGCCTGTATGACAAAATCAACAAAGACTATTCTGACTATCGTACACAGCTATTCAAGCAGTTCAACCCTTAAGAGGTTTCTATGGACATAAAAGAATTAGATCCGCTATTTAGAACACCTCCTGGTCAAGCCGCATCTGATGCATCAACAGGTTCAGACTTATCGGCACTAGATCCGATCTTTAGTAACCCTATTGGTACTACTTCTACTGATACACTTACAACTACTGCAACGCCTGATAAAGGTTCTGTGTTTGGGTTGCCAAAGAACGAAGAACGTGGTTTAGCAACTATTGCAGGCACTGCCGTAGGCCCCACTGTGAAAAAGATGGCTACTGCTGCATTTCCGTCTAAAGAAACAAGAATGCAGCAAGCTGCGGAAAAGATTGAAAAAGAACGTAAGTTGCAGCAGACAATGCAAGCTTTGCGTGATGAAGAGTTACTGAAGCGAGGCATTACACCTTCATCTTCTACTGCTGCATCAAGCGTGGCAGATGATGTATTGCTAAAGCCCAAGACTTCAGGGGCAATTAACTGGACAAATGCAATGACATCGGATATGCCAGAAGCATTAGCTTCTCAAGCCGAAAATATGCGAAAAGACAACCCTAGAGGCGGTCAAGCAATCATTGATAGAAATACAGCCGCTAGGCAAAGGGTTGCCGATCTTGGGCATAGTAACTATCAGCTAGGTAGAACGCCAGGTGGTGTGCAATTAGCATTGCCGCCTAGTGTTACATCTGATTTAGAGAAGCAAGCTGCAGTAAAGACCGCACAAGCCACACAACAAGCAGAAACAGCAGCGGCAGCCAAAATGGCACAAGCCACACCTGGCCCTTTGACACGTGCTGGAGCCATGCTAAAAGCACCATTCACAACAGGCGCATTAGGCGGTGCCGGTGCAGGTCTTAGCTTCTATGAAGCATATGACCGTTACATGAAGGGTGACCACTCAGGTGCCGTGATTGCAGCACTTGGTGGTGTAGGCGGCTTGATGACTATGGTTCCTGGTCTACAAGCACCTGGGTTAGCATTAGGCCTAGGCTCTATCCCATTACAGTATGCCAATGAGTACATCAAAGGCAATAGCGGACAGCAACCTATGCCTGCTGCTCGTTAATTATCTCAACAACCTTCTTAAGCATTGATGCTTGTAGTTGTTTGACATCGGTGACTGATAGACTGGTGTCATCATCAAAGTCTTCACTCATACCGATCTGAAGTTCAGTGAGAATGGCTTGAGCACACTTGGTTTTTGTCAAGATGCTGCCAGTATGAAATGCCTCTATCCACACATCATAGCTGTTGGATTGCATAGCCTCATTGCCGGTGTGCTTTAAAAGTTCGACCCACTCATCATAAGTCTTTTTAATAGTGTCTTCTTTCATAGCTCTTGTCCTTTCGTATTAAGCCACATTCTTAGGGTTGACATACCACCATCAATCAGCACGTGTTGTGGATATGCTTGGTATTTGTGGTACAACGGATGGTTGATAAAGTTCTTCATTAGTAAATAAGCATTGGCTGAAGGAGGTTCCATCCCCATAGCACGATCGGTATCAATGCATTTAATATCATAGCGGTCCTGAAATTCTCTTGTGATTGAGTGTACTTGGTCACCTAGCAAGCCGATGATCACAACCCTAGGTTTGAATGAGCCAGTGGCTGCATATGTTGGATTATGCTTCTCCACTTTAAACTCATGCTCTAGCTCTTTTATAGCCACTTTTACATGCTGCTTGAAGGTCTCCGCGACTTGCTTAGCCAATGCGTTGATTAGACTATCCAAGGAAGCACTGTGATCAAGCACAGATGTAGGCACAGGCATAGGTTCTTCAACTACAGGTGCTTGTACAAGCACTGGTGCTGCTTTAACTGGCACAACATTGGCGGCACGGTGCTTAACCTCTTTGACAAGGTCAACACAATAGCCACGTGAGACCAGTGGCCGTCTACGGTCAGGCACTATGACTTGCTGTTGTGCTTGTCGTAGTGCTTCCATGATGTTATAGCCGCCAGTATGCATAAGCTGCGTGGCTTTGCTAAGTACCAGTTCACGCTCTCTGTCTGTCCATCTGATTTTTGTGTTCATGATTTTTCCTGATTAGTTGTTTAAAGGTTTTGTGTTTAGAAAGAAAGAATTTGTAATGCCGTACACTTCTATTGAGTGCTTGTTTTTTCACTTCATACAGGATACAGACATCTACCTGCTTTTCAAGCTCGACTACAACTAGCTCTAAAGTGGCAAATGTCTTTTGTCTCCAGTTTGGATAGGCAAGTTTGAAATCCTTAAAGACGGCTTTCCTATCTCTTTTAGTTATTTGTCTCAAATCATTCAGCATGGCTATCCATGTTTTCATTAGAAGTACCTCTTTTCGATAGCATCGATTTGTTTAAGCAAGTCTTCACGAATCTTTAGGTAGACCTCACCACCTGCAAACTCATCACGACCGATTGGATGGTAGAACTGTTCTTCACACCAGTCAAAGTTGTCATTCTTAGCGTTTGGTGGGAAGATGTTTGTCTTACCTTTGGCCGATTGACGTTGGTAAAACTGATCCGGCTTACGGAAGTCCACCAACCCTTTTAAGAACGGATACTTCTTAAGAATCTCCAGCCATAGCTTCATGGCAATGATGTTGTCTACCGTTGTCTGTATCTGTTCATCGCCTCGCATGATGCAGTAACCAATAAGATCTTTAATTGTGCAGCGTACCATATAAAAATGCTCAAAGTTCCTAGGCATAACAGTACGGGCATCAAGACCATGAACCAAACCGCTATCAAGCATATCCACGTAGAGTCCACGAGCCATCTCTGTAATTTGTTTGTATCGATCATAGAAGTCCTTGTTGGCCATAATCCCGGGTTTTACTACAACACGGTCATCACGCATATCGCGATCACCATGCACCTGTGCCGCAAAACTAAACAGACGATGTCTGATTAGGTGCGTTGTGTCTACCATATCCATACCATTAACCGACCAAGTAATGTTAATCGTTTCCATGGCAGTAGGTAGCAGTTCATACCGGAATAGCTCATCAATAGTCTGACTGATGGCGTCCTCGGGGAAATCCCATTCAATCTTGTCATTCCATGTATTCATTAAGAAGACTGAAATAGTCTTACGAAACTCAGGAATGGTTGGGGCATGGACGATCTGTACGTCTATATTCTCCAACTGATTGACAAACTCGATAGGCTTTACAGCTTGACCGAATTTAAGCTTTGTGTGCATCTGTTGAAGATGCGGCATTTGTTCTTTTCTGACTTTTGGCATTTTTCATTTCCTTTGTGAGTTGAATTTCTACTAACCGAGCGTAACCTGCAATGTCTGTCCAGCTGTCCATATGCCTAGGGGATACGGCCAACCGAGAAAGTTTCATGGCAATCTTAGAGAGATAAATAACATAGACAGGATCCATCTCTTGCTTATGTTGCTTGCGATACCTGTCCTTTATATTTTCAAGGATAACAGCTTCTAATGAGATACCCTCAAAAAAATCACCATACACCTCGCCTCTCTGTTCTAAAACTTGATCTGTCGTTTTCATGGCAGCACCTTGTAAGGTTCAAGTTTTTCCTCAAGTTCCGCTAACCGTTTGTTGCTATTTTCATAGACATCGACCATGTAGCCGCCATTGCCTAGCCCCATCTCATTTGATGAATACTGTAGGCATTGCAAGGCATCGGCATAATGAACCACTAATGCTTCTGGCGATCCGTCATGATACATAGTGCAATATTCTCTGACCTGTTCAGGAAAGCCTTGCACAATATCGTGTTCCGCCAGTTTAAGCGCCTTGGCAACCACTGGAAAGTTCTTCTTGACCAAATGGTTCACATCAGAGATCTCCATTTCAGCTAAGTCATGACATATGGCCATTTTGACGGCCTTGTCAACATCGAACTTGTAAGTACCGGATAGCATAAGTACGCCAAGGGACACAAAGAAACTGTGTGTTGCCACACTCTCTTGGTGAACCACCGGCTTCATGCTATAGCGTTTTGTATGCTCAAGCGTATAGCTTTGCATAAAGAAAGCAAAATCGCCTTTATTCATAGTCCATCTTCTCCTCGGACCAGTTCCTACGGATAAATGCGCCTACCTCTTTAATCTCTTTAATTGCAAGGTCTAGTTGTTCATAGCTACGAACTACGGAACCTGATGCTGCCAATACAAGATTGAATTTTTGACCAGGTAAGCCACCAAGCCAGACATAGATCAATGGAATACCTTTGGCATAACACCAACCGGCTTCAAACATTGTGCCAGGGTCTTTGCCGTCGGTAACACATACACATATGTCGGTTTTGTTTAAGCCCATGATGTTTATTTCAAGGACTTCCTCAGGTGTTGTTTCACCTTCTTTGTACATGCATTCGTCTTTAGGGCTAAAGTACGGCAGCTTATTGTTGTCCAATACACTCTTAATGGTTTCAACTATTTCAAGTTGGTCTGCATTAAAGAATGGCGATGCTATGTAGATGTATGGATCACTCATGATTTCCTTTCAGTTGTTAAGTAAACAGTTGCATTGTACTATAGTTTTTGTAAAGTAAACACTTAAATTTTTATTTCCTCTCTTTCTTTTACTTGTTTGGAATAGTCTCTTACTGCATTCATAAGAGCTTGCTGTGTTTTGTCTTTGCTGTTAATGGCTGACACAATGGCTTCATCAATCGTGTCTCTAGCAATGATCTGATGAACCACAATGTTGTTCCTCTGACCTTGGCGCCAAAGCCTGCGAATAAACTGGTCATAGACTTCCAATGACCATGTATTGCTAAACCAGATTACTGCGTGACCAGTACCTTGCAGGTTCAACCCATGACCTGCCGACTGTGGATGCGCAAATAAAACTGGTATGTCACCAGCATTCCATTTGTCAATCACTTTTTGCATTTCTTTTGGCGTAACCCCTGAACCAATATGCGGTGCACTTGGCAAATACTTCTGTAACCGCTTTAGATCATGATTGAAGTGGTAACCTACAATGCAAGGTTTGCCATTCAGCCCTTCGATCAACTCATCTAGAGCATCTATCTTTGCAGTATGAATAATTTTGTATTCATGATCGGTGTCATCTAAATAGATTGCACCATTTGCTATTTGCTGACATTTGCCAACAGCCACTGCAGCATTAGTAGCCGTGACTTGGTCACTTTCAAACTCAATCAATAGTTGGCTTTCAAGCTCTTTGTAAAGCTTTTTGGCTGCATCAGGTAAGTCTACATAGACCCGATTAAGCAGCAACTCTGGCATGTTCAGATAGTCTTCAGCTTTCATACGGAGGACTTTGTCAGCCAACAGCTCATAGATCTTGTCAGCTGAATCAGACTTCAGTGCCCATGTGTAACCACCATAGCCGGTCTGATAGAAGTAGTTTGTCCGAAAGTGTGTGATGAACCGACCAAATGTGGCACCACGATCAATCACCAATTGTGGACCAAAGATGTCCATTAAGCTATTTGGTGCAGGTGAACCAGTTAATCCGAACCGACGCTTAAACTTGTCAAGGAATGGCGATAGACATTTAAACCGTTCAGTTCGTGTGTTCCGTAAATAGCTAATCTCATCAACCACTAATAGATCGTATGGAAATGGCTTACCCGCCAAAGACTTTGACAACCACTGCAGTCCTTCAAAGTTAATCACATGTATATCTGCCTTGTCTAACAAAGATCGGTCCTTCGTAGGCCCATGCAGTACACTGATCTTTATATCAGCAAAGTTATCCCACTTCTTAATCTCTTCAGGCCATACAGCATAGGCCGGTCTAAGTGGTGCCACGATCAATGCTTTCTTTACAGCACCGGCAGCCTTCAACACCTTAAATGTCTCCAGTGTAATACTGGTCTTACCTAAGCCAGGGTCTAGCCATAACTGACCAGAGCCATGCTCAACTAAAAACTTAACAGCTTTCTTCTGATACTCATGCGGTTCCCAGTACACGGTCAATCCCTTCTTTAGAATCTATGACATAAACTTTATGACCAAGCTTATCTAGATCTTGATGCACCTTGGCTTGTAATGCTGACACCTTACCACCTGGCCGCTTTAGTTCTACCCACAAGACTTGGCCATTCTCGATCGGCACAATACGATCAGGCCAGCCTCTTGCAAACTTCACATGCAGCTTTAATGACAAAAGCTTATGCTTCTTACACTGAGCCGTGAAATATTTTTCAAGATCACGTTCAAGTATAACTTTAGTTACCATTTGCAAGGCCCGCCATTGCTTTTACGAAAATGGCAGAACTTACACAAGCCGGATGGATTAGGTGCAAAGATCGAATCTTTACGGATCGTCTCTAACCTGCCTGTGATCAGTGTTTTCATATCCTCCAACTGGTCACGAGTAAGTGGGCTGTAAGTGGTTGTTTTCTTTAGGTCAAGGAACTCAATCACCAAGTTCACCTTTTTAATGTGTGGCTTAGCCGCCAAGATAACAGCAGCATACACAGACACTTGGTCACTGTAATCTCTATCCTTGCCAGTCTTAAAGTCTAGCACAGTGGCCTCATCACCTTGCTCTACATACAAGTCAATAATGCCTCTAAGCATTGCTGCAGGTGCTGTGTAGTCAACCGGTTGCCATGCATGATCAACAGCAAACTTAAGCTCTGATGCAGCCTTTAGTCGTATCCAGCCTTCCAGCTTATCAGCCAGATGTTGGACCGGTTCAGATAACAGCATCAAACTGCCATTGAGTATGTTCTCAATCTCAGAGTGTATGGATGTTCCTCTTTCAGCGGCAGGACCAGAAGGCTCAGGTAGTCGATCTATTCGATTAAACTTATACCTGCTAGGACATTGCTCATAAAGCTTGACCGCCGAGTAAGAAAATGCCATTACTTCACCTCCGAGAAATTATTGCCGACTTTTGCTTCGGCGATTAAAGGAACATCCAATGTAAAAGCATGAATCATGCAATGTGCAAGTTTATCAGCCTCACGTTGGACAACATCAGCCTTCACGGAAATGATCAACTCATCATGCAGTGACAATAGCAACCTGCCATCTTGTGCCACATTCCAATAATCGATCATCGCCTGCTTAGCCATATCAGCACCACTGCCTTGAATCAGTGTATTCAGTGACTTAAAGCCAAAGTTCATCAGCTTGCCATTGATCATCTTAGGCGGTTCACCTTTCACCAGTCTGCCACCAATAGTAGAGAATGGTGACCTGAGCTTGTACCTAGTCATCAGGTCATTATTGACATTGTCTAAGCCAGGTGCCACTTCAGACTTATACAAATCAATCAACTGCTTGGCCTCATTGTAAGGAATGCCTAGCATTTCACTGATCTTCTTGGGGCCTGCACCGTACAAAATACCGAATGACATTGTCTTTGCATAGTCACGAATGATAGGCCTACCGGCTTTTTCAGACATCAAGTTGGCTGCAAATGTGTGTAAGTCTGCATTCGGATCCTTACGATACTGCTCAGCTAACTTACCGTCCTCAAAGTGTGCGAACAACCGAAGCTCTTGTGCTTGAAAGTCCGCGGCCGCCATCAGATGGCCTTCATCTGGTAAGATAAATTCACGTACCTTTGGTATTACCAGCCCTTGTAACTCAACAGGCAGAGGGGTTTTAGGTCCTCGTGTCGGCATGGTCTGTAAAGTTGGCTTGGCTGACAATCTACCTGTGCGTGTGCCACCAATCTCACCTCTTACAGTGTTCCATTCAGTATAGATGCGGCCTGTAGTTGCCGACTGTTCTAACCAAGGCTCTATGTAAGTACCTGTTAGTTTTACAAGCACATCTCGGTGCCGTAGAACCGATGATAATTCACTATCGGTGATCATCACCTTTAGTGTGTCTTTGTCTGACAAGGGCGTACCTTTGTCACTCATCGGCCAAGACTTTGTGTCGTCATACACGCCTTTTTGCATGATGGCAGTCACAAGTTGCTGACCTGAGTTGTAGTTAATGTCAGCCACATCAAAGTATCTGGCAAGCCATACCTCACACATGGCAATATCAGCTTTAGCCTTTTCAAGGCATGCCTTCATACCTTCTGTGTCAACACGAATGCCAAGCTTACTGTTTTCCAGTAATACCGGCATCAATTGCATTTCACGTAAGTAAGCCTTTGGCATAGTGTCACGAACTTCTTGCGTGAAGTCATACAAACCTGCAGTCAGCCGTACATCGGCCTCGGCATACTTACCTACAAGATCAGCTGGCCCACGTGCAATGAATGCGCCTGCTTGCTTTGGCTTTTTACGAACAGCTTCTATGTTCATAGTCAGCCATTCAAACAGCTCATCACGTTCCTCAGGCTGTACGTTTAGCCATTCCTTACACAACTCTTTTAGCGACAAACTGCGTGCATATGGGTCATGTAAGAAAGCAAGCACTAAAGTGTCATGTGTACGCTCAGCAGGCAAGAACGGTAAGTCAAACTTTTCATAGATGATCGATAGATCGAACATGGCATTATGAAAACATACTGACCTATTGGATGCCCAGATGTCTAAGAGCATTTGACGGACCGTGTTGTAGTCCGTGTTGTTGTTTGTGTCGTGTGCAAATGAGAAATAACCGGACTTAAACTGCCCAGCCCTGTCAAGAACCGCCAAGCCTACTGGCTTAGGTGGGTACTGTTCAGGACGTGGGCCGATAGCTTCCGACTCAAAGTCTAAGAAGATAGGATCGCTCATGCTAGCCTAGTGATTCCAAATATTCATGCGCAAGTGCATTGGCAATCCGCATAATATCGGTGTGATGCACATTGGAGTTAGCCGCCAATGAGATCATGAACTGAAGAATAAGCTCTTGTCTGGTCAGCATATTAGTACTTTCCTGACTTAGCCACTGCTACTGGTGCATCAGCATCAACAGCATCTTCCTCAACACCGGCAGTCTCTACGGCTGCCAACAGTTCTTTATCACCACGTGCAATCAATGCCTTGACCACATCAAGGTTGTCAATAGCACGTACAAAGTCAAACTGTAGTTTGAACTGTGTCTTAGCATCAGGCACAACACTGATACGTGTAACCACGGCACTTAATGGCCGCTTGGTAGCACTGGCAATCTTTTGCAAGTAAGTAGCAAAGCCACGAACACTGGTTACCGGGGTGCGTAAAGCCGCCACTTCACCAAGGTTCACAGCCTCAACACTGTCAATGCTATCAGCTGTCATTACCAACAACCTACGCTTTTCAGCACAAGCCTTACCTTTACCCCCATTGGTAGCACTGCCCCACTGATCTTTAGGGCAATTCATACACATCTCACTTTGCTTTTCAGTGGATGCGGCATTTGGCTTTAAGCCTGTCAATGTTGCACCAAGTGCAAAACATACTGGACCAGCAGGATTTGCTGGGTCATAACGTGCTGTGTAATACAAGCGCTCAACAGGTGAGCTCAGGATCACAACGTCCAAGCTGTTGCCAGCAATGGGGTTGTCACGGTAAGACAATGCACCGCCTTTGGTGCTTAAGAACACGGTACCTGCAGTACTACGTTCAGCCACCATGCCGGCACTTGCCAACTTCTCTAACTCGGACTCGAATACGGTCAACTGGTTTTGGGTTTTAGCCATTTAGAAACTCCTTATTTGCGTGATTTAGTAACAGAAATTCCCCATACCTCAGCAGTAGTAGACCCGGGGATGATCTCACCTGCTTCCCAACGATCGCGGAAAGCAGGGCTGCTAAGTCTTTTATGAAGTAAGTCAAAGCTGTTAGTCTTAGTGACATACCCATAAAATTCGTTCCAATCCGTAATGGTTGGATGTAGCTTTTTAGCCATTGTGACGGAATGGCCTGCATCAGATGCTGACTTGAATGTGCCAGCGGCTGACATTGCATGCATAATATCGGCTTCAAGTTGTGCAAGCTCTTTAGCCAACACACTATCTTGGTCAGTTAAAGCTTTACGCTCAGCCTGTTTAGCCACCATTTGGTTAATTAGTTCACTTAGATTCATTGTCATTCTCCAGCCAGTTTGGCGATAATGCGTGTACAGATATGTTGGCTTCATCGAACATGCTACGTGCTATTTCAAATGAATGTTCCCAACGTTGGTTGTGTGTGACCACGGTTACATGTGATGTGATACCGGATTGAATGATCATAGCCGCACATTCACTGCATGCATGCATTGGCCATGTGTAGATGGTGCAACCTTTAAGTGATTGCCTTGCAAAGAGTATAGCATTCCTCTCAGCGTGTAATGTCATAGACAACTTAAGGTCACGGTCATTAAGCCTTACCTGACTATCCTCGACACCACGAGGAAAACCGTTAAAGCCAATGCTTACGATTTCATTGTCAGGATTTACTATGACCGCACCGCACTGTGTTGATGGATCTTTTGACCATGATGCCACATGTTGTGCAAGTTTTAAGTACCGGATCTTCCACTTAAGAGTATTAGACATAGTCATACTCCATCCAGTTAGGCCGTGAACCGGTGCCTTTGTAATAGGTACGTGCCCATGTGCTATCTTTGCTCATGTAATAACGGCGGTATGCCATTACTGTGTCATAGTGCTTGAACTCATCAGGCATACACTGTGGTGGGTTAGACCACTTGTTTGAATCAGCTATTGCTGACGGTGGATTCCACAATTCATTGATAAGTATTTGCTCACATGCATGCACTTTGCCATAACGGTTAGTGAATTCATCGCATAAGTTGCGAGTTAAATCACGTAACCAACGATAGTGCTCACCTGATTGGCGTACCCATACAGTAGATGGGTGATTTAAATGTGCTTGTTTGTAAGTCACATTGTGGCCATTGCCATGTACATGATGTGCGGTTGCCAGCATTTGGCAGGATTCCAAGATCATTTTGACCACATGTTTATCGCAATGCATACGAGCTGCTATGGCTGGCAGGTGGTGTAAGTAAAAGATGTTCATAAGTTTAGCCTTTAAGAAGTTAAGAATTTTAGTGTGTTTAACAAGTAAACAATTGCATTATACCGTGCTTTTTGGAAAGTACACATTTATTTTCTATTTTTTTCAAATAAAAGTAAAGCTATGTGTTCTTCAGGCCCAGTCCAACCTTCCGGCTTCATGGCGTCCTGCTGTGTGCCACGATTTGTGGCCCCTGGCACCTTTTGCATATTGCAGTCATGCACGATGTCAAGAATTCTTGGCAGAGGTATGCCCATATGATGCGCACAGCCCATGGTGACATATGCTAAGTCGGCAATAGCATCGGCAGCATCCACCAGATCATTCTTCTCATGTGCCTTTAGCAGCTCGGACAGTTCCTCCATCAGAAACCGTGCATAGAAGCTGAGATGCTGTGGTTCCAGCAGCTGTGGTATCTCAGAGATAGGAAGTCCAAGCTTTTGCCGAAACTTCTTGACCTTTAAAAAGATGTCTTCATTCATACTTGTCCTCTTGTTCTGATTGCGCCAGCACATTCGCTTGCTCCTTCACCCATGAATTCATATCTACCTTGTATGTCTATCCAAGATAGATAAAAGCCGTCACAAATTTCTGCACACGCCTCACGTTCTTTCTCTGCTACCAGTTTTGCAAAGGTTTGAAGGTCAATATCGTCTAGCCACCAATCTTCGTTGATTGATTTAGCCAGTTTAATGATTTCATCTTTGTTATTCATGGTCGTCCTCCATGTCTTTAAGCATCTGGTTTAAAGCCATCATCTGTTTAGATTTCTCCATGTTTTGTGCATGCAATAGGCTCATTGCATCGCTTAATGCTCTAGTAGCACCGTACAACTCAATGATTTCTTCTTTAATTTCTTGTTTGGTTTTCATTGGTTTTTTTCCTTAAGTTTGTTTTCAACTGCTGCCATTAACCGTTGTTTTGATTTCCATACGATCATCAGTGCTTCACGGTCACTGTCTGTTAAGCCAACCCACTCATGTGTTTGTGGCTTTGTGTAAAGCGGAATTGCATCTTTGATCTTTTGTCTTTGCACACCGTCGATCCAGTTTATGTCTTGTCCGTCAGTAAATGCAATAGGGACCGGTTTGTTTATGACTGGGTTCTTATCCAAGGCATCGGCATAGCCTTGTTGGTATGAACTATCAAGTTCTTCTTGTATGACCTCCTTGACATTCTTATCCGGCTTCTTAGCAGTGTAGTAAGTGATGATGAATGGCTCAATAAAGAAAACAAAGATTAAAAGCCAAAAGATTATGCGTTCAAATCGTTTCATACTTTCTTCTCCTTCACCCATAAGCAATCAAAACAAATTCGCATCATCCAGCGCACAAACCAGTTTGGCTCTTTGCCTTTGTTAGGCCGATAGATAATTCCTGATAATCCTGGCCTGTTACCCCACAAGTAGCACACCCATTCGGATTGCTCTGGGAGAACATTAAATTTGTAGTCAGTTGCTACGTATGCATAGTCTTTTGGAAATGCATCGCGATACTTGACGTATTCATCATCAAATTCTTTATTTATTTGCTCTTTGTTCATGCTTTCTTCTCCAGTTCATTTAGTCGTTCTTGTAGACGATGAATGCGTTGGCTGTTGTACTCAACTACGCTGGTTGCATACTCAAGCGCTTTTTCTGCTTCCATCTTGGATAAATAAGCCTCACGCATCTCCTTGGCGATGATCTCTTCCAGTGTGCGTGGTCGCAACATGTCTTTGATGAAGGCAATGATTGTTTCTCGTTTAGTCATGTGTTCTTCTTCTGTGGAGGCAAGTGTTCAAGATAGTTTTGTGTCTTCCAACCCATTGCATCGGCGTAGCCTTTCTGATACGCCGCATCAACTGCTGGCTTGAGCATATCTATTGCTGTCTCATGCAACTTCTGTTGTATCTCTAACATCTCTGTCAACTTGGCAATCTGTTCTTCGTGTGTCATGTGTTCTTCTCCTTGAGTTTGGCTTCAATGGCAAAGTAAACATCGGTAATAGTCCAACTATTCCATGTCCGCATACTGTCGCCAATCATGTTCAGTTCATCCTGCGTCAGCCCCACCCATTTGCGCTGTGGTGGGGTGGTGTAGAGAGGCTCCCATGCTTTAGCAAACGGGCGCGTTCCATCACTGCTTGGCAAGCAAAACTGTTCTGCTTTTGGAATCCACCACGCCACAGGCTCTTGCTCTGGTTGTGCCAATGGATGAAACTGCGAATAAAACATTTCCATCACAGCATCAGGCTTTCGGTAAAACGCTGTTACCGCTGTGCCTTCTCTTGTCACATCAACGCCAATGTGGACTGGATGCAGTTTTTCTTCTTCTGGCTGTGCCAAGGCTTCTTTGATGGCGGTGATGGCTTTGTCGTATCCGCAGTTGCATGGCGGGTATTCTTCGGGAGAGGCATACGTTGGGAATTGATGACACCAGTTGTAGTGTTCGCCAAACTCTTCCAACGCCTCAAGCGCCTGTTTCATTGCTTCTTTACTCATGACTTCATGCTCCTTACATACACAGCAAAGCTTGCTACTGTATCAGTGCCAAAGGGGAATACGAACTTGTCAATTGCTTTGGCAACTTCTTCAATCACCTCATTTCTAAGACTATTTGCACTCTCTAATGCAACAATCCGTTCTTGCAACTTAGCCACTTCCAAACATACAGTGCTATACTCAGCAAATGTTGGTGCGGCATACAAAGGTATCTTGTAGTCGCCATATTGCTCAGGGTGACAGTCATACACATTGCCTTGCTTATCCTTCATGCCATAAGCAACGGGCTCATCAATGTCACGCCTCTTACGCCACAATGAGCGCACATTTTCCTGCTTAATGCGTGACTCACGCTCTATACGATTAAATTCTTCGTCTTCTGGTGTCATGGCTGCTCCAGTTGCGGTTGTGGTAGTTTGTCAATAAATGCTTGACCAAAGCGAACACTATCGCAGTCTTCTATAGTCACATCATTTAGCAATGCTTCTTCCATATCTCCGTGGCAATACACACGAAAATGCTTTGCACCTAGTTCATCTCTGTACATGGATTCAATCCGCTCTACAGGCTTGTTGCACACCGCACACATTGGCACATCATGCAAAACAAGTTCATACTTATTAAGAGTTGTAAGTGTCATATCAAACCCCATATCTTTAAGCAACCTAGTGTTGTAAACAATACGCCTGTAAACAATGCATATGTTCTATGCATGTGTGGTGCTAACCACACGGCACCGAGAATGATCACAAAC
>Ga0247723_1000262_pt1 | contig 35142 bp, 24 predicted proteins | sample MSEWelMarce5H_FC_FD_189079 | JGI IMG/M metagenome (GOLD analysis project Ga0247723, IMG submission 189079) | Subsurface sediment microbial communities from gas well in West Virginia, United States - MSEEL Well Study Marcellus 5H_FC | ecosystem: Environmental > Terrestrial > Deep subsurface >... | reverse complement strand
TACTGCAAGCGACGCATTTGGCTTATCAACAATGGAACGGCATATCTGGATTATTTCAGAGGCCACTAGCCAGCGACGCGAAAGGAGCCAAGAAGACAAGGACCAGGACAACCGAAATGAAAGGCAATTTTCGGGAGCAAATACGGGAATCATCGACCGATGGGATATACGCACAACCAAATTTTGTCGAGTGGGTGAAAGGGTTTCCGCAAGACTGGACAAAGGTGGACGAGAACGATTGAAGCAACTTGGCAACGCCGTTCCACCTTACGCAGCCTATCAAATTTTTAGGGCTATTGATGCTTCAATGAATCCACCTCAACATCAATCCATCCCGAAAAGATAGTGTCAACAATTGTGTCTGGATTTGGCGATAACCACCAAGTTTCAGGCACAGGCACTTTCTTGACCACCGTGACGATCTTCGGAGGCAACTGAACAGGCTCCACAGCTTCAAGCGAATCAATCTGCCTGGACAAGCTTTCCCGTTCGATTTCGAGTGCTCTGGTTCGTTCGGACAGCTTTTGATTGATGAATCGGGTTGCTTCATCGTCTTTGAGGTGTTCGTTGTGCTGGATCAGGCAATAGGCCAGTCCCGCCGCTGCCAATCCCATCAGGACGATCAGCAAAATATTGATTGGTTTGTTCATCATTTGTATTTTAGGTCGTTGCGAGATTTACTATAATCCCTCCACTTTCCAGTATTAAGATAGTTCTTTTCGTCTTTTCCTAACGCAGATTCTTCGATTACACCCTTGATGATTTTCTCACCTTCTTTTCCTGGCATGATGTTCATCATCGACGCTTTGATTTCAAGTAGTTTATCCATCTGGGCTTTGCGCTTCACATTGTACTCTTTCAGGGCTTCTTTAAACTCTCGGTCGGTTACCGTATCGTCTGATGCCGCGGTTTTGAGTTCTTTCCTAATCCCTCGATAGGCATCACTCAGGCTTTCATAATCTCTAATCTTGTTGCCCCACACTCGCTCATAGTCGATTTCGTAACTGTTCATGCCGACAACCTGATTACCCGCCGTTACCCAAAAGTTATCCGCCTCAGTCAATTTACGCGCTGAGTTGATTGAACTTGGAGCAATGGTTTTTACGGTGAACATAAATATCTTTTCGGCTCGTTCAGTGCTGCTATCCGAATCAAGCCAAATTTTCCCGTCTTTCTGGTTGTCGTTGTTGTTGATTGAATCGACGTATTTCATAGCAATGGGCTTAGAAAAGAACGATTCCAGGAATTGCGTAGCGACTGCCTTAGCTGTTTCTTCATCGCTGGGGGTATAAAGCAAGGCATTGAAGTGTCTGCGAAATACCAATAGCGGATTCTTTGCACTCAAATCAACGACTCGATACACACCAGTTTTGACAGGAGTGAACAATAAATCACCGCCTTTCAGGAATTTTGGCACCCCGATCCGCAGGTCACGGTTCAACTTTGTATCATCTTTGTCGGAGAACAGCAAGCCAAATACACCTCCAGTTACTTTACCAAGTCCCATCAGCAACCCATCAGCAGCCAGTGACCCAGCAATTACCCCCGCTGTGCGTTTTGCGCCAATTGCCTTTACTTTTGGGTTCGGGCTTAAAAGCTCCCGCCGTGCAAGTCCAATTGTATTTCCGTAAGTCCTAACTGCTTCAAATGTGAACGATAAGAAGTTACCGAATATGACGTTGTTCTTTGCCAGCGATTGAGACAATTTTCCCATTCGCCCGTAGTTCGGGTAATTGGATTTTGCAATCTCTGTTGCTTGACGGCTCACTTCTTCCTGTTCAACAGGTGTTAAGTTTTCATACTTTCTGCCATACAGCGCATCGGAGTATCTTTTGCGCTCAGTCAAATACGCCAGAATTTTAAAGAATGAATCTTCCGCTTGGTACAGATCAGTTACCGCTTTATCAGCTCCGATTAATTTGTTGCCAATTTGTGCGCCCGCTGAGTCGCCGCTGGATTTCTCCAACCTACCAACTGTTTCTCGAATTGCGCGAATAGATATTTCATTGCCTATTACGCCTTCGTCCTTTAGGATTGTCAATACTTTCTCAACTTCATCGGTACTTGTTCCATACTTGCCTAAAAAGTCCCGTCCTGTGGCTTTACGGGCTGTATTGATAGACGAAAATGTTTGCAAATCAAGCATCCCATTGAATGCCATAAAAAAGAAGTTACCGATCACGTTGCCAAAGTGGGTTTGGTACGAGTAGACTGTTTTCATTTTATTGACCCATCCTTGAAACCTCAAGAAGCCCTTGAGTATTGGAGGTAAAGTAAACATGTCTTTATCCAACCCGTTCAGCACATCGTAAACCTCTTTCGTCGCCATCATCCCTTTAAGCGGGTTCACATCCCCTTGTAGTTTAGCCGACGCAAATCCTTTTAGCTCATAGTTCGCATCTTCTGGCCGCGCAGGATCGTTTTTGTCCCACATAAATACACCCTTGCCCATATTGACCAACCGCCGCTGAAACTTGGAGTTCTCAACGTAGCTGACCAGTTTGTACATGGTGTACGCATATTCTTGGAGTGGGTTATACTTACCAAGTAGGTCTTTGAGTTCGTCTGGTACGCCTTCTTTCTTCTTGAAGATTGATTCCGATTTCTTGCCAACTGGCGCACCTGTTCCCGCATTGAAACTACCCGCAGATACTTTGCTTTTCACTTTGTAATCGTTGACCATTTTGATCGCCGCCTTGGTGATCTCTTCGTCTAGGTTCCCGCCACTGGCAGCCAATGCCGCGAGTTTATTGGGGTCGTTTTTGATCTGCTCAATGAAGTATTTCCGGGCTTTGAGTTCCGCTGCTTTGGTTGGGTTGAACTTCTTGTCCTTGAATATGCCGTACACATCGGACATGTATTGGCCTAGGTTCTTTTCGATCACATTCTTGCGATCCCCAACCACATAGCCTTCGTCAATCAAATACTGACTCAGGTTATCAATTTGCATCCGCATCGTGGTTAGCGTTTCAGCTAAGTTGTCCGGTACTTTGTCGCGGTCAGTGGTGTTCATTTTGCTGTCAATGAACTGTTGCAGTGCCGCATCTGTTTCAGGGGTTGTATTCGGATTGGCGGCGGTGAACTCTTGAACCATTGCAGACCGTTGGAACCTTGTAGTCCCGCGCCGTTGGTACTGATCTAGGTTCTTTTCATCAAATCCCGCTTTGCGTAGTTCATTCACAATCACCTGCTTTTCATCCGCTGAATTTTCATCCCGCAAGAAACGATCTACCAAATCTTGGTCAACACCCTTGGACTGTTTCTCCGCAACTGAAATGAGCGCATTGACTTGCTCAACATAACGCTGAATAGTCCCGTCTAAGCGTTCCGAAAACTCCCGAATCTTCCCGCCACCCATAGCAACGAATAGTTTGCTGTGGATTTCCTTGACTTTAGCCAGCACTTTATTGGTGATCGGCTTGGACTTTCGGAACGTCGCACTACGGGCTTGGTATACTGCATTGATTACGTTCGGGTCAGCGGTGATGCCTTGTGCTGTAAATGCGTTTTGGATGCCCTTGGTTATCTTGTCTCCGGTCAGTCCTTTTTGTAAGCCCAGTTCAACGAGTTTGGCTACTTCGTCGTAGTATGGGAAATCAACTATTACGTCAACCCTCGCCTGAACCCCGTTATCAATGCCATCAACGCCTTTCACTCCCTCTAATTCAATACCCTGTTGCAATGCTGTTGCAATTGCATTTGCCCACTTCCGAATATCTGCATCGACACTAATCTCATTAAAGCCAATAGCGCGAAGGATAGAGTTAATCCACTCAACGACTTTTCCCTTGCTTTTCCCTCGCAAGATCAACTCACCTGAACCTACTTTTGCAAAAAACTCAACAAGTGCCTCTTCCTCGGTAGTACCAATAAAGTCGTAGTATGGATTCTCTGAAAAACCCTTGACTGAATTTCCGGTCATGGTGACAGCGGAATACTCAGGAATTGTTTTTAGGTTTTCGTACAGCTTAGTGAATAACCCCGGATTGGCTTTTTTTATCGCCCGAACAAATGGGTGAAGTATTTCGTGCAGTGCAATGGTTGAAGCGCCGTCTGCATTGACGTAGATGTGAATTGAATTGTCGTCAGGATTGAAAAAACCCGTGACCGACTGTTGGTCATTTAAGGCAAAGTTTGCCCGTTCATTGTAACTTTGTCGAATGTCGCCTTGGTTCTCATAGAAGTACGCTTTAAAAGTGCCATATTTGCTCATGGCTTTCAGTGCCTTCTCGACAACCTTAGCTAGTGGCTTTAATCTTCCTGGGGTTGACTTGGTATCAACGAACTGGACTGCCCCTTGATAACTTGCAGTTGTTCCACTAGATGTTGTTTCGTCGGAGATTCGGGCATCTGGACTAGTGCTGCCTCTGCTTCCTGAATTTTCTCCACTTGCATTTCGTTGGATGTTTTGATTTGCTCCATTGGTTATGTCTTGTGGCGTTGGACTATACGAAACGCCTGTTAATTCACTTAATGCCTTTGCTTTACTTACGCCCGGCGTTGTGCCAAACATATCAGTGGAACCCAAAGTTAGCGCAGCATATTTAGAAAACAAAGTTTGAACCTCTTTTTGTTTCTTGCCTGTCAGTAATTTAGCTAAGGCGATGTCAGTAGGTGAGAATCTATTTGCCTTTGCGGCATCGAACATATCAACCTGCCCCAGAAATTCGTCAATTGTTGCGCTTTTCGCTGTATCAACTTCATAAAGCAGTATGATTGCGTTTTGTAATTGCTCGACAATAGACTCACCTTGCGGTACAGAAAACAACTGAGGCATAGAGTTGATTACGCCTTGCTGTAAAGCCGATGGCAGCATGTCAAAAACTTGCCTTAATTTTATATCACCTCCGTCGAATAAAAAATGCAAAACGAGTTCAGTAATATCATCAACTCCTTTTGGGGTAATGTTATTGGTTTTGTTTGAAAAAATGGTATCATACTGGTTGGGAGATATGAATTTAGGAACCAATAACTTGGCTGCTTTTGAGAAGTTATCCTTGATATTTTCCCGCAGTGTCTTATCTGGGTTAGTGAGTAAAACGGAAGCAATTTTTTGTTTTTCAGCGAATGGTATCCTCCTTGATGTTGCCACCGGATCAATGCGCCGCTGACCACCCGTTTCTAGGTCTTTCACATCGTAATTGCCTAGCTCGATTGCAGTAGCATCATCTACTTTCACCTCACGAACGAGCACTGGGTTTTTCATCCCCTGAACTTGTGCTGGGTCTATACCTAGTTGCTGCGCTTGGCTAATCAACTGTTCTTTGTATTGGACTTTCCCTCCTTGGTAGTGCTTCTTGATTCCAATTGCCCTGTTGTTGCCTTGGATAACCTCGCCACGATCATTAACTATCGGCGCTCCCGTGTATGCGTTCGGCGCTGCTGATACGCGGCCAAAATCAATGTTGTCGGCAATAGCGTCACTGGCTGCCGTCCCTGCTTTGTCGTTTCGTTCTTTTGGCTGGGCTTCAGGGATAAAATGCAGTGGATTGCGCCCGCCTGAATTAGAATGCGATGGTTGCAATTGATCGGCTTCAATTACCTTGTAGGTAAAATCCTGCATTGGAGTGGAAGCAGAAAACTCAATTTTCCCGGATGAACCCGTTACGCCTTGGGTAGGCGGTTGTCTATCGTAAGTTATCCCGTCGATTTTCTTAGATTGAGTCAGTGATGGATTGTTGATTTGCTCTACCTTCGTAGATTCAACAACGCTTTGCTCAACTGGCTGATCGGCTACGACTGGCGATTCTTCAATAGCAGGGGCATCCACATTTGCTACCACCTCAATATCCTTCGTCGCATCAACCACCGGACTTTCAGTAATATTTGAAACATCTTGCCCGACATTCAACCCACGCACACTTCGCGCCGCCTCAATCGCAAATTCAGCCTCATTGCGATCCATCCCTTGCGCCTGTAACTGGCTAATCCCTTGCTCATAAACCCGCTTGTTGTAGTCCGCAATCGAAACGACCGTCTCTTCGCCAGATTCATCCATGCGAATCAGGTAGTTGTTCGCCGCACCTTCACCGTCCTCGTCCGCTTCATCAACATCAAATCCTATAATCGTTGCAGTCTGCCCCATTGGCGTGGTGATCTTCTGGCCGGGCTTCAAATCAATCTGATCTGCAATATCTTTGACGATTGCGCTTCGTTCATCTTGAGTAGGTGTAGTTTCGACGGGTTGGGCTACTCCCGGCTCTTCTTGGGCTGGTACTGTCTGGGCTGGTGCAACATAATCCTCGCCCGTTTTGGCCTTGACCAATTCTTCTTTATGTATGTCCACAGGCGATCTGCCCGTGAGTTCAGCTTTAGCAAATACAGTTTCATAGTGTTTGGCGGCTTTCTTGTCAAGTTTGGCTAAGATTTGGGCACGGTTAGGTGATTTGAACGCATTGGTAATTGCCTCTTGTTGTAATGTGGATGGGTTGAGACTGGCGGCAACTGAACCGAATAACCCGCCTATGGTTTCCTCAGCTACGTTGTCAATAATATCCTGGGGTAGATCAATCTCAAATCCTGATTCATCTTTGAGTATGGTTTTATTCACACCAAATTTGATTGCATCGTCTAAAAGTGCTTCGGTAGCACCCTCAACTACACCCTCTTTCCCAATCGTCTTAATCCCAGTCAACAACATTCGAGTCGCATTACGCACAGCCGTTTGTTCAGCCACCCCCTCGCCCAGTTCTTTAGCTAAAGACCGGATTGATTGCTTTTGAATCTGGCCAAGCAACTGTTGCTCAAGCGGATTGACCAATGTGCCGATCATGCTCATGCCAATGGCTGCGAGTCCAGCGTATCGTTCCGCTGCTTTTTGATTGGAAGCCCCTAGTTCTTGGATTGCGCTATTGTAAAGCTTATTATAGGTTCCTGCGGAGTTTGTAGCAATTGTCGTAGCCTTTGACCCAAAGTTGGACATCATTGAGCCTGCTTTGCCTAACTTGGCTCCAACGCCAGCGCTGACCATCCCTAGCCCTAACTGAGTTGCCCCGCCAATAATCACATCGGTCGCGGTGTACGGGTTGATTGCTTGGGTTTTGATCTTTGGCTTGTCGCGCTCGTATGCAGCCATCACTTCGTCCACCTTGGCTTGATCCCGGACTTTGTAGCCGCCATCTTTAGTCACTACGCCCATGACTTTATCGCCATCGAATAGCACTTTGAAGTCGCCTACGTCAGCGTATTTTTGGCCGACTAATTTGGTTCTGTTTGATGGGGTAGCGGTAGAGGAATAGTTATTTGGATCAAGCACTTGTTCCATATTCTCCACCACGTTGTCTAGACTGGCATATTTGCTACCAGTCACCCACCGCTGCATACCTGCGGCTGCCCGCACAAGTCCTGTTCCTAAGTCGTACAACTCTTTTGTTGCAGCAGGTAAAAATGGGTTATTCTTGGTCGGGTCGTTATTGACCATGCCGATATTTGCAAACATATCGGCGGTAGCCTGAGCCTGTTCTTTCTTGTCCAGATTGGCGTAGTAGTCCTTGTACGCTGGATTTTTTCTCGCTTCCTTGCTCTTGCTATCTAGCGCCCAAAACTTATTGACCAACCCTTCGTATTCCGCTAAATCTGGATGGGCTTGATTGAATTTTTGATAGTCCGCCACAAGCTGAGGATATTCCCGCGCTGTCTCCGGCGTTTTCTTAAGTTGTTCGTTGAGGTTGAGGTATTGACTTAGGACTGGTTTACCGATTTCTTTGGCCTTTATGTCGATTGCATTGCGTACGTCGCGCTGCATATCTGATATGCCCTGATCCACGAACTTACCCGCGTTGTAGGTGTTTTCGTAGCCTTTTTCTTTGCGCTCCTTGACCATCGCAAGGTAGTCGGGCTTATTTTGGTAGTACTGTTCGACTGATTGCTTGGCATCCTGGTTATCCAAAACCGCTGCGTCGGGTACTCTGGTCGCTTTTGTTTTAACCTGCTCTTTGTGGTCTTCAAGGAATTTTAAAGTGGGTCGTCCTTTATCGTCTTTGACTTGTACGATGGACGCACCTGGACGCTCCTGGCGCATCTCTTTGATCTGTGCTACGGTCTGCTCCTTCTTTCCGGCGCTTAACTCCTGACCTTCGCGGACGAACTGGAACCCGCTATTTGCTCTTTCAATGGTTGACCCACTCGCCTGAACCCCAGCAATATTGACATAATCTTGCTCCGATTGCTCCTGCGATTCTTTTGAAGGGACGGAAACGGGCTTTTTTTTTACGCCGTAGAATTGCTCTTTAAATTGGTCGAGATTGCCTTCGTAAATTTTTTTACGAAGCAGCATTGAATATAAATTATCTATTTGATCAGAATTTTTATCAGAATTTCGCTGAACAAATGTTTCATATGGCTGCTCATAGCCATTCTGAGTCATCTTGTTGTATATGTCCCTCTTGAATCCATCCGTTCCTTGAAACTTGCTCATTAGTAGTTGTTTATGTCAGTATCGTAAATAAAATTACCACTTTCGTCTATTCGTCCTTCGTCACGAGCTAACCGTTCCACTTGGTCGTAGACCTTGCGAGGTAGAAATGATTCAAGCTGATTCAATGTAAGGCTTTGCCATTCCTTATCTCCATCCTTATTGACTATTTCAACCCTGGCAACGCCGCCAAATCGCTTATCATTTGGTCGGTAAACAATGCGTCCCAAAGCTCGTCCAGCTTCATCTTTGTATCCTTCAAGCGCTTTGGATTCGACGTATTTTTTCCCAACAAACGAGTCTGGAAGGTTGTAGTTTTTGACCTGCGATTTGGTGTAAGTCTTTTCTTCGCCAACGTCTGCACCCTTGCCTATGCTGCGAGTTTTGAATACGTCGTAGATTCGGCGGGCTTCTGTGTCGTCTGAGCTACCGCTACCTCCGCCACCAGTTGGTGATGGAACGGAGTAAGAACGGAAGTCTTTTTTGCTCTCCGATTTATATTGGCCTTGAGCACCGTATGGTTGGAGCATTTGACGAAGCACTTGCGTTTTGACCCGTTGGCGATCTTCTGGACTTACTTCCGATGTTCCAATGATTTCATCAGTTCTATCTTCGAGGACTCTGTTTGCATAACCATCCTGCTCAAAAAGGTCAAGAACTCCACTGTCAATCAATTGGTCTGCATCTTTGACGTAAATTTGACCCGTTTTGGGGTCAACCTGAGTAAACGATTTAAGTTTTGACAAGTCATTTTGGGTCTGAAATTGCATCAAGCCCCTAGCCACCGTTTTGCCGCTACCTATCGCTTTCGCTGTTTCGTTTTCGACCCAGCCTGCGAGTCCCTTTTCAATAACATCATTGAAAGCTTCTGTTGTATTTACGTACTTAGACCCTCCTTTTTCATCGAGGAACCCGTACCGATTCAATGGAGATAAGGATATTTTAGTAAGGTTGTCTACGCTTGGATCGCCGTGGTATCTCTGGATGTACCAGTCGGCAGCGCCGCCCAACACCTTCTTGTTTTTCTCAAAGTCGGCACTGGCTTGTTTCCATTCATCCTGTAACTGCATCGACGCTTGAGCCTGACCAGCGTATGAGTTTAGTTCTTGCCGCAATGTGAATGGGTCAAGTTCACCTTTTTTCAACCTATTGGCGATGTCGTCGTATTTCTTTTGTAAAGCGGGCTGATAAACCCGCCATGCGTCAAAGTTTTTGAGCTGTTCGGCTTGTTTGTCGCGGCGTTCTTTATCTGCAACTTGCTGAGCCACCTTGCGCTGTTCATCAACAGACAATCGCTGCCTAGTGCGCTCTGTCTCACCTGAGTCAAGTATGGTGGCCAAACCCCTGTTCCCCCCGCCGAAATATATGCCTTTGCTATCCGCCATTTGGTATTTTGTTTGGTTTGGCAAATTCGCCAAAATACTTCACCGCAGCAACATTGTATGCCGATGCGGCTTCATGCTTGCAAGAAAAGCAACCCAAGAATATTGATTTTCGGTTGAAGCCAATAGTGCTTCGCCATTTTTTATCCCTCTTGTCCCATATCACACCTTTATATCCAGATGTGTTGTTTTTTCTAATCCCACTATTGCTTATGTTTTGCGCGTTGGTACAAAAGCGAAGGCTCTTTTTACGATTGTCAAGTTTGTCACCCCATATGTGGTCAACGTGCATGGTTTTCGGTGCATTCGTAACGACTCGGTGCATGTAAAGCATTTTCGCCTTATCTATGCCTCTTTTCCCAATTACTGCTACAGCGTAGCCTTTGGTACTCAATCGCCACTTCCATTGCACTAGATACTCATAATCCTCAAAATCCACAATCGCGTTCTTCCCTTTAGTCAGCGGTATCAAAACCCCAACCTCATTCACTGGCACAAAATGCGCATTCTCAGTCCGAAAGTAAATCTTCCCAGACGGATATTTCCTCAACTCCGCGTCTTGCTCAACTCCATCATAGATCACCCGCATCTTATTCGAGTAGGTGATGCTAGAAACAGGACTTTGATTAACTAGTAATGCTTGCATATTTCGGTTGTTTTGTTGGGATAAATTTACAAATTATTTCCCATAATTCCACCGTAAATTTGGCATCCAGAATTGGGATGATTGACTGAATGGCTGTACCGACTGAACTGATTGCGGGACAAATCCGCTATTCATGGATTGAACAGGTTGCAACATGCTTCGGGTTGGGAGTTGACTAACCTGACTCATAGGCTGCATAGACTGTTGCTTAGACTGCCCCATACCTAATCCTGCAAGACCTTGGGAGGCTCCAAACAGGTTTTGTATCCCGCCCTCGATCAAAGCCGATTTAGCCGCCGCCGCATCTTGGAATGGCTGCATCTTATTGATGTCAAATTCCCGGTCACGATACTGTCCCATTTCAGATTGAGCCGCGCCAAGGTTGCTCAATCGCCTTTGAAAATCCTCAGATTCGGAAGTCGACAAATCCCCCAATGCTTGGTTGGTATTAGCCTGCGCCATTGCCCCGGCCAAAAGTTGGTTGGATATGCCACCCCCAGCCTGTTGAGCATTCAGTAAAGTGCTCGCCTGATTAGCGAAGATGTTATCTTGTCCACGAGCAGCCCCCGCTGAACGAGCATTGAGATTGACCTGATTCTGCGCCAACTTATCCTGAACCTCTTGGGGTACGGTATAAGTTGGACGCTTTGGGTTAATGCCCAGCGAGGTAAGTAGCTGAATTGCCGACAAACCGCCTTGAATCAACGAAGGGAATAATACTGGTGGCATGCTGATTAGATTTTAAACATTACCCAATGACGCAAGATATTTAAAATTCATGGTACTAAACAAATTGCGTGTACCAACTGGCCAGGAAACATGCACAGTCCCAGCCAAACCTTTCACAGTAGCACCCATAATCAACCCCTGTTCGTAGGTTAATCCTGGTGTAAACTTGTCCCGCAATACCCCCGCACTCCACACGCTTTCCCGTTCCACAAACTCAGCCGCTTCCAAGTCGGTTCGACCATCCGAGTACAGATAAACCAGCTCAGGACATTCACCGCGCACCTGTATCGTCATCCAGCGTTTCACCGTGGGATAATTTGCATTGCTTACATAGACGATACTTGCTTTGTTCTGCACTCCAAAGAACGAGTTTGGACTATCTTCTGTAACGCGCCATATCCCGCCAGATTTGAAAAAGACCAGCGCGTTGTTGACATAACTTGCCCAATCTGGATTGAACGCCAAAGACGGCTGCCAGCGTTTCATCTGTTCGCTAAATACCATCGTCTTTGCAGCACCATCGTCAATCTTATCGTATCGGTTTGGGAATATTTCAAGTATAAATGAGCAAAGCCCCTCAGAGACGATTTGAGCAGTCTTTAAGGTTGGGATGTAGAATATGAACGCGCCAGTCTCTACCGTTTCCCACAGCACAGTTGTGCCAGCCGTGAGGCGTATTCCTTCGCCTGGTTCAAGTGACAACACGGTAATTCGGTAATGGAACGATCCTTGCAGGTCAGGCAGCGGGTATGTGCCAGCCCCAATCGTACTTTCGTAAATCAGTTCAGGCCGATCAATGATGTATTCCGGTGCTGTCTCCGGTGCCATTTGTGGGAACGAAAGCAGGTATTCGTCGGTGATTGGGTCAATAGCTCCCATTACCCTGGCACCAGTTTTACGCACCCGCATTCCAAGGTTTCGGAAATACTCCGACATTTTATAGTCAGAGATTGGGAATAGCCCATTGGTATCGTAGCGGATCACCTTGCCTTTAAGGGCATCGAAATAAAATACCATCCCGTCTTTCTCAGCTACACTTTCAGCATTGATTGTACCAAACCCGCCGTGTAGGTTATTCACCGATCCAATGACCTTGCCTGTGGTCGCTAGAATCGTGTTCCCTGCGTCGTCTAGCACTTGGGTCTGACCTAAGTAGATCGAAGCCGTTTCGTTCTCGCAAATCGCAAGCATGACGTTCCCATAGTCATTGCCCGATGATGAATAGATTAGCTTATTAATTGCCCCATTGCGCTGCTCAACTTCTTCTTGATCGAGAACCAAGAATGTAGACAGCCCATTGATCGCCGATTGCTGTTGGTACACCCCAGAATAGACAATGGAGTTTGGCCGGGTATTGGATGCCGCAACAGGAACCAACCAGCCCCGGCCAGTATCTTGCGACCAGTCTTTCCAGCGAAGGTCGTTCAGGCTCATTACTTCCACTCCAATATCACCTGCACCAGTCTCGCGCATTTTCATCCACACGTCACCCATGAGCAGCCCCATGTCGTTGCCAAACGTCCGGGTACTTTGCCCAGGGTTGATGATTTGCACTACTTCGCCGACTTCATAAAATAGTTCGTTGAAATCGACTTTGCGAGGGGTGTACACTTCGATTAGTGCCACACTCCACGGGTTTGACAAATCCAGTTCCCCCAGGTCACGCGCCTTGGTAAAAACGTATTTGCTTTGCGTATCGGTAATGGCCAGATTCATTGCGCCTGAGTCGTCAGAATTTGCCGCAAATAAAATATCACCTTCTTTGTAATGATACCCCAGCCCATCGCCGTTGAGCCGTTCTAGTGACCACGCAATAGCAATGGTCAGGTTCGCGTCGTAGGTATCCACGTAGGTCAGTGTGCCGTCGCTGTCTTTGTTGACGTACTTGACTTCTGGCGAAAAGGTCTGAAAGAAAAAGTCATGGGTTGCCGACTTGGTGCGTACAATCTGCACTGCAATCGCCCAAGTTGGAATAAAAGTCGAATAACGTAGTTTGTATTCGACCTCTGAAATATAGGTATCCTGGCTAAACTTGCGGATCGGAGTTGATACTGTCCAGTTTTTATTGGTCAACACGCCCGATGTCCTGCCTCCGTGATCCAGAAAAACCAACCCGAATTGGTAGGACGAATTGAGTTTCCATAGTTGGAGGTTGTCGGAACCAAAGCCGGATGTTGAACCAAGACCGTAAACTTTTGGGGTTTGTGGGTTCCATTCAAGTGCTGTTGCATCAGCAATCCCGCCGCGTCCTTGGCAAGGCGATCCAATGTATTCGTAGTAAGCATCTACAATGTCCCGGAAATCTGAAACATCGGTATCTAAGATAAGCAGGGCATTCGGTGAAATCGTCACCTCTTCTGGGTAGCCATTTTTAGAGTAGGAAAGCCCAGTGATATAATATCCGGCCACCAGTGGATCAGCGGATGTAACCCGAACCAAGACCGTGTTGTACTTTTTCTTGTTGAAGGGGTTGATGCCGCCCAGGCTACCTGCGCACTGAATGAAAACAACCCAGTACTTGCCATTCAAATACGGCGTAGCGCCCGACTCCACGGTTTTATAAATCGGATTGAGTTCCAAGTCAACGCCGGATTCCAAGCCATAGCCAAATGTATTATTGCCCAAGAATATCCGATTCCGAGCGACTTCCAGGCACTTGGATTTAATTGGAATGTTGTCAAAATACCGCGCTGTTTCTTCTGGCGATATTGCAACCCCAGCCTTGGTATTCAAAAAGAAGGTAGCTACTTGGTCGTCGCTGTTGTTGTGCTGGGTGAATAAGTTTACATCAGCCACTTCCTCGAACAGATACCAATTCCCTGAGTTGGTTTTGCGCACTGCAAACTGAACCTTTACGACCAATTTGGGGATTTGTTCCGCTTGTGGGATGGTGATTGTAACCGCGTCGTAGTTCCAGGTATCATCATCGTCATTGTCGTAACGGATCAGTTTGGAATAGGACGAAAGTGGACTTACTTCGCCATTCTGGTACACATACCGATAGCAGAACTGAAAGCAATTATTCCTCAGCAAGTTTGTGACTTGATCGGGTATTTCTGGAAACTCATTGGAACGGACGAAAGCAACCGATAATGGAAGCAGTGGAGGACGGCGCAAAAGCAAAATATCTTGTTCGATCAATCCCGTGTATTCGCCATTGAGCTGCCTAACAACGTCTAATCTTCGTGGTTCATAAGTATTGTCAGTCCAGTACAGAACATTGCCGACCATACCAATTCCTGTGATTTTAGCCGAGATATTCAGCCCACCACCAGATACTTGTGAGTTGGATAAAACCAGCCGATCTGAGCCGTTGTCAATGTTGTAGACCCTGAGTTGATGGTTGCCGAATCTGTGATTCAGGAAGTAAAAAATATTCCGATTGGCGCTATCTGCGTACGATCCCATACAGGTATACGTGCTGGACTGGTCGTTGATTAAATTCATGCCAAAACCAGCCACAGCGCTGCCTATATCGTCGCTGCGAGTGAAGCGAAGATTTTGGGCGTTGATGTAGTCTAGCTCTGGAAAATTCACCAGAGCATCGTCTGTGTTCAGCCCGCCTCCGAAATATTTTACTTCTTGTTGCATAAATACCTAGAATTGGGTATTGTAAATTAACGCTTGTGCTCTTACTTTGTGCTTTATTTCATCCAATAAAACAACCAATCATGGCCGTCACTATTTTAGAAGCTTTGCAAAACGCAAACATGAATTTAGACAATGTTGTTGTATTAGGAGTTCGGTTAGTCCCTTTGGTCAAGAGTCAACTAAACAATGCAGTTGTTCTTCTCGAAAAGGGCTATCTACTTGAAGACCAAGTAGAGCCTCTGCTTGAAAAATATGGTGACGTTGATAACGTTCCAGAAAAAGAAGAATGATCTTCAAGCCTGCACTTTAGCAGGCTTTTTTTATCTTATAGCCAACCTACGGCTAATGTTGATCAGGTCTTTGATCTGAGCCGTCGTCAACTCATTCATCCTCGCCCGAAGAATCCGCAAAGAGTTGTAGTATACCCGTTCCAAATTCTGCTGCACCAATCTCGAATCATTCCGACTCATTTTCCACAGCGTATAGTTGGTGATGGTATCCACCGCGTACTGGTTTACGTAGTACTCGAAAGAAGTAACAGTCGGGCTGCCCGCCGTAGTCGGCGCATACTTCGCAATGTACTCCAACTGAATGACCGTACCTTCTGGGGTCAAATTGCCCAAGAAAATCACATTGCGTTCAGGTATCACCGCAAAGCCGCCGCCGCGATCACCACTACCCCCAAAGTTTTTGCCCAGATATTCGCCGTAGTCATTGAAATAATAGGAGTAAAACCAACCCCATGACGTTTCACAAATGTCAGTATTAGCCGGGACAGTAAATGGTATTTGAGTCGAACCGTCCAGATTAGGCAGTTCATTCAAAATATGGTTGCGCATGTAGGGAATCAAGTACTGGCCATACTCAGCGAATACACCTACCACATTCTCAAAGTCGTCAGGCAGCGTAATCTCACTAAATTCATCCGATTCAATCCGTACTTTCTTGGTCACTTGTAGCACATCCAAATTCAACTCATGCAGGCAGTTCAATGAATGATACAGCGCTTCCACGTAATAATGTATCGGTAGTTGCATGGAGAACAAAGCCCCTCTGGTGATACTGTCGATAGTCGTTATCATTGCTTAGGCATGGGGTTTGAATCAGTGACCAAATCGGGTACAGGGTTCCCACCGAGCAGTTGTAGCACTTGTTGAATGACCACAATCTCCATATCCGCAGGAATTGGCAGCGGATCAAGTTCATCAATTTGGTCAGGGTCAACGATCAGTAATTGTATCCCAACCCGCCCAGGCAGTTGTGTTGCGGGTTTATTGAAGCGAATAACATGCTGCCCAACCCACTCATAGCAGGTGTGGAAGTCCAAGTAATCCTTCAATCCATTGTGGGAGATATTGTAAACCAATGCGCCTTGCTGAGACGACAAAGGTATGTATGGAGCGTTTGGATTTGTCGTATTGTACACCCGCCATACGCCCATCCCTCGATGCATGTTGATAGGTTGAACTGGCAGCATTGCAATAGCGTCGATGTTATCAGACCGGAACGCCTCTTTGCAGTTTGAAATGGTTGTCAGGCTGGCTATCGTGTTGACAATGCTGTACTGTTCATTTTGGATGTAATCGGCCAGGGTATTGGCAGTTTCTTCGATTTGGAGTAGGAGGTAAGAACTAGCCTCTTCCAGTGCATCGAAATAGTTGTAGGTAAAGGTGATGCTCGTTGCGTCAACTACAAATGTGCTACAAGCTGATTTAAGGAATTTGTTTGGACTGGATGCCCCGACAAACTCAAAGAAAGAATTGTCCACCCGGCCATTCAAATAAGTTTGGATTGTTGCGGGCAGTATCCCATCCGGCCAAAGGATATTTGAAAAAACGACAGTGAAATTGTAGTCGCTTGTATAGGTCAGCGTTTGGATCACTTCGGGTATTCCGGGAACCAACCACATTTCATCATCACCAGTGAGCCAAGGCAGGCCACCGCCATCTGCCCAGTACTGGTAAAAACCTTCTGCCAATGCGCTAGTACATTCCAAAGTCTTTGGCGGGTTATTGGCTGGCACTACATCAACTTCATAGGTAGCGATTACTGCATGAGGTGGAACCCCGTCACCCATCTTTTGATGCAGCCCGTAGACCTCAGTTTTGAGGGCTGCATTGAGGGCTTGAACGCAAAGCAACTGAACTTCTTGTTCGTGTAATTTTCGGTCAGAGTTCGGATTGAATCGGCTCCATTGTCTCAGGACTTCTTCGGCCAACTTTTTCTTATTCATCATGGATTCGCGGTTTTAGCTTCCATATACTGTGTAACATCACCCGCTTGTAGGTGAACGCCCAGTGATGCAAGAGTGCGATTGATAATCCGATTGGTCGCCTCGTCGTTCCATTCAAGATTGACGGACAGCGCTGAGTTGAATACAGTTGCCCGATTCACAATAGTATAAGCGTACACAGGCTTAACGGGTCGCCGCAAGTAGGTCATGGTGAGTGCCAGTCCAGTTTTCGGGTACAATTGAAGGTATGCTGTCGTAAATGGTATTTCGTTGCTTGTTCCACCAACTCCTTGCCGTGAAGCAAAAGTCCTGGTGATAATCTGCGAATCCAGTCTATCGCCTATTTCATGGTCGCTAAGTACTTCGATTCGCTGCGTTTCTGTGCGGAGGTGGATTAAGTGCATGTAATCGGATGGAAATACGACAATCCCAGTTGGCCCCGTTTTGAGATCACCCACAGCTGCATAATTGTCCGCCGTGTACTCAATCACCTCTTTGAATGGCAGTAAGTCGTCGTGAACCTGCTGGGTGATACCTGCTGCGCCTACAAGCCGCGAAAATTCATCCATCTGGCGCAGGTTCAAAACCCTGTCAATCTCTTCGTGATTGACGTAGCCCCGGCTGGCTTTGTCCAGCTCAAAAAGGATGTAATCGTGTGCTACGTCGATAGTCATAATTCTTTATTGTTTGACCGGGTGAGATTTTACCCCACCCGGCACTGACAAACTGTAAATGGAAAAAACAAAACAACCAAACCATCAGACGACCTAGTAACTAGATGGGTGGATTCAATCGGTTTTTAAGGTTACGCTTTTTCACCCGAGAGTAGCCGAGCAGTTTCAGGCTCAAGGGGGATACCTTGTAGAATGTCGAACAGCGCACCGAATACGGTAATCACCAGCGACAACACACCTTCGTCTTTCACAAAAGTCAACAGGACTTCATTGAGCGATCCCATTGCCAACGTGCGAAATTCGTCACCCTTGAGAAATCCGAGGAAATGTTCGCGCAGTTGAGCAGCGTTTTCTTTGACTTCATCGGTCAGCAAGGCCAATGCACCAACGATAATAGCACCAGATTTGACAATCAAAGCGCGGTGTTTCTCGTTTTTGATCTCTGCCAATACAGGTGCTAGTTCTTGATCCAGCGCTGGAATAACATCCTCGTTGAGGTACGCCATCCACACTTTACCAAGTTGTCCACGGTTGTCTGGGTTGTCGTCGCTCAGCACATCTACCGAAAGATCGAAACGGCGCATACCAGCAAGCGAAATCTTTTCCAAGAAAGTGCCGTCTTTCAACAGTTCTTCCAGTTTGCGCGTACCAAGCGGAATCCCCGCCTTAAGCAGTAGTTTGATTAGTGGGTTAAATACCCTTACCTTCTCAGCCATTGGTTTGTTTTAATGTTTGATTGATTGATGATGCAATATCAGTATTTTACAGGTATGGGCTTTGATTAGCCGTACTGAATTACCTTATTTCGTAAGTCTCCACTGACTCAGGCTTCGGTGATTTGTTTCATTTCGACTTTGATTGTTGCGCCTGAATAGTTTTGTTCACCAGCGCCGCGCCCTCCTGGTTGACCCACTTGGGTGATGCGGCATCACGGCGAACGAAGTCCAAGTCTTTGTTGGTAGCATAGTTGATGATTCGGATATGCACGTCGGACATAACTTGTACGAGTTTGTTGTTGCTTGCGCCCCATCTGAAACGAAATTGCCCTTGCGGGTTCTTGGTGATTGTAGCGTCTACGGCTGCCCCCGTTTCCGAGGTAAAGCGGTAATCGCCTAAGAATAGCGAATCGGCGAATTCGGCTTGGATGACTGGGTAAATAGGTTGCTTCAAAACAGTGTTGGCTGTTTGGTTAATCGTTCGCACAGGCACAATAACAGATTGGTTCTTTTCGGCGGAAATGATAACCGACGCGGCCCACTGCCGAGAAAAGTTGATAGCGTTCGACTTCAAATTATTGATAAGCACCGTACTGTCGCCGATGGGAGTTGACTGCGGGCCTGTTCGGAAGTCCTCGCAGATATAATCGCGGGTTAGATAGTAGATGGTAGTGGATGGGCCAAATTGGGATTTGCTGGGGTTGGGACGGACAGTGATGTAGATGCTGTCGAAGGTGGCTTTACATCCACTTGGGAGGTCGATCTGAGCAGTAGCAGTAGCAGTGATCGTAAAAAATAGTAGAATGATGGTTGTGAATTTCATGTATTCCGGTTTTAGTAGTAAAAGTATTTATAAACCCCACTTCGCAGCCCCGCCCTTAATCCAACCCCTTGTCCGGCTGCGGGTGTATAGCTCCCAACTAGTGTGTTGTTACTGGCAACTGCATTGTTGCTCCCGAATTGGATCACATTGGTAAATCCTCCTGTTTCGTCTGTGCTGCGGATCAGATACTCGACCTGCATTAGGTTGGCATCTGGGGTGTGCAAGGTTAATTCACTGTCACTGCTTGCGCCTGCGGTGGTGGTCATTAGGAAGATTACCCGATTGTACCTTCGGCTTATTTGTGCGGTTGTGAGGGCTGCTGAAAAGTCATAGTCAGCATCAGCCACGTAAATCGTGGTGTCCCGCTTTCGTTCTAAGTCCAATACTGTGCCATCGGTCGCAAATCCTGCAATGTAGGCAGACTGGGTTTTGGAAAGGTCGGCGGCTTCTTTAGTTCCTGTTCCGTAATTTACCGCCACAATTTGCCCACTCGTCGTGTTTGTCCACAGGTTTAGTTTTGCATAGTTGTTGCTTCCTATCGTTGCCTCTCCTAATTCATCTGCCCGTGCGCCGTAACCAATGGCCATAGATTGGCCATTGGTTGCATCGGCATCATATCCAATGCCGATAGCGTAATCGCCTGCTATATTAGAAGAATATCCAACCGAAGTCATAAAATTATACCCCCCACCTTCTCCAACTACCCCACCTATAACTATATGTCCAGTACCAGCGTTTGAAACGGCCATATTACCATTTATGACTGTGTGATAGCCCCCACCAAGACTACCTGGGTATCCTGTTGCGCCTACGTTCGGGTTAAGTAGCAATAGATTCGTAGTTCCTGGTGTCGTTATTATAGCGTGGTTCATCTTCATGGTGTCCAAGCTATTTAAGCGCAATGAATTGTTTGCTGCTGCTATCTGCACATCGCCAGTCGGGAGTAAATTATAAATACTTTGCGCTGAAAGAACTCCGCTTGTTATAGATAATCCACTCAAAGACAACTCCCCTAAATCTCCATCAGCATCAGCCCCCACTATTCGCGTTGGGGTTGCGGATAAAATAGGCACCCTAACCTCTCCATTTTCCAGTACAGAGAATCTATCAGTACCCACCCTATTTTCAAGAAGTAGTAATGGGTACGTACTTGCAGTGCCTCTTCCTATTACATTCAACCTAGCTTGAGGCGTATTCCATGTATATCCTGCTCCTGCGAATATACTTAAATCACCATTTTGATTAAGGTGCATGCGGCTTGTATCTACAGTCGTATTCCAACTAGTTGTTGTTCTCCTAGTCCCCCACGTATGATTAGTTGCAGCGGTTATTAATGAAGGAGCATCATTGTCTACCGCATATCTTTGAGTATATGCATAAATATGTTGGCTTGCACCCGTGCCAGACCTTGTTACAACTAACCTTACGTCATTGCTACCCGCGCCGCTACTTGCTAGATACACATTTGCAGGATAGCTACTGTTTGCTGGAAAAGTCCATTGTCCCAGCAAAGTTGCCCCGCCGCCGCCTGCATCTTGCCACTGAATTCTGGCACCGTTAAGCATCCCAAATCGAAAACTATTATTATTGTCATACTGAAACCCAAGAGGGCCGTAAGTAAAAGCTACGTCTGGGGTGAATGTGATATACCTGGTTGAAGTCAAGTTAAATGGAATAGTAGTAGTAGTTCCGCTTTGTGTCCAAGGCGTATGCATTTGATCCCATGTTGTACCGTTGTACCATTCTGGAATGTTATCCGTAGAATTTAAACCCATGTATCCTAACACCCCCGTTGGCCGCCCTGCTGTTGTCCAGCTTTGAAACTGCCAAGGCAACAGGGCTTGTAATCGCGTTCCGTTGTCGGATAGGTTGCCTGCTACAAGATTAGAACCATTTGATCGAACTAATCTGTCTGCTATAATTGACGTAGGAAGCGTCTTAGCAAACAACCTCGTAGCTAACCCATTAGGGCTTGTAGTGTCTGCTCTCCATGTTTTTCCCCCGTCGATGATGCCGTAGCCTGCTGTGGAAGGATAGTTTAGGAGCATAGCAGGTGTATCTAACACCCTTACATAATCAATCAAAGGAATCGTATCACCATTAGATATTGCAGTGGTTCCGCTTAATTCTTGTAGGTAAAGTGTATCTGGCGGCTGAACCGTAGTCGCAGCAATCTTAGTGTTGTGATTTAAAATCTTCGCTTGAAGAACCGAGCTAATCCCAATTGAATTGACCAACCCATTAGGAATCTGATAAGTAGACCCATATCGTTCAGCGACAATGCCAACTCCAATAGGAATTTCATCGTAATCATCTAGCTCAATCAAATCGACATTAAGACTACTGTAATCAAAACTGTTAACGACTTCCACACGATAAGCGCGGCCAGTACCATCCAAACAAATAAACCCGCTATCAACGCCAGAAGGTTGGTATCCTTCAATGAGCACATCTCTGAACTCAATTAAATCTCCCCGATAAAGGGAGTCATTGATCTGGGTAAACCCGTTGTGCTGCACAGTGGCTACAAACTGCTTTTCAAGTATCTGAGCAGATGCGAGAAATGGGAATGCCAGCAGGAAAAATAAAAGATGCTTCATGGTTAGAATCTTGCTAAAACTCTGGCTCCGTCGCTGCCAAATGCGCTGTTGAATCCGATGATCCAAGTCGATGTACCCAAGCCACCAAGTAGCGTTTGCCTGACCTGAATTGCCCGGTCGCTGTATTTATCAAGGATTTCATCGGTATCTTCGGCTAAGAACTGCGGTTTCCAGTAGTCGTATGATGTAGTTGAACCTTCGTAAATTTGGATAAAAACATCACCATTACCATCTGTATGCGAGTTATTGAAGTAGAAATTAACCCCCGATACAGTTGTGGATACACTAATGGTGATTCGATAGATGCCTGAGCCTTGATTGGTGAAAGTCGGGACAGTGCCAATGTGGGTCACGGTAGCCGTAGCAGAACCGACACTCAAACTACTTGTTACCTGAGCCATTGCGTCAATCAACTGAATCAAGTAGTTGTTTAGCGTTTGCTGGTCAGGATCAGATAGTCCAGATATGTACGGAAACAATCGCTTCAATCCAGATGGACGGTAGATCGCACCAAGAACCGATGGGACTGATACCACGCCTGTAATCCCTACATTACTCACTTCAATCACAAAGCTCAATCCCGATGCTGAATTGATAGCGGTTACAGGTAGATGGTAGCCTTTGCCCGAATCAGTGAAAAATAGCACATCTCCAACTTGAATGTTTGTAGCATCGTAATACCCTGATTCATCCAAGAAATTACCTGTGATTTGCCAAAACCCAATACCTCCACCAGATTGCGACATGGTACACTTACCCGCAAGAGTTGGCGTATTTTCAATTTGGCCAAAGCATAGAATAGGAAAAAGCAGAAAAGCAAATATGAGTCTGGTCATGGCATCACGAATTTTAGCCCATAGCCCTGAGCGCCGACACTCAAACCACCTGCGCGTAATACAATATTACCGGAACCGACTCCGACCACCGCCATTGAAGGCGCATTGTCTATGTCAATACTGGCAGGATTTGATACGGATAAACTACCTGTTGTGGGAATGCCTGTTTTTTGCACCAATGGAACCCGAATATCTCCGACCCCAGTATTGCCGCCAGTATTTTGAAATTCAACCTGCACCCAGTTCGTTACGGTTCCAGCGTCCGCACTAGCCTGTACGTCTGCGCTGACCATTCGCCAGTCAGCAGACAATATCCGTACACCATTGGGAATAACTATGGTAAGTCGATTGGAAGCCCAACTTGCAGTTACTCCGGTATTGGTTGCAACTACACGAACAGCAGAACCAGCATTACCACTAGTGATGCTCACATCGTATTCAGAAACGCCTAGACTGCCTGAGCCGCCGCCGATAACTTCCCAGGTATTTGCATCAATTGCTCTTAATCGTTTGGCCCAGAAGGTGCCTCCAGTAGTAGCTAATGAGGTGACTGGGCCAGGGGTACCGTCAATCTTTAAAACATCAGCACCTGTTCGGCTGATCGTTACGCCAGAGGCTTTATCTACGTTTAAGTCGAGGATATACCCGATACCAACTTGATTTGATCCTGGGGTTCCAGAAACAATCTCAGGCAGATTAACAGTAGTGGTTACCTCACCAGAAAGAATGGACTCGGAACTATACCTTCCTGTAACTTGATAAGTAGTTGTTTTTGAGGTTATTAAAGGAACATTGTAATATGCGCCTAAAAGCTCTACACCAACAGTTGAAAAGTTTATACCCTGAGTATTTGACCCCTTAGTGACTTCTAAATCAAAAGTTGGTTCCAGGGAATTGATTGCCATTTGTTGAGTGACATAGGCAGTTCCCGTTGATTCTGTTAATTGCTTTGTAGCATACCCATCATCAGTGCCAAAAATCTTGCCGTGATACTCTCGGTATACAACCTCTCCATTCCAGTATTGATACCCTTGATTGTTGGCTGTTTTATAAAATCCATTACTAACCCCGTCGCTGATAGCAGTAGATGGCAGATAGGTGAGAACAGAATCAAAGCTCGGTAGAGCCGTTGTCCCATTCCCTTTAAAAACCGCAGCCGTAATTGATCCATTTGAAATAACAGTTGATCTAAGTAGCTTTGGTAGCGTTACCGCTTGATCCAGTATCTTGGCTGAGGTAACCGCATCATTGGCAATAGTCGCCACAACGCTACCCGTACCCGAAGCCGTCACATCGCCCGTCAGTGCTGTAATACCTCCACCCCCACCAGAAGCACTCAACTCACCGCCAATACTCAGCGACAAACCCGATCCAAGCGTAATTTCCTGAGCTGTACCCGAACCAGCCGAATAGCGCCCAAGCAACCGACTGCTAGTAACTTGCTGAATCTTGCTATAAGTCACTGCATTATCGGCAATTTTACCCGTAGCAATGCCTAAATCAGTAATACCTAGCGGATCACTAGACGATCCAGTTCCTTCAATCGGTGCCTCAACCTCAATGTCCCCCACAGTCGCAGCGGGCAAAGTAATTGTATTGCCTCCACTGATTGAAACAGTAGTCTGGCCGCCACCGTTGACCGCCACAGAAAGCGTCTGCTTGTACGCGGCGAGACTGACAGAGCTAATGCTATCCCGGCGTGAGAAGTACAGCACATCGCCAGATACGTAAGCCCTAACCCCTTTGAGAAAGTAAGCGCTCATGGTAGTTGGACTAATGCGCCGAGGTAGCCCCGACTTTTGCGAATAGGTTTCCCAATCCGAATCCGTCAGGGTTGTTTTTTCGGTGAACTGGTGAGGGTAGACCCCCTGAGCAGATACGCCAATGCTGAAAAGGAGCAGAAGCCAGACTATTTGTTTCATTACTTATTGAGTTTTGATTTGATGTTGACTAGAACCGCCGCACCCTCGCCGTCCAGCCAGTCAGCAAAGTTTTTGGCCGCAAAACGGGACTGGCCTGTGATTTTGTAAATCGCCGATCCGGTGTCATTCCAGCGCCAGTCTTTGGTGCCTTCGTCAAAATTGACAATCCCAGCGACTTTGGCTTGTTCGATCAGTGCCTTGGTGCCTTCTGTCTCGACTTGAACGCCTAAGAACGCAGCAGGATCGGCTTCGGCAACAGATGCCGCGATTTCCCGCAAGATTTCAACGTCCTGGTCTGCGTTGATGCCCCGAGCCAGTGCGAATGTTTTCAACTCACTTTCTGACCAGTCGTAGGCTTTCATTTTGGCCTTGGTGAGCAAGCGGTCTTTGTCCACTTTCTCTTTGGATTCTTTCGCCTGATCGTACAAATGGAATATCGGATTTACCGTTTCGTCCCGATTGGGGTTGCTTGCGTTGGCATTGCAAAGCTCCAAAAACTCAATGATCTCACGTTGAGCAATGTTCTTTGGGTCATAGCGCAGTTCCCAGCCATTGTCTCGCTCGAACCAAATGTCAAACAAGATCGGGTTGCGCTGCGCATCAAAACCCTGAATGGCCGCAATGTCCCTGATTTGTCCGTCAACCAAAACCCGGTCGGTTGATTGGATGATGTGGCGATATGGCCCACTGACACTCCCATCTGGATTTTGAGTCAGCCCGAGCAACTTGTAGACCTTGATGCCCTCCACTTTGGGCGGGGTAACATCCTTATTGTAATCCTTGTAAATTTTCATTGGTTGTTGATTGGTTGTTTTGTAGTAGAGGGCTGCCGAGATGGTGCAGCCCTCCTGAGTGTTTATGCCAATGCAGTCAAAGCGAAATGCTCTTCACCGAAGACTTCAAGTCCACCGATGGCAGAGTACACCTTGCGCCAGGTATCCACCTCGCTGTTAGGGATTGGTGCCTGACGACCGTGATCCGTTTCGTAGATCATACCGCCATCCTTGGACTTTGGCATGTATCGGTAACGAATGCGATCTACCATGCCACCGCCAACAGTTTTGATCTTGCCCTGTGGGACGTAGTAGATTTCCTTGTGGAATCCAGCACCACCAGTGAAGTTAGTGATTGCCCGATGGTCAAGCATAGGCATACGTACAAGGGTGTACTTGTAGCCATACTGCTTGATGGAAGTCAATCCCAAGTCAATCGTTTTGCCGTCTACATTCAACTGTGCCTGAGTCGAAAGCAAGTTGGCCGCAATTGTTGAAGCGTAGTTGTCATGCGCAATGCAGCCTTCTACGCCTTGGTAGATTTGGAACTCAGAAGGAGTCCGAGCGGCAGCGAATGCCCGTGCCAATGTCGCGTAGTATGCAGCGTTGATCGTTGCGCCAGTGGTATTCGTACCGCCACCCTTGATGTAAGCACGAAGCCCCTTAGTAGTCTGTACGCTATTCCCATCGGTATCGGTCAGGGTTGGGGAAGCGCTCTTCCAGTTGGAAGCGGACAGTTCGTTGAGCAGCAGCGAATAACTGATCTCAGCACGGAAGCGCATCAAGGTTTCCATTTCGGTTTTATGAAAATACCCAGCTTCGCCGTTGCCCCAATTGAACTCGACGCGGTTGGCTTTCTCAATGTCGCTGATCTCAAAGTTGTCCTTCCACTTCTGAACCTGATTGACTTTGGTATTCATCCCCAAGCGCAGGTTTTCACGAGAACCCGATCCTTCACCGTTGGCATTACCAGTAATCGCAATCTTCTGAGCGTTCGCAGCAGCCAAGTTCGCCACAGTAGTAGCAGAGCCAACAGCTTTTACGGTCAGGTTTACGGTACTGGTGCCAGATTTGGCGGTTACGTAGCCCTGGTAGCCCGATGCAAAGTGAATCGTATCACCTTGACGTACCCGCGCAAGCGTTGAGTTGTTGGCGATGTCAAACGAGATTACAGCAGGTGGCCCCGCAGCTACGGTAGTAATTGCCGACGCAATGGTTTCAAACTGCTTGATGTCAATGTTGCTACCGGAACTAAATTCGTAGTTCTCAGTGGGTGCTTTGTTCCCTTGCAAATCAAGCATGTCCAAAAAGGAATATTCTTCATTGGTGACGTTGATCACATCCCGATAGATTTCCCGAAAATCGATTGAACCAAGAGAGCTTTGCAGCGTAATTGCTGACACGTACTTCTTGTCCACGGTATTGCCGTTCATTTTTTACTGGTTTTTAAGGGCGCGTTTGATCCCTTCTGCCATAGAAAGGTTTTCAATTGCCAACCCTCCATTTCTTTGAATGTCAACTGGGTTTTGAAGTTTGTCAATCACCGCAGTAGTACCCTTGGTCTTACCGAAGTTGATTAACGCAGCATCATACGCAGCCTCGTTTTCTACTCTGGAAGCAGCTCTCAGGAATCTCTCTATGTCAACACTGCCATCCGGGGATAAAAAAAGCTTCAAAAGCTCGTTGGCATCTTTTGCATAGCCAATGAGCCGTTCTGGATTCTCCACGCCCACGTTTACAACTTCATCACCGTATCTCACAGTGATTTTCTTTTCTTGTAAAAGCGATTGCGTCGCAGGGTGCGCGTCTACATACTCATTGAAAGCCTCCATTTGCTGTCTCAGCTTTTCTGTGGCCTCCTTGGTAGGGCTTTGACGACTGTCTGCGTCGGGAACCAGATATTTTTGTTGCTCGGCTTTCAATTCTTCACGAACCTTATTCATGTCCGTTTCAAACATAAACTTGCCAAGCGCGTTGGATTCATCCGTCAAATCGCCGTACTTTTCCAGCGATTGCTCCACCAGCCCGTCAATGATTGCCTGTGGAGCTTTTGGGTAGGTTTGTTGCACCTTGACCCGTGCCAAATCTTCCAATGCCATTGCGTCGTAATTCATTGACTTGGCATGGATGTATGGCGTGATGTCTTCGCCCGTATGGTACTGGTTTACCAGTTTATCCAAAAACGGGTCTTCAAGTAGCTTTGATTTCGCTTGCGCCGCTTCGTAGGCACTTAAAAGCTCATCGACCCGTTCAAATTTTCCGCCTACTTTTTCTTTAAAAAGAGCGTCGAAATCTGGGGTGACTAGCGCGGGTGTTTCAATTGCCGTTTCAGTCGTTGTACCCTGATCCTGGATTTCCACAACTGGATCAGCCGGAGGGGTATCAACTACCTCGCTTTGACCCGAATTGACTACTTCCTCCTGAACTGGTTCCGCAGGCGCATCCCCTGGGCGAATTATCTTGAAATTTTCAAAATTCATTGGTTGTTTGTTTGACTGCAAATTTATACCGCCTCTGCCATTTGCTCTGAATTAGCTGCACCGATTGCCGTTGCTTGCTGCAATACCGTGCTTGCTGTCTTCGCTTCACCTCCGATTTGCGCGGCTCCGATTGTTGCCTCTGCCCTGGCCATTGCCGCTTTCAGCATGTACTCGCCTTTTAGTTGTTCGAGCTGCATTTCAAACTGATACTTCATTTGCATTGTCTGCCGCTCCTGGTCTGCCGTCGCTGCTGCGCTCTGCATCTGGACTTGGGCATTGGCTTCCTGCATTTGAAGTGCCTCTTTTTGCTTTTGTTCTTGCCGCTTGCGGACTTTGTAGGCTATGATCTGTTGGGCAACTTTTAGGTTGGAGGTATTTTGGATGGTAAAGAAATCCTCTAATTCAAGCATTCCTTGCCCGGCCAAAGTTTGAGCCATTGCAAAAGCCTCTGCCCGTTGTTCGTCGGTTGGCTTGTTTTCCAACTTGATCCCAAACTCGTAGTTTGAAATGTCCTTGGATAGTTTGAAAAACCGCATGGTGTTTTTACCCAGTGCAGTAGTGTATCCTTCGATTGGGTGCCGCTTGACTACCGAACTCATGCGAAGAACTAGCGCACTAGACAGCGACCGCAAAATATGTTCATCGGCCTCAATCACTGGGTAAAGTGCATTGTTCGTCCCTTCGTTGGCCATTTGGGCGACTAGGCTTAATGTCCGTGGGTCTGGGCTTGATCCATCGGTGAACTCATTCAACCCGAAAATGTCCCGCATCAATTGCAGGTGGTTGAGGATTGTATTGTACCACTGTACCGCAGCATCACCAAGCCCATTGCCCAATTCTTCAATTGGTCGATAGTTTGTTTCCCGGCCTTGTGTGTCCGCTTTTCGGTAGATAAGCACCCCTTTTTGGAAAAACAATTCCATGACTTCATGGGGCATCAACTTCTTGCCACCTTGACCGTAGTTGATGTCTTCCAGCCCACCCAACTCTATCTGGATGCCCTTTGGCCGGGCTTCTGCTATGGCCTGTTGAAGTTTGAGCCAAGCAATTTGGATTTGATCCGCCAGGGGCATTACCTGACCAACCTTGGAGGTGATCCGCATGTTGCGCATGTCCGGCGCATACACATGGAAGCTCATGGTCGTATCATTCAGTGCATCCTTAGCCCGTTTCATGTCGGTACAAAGCCCATAGTTGAAAATGAACTTGCTATCAACGATGTACATTGCTTTGTAGACCACTTTGTAGGACGTGCGCAAGTATTCCTTCGTCTGAGTTGATTTAGAGCCATAGGGAGCACCAGAGATCACCACATTGCCGTAATTATTCTCCGACCGTTCGTAGTAATCTTCATTTACGCTGAAAAACTCCAAATCCAGCACTTGGACTTTGAAATTGTCATAGCCGTACGATAGCCGTGTGTGTTGTGGGTAGATGTTCGGGTTCCCGTAACGGCCTTTGCACATGTTGGCAATCTGTTCGTATTCTTCTTCCGTAAATTGCCCCTGAGCAAGTTGCTTTAAGTCGGCTATGGTGAGTTCAATGACTTCGCCTAAATATTCAGCGTCGGAAAAGTCCCGCTGTTCGCAGTAGCTTGAAATGAAGCCCTGCATCTTGATCCGGCGTATTTTGATGCTGCCGTTGCTATCGACGTATTCCTTGACCCCGCCAATACCATAAGTGAGAATGTCTTCCTTGCAGAGCTTGCGTGTGTGCCAGTAATTGTTGTGGTTGAAGATCACATCCAGTGCTTGCTCAATTTCAATAGTAGCCTGATGTTGGTATGTCCAATTCTGTTGGAGTTCCAATTCCTCCAAGTCTTCCGGCTCGCCCGGCTTCATTTTGGCCGCTGGGGTGTACTCCGAAAAGCCTGGAACAATCTTTTCAAGCTCTTGCCGGATTTTTATTTTCGCTTGGAGGTCTTTAAAGTAGTCGGAAAGCTCTCTTTGGGCTAGTGGATCGATGGCCGTTGCAACGATGTTGTACCCTGCCTTATTGAGCCTGGATGTGGCCTGGGTGAGTAATTTGGGGATGATTGGCAGCACTGTGAAGTCAAGACTGTTCCAGGACTCCCCGGCCTCATTGACCCCCATTACTGGCTTGTACTGATCTATTGATTGTCTCCCTTGCGCGTAGTCGTCCAGCAATCGGTAGTCTTCCCGCCTTGTGGCTAGGTTCTTCCAGTTACTCCAAGCCGCTTGTGCGAATTGCAGGCACCACTCCTTGTTCTTCTTCTTCGGATCAATTGTATGGCTAGGAAAAATCGTGGTCATTCGCTTTTAGTTTCGTGCATTGTTGCAAAACTATGGTAAAGCGATGAATAGGGTTCGAGTGGGTGTACTGATTGTCTGAAATGAAAAAGCCAGTGGTTTTACGCACTGGCTCGATATATTAGAGTGGAAGAAAATTATACTTCATTTAGTTGAGCGAAATCCCCGTAAAGTTTCTCAGCAGCAGCATTGTAAGCGCGGGCAGCGTCTTTCACATCTTTATGTAATCCAAGGTAGATTCGCTTACCATTGTAGGCGATATTTGCTCGCCAGCTTTTCGTGGGCTTATTCCAAGTGACTCCCTTGTAACCGGATGTATTGTAGCGAGTTTTAGGCCTGTTTCTTGTGTTTTCTTGATTGGTGCACCACCTAAGGTTGCTACGCTGGTTATTCAGTTTGTCGTTGTCAATGTGATCAGTGTACATTCCTTTCGGAGTCTGAGCAATCACGCGGTGCATGAAGATTGTTTGACCGCCTGGAACATCAACATCAGCTTTTGTCCTGCCTCTAACGGCGTAACCTTTGCAGTTTAAGTGCCAAGGCCATCGATTGAGAAAAACGTAATCTTCATCATCCACTAGAGCAAAAATGTCTTTGCCGCTTAAGTAAATTTTCTTCATCACTCTAAATTTTTATTACCACAAATATAATAAAAACAAACTACTTAGCGAGAAAATATTTTGTGCTTTTTAAATAAAGTGGACATGTCATTCAATCCAGTTGAAACAGCTTTCAATTTGATCCGATTGCTACCGACTAAGCACCAACCTGCCGCCATTGACCTATCGTATTTCCTTGTATTCTCAATCTCAAATTCCATCAAATCATCAAGGAGCAAGGCAAAGTTTATCTTGTCCACATGATCTTCAATATACTGCTCCATGTATTCGGCTAATGCTTGTTTGGTCTGTGGGCTTGATGGGATACCAGGAGACAAAGCCCCAGGGAGCCAGAGTAGAAATTTACTCAATTTGTTTTGGTCAAACCAATGTCGGATGCTTTGTTTGTTGTTTTCAAAAAATACTGACGCTCCAAAATACCAAGCCACCATCAATACATCTTCATAAAATTCAGATGGTTTTTCTCTGCGTGTGCAGTATTCTACCAAGAAACTCGACTCTAATTCTGGCCGATCTGGATCAAATTTGCAAAGGAGGTAAAAAGCCGCATTGGATTTTTGCTGTTGATCGCTTACCTCTGAGGAATGGTGCGACACTGGATCACATCCTAATGTGTATTTATGCTGGTTCCTTGGCACGTAATTGCCACCGACTAACTCAACTTGGTTTGCTTTTTCTGGTTCGAGTAACCCGCCTTTCTTTATCTTAAATAACCCATTTGGATTTGGCACCCAAATGACCTCTCCGAATTGTTTCCCATCCTTCCATGCAAAATTCCCAATCTCATAGAGTAGTTCTTTGGGAGCGAAGTTGAGGAAATCCAAGCGCTCCGCAATTTTGGTACTATTGAACAAGCACACCCGCTCTGCTGTACGAAACGCCTCTTTATAAGTCAATGGCTCTTTGCGGACAAGGCTATTTAGTTCTACCCTATCATGCTTAATCGCGTCGCGTCGCGCTAGAATTATCTCCCCGTTGCTGTCGGCATCACAAAAGCCAAATTTATCCCTGTTCATTAATTCATCCGCAGGGACAAATAATCTGTAAAGGCCAGTTATGGTTTGATTCGTTTTGGGGTCTTTATGGTTTTGATTGGAAGTTTCCCAAAATGTGATATAGTCTCGAATTTGGCCTTTGATCTCTTCGCATGTTGAGGTATACATCATTAGCCCCAATGGATTTCCATTAAAGTCAGTGCAGCAAAATTTGTTGACCCGATGCCGCTCAAGGATGTCCACCCCCTCTGACTTATACACTTCGTCACCGATATACCGATTCATTTTAGTACCATCTAATGCGACTTCTTTTGAGTTGGCGTAAAAAATTAAAGAGCTTAATTGATCGTCGTAATCAATCTCCTTTGCATTGCGCGATCTATCAGAAGTAAGCTCAAACGCCAATTGTTTCTTTGGAGTAGTTCCGGCTGATGTATCATAAACTGGCTTGAAAAATGGCGGCAATCTTTTAAACGCATTGATGATGCTGGCCAGATACACTACATTTTTAGCATCCTCATGGGTTTTCGACTGAATGCCGCCGTTTTTGTTGGGTAAAGACGAAACATATTCAAGCATCGCACATGCTACCTTGGCCGTCTTTCCTGCTCTACGCTTAACCAAATAGATGAATCCGAAGCAATTAGGGTCTTGCGCGCAATAGTCGTAAAAATACCACCATTTCCTATCTGAGTTCCAATAAATTGGATAGCCGTCACCCTCAGCTCCGATGTAGTAATAATTCAGGTAGTAATAATGCCCCCCGGTGATGTAGGTAGGAATTTGATCATTGACGAACCAAAACCCGTTCAACCGCCGATCCCATTCCTGCTTCCTGAACTCTTCAAGCTCCGCATCAACAAAACTAGGGTCAACCCTTCTCTTTTCCTCTTCGTCCCTTGTGCGCTGCTTAAAATTCTTTGGAAACTTCACCCTTTCCCAAAACTGCTCATTCGCCTTATCCGACCTGGAATACACTGGCCTACTCTCCCACTCTCCGGTGATCACATTGAAGACAGTCCCAACAGGCGGAATATTCATCTCCAAATCGCCTACAATCTCAACGGTTCCATTCGGGTGCTTTCTGTACATCAATTCCGGTATTTGATCATCCGCGCCATTCCCTCAACTTTGGTGATCTGTACTGCCGTGGGGAGTGCCGCTTCCAGTATTTCGTCACCGCCTGACAGTTCTTTGTACAGCCGTTGGATAGATACCCTGTGCGCATCCATCGCCTCAGATAGTTTTTGCTGCTTGAGCAGTGCGTCCAATTCGTCCTTATCGTTCACATCTTCTTTCATTGGCCGGATTAAACGTTCGACCTTTGTAAAGAAAAGTTGTTCCTGTACAACAATAGACGTGAACAGTGTATTGTTCTGCTCCCTCAGCAATCCAACCACTGCGACGCTGTACGGGTCTTCCAGTTCAAACAAACTGCGCAGTATCTTTTCGTCTTTGGTAAAATCGAATCCGGCTTGGATTGCTACCGCCCGTTTCCGCTGCGGTACATCGCGGATGGTTTGGAATGGACTCCCGTAGTCATACATGTACACCAGATACCGGATGATCCGTTCCCGATTGCGTCCGACTATGAACTCAAGCCCGTAACAGTTGTCCAGTCGCTTGATTGAATCAATGTCGTCTACGCCATGTATGCGGAAATTCATTTTTTTGAAGTCTGCGTCATCGAACATGAAGCAAAGGTAGGGCGAATTGTGTGAAATTGATTTAATCTATGTACCAATCACAAAACGCACAAAACGCTATCAAAATCAACCGCCCAAACCTTCTTCCCTTTGTACGCCATTGACTTATCAACCATCTTAGGATCAAACAAAATCACATCGCCCAAATTTAACCCTAAATCCTCCTGCCCTTTCAGTCGGTTCCCAATTGCAATAACTTCGCCGCGATCCTGGTGGGTGCCTACCACTGTTTCGTATTCCATGAATTTTTCCACAATGTCAATTGGTCGAACCAGAACAAGCCCGTCAGCCGCATACAGAACCCCGTCGCGCTCATAAAACCAAATGTCGTCAAACGGTATCCAATGGTCATTGGACTCAAACATCCAGTGTTCCCGTAGGTCAGCCTGATACATGAACCAAACCCGATCCCCCTTTTGCAGGAATTTCGAGAAGTCGGAAAACTTGTACATGACCCGCTGATCCTTTTTGTTTAGGTAGAACCGCTTGGATCCGGCGTGGTTTAGGATAAATTCCTCACTGACTACGATGCCGCTGATTGAAGCAGATTGTTCGGGCTTGTATTCGAGTTCTGGATTTAAGATCAAGCCTGATTCGGTTTCGATCATAAATTCTTGGAGGGAGACGATTACTTTGTTGACGGGTATCATGTTGGTTGTTTTGCCGCCAAGATATTGAGTTTGGAGCAAATAAAAAAGCCCAGATAGTGCAAACTATCTGGGCTTGACATGACCTTTATTTGGATAAAAATTATCCTTTTGCGGCAGAAACAAACTTCCGTTTAAGCATCGCAATGCCTGGATTGGTGCTTGGCAACTTAGAAGGCATCTCAAAATTGGCTTTACCTGTATCCTTAAGGATAGCATAGGCTTTCTGGAATGCCTTCCAAACTGGGTATTTGTCGGCCAGCAGTTTCAACACTTCGTTGACTTCCCCATTATTCACCCTGCGGTACTCTTTGCGGGCGCGGATAATCAAATCGGTAAGCCCAGTTTCTAACTCAGAAAGTTCTTCTTCAAAATCCTCAACCTTGTTCAAATCGGTTGAGGTTACGACTAATTCGGCCATTTCGGTAAGGCTATCGTATACCTCCTTGGCCTCGGCTCCCAGTTCTTCGAGCACATCACCGTGCTTTGCGAAGAATATGAAATACCCCTGCATCACCTTGAAGATTTTTCGGATAATGTTTTCAGTTGCGGGGTCACTGGCAAACGGGTCTTCTTCTTTTTTCGTTGTGCTGGTGGCTGCTTGGTTTCCGCCAATGATGTTGATCTGGGTATTGATCGCGTTTTGTACGACCATATTCCCGTCTCCGCTCACCGACATTGATCCAGTGGGTTGAATTTGATTTGCCAAGTCTACCATTGATCTGGCTATCTTTGCGGACTCTACTCCCGCGTCAGCGTGGGATATGGTTCCTAACATTTGCTGCCGAGATAGCGCGTTATGCCTTGACTGTAACAACAGTAGGTCATTTTTGATGTAATTGTCCTGGCACAGCCTATTGGCTTCTTGAAAAAAACGGGTTGGATTGCTTAATAGGTCTACGAGTTGCATAATCTCTTTTTTTTAGTTGTTTGTTTTCACAAAATTACAAACCTCTTGATATTTCACAATACCTAAAAGTGGGTATATTTTAAACCAGTACACCAAATCTGACCCATTCAAACAATCTAGTATATTTTTACCCCACAATCAAACAAAATGCGCCAAACGGTTTACTTCTTACTGCT